>ENA-ORXR01002822-ORXR01002822.1-marine-metagenome-genome-assembly--contig:-NODE-2822-length-16153-cov-3.322966_pt1 | contig 16153 bp, 14 predicted proteins | sample MGYA00237866_ERZ511479 | MGnify/ENA metagenome assembly ERZ511479 | reverse complement strand
GCCGGGCACTTTCTTCATATCCGGGAATTGAGGGTAAGCACCGGTTTCACCTTCAGCCGCTGGATAGATTTTGACTTTAAGGTCATACCACGCGGCCTGGCCAGTAATCGGGTCAGAGTTGGTGACGTTGTCTAGGCTGTCGCCTTTTTTCGGCAACAGCTCCGAGATCAGGTGATTCATTAAGAAGGCATCTTTGGCTTCATTAGCGCCTTTCTTAAGCCCCCATGCGCCAGACTGTTTGGCAATCGCATTCCATGTCCACACCGTGTTTTTCACGCAGCCTTCCATCAGTTTGACCTGCACGCGGATTTTGCCGTTGTGCGACTCTAGCCAAACCCAAGATTTATCTTCAATGCCCATTTCTTCGCCTTGCTCACGATTCATGTACAAGAAGTTTTGCGAGATAATTTGGCGTAGCCACGCGTTTTGCGAATCCCAGGAGTGGTACATAAACATTGGGCGCTGAGTGATGGCATGGAATGGGTATTCCTTTTCATCAATACGCGTCTGCTCCAATGGCGTGTAGAACTCCGGTAACGGTTGGAAGTATTTGGTTAAACGGTCTTTATGGTGCTGCTCAGTAGGCATTGGGCCATCGTATAAACCTTGCCCTGCAAGATTGAATTTCTGCATGGTTTCTGAGTACAGCTCCATAACAATTTGATCGGTTGAGCCAATCCAGCCATTCTCCATTGCCCATTCCAGATAGTCTTTATTGGCGTGGCGGTAGTAACGCATTTCAGGCGGGAAGGGCACTTCTAAAAAAGCACCATTTTCAGCGTAACGCTCCCACTGCTTGGGGTTTGGTTGGCCACGCAGATGGACTTCATTGCCGTCTTCGTCCAAGCGCCACCCAGCCAATAGACCAATACCGGGCTGTCTTTCCCAGTTCACGACAAAGTCTTTATAGTCTTTAAACTTACGCTTGCCGTTATCGTCAACAAATAACGGGAAGCCTAAGCGATTACCCATCTCAAACTGCACATCCTGCCAAGGCAATACATCACGATCTGGTTTAAGCACGGGTTGGCGGATGGCATCACACGCAGCATGTGGCTCGGAGATAGGACGATCCAGCATGGAAATCGTATCGAAACGTTCCAGGTAGGTCGTATCAGGAATCACCAGATCAGCGAAATTCACAATTTCAGAATGATAAGCATCCGACACCACAATAAACGGAATCTTATGATCACCGTTGTCGTCGCGCTGCGTGAGCATGTCACGCACTTCTGAGGTGTTCATGGTGGAGTTCCACGACATATTCGCCATAAACATCATCAGCGTATCGATTTTGTAAGGATCACCCTTTACCGCATTGGTGATCACCATGTGCATCAAGCCGTGGTTAGCAATCGGCGCGTCCCATGAATAGGCCTTATCAATACGCAGCGGCTTACCATCATCATCAATCACCATATCTTCCGGGCAGGTTGGGAAGCCTAGTGGTGGAGATTTTAGCGGTGTATTCGGTGCCATTTCTTTAGCAGGCTTAATACCCCCTGGTGGAATGTGCTTGGGGAATGGCGGCTTAGCTAAGTGCCCACCAGGGCAGTCAACCGATCCTAATAATATTTGCACGAAGTGAATGGCGCGGCAGGCTTGGAAGCCATTAGAGTGTGCAGAGACGCCGCGCATGGCATGCATCGACACGGGTCGACCAATAAATTTATCGTGTTTGCGCCCAGCATAGTCTGTCCATTCTTGTTCAATTTCTATGGTCTCTTTGAAGGCAACGTGAGCCATTTCCAGTGCTAAGCGCTCGATAGTGTCAGCGGGTATGCCAGTGATTGCCGCTGAGTTTTCGGGTGAGTATTCGTCATCCAGGTATTTTTCAGCAAAGATGACAAAGGAGCTGCGTACCGGCTTGCCATCGATTTCACCCTCCCAAAATAGGGCAGGGTTTACATCAGGCAGGGTGCCGTCTACTGCTTCTTCTCGCTCCATGTCCCAAACAAGCGGCTTACCGTGTTCGTTCCTCAGGAAAAGGCCGTCACCTTTCTTTCCCGGCGTGTTCACAACGAGATAAGCAGAATTGGTATAGCGAATTAAGAATTCCCAGTCGAACTGGTCGTGCTTTAGCAGTACATGCACCATGGATAGGGCGAACTGCATATCAGTACCGGGCGTTATACCAACCCACTCATCTGCTATTGCCTGATATCCCGTGCGTGTCGGGTTGATGGAGACGAATTTAGCGCCGCGGCGTTTGATCTTCTCCAAACCAATTTTGATCGGGTTTGATGCGTGGTCATCAGCGACGCCCCACATCATAAAATACTTGGTGCGATCCCAGTCTGGGTCACCAAACTCCCAGAAGGCGTGTCCCATGGTGTATAGACCACCGGCGGCCATGTTCACGGAACAGAATCCACCGTGTGCCGCCCAGTTGATCGTGCCAAATTGGGTGGCCCACATGCCGGTAAAGGCCTGCATTTGGTCGCGACCCGTGAAGTAAGCTAATTTTTTAGGATCAGTATCACGAATCTTTTTAAGGCGAGCTTCCAAAATATCCAAGGCCTGATCCATGCTAATCGCTTCGTACTCGCCGTCCCCACGATTGGAGTCAGGTTTACGGAGCAGCGGCGTGGATAATTTAGCAGGCGAGTTTTGCTTCATAATGCCAGCATTACCCTTTGCGCACAGCACGCCCTTGTTAACCGGGTGATCTTTGTTGCCTTCGATATAGCGGATTTTTTTATCTTCCAATGTGACTTTTATGCCGCATCGGCAGGCGCACATGTAACAGGTAGAGTATTTCACGTCCTGTTGGTCATGGTTCTCAAACTTGGGCAATGAGCTCATACCTACCTCTGTTAATGATCTTAGAATTTAAGTTGCCATCATCCTTTAAAATTTTCTATTCAGCTAATGGAAGTAACTGATAGTGGCATAAGCTTAAATTATAAGTAAGATTTATGGGTGTTAAAAATTAAAACTTATATTAAGCCTGCGATTGATATCCGAGGAAATTAACCCAACATAGTATATGGGATAGCTGCATGTGCTAGGATTTATGGTCTTTCATAACACTCGATACTGATGAATGCCATTATTGGAATCACAAATTTGCGTCTCAGAACTTTTATAGGGTTTAACCCCGAGGAACGAGTCAAACAGCAAGACATCGTCATTAATATTGAAATTCATTACGAAATGGACGATGCCGCCCTTAACGATGAGGTTGAAGGCGCACTAAACTACAAGATCATTACCAAGAAAGTCATTAAATACGTCGAAGACGGGCATTTTCTCTTACTGGAAAGGCTTGTTGCTGATGTGCTGGGCTTGTGTAGCGATCATGAAAGCATCAATTACGCACGTGTGAAAATAGACAAGCCTCACGCGCTGCGCTTTGCCGACTCTGTGTCACTGAGTCTCGACTACAATCCTGAGAAAAAGTAATTGATTGGGGAATACCCATTATGAATGAAAATAAACTAAGCAAAGAAGCTCAATTGGTTAAGGACACCTTAGTTAAGCGTGGCCTTGAAACACCGATGTTGGATAACGGTTTAAGCAATGATGAAAAATACGAGCGCATCAAAGACTTAATGACGGATGTTGTCAGTACGCTCGGGCTAGATTTGGCTGATGACAGCCTGACCGAAACGCCGCATCGTATTGCTAAAATGTACGTGCGGGAGATTTTCTCTGGCCTTGACTACGCTGAGTTTCCACGCATAGCGCTTATCGAAAATAAGATGGGTGCTAATGAAATGGTCAAGGTGCGTGATATCGACATGACCAGCACCTGTGAACACCACTTTGTAACGATCGATGGCTTGGCTAAGGTTGCTTATATTCCGGGTAAGAAAATCATTGGCCTATCTAAAATAAATCGCATCGTGAGGTTTTTTGGACGTCGTCCTCAGGTGCAGGAGCGTTTGACCCGCCAAATATTGGTAGCGTTACAAACCTTACTTGAAACAGATGACGTAGCAGTGAGCATCGACGCTGTACATTATTGTGTGAAATCTCGTGGTGTGATGGATACCAATTCGCGAACTAGTACGACGGCACTGGGTGGTATATTTCAGAAAAATGGCCCAACGCGGGCTGAGTTTTTGACTCCCTGATGGCAATGGCGATCCATTCAAAAGCGCTTTCTGTTGGCTCGCTCGAAGTGAAATCTTATGGGTGAGTCGATATTAGATCGTCTTGAAGCTGCTTCTCATAGCCGTGCCCCCACTAGCGTGCTCGTGGTGGGCGCGTCAGGAGGAATCGGTCAGACATTTTGTCGCGAAATTGCCCTGAAATTCCCAAACGCTCAGCTTATCCGCATGGCGCGCTCCTTAGATAAGTTGGAAGCACTGAACGCCTCAACTCAGGATATTGAATTTGACCTGACGTCGGAGGCGAGCATTGAAAAGGCTGTTCATGAATTGCCGGAAAAGTCCGAAATTGACTGGGTATTTATCGCAACAGGGTGGCTGCACGACGAGTTTTATCAGCCAGAAAAAAGCTTGCGCAGTCTGTCAGCTGATCAACTAAGCAAGTCATACCAGATAAATACCTTCGGCCCCATTCTATTAGTTAAGAACCTGCTAGCGCGTCTGAACAGCAAGCACCCGATAAAGCTCGGTGTGTTGACCGCAAGGGTTGGCAGTATTAGCGATAATCGCTTGGGCGGCTGGTATTCCTATCGTTCCAGCAAAGCGGCATTGAATATGCTAATCAAAAACGTTGCTATTGAATGCACAAGGATGAAGCGTCAGGTGATTATTGTAGGCTTACAACCCGGCACCACTGATACGGCACTATCTGCTCCTTTCCAGCGGGGAGTGTCTCCGGAAAGTTTGCAAACCCCTGAATATACCGCATCGCAGCTCGTCAAGGTGATGAGGGTATTAGATGATGAAGACTCAGGCTTACTCTTTGATTTTCTCGGCTTGCCTTTCGATCCTTGATCGTGATTTATGGATTTAAGAAGGAGTAAATAGTTTTTATGGCACATAAGAAAATCAATCTCCCGCAGAAGCTTTGTGCCTCCTGTGAAAAACCTTTCAGCTGGCGAAAGAAGTGGGAAAAGTGCTGGGGCGAGGTCAAGTACTGTTCGGAGCGCTGTAGGCGCAACAAGCCCGATACAACCGCTTCTTGATCGCTTACGCCGAAAAAGCCAGTGGTAGTCTAGCCTAAAGCAACCAGTATTCTTTGAGGAGTTTGCAATGCCTGAGGGTCCTGAAATACGTTTAGCGGCGGATAAAATTGCTGACGTATTGGAGAATAAGTTAATCGAGTCAGTCAGTTTTGGCCAACCCAAAATGGCGCACTATGCGGAAGATTTCGTAGGTCAAACGGTTACTTCAATTGAAACCCGTGGCAAAGCGATGCTGACTCATTTCAATCATGGCTATACGATTTATTCACATAACCAACTATACGGCATTTGGAAAATCAGCAAGCGTGGCAAATTCCCCAAAACGAATCGCACACTACGCTTAGCGCTACATACTGATACTCACAGCGCTCTGCTGTACAGCGCGTCTGATATTAGCGTTTGGCTAACTGACGATATCGAGCAGCATCCTTTTTTGGCCCGGCTCGGCCCGGATATTCTGTCGAAGACTTTGCAGTGGCGTATGGTCAAGAACATCCTTGAGTCCAAGGCATTTGCCGGACGCGCGTTGAGTTCGGTGTATCTGGATCAGGGATTTGTTGCAGGCATTGGCAATTATTTACGTAGTGAAATTTTATTTGATGCAGGTATTCACCACGACCGAAAGGCGAGAGACCTGAGTCAGGCAGAGTTAGGTAAGTTAGCGCGTAGCACTCTGCTAATGGGCCAGCGAAGCTACGAAACGAAGGGCTATACGGTAAAGCCGAGTCTCGCAGCAACACTAAAAAAGGCCAAAGCGCCGTATGAAAATATTCGGTTTATGGTGTTCAATCGGGACGGTTTGCCATGTCGCAACTGCGAGACAATGATCATAAGAGAAGAGCGGAACAGTCGGCGAATTTACTGCTGCCCGACTTGTCAAAAAGCTCCCGCTATTTGATGCTATCTAGGCAACTTTCCAGTGCTTTCTTTGCTTTGGCTAACTCTGACAATTCAATCACAATGCTGTCATCAAGATTCTTTAGGGTTAGCTCCAAGGTCTTCTTAGATTCCACCAATTTGGTGTAATTCTTGAGATCATCATCTTCAGTAAACGGTAGTGCAAATTTACCTTTACTAAACTCAACGCCGCGTGCAAATAAATGCTCCTTGTCAAAGCTGATGCTGAGCAAATCACCCTTGGTTGTTAATTTTTCATGATCAACGTAGCCTGCTACCTGCCAGCGATCACCATATTTGGTTTTATAAGTGGCGAAGGTAACTTTCTCGTCTTTAGTAGACTTACCGTTGTAAGCCGCAAAGCAAACCTTGGATGAAACCACTTTGACAATCTGATAGTCACCGACCATTTCAACAAGCTCTACGGCTTGAGAAACAACAGGCACCGTCAGAAGTAATGAAAATACTGTCGTGAGTAAGCTGCTTTTCGCCAGCCCTGATTTACAAATTGTCATAAAGATAAGCCCATGGTTGTTAGATAGGGTTTGACAGAATCTAAAGAATTAATTCAATAAATTTAATGCATCAAGTGATTTTAGTTACATGCGGTCAGGTGCTGCAATTCCCAATAGATCTAAACCAGTTTTTAAGGTGTCGGCGGTTAGCTGGGCCAATTGCAGTCGACTCGCACGTACCGCAACATCTTCAGTTTTAAGTACCGGGCAGGCTTCATAAAATGTCATAAAATTACCGGCTAATTCAAACAGGTAGTTACATAGAGTATTGGGTGTGCCGTCTTTTTCAACCAGCTCAAGCGCTTCACTAAAGCGTAGCAAGGTGAGCGCCAGCTGATGTTCGGCAGGCTCGGTAATTGAAATCGCAGCAGAGGTATCAACGTCTCCGGCTTTTGCAAACAGACTTCTTATGCGAGCATGTGCATATTGTAGGTAGGGCGAGGTATTGCCCTCAAAGCTCAGCATAGTGTCCCAGTTGAAGATATAGTCAGACGTTCGGTTTTTGCTGAGATCTGCGTATTTGACTGCGCCGATACCCACTAGAGATGAAATCTCCCGACGAGAAGCTTCATCCAGGTCAGGGTTTTTCTCGGACACTAAATCAAACGCGCGCTGCTCCGCCTCGTCCAGCAGATCGGTCAGTTTAACGATTCCACCGGTACGGGTTGCGAAGGGCTTGCCATCTTTGCCCATCATCGTGCCAAACGCCATATGTTCAAATGACATAGATTCAGGTACAAAGTTTGCTTTCTTAGCAATGGCGAATACCTGCGCTAAGTGAGTACTTTGTCTGGCGTCCACAAAATATAATACGCGATCGGCTTTTAAGGTGTTGTGACGGTAGCGAGTGGCGGCAAGGTCTGACGTTGCGTAGAGATAACCACCATCAGATTTTTGCACGATTGCAGGAAGTAGGGTGTCATCGCGCCCCTTAAATTCTTCGAGATAAACGCATTGGGCACCATCATTTTCAGTCAATAGGCCTGCTGATTTTAGGTCTGCCACAACTGACGCGAGATCATCGTTATACGCACTTTCCGGCATCAGATCATCGCGGGTCAGCAAGACACCAAGCCTCTCATACACAGCATCCGAGTGACTTAAAGAAACCTCAACGAACTGCTGCCACAAGTCGTAACATTCCTTATCGCCCGATTGCAGTCTGACAACATAGTCGCGAGCGATATCTGCAAAACCCTCTTCTTTGTCAAAGCGAGTCTTTGCTGCACGGTAAAATGTTTCCAGATCCGCAAGCTGCATTGACAGCTCTTCAGAATCATTTTGCAGGCTTTTCATATGCGCCAGCAACATACCAAACTGTGTGCCCCAGTCTCCTACATGATTTTGCGCGATGACCGTATGACCTAGGAACTTCAGGGTGCGCACCATGGTGTCGCCGATAATCGTTGAGCGCAGATGTCCAACGTGCATTTCTTTCGCTAAATTTGGCGCTGAGTAATCAATAACCACTTTTTGCGAAGGATTTGTAGGAAGTATGCCCAAATTGTCGTGCTTAAGCGTGGATTCAGCTTGCGAGGACAACCATGTATCTTTGAGATGGATATTGATAAATCCCGGACCCGCAATTTCTATATTGTCTGCGATTTCTTCCAGCTTCAAATGTTCGACAACGCTGGTGGCTAATTCACGAGGATTTATCTTCAGTTTCTTAGCCGCACCCATGATTCCATTGGCCTGATAGTCACCAAATTCGGGGCGACCAGAAGGCTTAATCACAGCGGGGGAATCTTTGGCGGCGCCTGCAGCTTGCATAGCTTGCTCGACACGTGCTTCCAGAAACTGACGTATGTTCATGTGGGTATTCCTTACACTTGATATTGAGTGCGGAGTTTACCTCAAAACTTTGGCATCGTTTGGATTATATGACTGAATCGTAACAAATTTTTAGGCACCTTTCTGTGCAATTGCACTCCAACTTGCTTACACTGGGTTCAGACATCAATGTATAACGCAAAACCAAATAGGGGGTCTATTATGGTACGCACATCGTTCTGGATATTTATGACCATCATACTGGCATCACTACTGTTGGCTCAGACCAGCATTGCTAATGAAGTTGGGTCGCTGCTCGATATTTCCAGCAATCTATTGATTGACTAAATAATTATTAAAACAAACTAAAGGTCGTCATTGCATTGTCAATGATTCCTTGTCGCGGTTCATTGTGTTAAATTCCTGCGCTTGCTAATTTTTTTCGGGAACAGGTTCAATGTCTCTGACGGCCTCTGATGTAAAAAAAATCTCACACTTGGCTCGCCTTGCAATCGACGAAGCGGATATCGAAAAATACACCGAAGACTTAAGCAATATTCTGGATACGTTTGCGTCCATGAATGAAGCAAATGTTGATGGAGTTGAGCCGATGGCCAATCCGCAAGATTCCACTCAGCGATTAAGGGATGATGTTGTCACTGAAGTGAATGCTCGCGAGAAATTCCAATCCATCGCACCTAATACCGAAGCCGGTTTATATTTAGTTCCTAAAGTTCTGGAGTGATCGCCGCCATGCATAATAAATCCTTAACTGAGCTGGCGGCAGATCTGCGCGCGGGCACTTATACTTCTGTTGAATTAACGCAGCATTTTCTTGATCGTATTGGAAAGTACGATGAGTCTTTGAATAGCTTTATTACCGTCACACCAGAGTTGGCGTTAGCCACAGCGGCTGAAGCCGACGCGCAAATTGCTACAGGAAGTGCCGGGGCATTGACGGGCATACCGATGGCGCACAAAGATATTTTTTGCACCGATGGCGTGAAAACATCCTGTGGCTCAAAAATGTTGGATAATTTTATCGCGCCCTACGATGCCACCGTCGTAGAGAAGCTAAAGCAAGCGGGTATGCCGATGTTGGGTAAAACCAATATGGATGAGTTCGCCATGGGGTCGTCCAACGAAAGTAGTTTTTATGGTGCAGTGAAAAACCCATGGGATACAGATCGTGTGCCGGGTGGATCCTCTGGCGGTAGCGCAGCAGCTGTTGCGGCAAGGCTTTGCCCGATCGCTACCGGAACAGATACTGGTGGATCGATTCGTCAGCCCGCGTCTTTGACGGGAATAACAGGAATCAAGCCCACTTACGGGCGGGTTTCCCGTTTTGGTATGATTGCTTATGCTTCGAGTTTGGATCAGGGTGGGGTGTTCGCTCGTGATGCCGCGGATTGCGCTTTATTGCTGAACGCGATGGCTGGCTTTGACGAGAAAGATTCAACTTCTTCTGAAGTGGCTAGTGAAGACTATGTCGCTTCCTTGGGTAAGCCTTTGCAGGGTTTAAAGATTGGTATTCCGGCTCAGTATTTTGATGACGGTTTAGAGGCTGGAGTTGCGACTTCGATTAAGTCTGCTTTAGAGCAATACAAAGCGCTGGGTGCGGAATTGGTTGATATCAAGCTGCCCAATACCAAGTTAGCAATTCCTTCTTACTATGTCATCGCACCAGCCGAGTGCTCGGCAAACTTATCCCGCTTAGATGGTGTTCGTTATGGCCACCGCTGCAAAGATCCTATTGATCTTGAGGATATGTACAAGCGTTCGCGTGCCGAAGGTTTTGGCTCAGAAGTAAAGCGGCGAATTATGGTGGGAACCTATGCGCTATCAGCTGGCTATTATGACGCCTACTACTTGAAGGCTCAGAAGCTGCGCCGCATGATTAAGGATGACTTTGTTGCAGCCTTTGCTGATGTGGATGTGATTATGGGGCCTGTATCTCCAACGACTGCATTCAAAATTGGTGAAAAATCAGATGATCCGGTCAGTATGTATTTACAGGATATCTATACCTTAGCGATCAATCTTGCTGGTTTGCCGGCGATGTCGATTCCTGTAGAAGCCGCAGATGGCTTGCCAGTCGGTTTGCAATTAATCGGAAATTATTTTGATGAGGCGCGTTTGTTAAATGTTGCCCATCAGTTCCAGCAAGCAACCGATTTTCATAAACAAAAACCTCAAGGCTTTGGAGCTTAAGACGATGGAATGGGAAACCGTAATCGGATTAGAAATCCATGCGCAACTCTCTACCAAGAGTAAGATTTTTTCAGGTTCTTCTACTGCCTATGGTGCGGAGCCAAATACGCAGGCAAATGTGGTTGATTTGGCCATGCCAGGTGTATTGCCTGTGCTAAACAAAGATGCAGTTCGCAAAGCCGTTATGTTTGGTATGGCGATTGATGCAGATATTCCGGATATTTCAGTGTTTGCACGTAAAAACTATTTCTATCCCGATTTGCCGCAAGGTTATCAAATCAGTCAGTTTGATCAGCCAATTGTAGGCTTGGGTCATCTTGATATTGAATTGGAAAATGGCGAAACCAAGCGCGTCGGCGTAACGCGTGCGCATCTGGAACAGGATGCAGGCAAGTCATTACACGAAGACTTTGCAGGACAAACCGGCGTTGATTTAAATCGCTCGGGTACGCCGCTACTGGAAATTGTTTCAGAGCCTGAAATGAGTAACGCCAAAGAGGCGGTTGCTTATATGAAGAAGATTCATTCCTTGGTGCAGTTCCTTGGGATTTGTGATGGCAATATGCAGGAGGGCTCATTTCGCTGTGATGCCAATGTGTCGGTGCGCCCAAAAGGCCAGAAAGAATTTGGCACACGCGCCGAGCTAAAAAATATCAACTCGTTTAAGTTTGTTGAACGAGCGATTAATATCGAAGTGGAACGCCAGATTGACATTATTGAGGCGGGCGGTGAGGTTGTTCAGGAAACGCGCCTGTTTGATCCTGATAAAGATGAAACTCGTTCAATGCGCTCCAAAGAAGAAGCGAATGATTATCGCTACTTCCCAGATCCAGACTTATTACCCGTAGCAATTACTCAAGAATTGCGTGATGCGGTGCGTGCTGAGTTGCCAGAGCTGCCTGAGCAGAAAAAACAGCGCTTTATGGATCAGTTCCAGCTAAGTGCATTTGACGCAGGTATCTTGACGAGCAGTCGTGCGATGTCGGACTACTTTGAAGCACTGGCTGATGCCACAGGTGAAGCTAAGTTATCTGCAAACTGGGTTAATGGTGAGTTAGCAGGGCACTTGAATAAAGCCGAGCTGGATGTGACGGAGTCTAAGGTTTCAGTCGAGCAGTTGACAGCGCTTATAGGTCGCATTACCGATAACACTATCTCGGGAAAAATTGCCAAAGATGTTTTTGAAGCAATGTGGGAAGGCGAGGGTGATGTTGATCAAATTATTGAATCAAAAGGGCTGAAGCAGATTACAGATTCTGGTGCGATTGAATCTTTGATCGATGAGATTATTGCGGACAATCCCGGGCAGTACGAACAATACCGGTCTGGCAAAGATAAGCTGTTTGGTTTTTTTGTCGGACAGGTCATGAAAGCGTCCAAAGGCAAAGCGAACCCTGCTGAAGTGAACCGCTTGCTCAAGTCTAAATTAGATGCCTGACACACAGAGATTAGTTATGGATAAGATTCACCGCTTCTTGATCGATGAAAGTAATGTACGAGGTGAAGTCGTACAGCTTGAAGCCTCTTGGCAAGCATTAATAGCCACTACTGATTATCCCGCGCCGGTACGCCAAATGTTGGGCGAGGCCTATGCTGCGGTTGCGTTATTGTCTGCAACGATAAAGTACAAAGGTACGCTGGTTGTTCAGGTCAACGGTGGCAAGCCGCTGAATTTGCTCGTTGTGCAGTCAACATCAGAAGGTCATCTGCGTGGTATGGCGCGCTGGAGTGATGACGTCGATGTCAGTTGTGTGCCTGCAACAGTGGAAGCGATGTTTGGATCTGATGCAACGCTGGTTATTACTGTGCAACCTGAAGAAGGTCAGGGTGAGCGTTATCAAAGTATTGTCAACTTAGAAGGCGATACACTTTCTAAGTGTTTGACGGCTTACTTTGAGCAATCAGAGCAGCTCCAGACAAGATTGGAGTTAGCGGTTGGCGAAAAGTCAGTGGCTGGCTTGCTTGTTCAGAAATTGCCCGGAGAAGCGAAGGATGCTGATGGTTGGAATCGCGCAAGTATGCTTGCAGAAACCATTCGGCACGATGAGCTGCTTGATCTCAGTGTCGAGGTCATTCTGAATCGTCTATTTAATCAAGAAGTTGTACGCTTATTCAAAGGCGATGAGCTGAGTTTCAAATGTAGCTGCTCGCAGCAGAAAGTTGAAGATATGCTGATCGGATTAGGCAAAGATGAAGCCAGTGAGACAATGAAAGAGCAGGGCAGTATTAGCGTTGACTGCGATTTCTGTAATACGAACTACACCATTGACGAAATTGATCTAGCTCGTATTTTTTCAGAGTCAGTGATTCCTCCAGCGAGTGATAGCCTACACTAAAGGGCTTTAACTGCTTTCAGCACAGCGTCTGCATGGCCTTTTACTCTGACTTTATCCCAGTGCTCGCGAAGCACGCCTTCTTTATCAATTAAAAAGGTGCTGCGGACAATTCCCATGTATTCCTTGCCATATAATTTCTTAAGCTGAATGACGTTGAATAGTCGGCAAACTGCCTCGTCTTCGTCTGAAATCAGTTCGAAGTTGAATGCTTGTTTGGCTTTAAAATTTTCATGCCGACGCATGCTGTCTTTCGACACACCAAAAACTACAGTGTCATTGGCGTCTAATTCAGCTTTCATATCCCGAAAATTCTGGCCTTCAGTAGTGCAGCCGGGCGTACTGTCCTTGGGGTAGAAATAGATAATTAAATTTGATTTTCCACGGTAATCAGAGAGTGTGAAGCTAGTTTCATTAGTGGCGGGTGCTGTGAAATCAGGAACGACCTGACCAATTTCGAGTGCTGGCATGAAATATCCTTATGCTGTGTTTATCCTGCAGTTTGATAGCTTGGTCATCTTGGTGCTATGACCCGTTTATCGTTGCTGCTTAAATGTTGGCTAGCGGTAAATTAACGGATTGTTTGAGCGAATGCCAGAATCCTTTATTTACCTTGTGTTTCGCAGGGTGCGCTATTAGACTTTGCCCAATTTATCACAATATTAAGGCTTTGTTCATCATGCAATGCCACCGTTGGAGGATTTAATGTTTCAGGGAAGTATGGTTGCGCTCATTACACCAATGACGGCTACCGGAGCAGTTGATGAATCTGCATTGGAGGCCTTGGTGGGCTTTCATCTGGATAATCAAACCGATGTTATTGTTGCAGTGGGCACCACGGGTGAGTCATCTACACTGACTCATGCTGAGCATAATCATGTCATTAAGCGAGTGGTTGAAATTGTGGATAAAAAAATCCCTGTTATCGCGGGGACTGGTTCTAATAGTACTGCTGAGGCGATGGAGTCTACGGCTGCTGCAAAACAGGCTGGTGCAGACGCGGCGCTGTTAGTAGCGCCATACTACAACAAGCCGAATCAAGAGGGTTTGTATCGTCACTTCAAATCAATTGCAAATGGCGTGGCTATTCCCCAAGTGCTTTACAATGTCCCCGGTCGTACCGTAAGTGATATTTTGCCTGATACCGTTGATCGTCTTGCTAGCATCAGTAATATCGTTGGTATCAAAGAAGCGACGGGTGATATGAGCCGCGCTAAAGAGTTAATTGAGCGCTGTGCCGATCGAATCAGTATATTAAGTGGTGATGACCCTACAGCTCATGAATTAATACTGTTAGGTGGTAAAGGTAATATCTCCGTCACGGCAAATGTTGCACCCCAATTAATGCATGATATTTGTGCTGCTGCACTAGTCGATGAGCGCGAAAAAGTAGCCGATTTGGATGCGCTCTTAAAGCCACTTCATGCTTCATTATTCACTGACCCCAATCCAATTCCTGTTAAATGGGCAATGTCAAAAATGGGTTACGGACATATTGATGGCATTCGCCTACCATTGATTCCCTTGGAAGACTCGCTGCAAGCTGGTGTATTGGATGCTATGCTTCAGATTGGTATTACAATCGATTAATCCCGATAGGTTCTAAACATGAAATTTTTACCGGCTTTTCTGGCTGCAGTTTTATTAGCAGGTTGTTCTGCGGCTTCTAGCATGATCGATGTCACAAACCTAGTTGACTACAGCAACCATAAATCTGTCAAAGTATTAGAAATTCCACCAGATCTTGATGCGCCCAAATTCGATAAAACTTATATCACTTCGGTTTCTGACAAAGTGGCGACCACTAAACCTGTAAGATTGGATCAGGTGCCACTGGTAGATGAATCGTTGGGAGTGTCTTCTGCAAGCTTAGTGAAAGTTTCACAAACAGGCTCGCAAGTTAGTTTACAGCTTGAGGGCAGTACTTCATCAGCATGGAAGCGCGTTAATGAAGCACTTAAAGGTATAGGTATGACGGTCAGTAAAGCAAATCAGGCTTCTGGTCTTATTACGGCAAGAGATCGTTCGTTGATTTCTGATCCTGGCAGTCCTATTGGCAGGTTTCTCAACAGGTCTCTAGGTAGGATTAATAAAGGGGCTGAATATCAGTTTCGTGTAACTGGTAGCGACAAGCAAGCTATAGTTGAAGTTGCCGATAAGGCAGGTAACGCATTACCTGAAGCCGATGCCCGAGTCATCTTGGGTCGCTTGAGAAAAGAGTACACAAGTTAAAAAATGATCCGATTTGCTTCATTGGGTAGTGGTAGTAAGGGCAACGCAACACTGATTGAAGTGGGTAAGACTCGCATCTTATTGGATTGTGGCTTTTCAGTGAAAGAAACGGAGCGGCGTCTCCAGCGTTTGGGTTGTGATGTCTCTTCTCTTTCGGCGGTCGTTGTTACCCACGAGCATGGTGATCATATTAATGGCGTTGGTCGACTGTCTCGTAAACATAAATTGCCAGTTTGGCTAACTCATGGGACCTGTCTAGGTGCCCGTGATAGTGATTTTGCAGAGACCCGTTTTATCGAGCCAGACACAGCATTTGAAATTGGTAGTATTCATCTACAACCGTTTCGCGTTCCGCACGATGCTCGAGAGCCTTGTCAATTTGTCTTTAGTGATGGCAATTTCCGTTTAGGCGTGCTCAGTGACCTAGGTCATGCAACACCACATGTTCTTAGTAACTTAACCTCTTTAGATGCATTGATGCTTGAGTGTAACTACGATTACGATATGCTGATGCAGGGTGCTTACCCTTATTCACTTAAGCGGCGGGTATCTGGTGGCTTGGGGCATTTAGATAATCGCCAATCAGAAGCTATTCTAAAAAAAATTGATCTATCAAAAATGCAGCATCTGCTGGGCGGTCATGTGAGCGAAAAAAACAACTCTCCGGCCTATGCTCAGGAGGCCTTATACAGGGGAGCAGACTGCGAATCAGAATGGGTTTCTATGGCCTGTCAGGAAGAAGGTTTTTCCTGGAGAGAAATTTCTTAAAGTTTTTTGCAAATTCTACTTGTGCGATTCATGAAAATCGGTTTTAATACGTCTCCTCCAGCGGCATAGGCAGCTGGCGCACTTTAATAATTAAAGACCAAATAACTTGTGTGGGGATTTGTGACTGGCGATAATATTGCCAAGAAGCAATGACCCTAACAGATGATATATAATTACGATTATACGTTAAACGTTAGGATTTAAAGCTTCAGCTAAAAAGATTTACGGCACTTGTGTCGTGACACCATTTAACTGAAGAGTTTGATCCTGGCTCAGATTGAACGCTGGCGGCATGCTTAACACATGCAAGTCGAACGGTAACA
>ENA-ORXR01002821-ORXR01002821.1-marine-metagenome-genome-assembly--contig:-NODE-2821-length-16169-cov-30.565312_pt1 | contig 16169 bp, 15 predicted proteins | sample MGYA00237866_ERZ511479 | MGnify/ENA metagenome assembly ERZ511479 | reverse complement strand
TGTCCCAGTCCAAGTTTTTGCGTCCCGAAGTCGCGCTGGCATTATTAGTGTCGAAACAGAGCGTGATGTCTTTCGATGTATCTTCATCGCTAATCTGAAATTCGTAACGGAAAGCCGAGAGGGAAAGGATGACTCCACCTTCATTGCCAAGTATGTGTTCGGCAAGTTTCCATTCGGCGGCATCTGCAAGGCGGGCTTCACGTATTTTTTCGGTGGCTTCGCGGATGTTTTGTAGTATATCGGTGCTGTGCATAATATGATGATTCAATTTTAGATGTGAATTGAGTTGGGCAAAAATACGAATTTTGAGGAAACTTAAAACGATTTTGTAAATCGCCATTCACGGCAATACCATTGATTTGCGTGACGATTTGCAAAATCGTTTTACGTTGAATTTCAAAAAAATACTTTTCGCATTGAAATAAAATTAAATGCAAAATTAGGAAATTAGCAAAATTACATGTAATTTAAAAATACGTTTTTCGAGGTAATAAAATGCTGTAAATCAAGCTTTTATGCAAAAAAATAACCCAATTAAAAAGTACAATTTTTAAAAAAGTTGGTTTTGAGGGAGTGGAGAATGTTCGTATATTTGTACTGTCGAAAGAGACAAATAGATTTAGTCATTTTTGAGATAATGATTTTTGATTGTCGAACAAATTAAATTTCATATTGCTTAAAAATAATTCATTCATTCAAAATTCATTCATTCAAAATTAATAAAATGGATAACACAATTTTGAGTCAAAACACCCAAGCATGGCGATTTCAAGTGTGGGTCGCTTTCGGACTTTCTTTCGGACTGACACTTTTTGGTTTGTACTTCGCCGACATTGACATTTGGACAAAAGGCTATCTCGCGATGGGCATTATTTTTACGGTAGGTTCTTGTTTTTCATTAGCAAAAACGCTCCGTGACGACCACGAATATCAAAAACTCGTCAACCGCGTAAGTGCCGCTAAAACCGAACAGATTTTGTCGGATTTTGAAGGAAAGACTTGACAATAGTTAGAGGAAATTCATAAATTTTCTCCATTGTCAAAATGTAATTTGGAAATTAGATAACAGCATATTAGCCTCAATTGAATACCAATTAACGCCGGAAAATAATTAGCGTCAAAATAACCATTAACACTAAAAAAATGGATTAACGTCAAAATAAACTATTAACCACTTACGAACCAATTAACGTCCGAAAAGCAGCCTTATGGAACGACCAAATAAAAAGACTCATCCTCTTTTCGTTCTCTACGGGTAACATGGAGAAGCCCTTTCAAACTTATGTTTGAAAGGGCTTTCGTTTTTTCAAAACGACACTTTCGAAAAAAGATTTGCCAGAAAGACAAAATGTATTTATATTTATGCAATAATTAACAATAAAAAAAATTTAACTACAATGCAAAACATTAATTTTCCGGTTAACTTCCAATTCAAAATCTCTTCTCTCGCTAATGATTTTACCGCCACTGATGCAAATGGAAAAGTCATTGCTTACGTCAGACAAAAAATGTTTAAGCTCAAGGAAGACATTGAGATTTATAACGACGAATCCAAATCGGCGGTCAATTACAGAATCAAAGCCGACAGATGGTTGGATTTTTCAGCAGCTTATTCTTTTCTGGATAAAGACGGGAGCAGTTTTGGAAAAATTGCGCGTAAAGGGTGGCGATCCATTTGGAAAGCGGAGTATCAGATGATTGACGAATCTGACCAGCCACAATACAAAATCAACGAAGAGAATGGCTGGGTAAAAGTATTCGATTCGTTGTTGGGAGAAATCCCGGTTGTGAGTTTTTTCACGGGTTACTTTTTTAATCCCTCGTATTTGGTGACCAATTCGGCGGGTAGCCCGATTGTCAAATTGAAAAAATTACCATCATTTTTCGGAAGAAATTTTGAAATCACTAAAGTTGGTGAAATGGACAGCGACGATGACGACAGAATTATGCTCGGTTTGATGATGATGATTCTATTGGAAAGAAGAAGGGGGTGAGTAGTCGATAGTCCATAGACGATAGTTTTTACGAAATAAGCCCTTCCAAGCGGATGCTTGAAAGGGCTTATTTTTATAAATGCAGGTAGAGAAAATTCATGAATTTTCTCTACCTGCATTTGCGTTTGCTACTATCGACCATGGACTATCGACTGACACCCCTACATCTGATTGATTTTGTACAATAAATCAACGGTAGCTTGTGGGTCGTGTCCTTCGTTTTGGGCGTGTTTGATGGCTTTTTTGGCGTATTTGCGGGCGTTGTTCTGGTCGCCAAGTTTGTAATACAGCGCCGCAACGGTGTCGGTATTATAAAAATTACTCTCTATACCTATCGAAGTCAATGCCCAATTGAGGGCTTTTTCTAAGGTTGGCTTATCATCTACCAACTGATAAAAAGCCCATGCGTATTCGTTAAGTTGTTGCCAATCCGCACTGCCGTATTTGTCCATATAATCCATGACTGCCTGCGTAAATTTGGGCAAATCCCGCGCACGTTCGTAGTAATTCATACGAAACTCCATCGAAAGACGGTCTGCATCTTCCGGGAAAGTTTTTTGGTAAGTGGCGTCCACTTCTTCGAGCGTCAAAGGCTTGCCTGTACCGCCATAGAGTTTCTTGGTAATCGAACCCTGAATATATTTATCGACAGTTTCTTGCCCAAATTCTATATTGAATTTTTCACGATTTTCTAAGAGATATTGCATTGGTTGGTCATCAAAACCGTCTGCATATTTCATCAGAAATTCCATGTTTTCACGCGTTCCCCAATCCTTCTGTGTATCCATATATTTGAGTGCCAACATGACGTACTTGCGGTCGTTATTTTCCCAACTCGCCATCGCATAATTGCGGAGCAATTCAGGGCTGCGGTCGCCGGATGCAAAGCGCATAGCGAGTTTGGCAGACTGCCGTTTGGGATCCACTGCTGCCTGACCGACTGCAATGAATTTTGACGGAGGCAAGTAGCCCATGTTCTTGTGCAAGAGTTCGCCATCAGGCGAAACGAACAAGTAAGTCGGGTAGGCACTGACCTCATATTTTGTTGCCAATTGAGGACCCTCACCGCGTTCCATATCAATTTTTGCATTGACAAAGTTGGCATTATAAAATTCGCCAACGGAAGATTCGGGAAATACATCGCGAGACATCATTTTGCAGGGTCCGCACCAAGTCGTATAAGCATCTACAAATACGATTTTGTTTTCTTTTTTGGCTTTCGCCAATATGCTATTCCAATCGCCTTTGGAAAATTCAATGCCTTGCGCGGAAAGCATCGTACTTGTAAGAAACAGGGCGAATAAGAGTGTATTTTTCATTAATATTTTGTTGCGGGTTACGAGTTGCGGGTTGCGGGTTATTTTTTTCGCATAGCGAAAAACTGATATAACTCGTAACTCGTAACCCGCAACCCGTTCATTACATTACGTCTTTTATTTTGCGGATGAGGAGGTCTGCTCCTCTGTAAAGATTGCGATTTTTAGCTTCTTCTGCCATGCTTTTGGCTTGTTCGGCAAGCGTAAGGGCTTGCTGATTTTTGCCATTCATATAGAGCAGCTCGGCATGAGAATAGATATATTTTAGTTCGCCGCCGTTCTCGGCAGCTTTTGCCGCCCATTTGAGGGCTTGTGCTTTCATCTTGGCATCTGCCGACTCATTGGATGCTACGCGCACTGCCATTTTGTGGAGTGTTAGTGCATTGTTTTTGCCATTGGCTTTGATGTATTTATCGGCAGCTTTGAGGAAGGTTTTGCTGTCTTCCATCGCTTCGGCAAAGGTCATGTCGCTTTCGATATTGAAGGCTTCAAATTTATCGGGCGCATTGGCTTGCATTTTTTCTTTGGCTTCGGCAAGCAAAGCAGGTTCTTTGTATTCGATGGCTTTTTGGACGGTGTTTTCGCAAGCCGATTGGATTTTGTCTGCTACGGCTGCTTCGCCTTTTTGGGCGGCAATCGCGTTTTTATTTTTTACAAACAAAGAAAAAATACGTGAATCGGCATATATCGTGGCGTCGTACAAAAAATTTATGTTGTCGGGTGCCGCGAAATCCGGCTTGGTACGGATGTATTCGTTGGCAACTTTGGCAGCTTCGGGCTTGCCTGCCTTGGCGAGTGCTGCGCCATACTTGCGAAGGAGTTCGGGGTCGCGGTCGCCTTCTTCGTATTTATCGGCAAATTGTCCGCTATTGTCGAAGCGTTTGAGGGCTTCTTCGCCCATTTTGATAAATCTGTCGATGGGTTTCGCGCCTTTTGTGGTGTATTGCAATTCGCCGGCACCATTGACAAATAGGAAAGTAGGGAAAGCACTAACATTATACTTGGTACGGATGGTGCGTCCTTCGCCTTTTTCCATATCCATTTTCATATTGATGAAGTTGGCGTTGTAAAAATCGCCGGCTTCTTTCATCGGGAAAATGTCGCGCGACATTTTCTTGCAGGGTCCGCACCAAGTGGTGTAGGCATCCACGAAAATGAGTTTATCTTCTTTATTGGCGAGTTCGAGGGCTTCTTTCCATGTGCCGTCAAAAAAATCAATGCCGTCGGCTTGGACACAAGTAAAGGCAAATAAGGTGATTAGAATCGTAAGTGTATTTTTCATGTGTAATTAGTCGATAGTTGATAGTTCACAGTCCGTAGGCAGCCGCGAGGCAAGGGTAATGAACATCAATACAAATTTTTTTTTCAAGAAAAAATTGAATTAGTGAGTTTGCGCTTTCACGCATTCATCCCGATAGTTATCGGGACAACATTCACTTCATTCAACATTAATAATCGTGTCAAAATTACGTATTTCGCGGGGAATTGTAAAATACGTTGATTTTATGGGAATGGCTGGGGCTTTTTTTTGTTTTAACACTTTGATAAAATATTTGTGTCGTCGTGATTACTAATAAGACAAAGGTTGTGCCGAAGTGTTTTTATTCTGCTGATAAAATGATTCGTTAAAATTAAATTTGAAATTGGATTAATATCTGAATTTTATTAAATTTACAATCTACAAATCTCACACAATTATTTTCCATTAATAAAATTATGTTTATGCAAACGAAATTTTTTACCACCTTAATTTTGTTGGTGTCGGTATCGTGGTCACTTACGGCACAGACTTCCTTGCGCGTCAATCAAATTTTGCAAGAAAATTGTGCAAGTTGTCATGGCGGCATGTCGCCTGCGGCAAGTTTGGATTTGTCGGGAGATGCCTCTGCTATGATAGCGAGTCTGGTGAATGTCACTCCTACGAATGCTCATGCTGCGAATGAAGGCTACGACCTGATTTATCCCGGACGGGCAGATAAGAGTTACTTGTTCCGTTTGGTGCAGGATGGTTTGGAATCATTCATTGAAATGGATGCCGCCGAGATGCCTGCTACGCCACACAATGACGAAGCCCTCGGACTGACCAGTGTTGAAAAAGAACTGATTCGGCAATGGATATCCTACGGGGCAGGATATTATGGTACGGCGGTAGAAGAATCCTTGTTGGAAGATTACTACACCAATGGCGGTATGGAGAGTTTCCCGAACGGACGCCCTGCTGCGCCCGACCCATCAGAAGGTTTTCAGATTAAGATGGGACCGTTTTTCTTGGCACCGGGCAGTGAAGGCGAAGTGGAGTACTTTCAAAAATATGAGTTGGACAATGACCAGCCGATAGAAATTATCCGCATTGATAATTTTATGGACGGTAATTCGTCGCACCACTTTATCATGTATGATTATAATTCGACGGCTTCGGCAGCGAATCAACAAGCGGGTTTCCGTCTCAACCCTGACCACTACAATGTCGGCTTGGTAGAAGCGATTCAAGACCCCGTGGATTTGATTCTGCCCGAAGGCTCGGCGTTTTTCTGGAGTGCCGATAAGGTCTTGGATTTAAATTCGCATTATATCAATTACCACAGTGTGCCTTACAAATCAGAGGTTTATGCCAATATCTATTATCAGGAATCGGGCGCGGCAGCACAGGAAATGCACGCTGAACTGGTCACTAACTTTATCTGCATACCGAATAATGGAGACCCTTACTCGGTGCAAGATGTAGTCACAGATAATTCGGTTGGAGATATTTATGTGTGGGCTTTGTCAGGGCATACACATCAGTTGGGCAAAGGTTATAAGATTTGGCAACGCGAAAATGGTGTAGCAACCGAGTTGCTCTACGATGCTTCTTGTTGGGAAGGTGAGCCGGGCTGCGTATCACCTTATTATGATTATCGACATATTCCATTTCGATATTTTGATGATTTTGTATCGCTTGATATGAGTTCGGGCAATGGTTTTGTACACGAAGCAACATGGGTGAACGATACCGATAATGTCGTCTGTTGGGGCGATACCTCAGAGGATGAAATGATGGTGATGATACTTATGTTTCTCACAGATATTGATGGTGTAGTGACGGATGTGGAAAATCCCGAAGCCGAAATCGACATCCTGAATGCTTATCCGAATCCAATGACGGAAAGTGCAATTATCGAATTGCCGGAGGATTCGGGGGCGGTTGACCTTATATTATATGATGTACTCGGTAATCAAATTCGTGCGATTCGTGACATTCGCGACAATCAAATTACGATTGAAAGAGGTCATCTTTCTGCCGGAATGTATGTCTATCATCTCGAAAATGAAGCGGGAAAACTATTTTCCGGTAAAATATTGATGCAGTAAAACCTCGAAAATCATCAAAAAGTACAAAAAAAGTCCCGTTACTTCAACGGGACTTTTTTTGTATAACGTCACGAACACATAATTTTTTTTGTGCAGATGTGTCGTTTATATAAAATTTTATTTTAACCCAAAAATAAGGGATGAAAGACAGCATAAATTTACGCGCTTGACCGTTTCTTTTACGTTTCTTTTTCACTTTTAAATTAGTCATTTATCCTGATAAACTCCTGATTTAAAAGCAAAAAATAAATGTAAAATAATTCACCCAAGAACGCAAATTTATACTATCCTCATCCCTAAAGAATTAAAGCCTGTTTGAATGTTTCTTATCACTCTATCTTCGTGTTAATGGATTTTTTAATATGAAATGTCTTTGAGTTCCTGCCTGAATTTTCATGTCACATAAGCCATAAAAATAGACCGTACACCACTTTGGATTCCCTGCATATTGGATGTGTAATCAATACGAAGGGTAGAAAGAAAAGATTTAATGTGAGAAATTGATTACACACAAATTTGGGTTTTCATAGTGGGTTTATAGTTTGTTTTTTGTTTTTTGTTCGAACCTCTGCAATGGCAGAGGTTCTTTTTTTGTGTAATGGCTTCATTGTTCAATTGCTTCATTGTTTTATGGTTGGAGTGAGTTTTTTGCAAAGCAAAAAACATAATAACAATTGAGCAATAAAACAATAAAACACTTATTTCCTTCCGACAACTTGCCTTTTTTCTCTCTTTTTTTACAGATGTTTTTTGGCTAATTTTATTTTCTGACCCACAGTTTTCACGGGTGCAGGACAAATTTTTAATTTTATTTTGAAATGCCACTGTACTGACGACTTTAGCCGTCAAGTGGCTCGGTACTTTCCCGCGACGGCTAAAGTCGTCGGTACGAGGCAGATTAAAAATTTGTCCTGCACCCGTTTTCACCGTAGTGCCATTTTTATGAAATAAATTTTAAAAACGGACAAAGAAAAGGTGGGAAACTGGTGGTTAGTGATTGGTAAAAATCAATAAATAGCAAGAACAGATTCGGCGAGTGCCGTTTCATTGGGTTCTTCTGCTATTTTAATATTATCAAGTCCCAATTCCGTTAATTTGGTAGCTGTCGTATGTCCGATAGCTACCATTTTTTGTTTTTCTCCTAATGAATATTTTTCAAAATACGCCTCCACATTCATTGGAGAAGTGAATACCAAAACAGCCGCATCGCTCACAGGAAAGTCAATTATTTTTCGATTTTCATACACCATTACATCAATCGCATCTATATTATTTTCAATGGCTTTCCTAATCGAATGACGCGAGTTTTTTGCATGGGGAAACAATACACGTTGTCCTTTTGCCATTCGTAGGAAAGCGGGTGCGGTAGTCTCCGCATTGCCCGTACCAATGAAATCTGCCTTCAAATTATATTCCAATAGATACTCAGCACTCGCCTTGCTCATCACGGCTAATTTGGGCGTATCAGATGCCTGACGTTTCAAAAACGTCCGCCATCTTTCCTCGTCTGATTTTAAATATTCAAAAAAGAATTTAATACCATTTTTACTATAAAAAAATATCCAATCCACACGCGGATAGGTGAATGGTACGCCCTCAAATTCCAGTAAAGAAAAACCCTTCACTTGCCAACCTTCTTCGGAAAGCAAATAAAGAAAGTCGCTGTCAGGCGTTAAATCACGAGTAATAAATACAGTCATACTTTGAAAATTCCAAATTCCAAAACCCAAATTCCAACAAAATATAAGGCAAGCATACGTTTGAATTGGAATTTGGTACTTGGAATTTGGAATTTGGTACTTGGTACTTGGTACTTGGAATTTGGTACTTGGTACTTGGAATTTGGTACTTGGTACTTGGTACTTGGAATTTGGTGCTTGGTACTTGGAATTTGGTACTTGGTACTTGGAATTTGGTGCTTGGTACTTGGAATTTGGTGCTTGGTACTTGGTGCTTGGAATTTATTGTGAAACAATAGCCGTTACCTCAATCTCGACCAACATATCAGGATTGACCAAGCCGCTGATTTCGACCATCGTAGAAGCGGGTTTGATACTGCGAAAAAACTCGCCATGCGCCTTGCCCACTTCTTCCCAACGGCTGATGTCGGTCACATACATGCGGGTACGCACTACCTCCGCCATACTTGCGCCTGCTTCGTGGAGGGCTTTTTCGATTTTCTCAAAAATAAATTTGGATTGGGCATACATATCGTCTTTGCCGATGAGTTGGTTACCATCCATAGCGGTGGTGCCGGCTACTTCGACGATGTTGCCCACACGCACTGCGCGGGAGTAGCCTACGATGTCTTCCCATTTGGTGCCGGAGGAGATTAACTGTCGTTTCATAGTGAAATTGTATGATTGTGAAATTGTATTTTTTGTGGGCGAAGAAATATCGATTGTTTAAAGTCACCGCTTACGAGTCAACCACTTTTCCGAAACTTTCTTGAGTTCATCATGTGTCATACCTTCTCCTCTTTTTCCAGCTTCTACTTCCTCTTTTAATTTAACTTTCATACTATGAGCTGTTTTAGGATTACCATAAATATCGTAACCTCCTATTTCGTTTTCTAATTTTTTTTGAGAAGAAGTATTTTGTCGTTTCATAATTTCAAAAAATAAAAAAATACGTGATTTGGAATTTGGTGCTTGGAATTTGGAATTTGCGAACTAAGTGAGTTCAAATTCATCTTTCAAATCAGGAATTTCTACATTCTTGATGCCTTTCCCTTCTAAATATTTTTTAAATTCTTGCTGCGTATCATATTCACCATGAACGAGAAATAGTTTTTTGAGTGATTTTTGATGTTTGACAAAATCGTACATTTCGCTGCGGTCTGCGTGGGCGGAGAAGGAATACATTTCGTGGACTTTCATATTGAGGTCGCGTTTTTCTCCATACAAATGAAGGTATTTTGCGCCTTTGCGAATTTTGCCGCCGGGTGTATGAGGCGCACAATAACCGACCATGAGCAAACCATTTTTCGGGTTTTCCATGCTATTGAACAGGTGGTGTTTAATGCGTCCGGCATTCATCATACCTGATGCGCTGACGATGATGCAGGGTTCGTTGGTATTATTGAGTCGCTTGGAGAGTCCTCTGTCGCGGATGTATTTCAACTCGCTGAAACCAAATGGATTGTCGTCAAGCAACATGTATTCGTGGATGTCTTTGTCAAAACATTCGGGATGAGAACCATACACAAGTGTTGCATTAATTGCCAAAGGACTATCGACATAAACCGGGATTTTGGGCAGCCGTTCGGCACTTTCGAGGCGGTCGAGCATATACACGATTTCTTGTGTGCGCCCCACACTGAACGCCGGAATGAGCAACTTACCTCTATTTTCTACACAAACTTCTTGAATGATGCCGAGAAATTCCTCCAATTCGTCGGGTGCGGCTTTGTGGTCGCGGTTGCCGTAGGTAGATTCGCAGATGAGATAATCGACTTCGGGCATGATACGCGGGTCGCGCAAAATAGGTCGAAACGGACGCCCAATATCTCCCGTAAACCCTAAGCGCACCGTTGGTTTAGCCGATTCATCGACCACCAAAGTGACACTCGCACTACCCAATAAATGCCCGGCATCCCGAAATAATAGCTTTGCTCCCTCGCACACCCGATGTGCGCGTTCGTAGCTCAAGCCTGTCATAAGCGCGAGTGTGCGACGCACGTCGTTGGTATCGTATAAAGGTTTTCGTTTTTTCTTTCTTGGGTTCTTTTTATTGTAATATTCGGCATCGCGTTCTTGTATTTTCGCGCTATCCAACAACATGATACTACAGAGGCTTCGCGTAGCATGGGTACACAAAATATCGCCCTGAAAGCCATCTTTGACCAACTTGGGCACACGTCCCGTATGGTCGATATGGGCATGTGAAAGTATCAGACAATCAATGTCCTTTGGATTAAATGCCCATGTGGAGTTGAAATCATCCATATCCTTGTCCCTACCCTGATACAAGCCACAATCCAACAAGATTTTGTAACCACTATCTAAGGTAATCAAATGTGAACTTCCTGTAACTTGGCGCGCTGCGCCGCAAAATTTTACTTTCATATGCTGTGTGGTGGACGGTAGATGGTGAACGGCAGACGGTTGATGACTGGCGACTTATCTATCGTTTTTTCTTGAATAAGTTTCAAAGTTAAACATTTTACGAAAATATCCACTTGAAATTCCATAACTTCGCCCATATCAATGCTTAAATGCGATAATGCTTAAATGATTTTCTTCCTCTTCCCTTACTCAAAAATACATTCATTTTTATTGTCGCATTAAGCCAGTAATACATTTAAGCATTTCATCATTTAAGCATTATCGCATTGAAAGACACATATCGACACAAAGGAATGAGGCGTAGGCTCGTGGAGACGCTCGTAAAAAAGGGTATCAAAGATGAAAGGGTGTTGTCGGCAATTGGAGCGATTCCGCGTCATTTATTTCTCGACGGCGCATTTGAGGAGCAAGCATATGAAGATAGGGCGTTTCCGATTGGGGCAGAGCAGACAATTTCGCAACCTTATACGGTGGCTTATCAAACGACACTTTTGGAGGTCAATAAGCGCGATACGGTGTTGGAGATTGGTACGGGGTCGGGCTATCAGGCTTGTGTGTTGGCGGAGATGGGGGCGCGAGTCTTTACGGTGGAGCGTCAGGAGGAGTTGTATGAGTCAGCAAAACGGATGTTTGACTTGCTCGGCTACCCGCGCATACGTGCCTATCTGCGTGATGGGTATAAGGGTTTGCGGGAGTTCGCGCCCTTTGACCGAATACTCGTAACGGCGGCTGCACCATATATCCCCGATGCCCTTTTGGAGCAACTAAAACCGGGTGGCATCCTCGTTATTCCTGTCGGCGAAGACCGCCAAACAATGACTCGTGTGCGACGTGTTGATGAAAAAGATTTTGTATATGAAGAACTTGATGCCTTTCGTTTTGTTCCTTTTTTGAAGGGAATTAACAAGCGATAGCTTATTGTCGGCAGTTGGTCGGTTCGGAGTCCGCCGTTTTAGCGTAAAACGGTCTTGCGAATTGGCGGCAGACTGCGGACTGATAAACTGTAAACTGATTATGAAAAAGCACATTCCAAACATCCTTACCCTGATGAATTTATTTGCCGGCTGTATGGCAATTCTTCACTTGTTGAATGGAGAATGGCGGTTGGTGCCGGTGTTTGCCTTGATTGGTTTGATAGGTGATGCGGCTGATGGCATAGTGGCGCGGACTTTGGGCGTACACTCACCACTTGGAAAGGAGTTGGATTCGCTGGCGGATATGGTGACTTTTGGTGTGTTGCCGGGGGCAATATTGTATCATTTGTTGGCAACGGCTTATACGGGGACTTTTGACTACGAGGGCGTGGTATGGGCAGCGATACCGGGGTTCATCATTACGATGTTTTCGGCATTGCGCTTGGCGAAATTCAATATCGACGAGCGACAAACCTCTGATTTCATTGGATTGGCTACACCTGCAAATACGGGCTTTTTTGTGGGGCTGTATTTGATTGTGCATTTTGATACGCTCATTCCGGGAGATTGGGTGCTGAATTTGCCTTTGTTGTACATTCTCGGTTTGGTATTTTCGTATTTTTTAATTTCGGAAATTCGGATGTTTGGACTCAAATTTAATCATTGGGGCTGGCGTGGAAATGAATTGCCTTATATCTTTCTGATTACTTGCGTTTTGTTGATAGTATTCCTCCGTTTGGGGGCTTTTTCTATTGGAATTCTGACTTATCTTTCTATTGTATTATTGGATAATGTTTTCTTAAAAAAGACAAAATAACGCGATAAATTCCAAGCACCAAAATCCAAATTCCAAAAAAGAATGTGAGAAAAAATTAATCATTAACCGCACTTCGTTTTTTGTAGAATTTTTTATCCACGACCAATAAGCCGAATGACTCGCAATCTTCCTTAGTCTGCTTACTGTGGTGTGCGCCATGTGCGCGTAATATCGCCCGCGAATAGGTAGAATCTAAGACTTTAAACCACTTAAAACGACGATGAATATACACATCGTGAATCAGAAAATAGGTTAATCCGTACAAGGCAATTCCCACCCCAACAAAGAATAACCAAAACACCTGCGGATAGACCGAACCCAAGATAAAACTCGCCGCACTCGGCACCGCAAATACAAAGAAAAAGCGGTCATTTTTTTCGAAGAATCCTTTCTTTTCGTGGGGTTTGTGGTGGTCTTCGTGCCATGTCCACAGGATGCCGTGCATCAGATATTTGTGAGCAAACCATGCGGTAAATTCCATGCCGGCATACGCCGCTATTGTCACCAAGATATAGAGTAGAATATTCATTTTTAATTTGTTTGAATAGAAAACAGAGGCGTGGGGATTTTGTTTACCTCTTGTAATTTGTATTCCGCGATAATACAGAAAAATTCGATTATTTTGGTTAATTTTGATGAAATTCAATTCACTATGCAAAACGAACAACCACCGCCCATCTTCCGTTCTTGGCGACAATTTTACGCCTTCGTTCTCACCGTACATGTTGTGGTGATTATTTTGTTTTATTGGTTTACGAAAATATATAAGTAACACAGGCTTCCAGCCTGCACTCGCGCTAGGCAGGTAGTACGCGAGTGCAGGCTGGAAGCCTGTGTTACTTACAAACTTGCAGGCTGGAAGCCTGTGCTACTTACAAACTTGCAGGCTGGAAGCCTGTGCTACTTTTGGCCTATGAAAAAGGTATTTTATAGACGAAATTTACCGCATTGGCAACCTGATGATGCTGTTCTATTTATTACTGCCCGATTGCACGGAAGTCTGCCTAAAGAAGTCGTACTGTCATTAAAAGAGGAACGTGAGTTGTATCAGAAACACCTCGAAAAAGAAGGTTTATCAGAAAAAGAATTGAAAGAAGCACTTCAACAATCACGCGAATTATACTTTGGTAAATTTGATGATTTGTTAGACAATAATAAAACCGGACCACATTGGTTGAAGAATGAGAGGGTGGCTCAAATATGGGTAGATGCGTTAAAATACTTTGATAATGAACGATATAAAGTCATTTGTTCTACTACAATGTCGAATCATGTACACTTCATTTTTTATCAATTGAAACAGCCAATCAGAAGCATTATGCATTCATTAAAAAGCTATACAGCTAACGAAGTTAATAAAATACTTGGTCGTGAAGGTCGTTTCTGGCAAGAGGAAAGTTTTGATAGGGTTGTTCGGAATCAAGAAGATTTGGGGAAGAAGATTAACTATGTGTTGGATAATCCCGTCAAAATTGGAGTTGTATCGCATTGGTCGAAATATAAATATAATTATATTCATCCTGATTTTAAAAAATACATAAAGTAGCACAGGCTTCCAGCCTGCACTCGGATACTACCCACCCCATACGTGCGTGCAGGCTGGAAGCCTGTGCTACTTTGCTAGACTAACGTGCAGGCTGGAAGCCTGTGCTACTTTATTATGAACACATTAGATTGGCTCGTACTCGGCGGCACACTCGCCTATATCATTGGTTATGGTATCTGGAAAACGCGCGGTATTCGCACCACTGAAGACTATCTACTCGGCAAGCGCGAACTCAAATGGTACACCATCGGACTCTCCATCATCGCTACCCAAGCGAGCGCGATTACCTTCCTTTCTACACCGGGGCAAGCTTTTGAGGAAGGGATGGGCTTTGCTCAATTCTATTTCGGAATGCCGATAGCGATGGTGATACTTGCGGCGTTTTTTATTCCCGTTTTTTATCGGCTCAAAGTCTATACGGCGTATGAGTTTTTGGAGACACGATTTGGGGTGGGTACGCGGATGTTGACTGCGGGTTTGTTTTTGCTGTCGCGGGGTTTGGCGGCGGCGATTACGGTATATGCACCTGCGATAATTTTGTCGTCGATAATGGGTTGGAGCCTGAATGTGACGATACTAATTATGGGTGGATTGGTGATTTTTTATACGCTTATCGGCGGAACAAACGCCGTTAGTCAGACCCAAAAACAACAGATGATTATCATACTCACGGGAATGGTGATTGCCTTTTTTATTTTATTGAGTTTGCTGCCGCAAAATATCAGCTTTAATGATGCTGTCCGCGTAGCGGGAAAGACAGGGAAATTGGAAGTCGTTAATTTTGATTTTAGTTGGGATAATAAGTATAATATCTGGACGGGTATCTTCGGAAGTACCTTTTTGTTTCTATCTTATTTTGGTACCGACCAATCGCAGGTACAGCGTTATTTGTCGGGCAAATCGCTGAAAGAGAGTCGTTTAGGTCTGCTGTTTAATGGTTTGTTTAAAGTGCCGATGCAGTTTTGTATTTTGTTTTTGGGGGCGATGATTTTTGTGTTTTACCAATTTGAAAAACCGCCTGTATTTTTCAATCAAGCTGCTGTTAATCAAATTCAAGATACGAAATACGCTTCTGAATTTGCCGCATTACAAGGCGCACACGATGTTAATTTTAATGCAAAAAAACAACAATTACTCTATCTCGTAGAGGTGATGAAAACGGGCGATGACACTCAAATCGACCAAGTCCAAAAACAACTCCTCAACACCCAAGTCGGCGGTCAGCAAATCAAATCGGAAGTCAGGCAACTCATCGAAAAATCAGGCATTAATGTAAAGTCGAAAGATTCGGATTATGTGTTCATTTCATTTGTGTTGAAATACCTGCCGCATGGATTGATTGGTTTGTTGTTGGCGGTGATATTTTCGGCGGCAATGTCCACGACTGCCTCGGAACTCAATGCCCTCGCTACAGCTACTACGATTGATTTTTACAAACGCGGAATCGTGCAAGACCGTGACGATGCTCACTACCTGCGAGCGTCGAAATTATTTACGCTCGGCTGGGGGATTTTGATTTTGATATTTGCGGCTTCGGTGTGGTTGTTTGACAATTTGATTGAAGCGGTGAATATTGTAGGCTCGCTTTTTTATGGAACGATTTTGGGGATTTTTCTGGTAGCGTTTTTCTTTAAACGTGTAGGCGGAAATGCGGTTTTTATCGCTGCATTAATCACGGAAGCTATCGTAATTGCCATTTATGTGATGGATAGATACGATGTGCTGAATATCGCTTATCTGTGGCTGAATATGATTGGTTGTGTGTTGGTGATTGGGATTGCGATTTTGTTGGAAAGTTTAACTAAAAATAAAGAATTTGCGAAATAATATTTATTGATTTTGTAAATAAATTGAGTGCGTCACAAATCGGTGGTCAAGTTTTTACCATAGCATCTATGCGCCTTTTAAATTTATCTTTTTTTGATTTGAGGAATAAAGTTAGCATGACTTTATTTCACTAAAGTTAGTACGACTTAATTGCATTCAACACATTTTACATTTCTAAAATATATCGCAGTTTTGCGGTGTATTTTTGTTTTTTATAATGTCTAATAAGCGAAATTGAAGAATAATGTTTAATTTTGTTCAGATAAGGGAAGACGAAAAAAATAATCTACCCGTCTGAATTGTTCTTTTTCTTATATGTTTCACTAAATCTTCCTTA
>ENA-ORXR01002818-ORXR01002818.1-marine-metagenome-genome-assembly--contig:-NODE-2818-length-16190-cov-8.179855_pt1 | contig 16190 bp, 9 predicted proteins | sample MGYA00237866_ERZ511479 | MGnify/ENA metagenome assembly ERZ511479 | reverse complement strand
TAAACCTAAAAACACAACATAATAATGGCCGACGATTTTGATTTATTAGAAACTGATTCCACTTCAAAACAAGAAAAAGTAGATGTCAATTGGGGCAAGGCTGTGGACCAAATGAAGTCCAAGTTAGCTCAAGAAGATGACCCTAATGTGCGTCAAAAGATATTGAATGCTACCCTTGATGATGTAGTAGGCATGGCAGAAACCGATCGAAAATCATTACTTGATGCGATCAAAGATCTTACCGATTATCAAGATGAGGTAGGTATTATTTTTGAGAAATTCTCCACCTTAAATGCCAATGAGCAAAAAGTTATCGATGATGCTCAAAAAGGATTAGAGCGTGCAAAAATTGCTTTGGAAGATGCTGAGAAAGTAAAAGATAACTGGTGGAATAATCTTTGGGGGCGAAAATCAAAAATAAAAGCAAGACAAGCGGAGCTTGATACAGCGCAGAAAACAAGAGACGGTGCTGACATGAAAGCAAAGGCTATGTTTCAAGAACGTATTGAAACAGCCGATATTCAAACCTTGTTAAATGAACTGTCGTATAAAAGTCAGGCCGCAGTTGGGCGCTTAAAAACGCGTGAGACGGAAATAAAAGAAGTAGAAGAAAAACTAAAAGTCGCTATTGTTGAGGCTAGTAAAAACCACACAAAATCTTTAGAGAAGAAAAAGGAAACTGAAGATAAGTTAGAAGAGCAGTATGCCTTATTAAAACAATCAAGACAAGCTTTAGAAGAAATCTCAGACAAGCAATCTTCTGCATATTCAGAAGCGATCGGAAAAGTAACTACCATTGAACAAAAGGTAGAAGAATTAGAAGGTTTGAAAAATGCTTATACAACGCTAGCGGCTAGTAAAGATAGTTTTGTACACAAACATAACTTAACGATTAAAGTTTTGACTTCACTTCGTAGTAATTTGCAAACACATCGAGCTAAATTGAAAAGTGATACCGATGAGCGCTTGAAGTATTACGATGGTTATGTTGTAGCATTAAAGGCTAGAACTGATCAAGAATTTGCCGCTATTTTAGAACATTTAGGTGTTAAAACAGATGAGCATATTGGTCAAACTTTAGCATCGATGCATACCGCAAGCGCTAAAGCACGTCAAGAAATGATGGATAATATTCCGGTACATGAAAAAGTTATGCAAGGGGTATATTCTAGCTACGCTGAAGCCTTACAAGAAATCAGGGTCAAAGATGCAGATATTCAAAAAGATTTTGCGAATCGATATGGTATCGATATGAAAGAGATTTTTGAAGAGTACTATGCTACTGATGGTAATGCGCCTGCCAGCGATGGTGGTGGTGATGCGCCGGCTCCAGCACCAGCTGCTGAAGATGACTTATTGAGTTAAGCCACATAGCCCCGAAGGGGAACTCCAGAATTTGTAGAAAATAATTTTAACGCCCGAGTTAGAAAAGCCCCCCGGGGGTTTGGGGGCTTGAGTTTTTTAGATGTCAATAAACCAAATCGTAACGCCCTTAGATAGTGCTGTTCTTGAAACCAAAGAGCAGTATAAGGTGTATTTCAAAATTGTGAATCACGCATTTAACGAATTGGTGAATAGCATTATGAAAGAAAATATCTGCACAGATGCAGAAGCTACTTTTGTAAAGCAGTACTGTGAGTTGTTGACCTATTCATTAGAAGCATTTCGTATCAAGTATCTTTTTGATGATGATGAAAAGATGCGTATTGATTTAACAGAATCAGGCTTTCCGAATTACTTAGAATTTCGATACTTATTCAATGATTTAGAATTGAAGCAAGAGCATGTACGTAAACTTCCTGATGTTGCAAAAGTAAAGGCTGAATTTTTAGAAACATTACTCAAAGAAAAGCAACCCATTACAGATAGAAAGTTACATCAAGCGGCATCGATTATTTATTATTCTTCGGTACAACCTCAATTTATTTATAAGCGATTTGTGCAAGGAAAAATACTCCCAGTAATGGGCTTAGATGCACAATATATGGTGAGTTGGTCTTTTTACGATGTGACCTATAATCGTCCGTTTATATGTTTCATGTATTTTGACTTACACAAAGAGAAAATTGAGGATGTAAAATCAGAAATATATAATGTACTTGAAAATACAGTAGATAGAGATTTAGAAGTTGATATGATGGCTTATGCGATTGACAAAAAGCTAACATACGTTTTTCCAAAGCGAATAAAAAAGATGGATTTAGGCCCATTGCATAGTGTTTTTGCTAAAGATGAAATGGAAGTTACGCATGTAATTTTAAAAGCAATTATTGATAAGACTTTTGACTTGTCGGCCTATGCGATATCGGTTAAAATTGATGAGGCTGTTTCTACATCAGAGTTTAAAGAGGGTAACTTTTTCAATAAACAAGTTTTACAAGTTTGGGAAACCCAAAAGTCAAAAAACTACTTGTTTTGTCCACATCGGGTGATGCAATCTTTATATGATACTATTCCTGAAACTATAAATGCACTAACCGGAAATCCGATTGAGATTCCGAGTTTAAAACTAGACTAATGGAGCACAACAGTACATTTCCTATAAAACTATCAGAGCTTAATGAGCTTAGAGATGAAGCAACTTCTTATTTAAAAGGAGTACAATGGGAGCAGGGTGGCAAAGCGAAAAGCCGAGACAAAAGCAAAAAGGATGAATCTATTTTGTTGTATTTATCAAAGGCAAACGGTACGGCAGCTAACCAAGTAACCTCGGTTTCTAAAACCATACTTTCTTTGAAAAAGCGACTATTGCCTGATTCTGTTGCGATACCGTTGCATTTGAATAGGGCACTTTTTGCATTACAGGAAGGACTAACTATGGGTGTTTGGCTGAGAGATAGTTATTCTGATGCTTCTGGTTTATCAACCTTAAATGAAAGAAAATCTTCGCTTGATGTTGGCCAACGACGAGAGTATGATTCTAAGCAACAAACTGCGACAGCGTTTATGTTGCACGGTATTGCTTGTAGAATCTTATTCGATTTAAAACCTGTCGCTTCAGATGATTTAAGCGTTATGAAGAACAAGTTTGCAGGTATTCCTGAACTGTCGGTAATTTCACCGCTGAAGGGAATTTCTTGTATGCTTTTCTATTATGATAAGTACATGAGTCACCCTGAAATAATTACCTCTGATGAAGAGGTGACTAATTTTACGGTGGTGTTTTTCGAAGCTTTGATTTCAGAAATACAACAACGTCTTAGCACCTTTGAATACACCGAAGCAGTAACAGATCGAACCTATAAATTAGAGAAAAGTGAGTTCGCTATTTCCGGTTGGGAAAATGCTTTTGAAGGAACCGCCAAGAGTGTGGAGTTTAATAAAATTCGATTTGAAGAAATTGTGGGTAACCGCGATGCAAAACATTTCGCGCGACGTTTGACCGAACGCATGATGAGCTATGATTTTACCGCAAAGAAAAATCCCTTTCAAGAGTTGGGAGGGTTTATGCCTGTTTTTATGGGCTATGGTATCCCGGGAACGGGTAAAAGTATGTTGATCGCAGCTATAGCAACGAAGTTAAAAGAGCATTGTGATGTTTTAGATATTCCGTTTTTGTTTCATCCGATGCCTGATACCTTGATCTCTACTTTTCAAGGCGGTTCTGCAGAAAAAATGGTACAATGGATGAAACCTTTACAAGACCCCACCAAGTTGATTTTTGCGCCTATTGATGATGCTGAGAATAACTTACAAGAAAGAACTGCTCAAGGGGTTTCAGCAGGCGTTAAAGAAGTAATCGGAGTTTTCTTAAGATATACAGAAGGTGCTTATGCCATCAATTACGGGAATAGTTCGATAGGTATGTTTACCAACCTTCCTGAAATGCTAGATAAAGCGGTTATTTCAAGAGTACAAGGTCGCTTTAAGATTGATGGGGCACGAACGATTCCTGATTTTATTGATCAAGATTATATCTGGTGGAACAAGTTGGAAAAAACGATGCCAGATTTTGTCAATATGAAAAATCCGGAGAACTATGAATTCTTAAGTGAGCAAGGCTTAGCCAAAAACTTGAGTGAAATTCTAAATCAATCTGAAAAACCAACAGAAGCGAAAGTTTTAGAAATTTACGAACAAACCGAAGCGAAACACAAAACCAATGAGCATCTATTTTTTGCGGAATTGTATAAGAACATTCAAAAGTCTTTTCCATTTTTCTCCTCAAGAGATATCCGAAATATTCAAAGTGCTGTTTCGTTACGGTTAACCGATTTTGATCTTCCTGAAGATTGGTTTGAGAATCCAGAACTGTATTTCAAAAAAGATTATGATACCAAGTTTGAAATGTTGAAAGAACTGATGCAAGGCAATATGAAGGGACTTGATTTCTCTGATATTCGACGACAAGAAACAGTTCGCTACTTAGATAATGTTGCTACTATTGCAGATACTGATTTCAAACGCAAGGTAGATGGTCGCGTACATGATTTGAATGTACAATTGGCAGCAAGTAAAATTTTCGATAAAGGGAAGTAATGGAGAAACTAAGGGCGGCAGGTTTATTTGGTGGTGGAATGGTAATGCTTTCTGGCTCATTAGCGAAACGCTACAATGAATGCCTCGCCATGCTGGGGGTAACGCCTACAAAACTCAAAACATTTTCAATAGACGGTATGGGGTGGAGCCCTGAATTGGCTGTCGAAAAGAAAGATAACTATTACCTCAATACGGGTGAAGCTAATGTAAATGCCATCATTATTTCTCCGCAACAAGGTGGCCAGGCGGTGCATATGCCATCGCATAGTTTTGATCGCGATGTAATGGAAGCAGTTTTTGCAGCTTACGGCCGAGAAATTCGGGATATCACTAAAGATTCGGCCCTTGTGTTGAACCTAGACCAGAAAATAGATGCCTTTTTTGAACCTTTTGATTTGTTGCGCTATAATGAAATAGAAGTGACTTTTTCGTTATTGAATGACCTGGACAAGAAGCAAATGGAACAGCAGGCTTTCATTAATCTATTCAAACGAAAAAACAATTTTATTGATCGCGATGTACATCAACAAATACTCAATTCAGCGAAAGAATATGGCGACCTTAGAAAACGAAAGTTAAAGTTAGAACCCATTAAACTAAAAGTAGGTTCTTTTTACACGAGAGCTTTTGGGGGTGTTTTCGTATTAAAAGAGTTTGTGCAAAGAATTTTAATTTTTGAAGACGAAAAAGTTTTTAAAAGCGCTATCAATGATACAGCGCATGATATTTTATTGTTTCATAAAGATCATGATGAACTTATAGATGCGCTCATTAAGAACTTACTTTTAAAGAAAGATTTCAAGAGTGCCATGCGAACGCCGCGGTATGATCGGGTGAAGAAACATGTGTTTATGGAGCATGTCGAAAAAATTGAACATCCTATAAATGAAATTTTAGATAGTCACTTTCTTTTTAAAAAATACCTGAATCAATTGCCGATTGAAGTCCAGAAAAAAATATCGGGAGTGGAGTTGTATTACCAGCGATTAATTGTAGACAAGAATCTAAAGATATCAGCATACGTTGATGAAGACTTTCTGAAGATTTTGCATCAGCCGCATTCTTCACTAAAAGCAGAAGAAGAGGCATTGGTTTGGAAATTGCTATCGAAAATAGTTCCGAAAGACCCGGTGCATTTATATTGGTATGATAAAGAACAGTTTTATACCTTGTTTGGAGATTGGAAACCTGGGTATAAAGATTGGGTGGTAGCAGAAATATTGGCGAATAATAAAAAACAAGGATTGTAACATTTTTGAAATATGAACAACCTATAGATAGAAGGCCATCCTTTTAAAAAGTAGAAATTATGACATTAGAAATCATTGTATTCATTTGCGCAATTTTATTCGGAATTGTTTGGTATTGGAGAGAATCTAAGACCAATAAAATGTATCGTTTGGCGAATAAAGTCACCCATGCGAAAGACTTACAAATGAAAGCTGATAACCGAAAAGGCTTTATTCATCAACAGCCTTTTTTATTGCGTTTGGTTTGGATTACCCTACTTTTCGCAATTGGTGCTGGTTTGGTGACTTTTGTAACTCCTATCAACGTTTTTTTTATACAATACTTTGCTTCTGCTATTGTAGGTACCTTAATAGGAACTTACATCGCATCAGCAGTAATCTTTGCAAAAGATAGCACCAGTAAAGAAAATATTGAAAAAGCTTTTGATAAAGGCAAAGAGTATGTAGAAGATTTGGTAGAAGGTGATGAAGCGCAAGTGGAAACCCCGAAGGTCGAAAAAGTTGCGGAGCCAGAGCCAGAAGTTGCGGTGAAAAAATCTGCCCGAGATCGTTTGAAAGATAAGGGGATGATAAAGTAGTGCGGGAATACAAAAAACGTCTTTGCGAGAAGTAAGATTGCTAAAAAGCAATCTTACGACGTGGCAATCTATTTAACCCTTCTAGATAGATTTAACAGATTGCCAAGTCGCGAAAAGCGCCTTGCAATGACGAATAAAATAAAGAATTATGATAAAACAATACTGGCAAAAAGGTAAAAAACAGAAACGCATTGTAGTCATTTTGACCATTATAGTGCTACTAGCATTGTTCTTTCTGCGCGATGATTATCAACCGGCATTACTTTTTGTTCGAAAATATATTTTTATTATCCTTTTAGGCATTGGTTTTTTATGGTTGACCCTCAGAAAATTTCGAAGTGCCGCCAGTTCAGGCAAACGCATCTTAATTTTAGTCGGAATTTTTGCTTTTTTCGCAACGCTGTGGTTTTTTGGATGGAAGCTAAATCTGTACGATTATATGCAAACCTACAACGTATATAAAAACCTGAATCTAGAAGAATTAAACGAACTGCCATTAACGCAAAACGAACGTATTCAGCCTTTCAATAATATTGTTACCATGGCCTACGAATCTGTTGGAGAAACGCAAGAAGTCTCCTTGCCGCAATTGGTTCGTGTTGATAGTACCAATCAATGGACAATGGCTGTTCAGCCTGCCAAAGAGTACACTTGGCAGCGCATGAATGATAACACCGAGGAAATTTTTATGGTAGAGAGTACATCTCCCTTTCCTAGATTTTCGAATGAAAATCGAGTGCCTGTAACTTTTTCGATTGGTGAATCTTTAGCTTTTAGTCGTAATACTTATAATGCGGTGGTGCAACGGTTCAATATTTTTCAATTGTTCACAATGGAACCTAGTGATGTATTTTACATGAAAAATGACGATAATAAATGGGTGCAAGTAGTGAATCTAATCAAATGGAAAGGCTTTTTCTTTCCCTATCCCACCTATGGCGGAGTCATGATAGTTGATTCAGGAGAGCATGATACCAAAGATTATATCGAGCGAGTCACGATCGGAAAAGGGACGTACATTGCACCTGACGAAATTAAAAATTACCCATATCTGAAAGGACAGAATACTGTAGCAGAACGAATTTCACAAGTGCAAGCGCAATCGCTACAATTCTTAGGCGGATTTACAGATCCGTTGCCTTGGAATATGAAGACGGCGGTGAAAATTCCAGATTTACCAGAAGACCAAAACCAACAGCCTTATGTCACCGATTTTAATTTTGAGGGGATGCAAACAGAAGCCGTGGACGGACTCTACCATTGGTTCGGTTTAGAGCCTATTGGAGATGAGCGAACGAGTTTAGCCTTTAGTGTTATGATTCCGGCTGATGGAACACAAAAATTATACTATTACAATCATGCCTCTAAAAAAGAGGGCTATGCTGGGGTTTCGGCTATGCCGCTTAAGGTGATTGAGTCTCGAAAAGAATACGACTGGTCTGTAAATAAACCTGTTGAGTTTCGACCGTTTATTAAGCATATTGCTGGTAAAAAACGAATGTTCGTACTTGGCACCGTTGCTGCTGTTCGTGATGATAGCAAACAGTTTGATGGCGCTGCTACGCCCGACTTAGCATTAGTTGATGCTGAATATCGTGATGTTATTTGGATTGATGCCAAGCACCCTTCAAAATGGACAACCACTATTTTAAATCAATTAGGAGAAACCTGGAAAGCTTCTGAAAATCTTAGCGACGCGCAGCTATACCCTAATAAGAATGATTTGGATTTAAAACAGAACCTTGAAATGGACACTATTCCGATAATAGAAATTGATACCTTGAAGATGAAAGCGATTGAGGTTCTTTCTGATAGTTTGAATTAAAGACCAAATGGTATTAATATCCGTGATAGCCATACCCACCATATCCATTTGGTCTATACACTACAGCACGTTTTCTATTTTTCAATAAAAACCCTTCGGTAACATAGGTCAAAGCTTCTTTCTCTGTTTCAGTATCCTCAATACGAAGCTCTTCACTTTTGTAAAAAGCTTTGGTTGTTAGGGCTTTGTTTTTTTCAAAAACTACCAAATGCATTTTAAAATTCTTGTCGAATTCAATGTTGCTTTTGGTTTTAAAATAGTACCCGGTGTATGATTTTCCGCGATATTGTAGGGGCTGTTGTTCAACAAAAACAATCGAATCTTTCTTACTATCAAATTTTTTGAATTTGAAAATATTCGCCTCTGCTAAAGATCTCTCATTGCGATATTTTGTCGGAAAGAGATTTAGTTTTTTTATTTTCTTAAGCTTATGAAATAAAAGAGATCGACTATTAACATCTGCCGCGAGCGCATCTAACATTCCATAAGGAATCATCATTTCATTTTTGGCTAGTAAAGCCACATAGGTAGTTTGAATCTTTGGGTCTTTGATTAATAAAAGTCTATCAAAAAATTGCTTCACTTCTTTTTCTCCGATAAACGGATATAATAATACCGCATAATTTTCTAAAACTTTGGCATCAGAATTAACCGTTTGACGAAAAGAATTGTGTTGATCATACGAATTGTTGTGCTTCCCTAATTGTCTTTTCAATTGTATTTTGGCATCGTTCAAAATTTGTTTGCGGTACTTTTTGTAGCTTTTTGGCTTGATTAAGCCTCTAGAACTAAGATTCGCTAACATCGTAAATATGGGCGATTTATATTCTTCGATAGCACTATAATCTAATATCTCTGGATATAATTTTTTAGCCATTGGTAGGCTATCCATATAGGGTTGAAATATGCGTTTTATTTCAAATTTATTCGAAACAAGAGGCAGGTCTTCTGACATTAACTCCAATAACAATTCAGTAGAAGCTTCGTCCCCTTTTTTAGTAATTGCAGTTAAAATTTTCGTTTGCGCATTTGAATTGTTATACGACTTTAAATAAAATTGGTTGAAAAAAGTGTTTACTTCGGGGTCATCTAATTTGGATAACTCTTGAATAAGGTGCGACTGAATGTCCATTTTATCTTCAGCATACTCGAACTCTCCGATATAATATTTGAGCGAATCAATATGTTTCTTTTGAAACTTTATAAAGGGATAGCCATTGATTACAATACTATCGTTTTTTCGTAAGGCTTCGAAAAATGCGTTAGTCTTATCTTTCAATATACTGCTGCCTACTATGGTATCAAAAGGACTAAAATTTTGAAAAAATTCTGAAATGAAGCGGCTAGGTTTGCTTATGGTGTCAACTTTTGCCTTTACTTCATACAACAATCCGCCTTTGACAATATTCTTTATCAAAATACCACGGGTACTTGCGGTATCTGTTAAAGTTAGGTTCAGTTCATATTCTTCCTTTGAATTTGCGCTTTCTTTTTCATCGAAAATAATAAAGCGATTTTTAGCATATAATTTTTTACGTAAGCTCCAAACAGAGTCTATGTTCGCAAACATTAAAAAGTCGTGAGATTTGTTTAAAGTGACACTAATCGCTTCGTTGTTTTTGTTTTGATAAATGGTTTTTTTGTTGAATGCATTATAGGCTTTGGGTTTGTTTTCGCCGGTATAATAATTTTGACTATTCTCAACAAATTTCATAGGTTTAACTGTAGTGACGGTACTAAATAACATTGCGGTGTCACGAACGGTTTTGAAGCTATCAGCGTAGCTTGGCTTTGTCAGTTTAAAAGAATTGAAATATTGTTTTGCCTCGTCTTCATTTTTGGTAAGGATACCCATTAGATAATAATCACCGCGTTTGAAGGTTGTTTTTAGGTGCAATTGGGTGTTTGAAGCTGCGTCAATCATCGCTTTTGAAGTAAGGGTATTACCCTCAACCTCATTAAATGAAGCCCCCGTCAATTTTAAATCTTGATAGAAACGTTTTTGTATTTGCTTCAATTCAAAAGTATCTTCTTCAATAAATTCAAAATCGTTAAGGGTTGATTTACGAAGAAAATAATACGATTGGGTAATAGAATCAAAAGCTTGAATGAGTCGATCTCCTTTGCGATAGCGATTCGTAAAGTTATACAAAGACGGCATTTTCACCTCGAAGTCTTTGAAGCCTGAAGAAATAGTTTTGATCTTTTGATTTAATTTTTTAAATGAAATACTATTGAATATGGTGTCTGAATTTTGAGGCACGAAATCACCCTTACCACCCATTTTGAACATCAAAATTTCTAAAGGGGTCACATAAATATGGTACCGCTGGTGATCTCCGTTTTTTAACTGATTTCTAATATCTATGCCTTCAAAACCATTTCGAGTAATTCGAGTTTTCGTTAAGATTTTACCAGGTATGTTTTCAAACAATAATTGATCTAAATCATCAAGGGTATAGACATCATCTTTTTTTAAATAGGAGAAGGTGTTAATGCGGTTTAACATCACATAACTACCATTTGCAAGATCAGGAGATATATAAGTCGTATTTACAAATTCGGTAATAGGGTATAACTTATTTGGCAAATCAATAGAAAAGAATTGATCGTCAGGGCTTACATTGGTATATGTATTTTCACGAACCTGAGATTCAATTTTTTCTTTTAAAATTTTTCCTTTTGAGCTTGATTTAGAGCGTAATGGTTTTACGGTGTACCCCAATTCGCGCAACATCTGAATCACGCCTTTTTCTCCTGGTAGATGCGCTGCACCAATACCTGTAAATACTTTTGCAGTTCGCATCAACGAATCTAATTTGGTAGCCATATTGTGATTGCGAATAGTCAACATATTTTTGCGATAGTGCTCAGTATACATCGCTTTATCGATAGAGTCAAGCATGTTGATGTTTCGATCTCGATAGGCATCTTGCAATAAGGTCAAGGGGTCAGACTGCTGCATTTTCTTTTGCAACCATTCATCTGGTTTTTTCTTTACGGCGTTCAAACTTGCACGACCAACAAGGGTTGAAGACTCTTCTAAATCTTCAAGAGCCACTACCTTTTTACCGAATTTTTTTCCGGCCTGATAGATGAACATATCGAGGTAGGTTTCTTCTTCAAAATTTTGAGAATACTCGTTCGTGCGATATAAAATGCTATTTACTCTTCGATCTTCAAAAGCTAAATAAGCTCCAATTTCTTCTTTTTTCGGATTTTTTATAGCAAACGGATAGGTATAGAAACCCTTAGATTGAAACCCGCTGTTTTGCCCATATCCCATTGAGCCACCCATCATATCGCTATCTAACCAGGTATCAGGGTCAGACTCTAAGGCAATGACCTCACTTTGATCTAAGGCTTGATAAAAAACGTCATCCAAACGAAAGGCGATACGTTTACTAACGTGCATCGTGCCATAGAGGTACGAAGACTGTTGCAATCCATTCCCTGAAATTTCCCATAAAAGGCTATTTTTTTCTTGAGCAGAAACGCTAATAGCGGTTATGAAAAGGAAAATGGAAAGAATACAACGCATAAATACGATTTAATAGGTTTGGTTTTTTAGTTGTTATTCCACGAATTTAGCAAACGAAGTAGCTTACCTTATCCCTATAAACTGTGAAAATTTCGAACTAAGTCATTTTATAACGGTTATTTCTTGGTGGTATTTTCTGTTGGGCATGTTTTTTTGTTAAATCTGAGCCCTAGTTAAACATGTATCGATAGCATCAATGATAGCATTGAAAAGTAATGTCTCCTTTTCAATGTAGACTGCGGTTCAAGTATTATTTTTACATGCTGTTAGGCTGAGCGCAGTCGAAGCTCTTTTTGCTTAAGAATTCATCTTAAAGTTAGCCCTTCGACCGTGCTCAGAATGACATTTAGAATTGAAAAAATTGCCGAGTAGTCGGGAATAAAATTAAAAATGCTATTGATGAAAGGAGTTTTATTGGTCAATTTAGGTTCGCCTGATAGCCCAACCGCAAAAGATGTAAAGCCATATTTAGATGAGTTTTTGATGGATGAACGTGTGATTGACGTGAATCCTATTTTAAGAAACGTACTGGTACGCGGAATCATTCTGCAAACACGACCAAAGAAATCAGCAAAAGCATATGCTAAAATTTGGTGGGATGAAGGCTCTCCGCTTATTGTACTTTCAAAACGCTTTGCAGCGAAAGTCAGACAGCAAACGGAAATGCCCGTTGCCCTCGGAATGCGCTACGGCAGCATGTCGATAAAAAATGCACTACAAGAATTAAAAGATCAAGAAGTAGATGAAGTATTATTGGTGCCTTTGTACCCCCATTATGCGATGTCATCGTATGAATCGGTGGTGGTAAAAACCCTGGAGGACAAAGAAAGCTATTTTCCAGAAATGAAAATTACTACGCTGCCTGCTTTTTATAAGAGCCCTGAATATATTAAAGTACTTTCAGAGAGTATCGCTGACGGATTAAAAGACTTCGATTACGACCATATTTTATTTTCGTACCATGGCATTCCAGAACGTCATGTGCGCAAAAGCGACCCCACAAAATTCCATTGTAAAATTGACGGTAGCTGTTGCAGCGTCAATTCTGTTGCTCATAATACCTGTTATAGACACCAAGTGTATGAAACTACGGAGATGGTAAAAGCCTATTTAGGCCTTTCCGAAGAACAAACCAGTACTTCGTTTCAATCACGTTTGGCAGGTGACCCCTGGCTAAAACCGTATACCGATTATGAGTTTGAGCGTTTGGCCAAAGAAGGCAAAAAGAAATTAGCGGTAGTAACTGCGGCTTTCGTTTCTGATTGCCTAGAAACTTTAGAAGAAATTGCCATGGAAGGCAAAGAGCAATTCGAAGAAGCAGGCGGGGAACATTACAAGCATATTCCTTGTTTGAATGATAACGACGCATGGGTTGCGGTTATGGCGAAATGGGTGAATGAGTGGCAGGCTGAAGGCGTATTGCCAGTATAACTTCGATTTTTTATAAGTTCAACTGTCATCTCGAGCCTTTCGTCTGCCTGCCCCACTTTGTCATTCAGACAGGCGCTCAAGACAGGCTCCGTAGAGCGCCTAGGAACACGTATGTTCCCCGACGCTTCGGGGCCTCGATTAATATAATATGCCCAAAACAACCTCAGAAGAATTAGGAAACCTTCCTATTAGCAAATTGCTGATCAAACAATCGGTGCCTGCTTCTATCGGTATTTTGGTCATGTCGCTAAATGTTCTTGTCGATTCTATCTTTGTTGGTAATTGGATCGGGCCATTAGCTATTGCGGCAATAAGTGTTGTCATACCCATTACTTTTTTTGTAAGTGCTTTAGGCATGGCCATTGGTGTAGGCGGTGCCAGTATTATTTCGCGAGCATTAGGCGCAGACGAATTAGAAAAAGCGAAACGCACCTTTGGAAATCAAATTACACTTAACCTGCTATTGACTTTAAGTATGGTGGTGGTTGGCTTAACATTTGCCGACCCACTCATTCGTGCCTTTGGTGGAAAAGGAGAAATCTTTGACTTTGCCAAACCTTTTTACACCATTGTGTTTTACGGAGTTCCATTTTTGGCCTTAACGATGATGTTAAATATCGTTATTCGTTCTGAAGGAAAACCGAAATATGCCATGATTGGTTTGATCGTTCCTTCGATAGCGAACTTAACTTTAGATTATTTTTTCATCAATGTATTTGATTGGGGTATGGAAGGCGCCGCTTGGGCTACTTCAATCTCCTACTTTCTTTCGTTTAGTTATTTAAGCTATGTTTTTATATCTAACCGTTCAGAGCTAAAAATTAATTGGTCGCATTTAAAAGCAAAAACCCCAATTTTAAAAGAAATCGGTTCATTGGGCTCTGTCACCTTAGCGCGGCAGGCTGTGGTAAGTCTTGTCGTATTGATAGTGAATAATATACTGTTTGGTATAGGCGGCGAAGCTTTGATTGCGGTGTACGCTATAATTAGTCGTATGCTGATGTTTTCTCTTTTTCCTGTGTACGGAATTGCACAGGGTTTTCTACCTATTGCCGGGTTCAATTATGGGGCAAAAAAATATGATAGAGTTAAGGAAACTGTGTATACAGCCCTGAAATACGCCTGCATTTTAGGAAGTGTAGTGTATGCTTGTCTTTTTATTTTCCCCGTAGAAATAGCCTCTTTATTTCTCAGTTCTAAAGAAGGCTTGTCTGCTGCTGATACTGCTATGAATGCCTATGTTTTAGAACATATTCCATCTGCTATGCGATGGGTTTTTGCTGCAACACCAATAATAGCGATTCCGCTATTAGGAGGCGCCTATTTTCAAGCGATCGGAAAAGCGGTTCCTGCCATGCTATTGACCCTCTCGCGGCAAGCCTTTTTCTTTATTCCTTTGGTGTTGGTGCTACCTCAATTTTACGGAGAAATGGGCGTGTGGATTTCTTTTGCCATTGGTGATGTTTTGGCAACTATTGTTACTTGGTGGTACCTTAGAAGAGAAATGAAACGCACTTTAGAGAAAAGATAAACAAATATATTTAAAGCTCCACTCCTTACGCAAGGAGGGGAATGAATCCGCCAGCAGGCGGAGAAATGGATGGTTACCCTAGGAACACAAAAAGCCAAAACCCACTTTCCAACAATCCAATCTTCCAATAATCTAATAACCCACCAACAAATACCCCAAAAGCAAGCTCCGAACCGTCCAGCAAATGGTGCGTATCCAATTCGTACGAATCAATTTGTTCATTAAGGTATGCGTAGGCGTTTCTATCAATTGTATATGCGTAGGCACTTGAAAAAGAAACGTGCTGCCCCAAATAAGCGCCAACAAAATAAAGTTCACTAAAATCAATGCGCTATAATCGGCATACAGCAACCAAAGGGCAGTACCCAGTTCTATAAACATTACAGGTACGGTAATAAAACCCGTGGCATAATTCTTCTTCTGATAGGCAGGAAAATCGGTAGCAGCAATCTCTTTAAAAAGTGGGTAATGAACGATTTGCACAAACCAACAAAGCCCGCACATAAATAAAGCTGAAAAAATATGTAGGAGAAGTATGGGGTTCATGTAACAAAGATAATCAACCTACGTGTTTACCACCCCGTTTTCTAGTTTCACTTGCAGCGAAACAAGAATCAACCCCTCTTAGAATTAGGAGGGGACCTATTCTCGTACAAGTAACAAACAAAGTATTTTTTAAAAAAGGCTCCCCTCCTCATTCGAGGAGGGGAATGAATTTCGCTTTAGCGAAAGATAGGGGTGGTTACCTAGGAACACGAAAAACCAAAACCAATTATCAAAAAATCCAACAATCCAACAATCCAAATATCCAATCACCAACATCAAGGGCAGTTAAGCAAAAAATGATGTTTTTCAAATAAAACCACGGAATTCTGCGTTTAAAGTAATAACGAACCAATTAACATTCATATGAAAAAATTAGCATTTGTTTCCGGAGCTTTATTTTCTTCTTTAACCATTTTAGGTAGTCTTTTTAAAATCTTACAATGGGAGCTTGGCCCACTAACTAGTGGTTTGTTTTTCGTCATTGGCCTTGTTGGCTTGGCCCTAATATTTATACCTTCTTTTGCAGTGTATAAATATAACAGCAGCTCTTAAATATCTTTTAAGGTCTGTCTTTTTTCGATCCAACTAGCGAACAATCGAGCAATCCAACCACACTGTCATCTCGAGCATTTCGTCTAACTGCCCGACTTTATCATTCAGGCGGGCGCTCAAGACAGGCTCCGTCGAGAGCCTAGGAACAAAATTTGAACCTAAAGGTCCTCGCCTTTTTTCAAGGGGCGAGCTGCAGCCTTGGAGGCGAGTTGAAGCGCTGGCAGAAGCTTTAGCGAAAGAAAGGGGTGGTTACCCTAGGAACACGAAAGACTAAACTTGCCAACAAAAGTTTTTATAAGTTCCAACAATCCGACAACCAATAGAACACAAAATTCAACAGATTGCTTCGTGCCTCGCAATGACGTCTTTGCGAGGAGCTAAACGAATTTTGAAACTCAATTGAATAGTAAAAGCGACGCGGCAATCTGTCGAATTTATCCAACAATCCAACAATCCA
>ENA-ORXR01002814-ORXR01002814.1-marine-metagenome-genome-assembly--contig:-NODE-2814-length-16219-cov-23.426899_pt1 | contig 16219 bp, 16 predicted proteins | sample MGYA00237866_ERZ511479 | MGnify/ENA metagenome assembly ERZ511479 | reverse complement strand
TTAGCTACAATCATTTTGTTGCTCGCAACAGTAGTACCATCTACGATAAGTGTGTAAACGTATGTTCCGTTTGCCAAATCATCAGCATTTACTGTAACCTGTCCTGTTTTTTGATTAGCTGCCAAGTTATAATTTGCAACTTGTATGCCCAGCATATCAGTAACAACGAGGCGTGCTTGCGTCATGTTTTCCGGCAATTCATAACTAATCATGGTCGTGTTTTTGAAAGGATTTGGGTTGTTCTGAAAGATCTTTCCGGTAGGTTGTGCATTGATTCGAAGGTCATTGCTTGGTGCAGTTTCAGTACCTTCTTGTGTAGGTGCGCCATTTGACATTTGCGCTTCAAGTTGGTCGATACGTGCTTGTTGTTCTTCGATGAGTACTTGTTGCTCCTGCATACCTTTGATAAGCACAGGAATCAAAGCAACGTAATCTACGCCGAGGTGTGCACTGGCTTTTGTCACCTTTTTACCGTCTTCATTTCTGAAAGTTTCTTCTGACTTAACCACCTCACTTACAATAGGTTGTAAGTCTTGAGCAATCAGACCGAGTTTAGTGCCTTCGTCTTCTTGTGCTTTGTAGGTGTAGCTTACCGGGCGCATTTCCATGATTTCTGCAAGACCGTAATCCATGTCTTTGATATTGGATTTGAGGTTGCGGTCGGAGCTGGAAATCAAGGAACCACAGTAGTACACATTATTCCAGCGATTGGTTGAGCGTCCGAGATTATCGAGGCAGTCATTTGTAGATGAAAAATGAGAGTTGACCCCCATAATAAATCCACCTTCATCAGAAAATGTCTCAATAGAACCAATGGTTACATCTCCAAAAAATTGAGAATTGAGTCTCGTAGCGGGCGTACCACCACCACCTATACCTATACGTGCAGCGAGTTCATTCCCATGAACATACATTTTGTGTCCTACAGTATTCGCGTAATTTGTTCCCGGTCCGTAGGTGTTATAAAAAGCCTCTGTACCGAAAGCGTGCGAAACATTTGCGTCTGCAGCACTAGCTTCTTTCCACAAGCGGATTTTGCCTCTGCGGTGTGCCGATGAAGTCGTAATATCGCCATTGACATCCAATTTTACCTGTGGGTTGGTAAGTCCAAGACCTATATTGCCCGCAGTACTTATCATCAGATGTGCGCCGGATGTGCGGTAGCCCAAGCCCAAGCCCGAAGCAGTTACTTCGATATTTCCATAGTCGGTGCTATTATATTCTCTAACAATCAGTCCGAAACTAGCATCGTTGGGTCTGAGGTCTATATATCCTCCACCAACGGCTCTTATTCTGAGATTGCCACTACTGGAAGTACTTCCAAAAATATCATTACCTCTGACGCGCAAATCGCCATTGACATCCAGCTTATAAGCAGGTGCAGTAGTACCGACACCTACTCTATTGGTACTTGCATCCACCGACAATGTGCCATTATCTACCCGTACATCACCATTATTATTGTGGTTAAGGTATAAAATAGAATTGGTATTGGTGATGATTTCGTTGTTGTCAAGGCGCAAATTATTACCGATTTCGAGTACCCCCGAATTATTGGAACCCGTAGCATCTGTAGTTCCCTGAAGCTCAAGACGATGCCCCGACTGTACCCGAACATTGCCATCTACATCAAGGTCGAAAGCAGGTGTATTTGTGTTGATACCTACATTATCGTTTGTCCAGACGATTGAGCCACCATTAGTAAAAAACTGCGCTTGCACCGTACTAAAGCAAAACATAGCACAAACTAACAAAAATAACAATTTAAAATTTTTCATTTTTCTTCTTTTTTAGTGAAAAAATAAAGTTAACCTTGGTTTTAATTGTACAATTAAATTAGCGAATTCGCTTATCTATCCTGTCCACTAAAAAAAAGTCACCCGAATATTTTATATTTTTTTAACAAATCTTACTAACTGATTTAAAGTTTTTAACAAATCACACAAAATAACATACTGATAAATACGTTTATAAGCCTTTATTTTTCCCACCCTCACAAATGTTATATTTCAATGTCTTTTTTGCCATTCCGATAAAATGAATTACCTTTATTAAATTCCAAAGTAGAGTTAATCCGATTTTGGAATTTGTTTTTTGGAATTTGGAATTTTACTTATGATACGTTTACTGATTTTCTTATTAATTATAATCTCGGCAAATCCGTTTTTTGCCCAAGAAAAAGCAGCCGAAGAAAAACCACTTCCCAGTATGTTACAGGTCAATATCGCCTATGGCTTTCAGATACCGGGCGGAGATTTATCGAAGCGTTTTGGCACCAATTCAAATATGAATGTCGGCGCACAATACATGACAGGAAAACTGATATTTGGCGCAGAGGGAGAGCTATTTTTTAGCGATAATATCAAGGAAGATGTACTGGCATTTATGCGTACTGAAGACCTTGCTATCATTGGTAATGAACGCGAATATACCAATGTTCTTTTGGGCGAACGCGGTTGGTATGTCGGCGCATTGGGTGGTGCGATTATTCCTGTTTTTCCTGAAGCACGACGCTCGGGCATTCGCTTTACGGTTGGTGTGGGTTTTATGCAGCACAGAATCAGTATCCGCGACCAAGCCGGAGAGGTCACGCAACTTATGGGTGAATACACAAAAGGCTATGACAGGCTCACTAATGGCTTGGCTATCAAGGAGTTCATCGGCTACCATTATTTTAGCAAAAACCGTCTTATCAATATCTTTGCAGGTTTTGAATTTATGCAAGGCTTCACCAAAAATCGTCGTAGTTTCAATTACGATACTATGATGCGCGATGACTCCAATCGACTGGATTTACTGCAAGGTATTCGTATTGGTTGGACACTGCCTTTCTTTTTTGATGCAAATGATAAGTTTTATTATTGACGTAATGGGCAAAAGATTTTTCAAAAAAGTTACATAATTATGCAACTTTTTTACTTTTTCATTGTTGTGTTAATGTGTAGGCAAAAAAGCGATAAAACTTGTTTGCGCGACTTAAATTTAAGAACAGAATACTATTAATAAGAGGAAATTACAATGAAGAAAAAAGAAAGTACAAAAATCACAAAACGTTATGCCGTGCATAAAAACAATTGATTCAGTAAAAATTTACATTTACTTAAGGGATCACAATCCACCACATTTTCATGCAATTCATGCTGAATATGAAGAACTTATTGAAATCAAAACTTTAAAAAATTACCGAGGCTTTTTACCTAAAAAACAGCGTAAAAAAGTCATTAAATGGGCAGAAAATCGACAAAATTTTTTAATGCGAAAGTGGGTAGAATACAATCCCGATAAATAAATTTTCAATAATGCGAACAGTTAAAAGAATTATCAAAATCCATAAAATCAATGATTATGTGATGTCCTGCCTTTTTAACAACGGCGAATCACGAATCATTGATTTTCAACAACTTTTCCAATCTTGGAATGTACAAAAAACCGATTTTGAATATCCTTTAACACAATCTATCAAAGCATTCCAAGCGGTGGAGGTGATAGATGGTACACTTACTTGGAAAAATATTGAAATCGAATCAACTGATGAAGATGGAAACCCTTGTGTATATCACTATGACCTTGACCCTATTGTGCTTTATGAGGTGAGTACTCCTGATGTGAATCGTCAAATTCAATTAGGCTTAATGATAAAACAAACCCGCAAAGAATTAGGCTTAACCCAACAAGAATTAGCCGCAAAAAGTGGTACATCAAAGCATTACATATCGAAAATTGAGAATAATAAATCAGGTATAGAGCTTTCCACGCTTATCCGAATCGTAGAAGGTGGATTAGGAAAAAAATTGGAGTTGAATATTGTTTGAACCATGACATTCCTCTACAATCTCGTCATCCACTGCTACGTCCTTGCCATCCGCATTACTTCACTTTTTAATCCGAAGGCGCGAAAATGGATACGTGGTCGGCGAGGTATTTTTGATAAGTTAAAAAAACAATTCTCGGAAGAACGATTTGCAAAATCGTTTTACGTGTGGGTACACGCAGCATCCTTGGGCGAGTTTGAGCAGGGGCGACCTATTATTGAAGCAATTAAACGAAAATACCCCGACACTAAAATCATTCTGACCTTCTTCTCCCCTTCCGGCTACGAAATTCGCAAGAACTACAAAGGCGCAGATATTGTCTGTTACCTTCCTGCCGATACGCCGCGTAATGCCCGTCAATTTCTTGATATTGTACAACCCGATTTAGCCATTTTCATTAAGTATGAATTTTGGTATAACTATTTGAATACCTTAAAATTGCGCCACACTCCTACCCTACTTGTTTCCGCTATTTTCAGAGAAAAACAAATCTTTTTTCGTCCTTACGGGCAATTTTTCAAACGTATGCTGACGTGTTTTGAACATATTTTTGTGCAAGATGATTTTTCATTAAAATTATTAGAAAAAAATAATATCACACACGCGAGTATCGCAGGTGATACGCGCATGGATCGCGTGTATCAATTGAGCCGAAATCCAAAGCAATTCCCACTCGTAGCAGCCTTTAAAGGTGAAAATGACCTGCTGATTTGCGGCAGCACATGGCGTGAGGATGAGGTGTGGTTATTAGATTTTTTGAATAAAATGCCCCCCGTAGAGACGCGATTAATCGCGTCTCTACGGTTAATCGCGTCTCTACCGTGGAAAACCATTATTGCGCCACACGACATTTCTGAATCACATATTCAATTCATTATCAATAATTTAACCCTAAAAACCGTGCGCTATTCGCAAGCGAATTTAGAAAACATACACGATGCCCAAGTCCTGATAATCGACAATATAGGTATGCTTTCATCCATTTATCAATACGGAAAATGGGCGTATATCGGCGGTGGGTTCGGGGCGAGTATTCACAATACGCAGGAAGCATTTGTGTATGGTTTGCCCGTGATTTTTGGACCTAAATATCATAAATTCAAGGAAGCAGTCGATTTATTGGAGCAAGGTGGAGGTTTTGCGATACATTCGGGTGAGGAATTTGAAGCGGTTTTTGAAAAATTACAAAACGAGGCTGCTTATGATACAGCCTCGCAAGTTTGTCTTAAATATGTGGAGCGTAATAAGGGGGCAAGCCAAAAAATCATGACTTATATCGCCACTTTTTTGGAATAATAATGTAACTGAAATTAAACGCAGCAAGAAAAGTAGATGAAGCACCGGAGCTATAAACCCCCAATCCCATGCCTGCTGCAATGCCAAGTTGAAGATTAGAATTAAATGTTTTTTGGTAACCTATCATACCGCCCGTTTCCAGTCGGGGAGCAGAAATTAAGGTCGAGTCATCTCCTGCAACTTGAATTGGATTGGTCGAATACCTCAAACGCGGCGCAAGATACGCGCCCGAATTGTTGTAGATGCTACGCCCTTTCTCGATTCGCTTTTGTCGGTTGTAATAAAAGCGATATTCTAAGTCAAATGTCGGCAAAGCCCCAAAATAATACGTTGATTCCAGTCCGGTATCTTCGGCAGGGAAGGTTGCCAATATCAGAGGTTCAAAGTTAAAATTAGCAGAAAGGGTCTGAGCAGGCGCAATTTGAAATTCTCCACCAATACCCGGACTCAGGATGTTGATTCTAAGGCTGCTTGTTGGTGTGTTCGCTTCTTGTGCCGTGAGCATTGTACCGAACATCAAGAGGGAAATAATAATTAGTGTATTTTTCATAACTTTTTCTTAACGAAGACTCGCGAAACTAACGATAAACATTCATCAGAAATTGTTAAAGTGTAATTTTCAACACCTATGGTTTTTTTATTCCCTTAAACAGATTAATTATAATATCTTATCTTGTCCTCTTTTTAATCACAATTCTCCCCAACTTGAACTTGAATCACATGGTACTCGAAACACTTGACTGGATAATTATTATTGGATTTGCCGCATTGATAGTCGGCGTAGGACTTTCTTATACGCGTCGGGCGGGTAAAAACTTAGACAGTTTTTTCTTAGGCGGTCGTAATCTGCCCTGGTATATTGCAGGTATTTCTATGGTTGCTACGACTTTTGCTGCCGATACGCCTTTGGCGGTAACGGAGTTGGTCGGGCAGAGCGGTATTGCGGGAAATTGGCTGTGGTGGAGCTTCCTGGCAGGTGGTATGTTGACCACTTTTTTCTTTGCGCGGCTCTGGCGAAAATCGGGCGTACTGACCGAAGTAGAGTTGATTGAGCTGCGGTATAGCGGTGCTCCGGCAGCAGCTTTACGGGGCTTGAAGGCAATTTATTTGGGCTTGTTTATCAATGCTGTTATTATTGCATGGGTCAATGTGGCATTGATGTCGCTCTTAGAAGTTTTCTTTGGATTAAGCGGAAATGAAGCCTTGATGTGGACGGGTTTTGCAATGGTATTAGTGGCGATATATTCCTCATTATCAGGGCTTTTGGGTGTAGCGATGACGGATGTGATTCAATTCATCGTGGCTATGACGGGCTGTATTATACTTGCTGTTTTGGTCTTAAATTCGGATAAAGTCGGCGGTATCGCCGGCTTAAAATCCAATCTTCCTGATGGTACACTGAATTTCCTACCAACTATCGGCGAAGGAGATGGTTTGGGTAAGACACTTGGTTTGAGTGCAGGCGCATTTTTCGCATATATGGGCGTGCAATGGTGGGCGAGTTGGTATCCGGGCGCAGAGCCGGGTGGCGGCGGCTACATCGCACAGCGCATGATGAGCACACGCTCGGAGAAAGACGCAGTTTACGCCACATTATTTTTCCAAATTGCACATTATTGTATTCGTCCTTGGCCCTGGATTTTGGTGGGTTTGGCTGCGGTGATTTTGTACCCAAATCTTCCGGCAGAAGATGTCAAACTTGGCTATGTCTATGCTATGCGCGACTTCCTGCCTACGGGCTTGAAAGGCTTACTTTTAGTGGCATTTTTTGCGGCATATATGAGTACGATTTCAACACAACTCAACTGGGGCGCAAGCTATCTCACCAATGATTTGTACAAACGATTTATTGCACCCGATTCATCTGATAAACAACTGATTACAGCTTCACGAGTCAGTACAATTTTGTTGATGTTGGTCGGCTTGATCGTGAGTAATTTTGTCAATTCCATCTCTGGCGCATGGGGCTTTCTCATGCAGTGTGGCGCAGGCTTGGGTTTGGTGTTGATACTACGTTGGTATTGGTGGCGCATCAATGCATGGAGCGAGATTGCGGCTACCGTCGCACCTTTCGTAGCAATGGCAATTTTTAAGGTGACAATGCCCGAATTGGCATTTCCTGAATTATTCCTTTACACTGTTTTGTTTACTACCGTTGTTTGGGTAACAGTCACTTTTCTGACACCACCAACCAAGCGTGATACATTGCTCAATTTTTATAATCAAGTACAACCGGACGGTGCATGGGGCATTTTTAATGAACATAAATCATCGGGGCGCATCATCAATCTCTTCGTGTGTTGGTTGAGTGCGATTGCAATGACTTACGGACTGCTATTTTTGATTGGTAAACTCATTTTTCAAGAATGGCAAACCGCCGGAATGTTGGCAGTTTTAGTCGCGGTGAGTTTTGTAATTTTGAGAATTTTTGTGGGGAAAACGCGGATTTTTGAATAACCGTAGTCTAATGCCTCCGGCTTGCGCCGCATAGTTTACAAGTGATAACCTTCCTTGCAAATTATCATCTATATATTTCGGTGGTCTTCGACAAAAATAGGGTGAACAATTATAAGCGAGTCGCAAGGCGAATTTCTTTGTTCAACGTGGTATTTGAATATTCAAACGCCCATTTTTCATAAAAACATTCGCCTTGCGACTATTCCCTATTTTACTCGAACACCTCTTACATTTCCAATGTAGCGAAAATAATAATCAATTTCCTCACCATGTAAATACTATAAATCATGACTAACTATTCCCGCCGCGATGCCCTCAAAAACCTCACCCTCGCCCTCGGTGCTATGACCATTCCCGCCGGATTATGGGGCAAAACAACCGAAGGCATACCCATGATATTACCCGAAAAAAACAGACACCCCAAACCCGCCAAAGCCGTCACCGCCATCACACTTGGCGCAGGCAACCGCGGCAACGTATATGGCGATTATGCCGTAAAATATCCCGACGAACTGGACATCGTAGGCGTAGCCGAACCCATCAAAATACGCCGAAAACGCTACATGGAAAAACACAATATCAAACGCAAACATTCCTTTCTGACTTGGGAAGATGTCTTTAAAGTACCCAAATTTGCGGACGCCATTCTCATTACCACACCCGACGACCTCCACTACGGACCGTGCATGGAAGCCCTCAAAATGGGTTACGATATTTTACTCGAAAAACCCATTTCACCCTCCGAAAAAGAATGTCGCGATATTCTCGAATTATCACAAAAAACAGGTCGAATTGTAGCCGTTTGTCATGTCTTGCGTTATGCGCCGTACTTCATCAAATTGCGCGAAATCATTCAGTCCGGCGTCTTGGGCAAAGTCGTCAGTATGCAGCATTTCGAACCTATCGAACACGTACACATGGCACATTCATTCGTGCGTGGAAATTGGCACAATTCGGTACAAACCGCACCGATTATTTTAGCCAAATCTTGCCACGATCTGGATATTATGAAATGGATGTTGGACAAGGATTGTACTGATATTCAGGCATTTGGTTCGCTTTCTTGGTTCAATAAAAATAACGCACCCGAAGACAGCACCGAACGCTGCATGGACGGTTGCAAGCACGAAGCAAGCTGTCCATATTCTGCCCTAAAAATCTATTATCGTGACCGCCAACGCACCTACGTTTTCGATTTGCCGGAAGATAAATCGAAACACGGAGACGTGATTTTAGAATATCTAAAAAACACCAATTACGGGCGTTGTGTCTATAAAATGGAAAATGACCAACCCGACCACTACACCTGCAATATGCTATTTGAAGATGACGTGACGGCAAGTTTCAGCATGGAGGCATTTACCTCCTATCATGGTCGTCGCACGCGGATTATGGGTAGCTTGGGCGATGTCGTTGGTGATATGCAGCAGTTCGTACATACCGATTTTTTGACAAGTAAAAAAACAGAATGGTCACAAAAATCTGACGGACACGGCGGCGGTGACTGGCGTTTGGTATCGGACTGGATTCAAGCGGTATCGAATCAGGATAAATCACTATTAACCTCTACAATTGAGGCGTCTATCGAAAGTCATATCATGGGATTTGCTGCGGAAATTAGCAGGAAAGAAAAGCGAGTTGTACCTGTTGAAGTTTGATGATTTTTTTTAATGTAAAATGCAAAATAATAAATTTAAAATGTAAAAGTGCTTGTAGTACGCGCATAAAACATTTTTATTTTTTTACTGTTTAAAAAATTTAAAATCAACTAAATACAAAACAATTTCACGTTCACTCGCGTTATGCACCTTTTACATTTTAAATTTATTATTTTACATTTTACATTTATTTAAATTTGTAAACAAACATGCCATACAAGGTCATCATAGTCGGCGGCGGATTAGCGGGATTAACGAGTGCCTTGCACCTTTCAAAGAAAGGACTCAAGGTACTTTTAATAGAAAAACACCCATATCCGCGCCACAAAGTCTGCGGCGAATACATCTCCAATGAAGTCCTTCCCTACTTGCAATCTTTGGGCTTCGATCCCTTCGATTTTGGTGCAAAAAACATTACGGATTTGCTACTCAGTTCGCCACGAGGCAGGTCGGTGAGTATCAAATTGCCATTGGGCGGATTTAGTATCAGTCGCTATTGCATTGATGCCGAATTAGCTAAAAAAGCACAAGAAAACGGCACACAAATCGTCTATGCTACGGTTAAAAATATCCAATTTGAAGACGACCAATTTAAAGTAACAACCAATCAAGACGAGCAATTTACCTCCGAATTAGTGATAGGTGCTTTCGGCAAACGTTCCAATATTGACGTGAAAATGGAACGCGATTTCATCAAAAAAATATCGCCATTTTTAGGCGTAAAAGCGCATTATACAGGCGATTTCTCTGAAGACCTTGTTGGTTTACACAATTTTGAAGGCGGCTATTGCGGTATTTCAAAAGTAGAAAACGACCACATCAATATCTGTTACATTACTGATTTCAAATCTTTTAAAAAATTCAAAAATATAGATGCTTTTCAGGAGCATGTACTCACCAAAAATCATTTCTTAAAAGAAGCATTTCAAAATTATAAATTGGTTTTTGATAAACCTTTATCTATTAGTCAGGTTTCATTTGCAAGAAAAAATCCGATAGAAAATCACATCATTATGTGCGGCGACAGCGCAGGGATGATACACCCCCTCGCAGGCAACGGCATGAGTATGGCAATCAGAGCCGCACAAATGGCATCCCAACAAATTGTTAAATACACATCCGGCGAGATAGTATCGAGAAGCGATTTGGAAGCTACCTATGCGCAGTTATGGAATAAGGAATTTGGCACTCGACTAAAATCAGGGCATCTCATTTCGAGGTTATTTAGGTTGGGGCTATTCTCGGAGTTGATTATGATTTTCTTAAAAATGTTTCCATTCATATTACCACCAATCATCAAACAAACGCACGGGAAACCAATGAGTGAATGAGTGAATTTTGAATGAGTGAATAACGATAATATTCATTCACTCATTCAAAATTCACTCATTCACTCATTGAATACATTCACTCATTCAAAATTCACTCATTCACTCATTAATTAAATGGTTGACACAACACACCGAAGCAAAAAAACCGAAATCATGGACGACCTCGATATGACCGGCGAGTTATTGATTGATAGTTTGGATAAAATTGCAACTATCAATCAATGGCTCGGCGGCAATCAAGTGGCTTTGAGTGGTTTGAAAGCATTATTGAAAAATCATCCTGACGAAAAGGAATTATCTATCGTGGATTTGGGTTGCGGTAATGGAGATATACTAAGAGAAATCGCAAAATTTGGCAGAAAACGCGGCTTTAAATTCCAATTATTGGGCATAGATGCCAACCAAACGACGATTGATTATGCCATTGAATTATCCAAAAATTATCCTGAAATAAAATACCTAAAACAAGACGTACTTTCTGCGGAATTTCGAGAGATAAAATACGACATTGCACTTTGCACACTCTTTCTGCATCATTTTGAAGACGACGTTGCTTTAAACCTCATACAATCCATCGTCAAAAATGCACGTATAGGTTTAATTGTCAACGACTTGCACCGTCATCCGATGGCTTATTATTTGTTCAAATTATTAACTTTACCTGTCAAAAACAAAATGATGAAAGAGGATGGTTTGCTCTCTATTTTAAAAGGATTTAAACGAAAAGATTTACAACGTTTTGCCAATCAAATCACCTTTAAAAGCACGATTAAATGGAAGTGGGCATTTCGCTATCAATGGATTATAATGCGACAATGCGATAATGATGCAATGCTACAATGAAAAACATTTATTCATTTTTCTTACAATTGTCCTATATCCGATAAATGCATTCAAATTCCAAAAAACAAATTCCAAATTCCAATTTTGAATGCAGGTTTATCTCTATATTTCCATTGGAATTTGGAATTTGTCTCTTGGAATTTTAAATAATTTATGGTCAAAATAAAAACAGTCGCCAAGCAACTACCGCCCTACACGCGCACCACAGCAGAAATTCTTCCTTACGTAAAAGCATGGATGAGTGGGCAGGAAGAGCGATTTCAGCGAAAAGTCTTGAAAATCATTGGTAATGCACAGATTGACAGACGTTATTCTATTATAGATGCTGACGATATGTTTGCACCGCGCACCTATGAGGAAAAGAACCAACTGTACATTCAAGGGACGCTGCCTTTGGCGGAAAAAGCCCTGCGGAAAGCCCTCAAAAAAGCGGATTGGGCGGCTACGGATTTGGATTATATCATTACGGTGAGTTGTACGGGTTTCATGATTCCTTCAGTGGATGCGTATCTCATTAATAATGTGGGAATGAGGCAAGATATAGTGCGTTTGCCTGTGACGAAAATGGGCTGTGCGGCGGGCGTTTCGGGTGTGATTTATGCCAAAAATTTCCTCAAAGCCAATCCCGGAAAACGTGCGGCAGTCATTGCCGTCGAGTCGCCGATGTCCACCTTTCAGCAAGAAAATTTTTCGATGGTCAATATCGTCAGTGCAGCCATTTTTGGCGATGGGGCTGCCTGTGTATTGCTATCTTCCAATGAAAAAGACGATGGTGTAAAAGTACTCAATGAAGACATGTACCACTTCTTCGATGCCACGCACATGATGGGTTTTGAGTTGAAAAACAGTGGTTTACACATGGTTTTAGACCCAAGCGTACCGGAAACTATCGCAGCGCATTTCCCGAAAATTATTTATCCTTTTCTCGAAAAATCCAATACCGCTATTGAGGACATCAATCATTTGGTCTTTCATCCGGGCGGCAAAAAAATCGTTCAGACCATCGAAAATTTATTTGGTGCAATGGGTAAAAACATTGACGATACCAAAGAAGTCTTGCGCTTATACGGCAACATGTCCAGCGCAACGGTTTTGTATGTATTAGAACGTTTTTTAGAAAAAAATATACCTGCGGGCGAGAAGGGATTGATGTTGAGTTTTGGTCCCGGTTTTTCGGCGCAAAAGGTACTCTTAGAATGGTAAATAATGAATGAGTGAATGAATTTTGAATGAATGAATCACATATTACACGATTCATTCACTCATTCATTCAAAATTCATTCATTACACATTATCGCATCGACGCATTGTAGCATTATCGCATTATAATGAACAACGAATTTAAAAATAAAAACTACTGGGCAGTGATACTCGGTGGCTCTTCGGGACTTGGTTTGGCAACAGCGAAAAAGTTGGCGGAATTGGGGCTGAATATCTGTGTCATTCACCGAGATAGAAGAACGACACTTCCCGCGATTGAACAGGAATTTGACCAAATAAAAACCAATAATATAGATTTCCTCTCATTCAATATAGATGCATTAAGAGAAGAAAAACGTACTGAAATTATTAGCAATTTAAAAGAAAAATTAAGTGATACGGGCAAGGTAAAAGTCCTCATTCACAGCATAGCGAAGGGTAATTTAAAACCCATGATTTCCGACGAAAAGCCAACCCTAAAAAATGATGATTTTCACCTGACGATAGAAGCAATGGGAATTTCTTTGTACGATTGGGTACAACATCTTTTTTCCGAAAAATTATTTGCAGACGATACACGAATTATCAGTTTTACCAGCGAAGGCAATCAAAAAGCATGGGAAAATTACGCGGCTGTTTCTGCCGCTAAAGTTGTCTTGGAAGCTATCACGCGTAATATTGCTTTAGAATTTGCGCCACATGGAATTCGCGCAAATTGCATACAGGCAGGCGTGACCGATACCGCTTCTTTCCGCATGATTCCCGATAGCGAAACACTCAAAGCACACAGCCTACTACGCAATCCATCCGGCAGACTCACGACCCCCGAAGATGTCGCAAATGCAGTGGTTTTACTCTGCCAAAAAGAAGCATTTTGGATAAACGGCGCAATCATTCCCGTTGATGGCGGCGAACACATCAGGTAATGATTAATGGTTAACGATTAATGATTAATTTTTGGCATGTTTAATAATGCAGTTGACACTTTTGGACAAAAAAATAATGTATCCCGTTTGCTAAATATTATTTTTATTTTAAAATAAGAAAAAAAGTGTCAACTACTTTTCTGAGAAACTTAAACATGCTTAATTTTTTCATTTTCGCTGCGCGAAAAAATGTCATTAATTGAGTATTAATCATTGAGCGTTAATCATTAATCATTATAAAAAATGACAGCAAAAAATATCATTTCCCACCTTCCTTATACTACACCATTTTTGTTTGTAGATGAGTTGGAACAAATCGACGAAAACGGCGCAACAGGCACATACACGTACCCGGCGGATTCGTTTTTTTATAAAGGGCATTTCATTAATAACCCTATTACGCCCGGCGTTATTTTGACGGAAACTATGGCGCAAATTGGTTTGGTGTGTTTGGGTATTTTTTTAATGAAAAATAAAATAGCGGAAACGGCAGAGTTCCCTAAAATGGCGATGGTATCTAATCAAACGGATTATTTTTTACCCGTTTTTCCCGGTGAAAAAGTTCGGGTGATTTCTAAAAAAGTGTATTTTCGTTTTGGGAAATTGAAATGTGAAGTAGAAATGCGAAATGAGAAAGATGAATTGGTTTGTAAGGGGATAATTGCGGGAATGATTGTCCAAAAAATGAGTAAATGAGTAAATGAGTAGATGAATAAATGAGTAAATATTTTTAATGTGTCAATGCAATAATGATAGAATGAGGTATTATTACATTCCAACATTCTTGCATTAATATTTATTCATTTCCTCATCTATTCATTTACTCATTTTCAAATCAAAACTTAGATTATGAGCAAAAGAGTAGTGATAACCGGCTTAGGCGTAGCTGCACCAAATGGTGTAGGCTTGCAGGATTTTGAAGCGGCGATTAAGGCTGGAAAATCGGGCATTCGATATTTCGAGGAATTGAAAAACATGAATTTTTCTTGTTGTATCGGTGGTATTCCGGAGGTTTCGGATGAGTTGAAATTGAAATATTTAACACCTTTACAATTAAGGAATTTTACGAGTTCGGGTATATTGTATGCTTGTATGTCGGGCATTGATGCGTGGCACGATGCGGGTTTGTCTTTTGCGGAAGAAGAACCGCATTGGGATAGCGGCTGCATCTTCGGAACGGGTATTTCGGGCGTGGAAAAAATGCGGGAAGCAACCTACAAACTCGACGAGGGAAAAGTCAAACGCTTGGGCAGTACTTCGGTGGCTCAAACGATGTCGAGCGGCGTGAGTGCCTACTTGGGCGGTATCATCGGTCTGGGCAATCAGGTGACGACCAACTCATCGGCTTGTGCGACGGGTACGGAGGCGATTTTGCTGGCATACGAGCGCGTACGTGCGGGGCGTGCGACGCGCATGATAGCCGGAAGTAGCGGCGAACACGGTCCTTACATTTGGGGCGGTTTTGATGCGATGCGGGTGATGACTTATAAGCATAACGACAGCCCGACCGAAGGCTCGCGCCCTTTGAGTGCAAGGGCTTCGGGCTTTGTGCCAGGTAGTGGTGGCGGTGCTTTGGTCTTGGAGACTTTGGAAAGTGCGATGGAGCGTGGTGCGCCGATTTATGCGGAGGTTTTGGGTGGTGCGGTCAACTCTGGCGGTCAGCGACTCGGCGGTACGATGACTGCGCCAAATAGCACTGCCGTTCAGCGTTGTATCAAGGCTGCCATCGAAAATGCCAACATTCAAGCGGATGATATTGACCTCATCAACGGTCATTTGACGGCTACGATAAAAGACCCCGTTGAGATAGAAAATTGGGCGGCGGCTTTGGGGCGAAAAGGCGCAGATTTCCCCTATATTCACTCGCTGAAATCTATGATTGGGCATTGCCTAAGTGGTGCGGGGGCAATTGAGAGCGTGGCAGCGATTTTAGGTCTGAAAAACGGATTTATCTTTCCAAATACCAATTGCGATGACCTGCATCCCGATATTTCTTCGTTAATTGACCCCGAAAAAGTGCCTACAAAATTAATCGAAACAACAGACATAAGTATAGTCGCTAAAGCAAGTTTTGGTTTTGGCGATGTGAATGCTTGTTTGATTTTTAAGAAGCATGATAACCACTAAGGACACAAAGAACACGAAAACCAAATTATCCCGATAGCTATCGGGAGAAAGGAAACGAAGTCTTTCTAAGAATTTTTAGTGTTCTTTGCGTTCGTTTAGTTTTCGTGTCCTTAGTGCGCTTCGTGGTTCATTTAAAATAAATACAATGAATAAGACGGAATTAATCAACTCATTAAAAGAAATTGTCAAACCCTATGTACAGGATGAAGCTGCCTTTCAGAATCTGACGGAAGACACCAATTTTATTGATGACCTGAAAATCAACTCGGCGAATTTGGTGGATATTGTACTGGATGTGGAGGATAAATTTGATATTCATATAGAAGATGATGCTATGGAAAATATGTTGACTGTCAAGGGTGCGATGGATATTATTACGGATAAAATAACTAACCACTAAGGACACGAAGAACACGAAAACCAAATTAACGTGAAAGTAAACGAAGAATTTTTAGTGTTCTCTGCGTCTGTTTAGTTTTCGTGTCCTTTGTGCCCTTAGTAGTAAGTCAATCTAATTATGATATGTTGCTTTGAGTGAAATTTTTTCGAGTACGAGGCGGAGGTTATTC
>ENA-ORXR01002813-ORXR01002813.1-marine-metagenome-genome-assembly--contig:-NODE-2813-length-16221-cov-3.339693_pt1 | contig 16221 bp, 13 predicted proteins | sample MGYA00237866_ERZ511479 | MGnify/ENA metagenome assembly ERZ511479 | reverse complement strand
TTTAAAGCACTCGACATATCATGCACACCACGATCACGTAGGTTAGCAGTGGCAATTACATTAAACCCGGCTATCGCCCTGCTTTGATTGCCCGCACCCAACTCAGGAATCGCCACCGTCTTTTCAGACAACAATGAAATCATGGCGTCCTGCACTTCTGGCGCGCAGCGAGTTAATTCTTCAATCCGGGCAATTTTTCCATTGCGCATCGCACTAAGAATTGGCGAGGGTACCAAGGCATTTTCACTGGGCCCTTCTGCTAGCAATAAGGCGTAGTTCCAGCCGTAACGTAGGTGATCTTCTATAATCCCCGCCGAGCCTTGTACCACCAAGCCTGTATCACCGCTGATGGCAGCCGACAGCAGCTCTGAAAGTAAGGACTTTGCCGTACCGGGCTCACCCACTAACATCAGCCCCTGATGCCCCATCAAAGAGACAATACATCGATCAACTAAGGGGTCATCACCGAAAAACTTCTGACTCACATCAACTGCGCTATCGCCCAAAACAAAGCGTCGGACGGCTCTTGGCGACAGCTGCCAACCAGCAGGCTTTGGAGAGTTATCATCAGCGCTTAAGCGGCTAAGCTCATCGGCATAGCGCTGCTCGACAGGCGCACGTTGGATTTGATTTGTTACATCCATGGCATTTTCTTTTCCCAATCTTTGTCATAAGCCGTGTTTACCACCATATCGTGATAGTCGTTCCAACACTCACTCAGTAGAACAGGTGGTACGTCTGCTAAATTCACTTTCCGATGACGCCGTGCATTATTTTGATACTTCATAAAACTCAAATTAGTTAGCGCTGCAGCAACGTTTTCTTCAGGTAAACAATTCCCTGAGAACTCTACAACTGCCACCAGACCCGTGCTGCGAAATGTCTTGTTATATTCCCAAAAAACACCGCCATCTTCAGCAGCTCCGCGTTCATAACCTAACTTAGTTGCATTGCCTCGCAGTGCAAAGGTATTGGTCACGTAGCCCTTTCGATCATTAATTTCAAACTGCTTAGTTGTCGCATTTTCAATACGCAACAAGGGGCGACCAAACTGTTTGAACAAGGGTTTGACTTCATAGTCATTGAGGTGTTCATGCCATTGAGCGACATGCTCGTCAGTCATTAACACGCCGTGTGACAAGCGAATTTTTGCAAACTTTTCAAGACTCACTTCGTTATCGTCAGCATCCGTGTAGTCCCCTTCTGTCGTGGGTCTAAAGGCTGCGATTACTTCATCTGCTTCATTCAGGCCCAACCAAACCAAGCGTTCAATTAATTTACTCATTAACGGGTGTTGCTGATAATTCTCTAACCACTCCTCAACACTCCATAAACGTTCCGCACATAAGGCCTCATACAAGCGACTGCCTTGCATTTCTACTACTTGCTTTATTTCTTTCTTCGTCGCGCTTAACTGCTTTTTCGCGGCTTTGGTATTGTCATCACTTCCTGATGGCAAACCTTTGACCGTCTTGCCATCAGGGTTTTGAATCACGACGGCCAGATCCGCATCCAGGTAAGCCTGGTAACGCTTCTCTTGCTCGGTACAGATTAATTCTATAATTCCTGAGTCATCCATCCCTGCGGTCGGAATCGTCCGATCGGACAACTCATCCAGCGTCCAATTCTTACGCTCGGCCACTCTTTCGAGTAACTCGCCAGCAAACTTTTGCACCCCTTTTTGCTTAAGCCGTGTTGCAGCAGCGATAACTACTTGTAGTGAAACCGCATCTCCCTTTGCCGCCAGAAACTCTAAAAGTGCGGAGGCTTGGGAGGTTCGTGAGCCATGATTTTTTAAGTATGCACGTACTTTGTCTGCGGCAATCGTTGCCGGAGCATATCGAGCAAAGGCTAGCAGGCCTTTACTCGCTGCACCGGAGTTTAAGTAGTTAGCCATGAACTCACGCAGCAGATCCTGAAACGCCCTTTCCTCTGTGTACGTCTTGTCCCACTGGCTATAATATTTCAAACGTTGTTTAACCCTACCCTTAGCGTAAGCCTGCGCATCTTCCTGACTTGGCTTGGCCGTGTCATACTGGATCCAGCTATCTAAAATCCATGCTGAAAATGACTCGGCATCATCAGGGTTAAGCTGCTCTTGATATAATTCAAATAAGCCATTACCCCCCGGCTGCTTCAACTTATTCGCTAAAAAGCACCACCATTTAATAACCGCTTCAGGCACGGGATCACCCGTTAAATAGTGAACCTTAGGTACATGATTCAGAGACAGCCACTCTAAAGCATCTAGCTTAGCTTTTTTCAATCCTTGCTCTGCTTCGACTAGTAGCGCTTCAGGCCCAATATAGTCATCTAAGTTTTCACCAAGGTCACGCAAGGTGGTAAGTAAAGCAGCTTTGGCCAGAGGCGACTTCTCTTTCTTCAGCTGTTTGCGAATAGCCGGAATCGCTTCACTGAATTCCCGTTCACTTATCCACTTGGCAGCACCCGCTCGAATGTCTTGGCGTGAATCAGTTAGTAAAACTAACAGACGGTCATTCACTTCTGCGACTTCAGCAAGCATTAGCTTAGCCTCTTCGCGACCTTGCTTTTTTGACCCTGTTGCCATTTCCAATAAGGGTCCGAGATATCGCACCGGGGTTTCTGGTAGAATTGCCAGCAGTTCCAGGGCACGAGAGACATTATATTCACGATCAGCTTGCTTTGACTTCAAACCGAAAGCTTCATCCAATATATCTAAATGAGTCGCCACATAAGGCCAAAGCGCCTTGCTTAACGACTCATCGGTCTCTCCATCAAAACCATAATAATAAGCTAAATAGGAACGCCCAAGGTCGCCTGGTTGAACCTTCTTATCGACTCGTTTGCCCCATGGCCCTTGTTCATAAGACAGTCCTAACTCTATTTCTAGTGCTTCTAAATGGCGAAAATCACTATTTGGGCTGTTTAAGTAGTCACGCAGGTATTCGATACAAAAGCTATTACCGTAACTACGAAGCACGCCACGCGCACCGCCCAAGTGCACACACAAGGTGATTGCATCGCTCTGAGGCAGACGAGTAAGCGCTTCTCTAGCCCATGTCTTTGCCGGGCCGTAATCAATAAGGTGGGTAAATCGTCGGCGCTGACTAGTATCCAGGGTCAACTTACCAGAAAATAAATCCAAAAGCTCATCGATCACATTGGGCTTATGTAAGCTTCGTTTGAAGCGAAATTTCTGCTTTTTTGCCTCTTCGTTTTGCTGGCGAATCTTCTCATTATCTTTTTCAAAAAGATCACGTAACAACTGACGGTCAGCTACTCCAAACTCTGGTGTATCACCAGACGCTAAGGGGCTTAATGCTGGAATGTCTATTTGTATATTATTAATAGCGACATAACTACTAGCGTCATCACTTCCAACAGCTGCTTCATTGCTGCTACTAGCTAATACAGCATTATCAATAGCTGCGACTATACGCGCCGTTTTTTCGGTCGATTTGTGCTCGACCATTGCTTCTAAAGCAGTGCTAGTGCCTAAAGAGCTTAACAACTCAACCATTCCAGCACGAACTGCCACCTTGCCCTTTGCTAAGTGCTCAACCGCCAACGGCTCAATAACTAGGGGCGAAGCCTGCTTCAATGCATTCAGCGCGGCGCTACGTGGCTCCTTAGCACTTTGCCCAGCCTGCTCAAATAGAAATTGGAGAAACTCAGGCGTTTCAACCAATTTCCATTTCACAATATCATCAATCAGCTCACGCTTGCCTGGAGCGGAAATACGCCCACCGGCCTCAAGCGCCAGTTCGGCATGGGCAAGGATCAATTCTTTCAGTTCCAAACTTTCGCGATAATGCGAAGTATCGAAACGATAATAATGATTGGCTTGGTGATAAAGGATATCGAAGAAATCAACTTTGGAGGCGTCAAACGCCTCGCAGTATCTAAACGCTTCATCCGGACTTAAAGATAGCTGACACTTTTTCCTGTGACGGTTGGCAGGGTTTAATTCAACCTCTCCGTTAAACAGCTCGGTGAATAAGATTTGTAACTTATCAGGTACATGTTTTGAACCCAACGCATGGTCCGGAACATTGGGGGTTACCGCACTCAACACCTCAATGTATCGACAAACAACATGCGGTGTTTTTTCTACAGACAAGGCAAGAAAGCGGCACCTTGCAGGTGATAATTTATCTTGGTACGGCGTGTAGTTGTAGCAAACTTTAAGTAGGCCATTGTCGCCGACTGTCGATAGGGTCGAGAGGACAGTAGGATTATCGCCAGTGCGTACATAGCTGGCAGCTTGATCACCAAGACCCGCCTTTATTGAATTTAACCGCTTCAAGTCGTTTTCTATCACACCGTCACTACTACTGAGCGATTTAAGACGACTCATGAGTTTTTTTATTATCGTCAAAGCTGTCCTCTCCCTACAAAAAATTTAGCAATCGTAGATTACCCATCAACTACATCGTAATCAAGATCAGATAACTGGTACTATTGCACAGGTATTCACCGTGGTCTAAGCTACAAAAAACACCGGAGCCTAAATGAAAAATAACAACTACCAAGTCCCAAGCAATGGCAAATTCGACTTTTCTGCTCTTAGTACAACCCCAGCAGAAAAAACCGACAAGAAAGACTTAAAAAAACAGCTTAAAAAAGAAGTTCGCAAGATCGCAGAATTACAACACCGCCTTTATGCTGAAGACAAGCGCGCACTGCTGTTGGTGTTTCAGGCAATGGACGCCGCAGGCAAGGACAGCACCATTCGCTCAGTACTCACCGGCGTAAACCCAGCAGGTTTTCAGGTGTACTCATTCAAGCAACCTTCCAAAGAAGAACTAGACCACGACTTTCTGTGGCGCACCCACTGCAAAATGCCAGAGCGCGGCCGTATCGGCGTCTTCAATCGCAGCTATTATGAAGAAGTCCTGGTGATAAAAGTCCACCCAGAGTACTTAGCTGGACAACGCATTGAAATACCAGCAGATGGCGCTGAAGGCTTCTGGCAAGACCGCTATGACTCGATTAACCATACTGAGCAACACTTAGTAAACAACGGCACGACTATTTTAAAATTCTTCCTCAATGTATCCAAAGAAGAGCAGAAGCAGCGCTTCTTATCAAGAATTCACGATACCGAGAAAAACTGGAAATTTTCAAACTCAGACCTTGGCGAACGGGCGCTTTGGGCGCAATACCAAGTCGCTTATGAAGATGCGCTGACGCAAACCTCAACAGAAGCCGCACCTTGGTTTGCCATCCCTGCCGACGACAAGCCCTATATGCGTCTACAAGTTGCTAAAATCATCCGTCAGACTCTGGAAGATATGAACCCCAAATACCCAGAGGTCTCAGAGAAAGCCCTAGCCAAACTAGCTGATGCGGAAAAGGTTCTAAACGCAGAGTAGAGCCAGGATAATGATTCGTCGGGATAAGCGCCTTGCGACCCTGCGCTAAAATTCAGGCCTGTGACTGTAAATGACTGAAATGGAGAGCCGAAGCGTTCACGACGAATCATTATCCGGAACGCAAAGTATTAAACCTTCGCAACCGCCTCATCTTTAGCCTTCTCAAGCTCGGCCAACAAGTCATCCGGCAACTTCAGCGCTGCAACTAACTCACCAAGGTAAGTCCTCTCCATTTCATTGTCCTTATCAATCAACATTGAGGAGATCAAATAAATTTCAGCAGCTTTCTCTGGATTATCCGCTAATTCAGCAAACTGCTCTGGCGTCGTAGGGTTGGCAATTTCAGCCTGGATAAATCCTGCAACATCACCCGTGAGGCCAAAGTCGGCAACCTTTTGGTTGATATCCCACATTTCACCAGCGTCAATGTGGCCGTCAGCTTTAGCCGCTGCAATCATCGCCTTGAGCAATAACATGCTGCGCTTGTTGGCAGCCTCTTCATCCAGCTTGTTGACTGGCAGTACTTCCAGCGCATTGTCAGTGTTTGTTTTATCAAGGCCGCCCGCAGCTGACCAATTCTGATAAGCCTGCCAGGCAATGCCACCGACAGCTGCAAGACTACCAAGTTTCAATGCTGATCCTGAGAGCCTTCTTCCAGACTTAGTGCCCACCAACAGTGCCATGACACCTGCGGCTAATGCACCAGTTTTGATTCCAGAGATAGTGGCGTCGCGTTTTTCGCCCGGCTCTTCGATATCGAGCTTCTTCTCGATCGCTGACTGACCTTTTGCGGCCATTTCACGGCCTGTGTGTAGCAACTGTTCAAGTAATGCTTTCGCGTCCATTGGATGACCCTTAATTTTATTGTAAATAGAAATACACACTACACTAGATAGGGCTAAATACGCCAATAATCAAGGGTACGCTAGCAACAACACATTTACTAAACCTTACAGATCATTTAGGTCTTTTAGAGGACTTGCTTAACAAACGGTACCGTTATTTTAGCTTGCTGGCGAATACTCTCCTGATCAAGCACATCCAGAATAGCCAATAAAGACCCCATATCACGCGGATGATGCCGACTTAGATACTCCAAAACACGATCATTTAACTCAAAACCACGTTGCGAAGCGCGTTGCTTTAGTGCGAGGTGTTTCTCATTGTCAGAAAGGCTGTTTACGTTGTAGGTTTCCCCCCAAATCAACCGTGAGGACAAGTCAGGCAACAGGCATTTCAAATGCCGGGGATTCTCTAAGCCACTAAATAACAGGCGCTGCTGGCCAGTTCGGGCATTATTTATCAGATCAAATAAAGCCTCTTCCCACGCACGATTCCCAACGATCTGATCGACATCATCAACCACCACCAGATCCATACCATCCAGCCCTCGCGAGATGCCCGATCCATGGCCAATTAACACTTTGAGTGGGAGATAAGAGACACGTTGGCCCGAGTGGCTTGCCTGGTTACAGCACGCTTGAAGTAAATGCGTTTTGCCGCTGTGTTGCTCACCCCAAAGAAATATTTGGCTTGCCTCAGAGCGTTCTGAAAACGCAGTAAGCCGCTTTAAAAGCTCTTGATTAGCCGCAGATACATAAAACGATTCAAAGCTTAAAACGTCGCCAGTTGCAACGTTTAAGATCATTTGCTGAGACATCAGAGTCGGTATATCTGGCTTTCCAGATAAGAGTCATGCGCATGACGAAGTAATACAGCCAGTACCGCGCACACCGGTAGAGCCAATAAAATACCGAAGAAACCGAACAACTGCCCACCCGCTAAGACCCCAAAGATGACCGTCACCGGGTGTAGACCAATACGATCACCTACCAATAGCGGCGTGAGGAAAAAACCTTCAAACATCTGGGCCAGACCAAATACCACAAACACCCAAAACACCATCATCATACTGCCGGTGTCTACCAGTACTGAAATACTTGCGATGGCCATTCCAACAATCAACCCCATGTAAGGAATAAAGCTAATGATGCCGGAGATAATGCCAATTAACAGCGCAAAATCGACCCCGACAATGGCCAGTCCGACACTGTAGATCGTTCCTAACGTCAGCATTACCAACATCTGACCTCGTAAGAAAGCACCTAGCATTTCATCCGATTCTTTGGCTAACATGGAAATTTTCGGCTCTATATTGCGCGGCAGTAGCTCGCGGACATACTTCACTAAGTTATCCCAATCGCGCAACAAGTAGAAAGTAATGACCGGAATCAGGACTAAGTTCGCCATCCAACCCAGTAAGGTCAGGCTAGATTTCGATAGCGTCCCAACCAATGATTTAATTATTCCGCCCGCTTTTGCCCATTCACCAGATAAAGTATTCGCCAGATCTTCACCACCGACATCCGGCAATTGAATACCAAAACCCTGTAAGAATGGCTCTAATGAGGAGCCAAACCATTTTAAATAACCCGGCAGCTTTTTCGCGAAATTAACAATTTGATCTTCAAGTAGCGGAATCAATACGATAAAAAACGGCAGCATGATTGAGAACACCACCACGAATACTATCAACACTGAATTAGTGCGGGAAATTTTATAAGTTTCTAGCCGATCTACCAGCGGGTCGCCCAGATAAGCCATTAAGGCTCCAGCGACAAACGGTAACAAGATGGGGGCAAGCAAATACAGCAGTATGCAAGCTATGCTAAACAGTGCTAACCAGAACCATCGTGTATTTGCTGTCATGTCTTTAACTCTTGATTTTAATTTTTAATTCAAGTCCAGCACATCCTGCATGCTGTAAACGTTTGGCGGTTTGTCCACCAACCAATTCGCCGCGCGAACCGCGCCTTTGGCAAACGTCATACGACTCGATGCTTTGTGAGTGATTTCGATGCGCTCACCAATATCCGCAAACATCACGGTGTGTTCGCCAACAATATCACCTGCGCGAATCGTTTCAAAGCCTATCGTCTTGCGGTCACGCTCACCGGTCACACCTTCTCTGCCATAAACAGCACAGTCTTTAAGATCACGATCCAGCGCTTTAGCCAGTACCTCGCCCATACCCAGCGCAGTACCTGACGGTGCATCAATCTTATGACGGTGGTGGGCTTCAATCACTTCAACATCGACGGTATCACCCAATACGCGTGCTGCCATGTCCAATAACTTGAAGCAAAGATTAACCCCAACACTCATATTTGGTGCGAATACCACAGGGATAGTTTTACCAGCCTGATGTATTTTATCTTTTTGCTCATCACTAAAACCAGTAGTACCGATCACAATGGCTTTATTATTCGCAACGCACCAATCGAGGTGGAGCATGGTTGCTGCGGTCGTTGTAAAATCTATCAACAGATCAAAATCAGCAGCATCATCCAAAGCAGTTACCAACGTCACTGAGTTTTTACCCACGCCCGCTAGCTCGCCAGCATCAGCGCCAGCTAAAGAGCTTGTCTGCGAAACCGTCGCAGCCGCTAATGCACTGTTTTCATCAACATGACAGGCTTCAATCAGGGTTTTACCCATACGTCCTGCCGCACCGACGACAGCAATCTTGTTCATGATTTTTTATCTCCAGTGAGCCAATCTTTCACACTGTCCAGAAATGAGGTGCTCTTATCGCCCCAGCCATGCTGCTCAGGGCTGTGCTTAGCACTGCCCTCGATCAAAGTATTATCCAGTTCACGCAGTAAGGTTTTTTGTTCTTTAGTTAGATTCACCGGTGTTTCCACCTGAATTTTACAGAACAAGTCGCCCTCATAGGCATCACGGACTGATTTCACGCCTTTGCCACGCATACGGAACACCTTCCCAGATTGGGAACCTGCCGGAACCTTGAGATTAACCTTGCCATTCAACGTTGGCACTTCAACTTCTCCGCCCAGCGCTGTCATACTAAAACGCACCGGAATGGTACATCTCAGATTACTCCCATCACGGGTAAAGATATTGTGCGGTTTAAGCTCCATCTGCACATATAAATCACCTGCCGGACCACCGTTGACACCCGCTTCGCCTTCACCCGATAAACGAATGCGATCGCCAGTATCGACTCCCATGGGGATTTTGACTTCCAATGTCTTACTTTCTTCAGTACGCCCTTGCCCATTACACGTACCGCAAGGCTGCTTAATGGTCTTACCCTTACCCTGACAGCTCGGACAGTCCTGTTGAACTTGGAAAAAACCTTGTTGCATGCGTACCTGACCTTGCCCATGGCAAGTGGAACAGGTTTCAGGTGTAGTACCTTCTTTAGCACCGCTACCACCACAAGGCTTGCAGGCTCTTAAGGCAGGAATGCGGATGTCGACCGTCGTACCAAACACAGCCTGTTCAAGATCCAGATCAAGATTATATTGCAGGTCGTTACCACGAAATGCACGGCTTCCCCCGCGACTACCACCGCCTCGTCCACCACCAAAGATTTCATCGAAGATATCGCCAAAGCCACCGCCGCCGAAGCCACCGCCACCCTGGCCTGCAGAGCCGTCCACGCCGGCATGACCAAACTGATCATAAGCCGCTCTTTTTTGAGGATCTTTCAGGACGTCATAGGCTTCCTGAACTTGTTTAAACTCAGTTTCGGCTGCCGGATTATCAGGGTTACGATCTGGATGCAGTTTCATCGCTTTACGTCGATGTGCTGTTCTTATGTCGCTGTCACTGGCGTTTTTCTTAACGCCGAGTACTTCGTAAAAATCCGCTTGGGCCATACTGTTAACCTAAATCTGTCGCTAAATTCAGGTGATTTGCAGAAATCACCTACACAAATATCGTCGCTTACCATCAAACAAAGCAGGCGCGTAGAGAAACCCTACGCGCCTGTGATCTTCTACCGAGACTGTTGATTACTTTTTAGTGTCATCAACTTCTTCAAACTCAGCATCAACAACATCGTCATCTTCTGGCTTTTTATCAGCGGCCTGTGCACCTTCCGGAGCCTCACCCGCCGCGCCACCTGCCTGAGCCTGAGCCAACGCACCAGACGCTTCCATTAGCGCTTGAGCTTTAGTATCAATCAGCTCTTTATTGTCGCCTTTTATCGCTGCTTTGGTCTCATCAATCAGACCCTGAATCTTAGCAACTTCAGCCGGATCAACCTTATCGCCAAATTCTTTCAGCGACTTCTCAGTGGCATGAACCATACCGTCAGCCGAGTTACGCGCATCGATTAGCTCACGCATCACCTTATCATCAGCCGCGTGTGCTTCAGCATCCTTGACCATTGTTTCGATTTCTTCATCGGACAAACCTGAAGAAGACTGAATCTGGATAGACTGCTCTTTACCCGTTGCCTTGTCCTTAGCCGATACGTTTAAGATACCGTTAGCATCGATGTCCAGGCTAACTTCGATCTGTGGCATACCCCGTGGTGCAGGTGGAATGTCTGTTAGATCAAAACGACCCAGCGACTTATTGCCAGAAGCCATCTCGCGCTCACCCTGCAATACATGCACGGTTACAGCGTTTTGGTTGTCATCAGCCGTTGAGAAAACCTGCTGTGCTTTCGTTGGGATCGTCGTGTTCTTGTCAACCAACTTAGTCATCACACCACCCATTGTCTCAATACCCAGAGACAGTGGAGTAACATCCAGAAGCAGTACGTCAGTTACCGATCCACCTAACACACCACCCTGAATCGCTGCGCCCATGGCAACGGCCTCATCAGGATTCACATCTTTACGTGGCTCTTGCCCAAAAAAGTCTGTAACCGCTGCCTGAACCTTAGGCATACGCGTCTGGCCACCGACCAAGATGACATCATCAATCTCAGAAGCTGACAAGCCAGCGTCTTTAAGTGCTGTTTGGCAAGGACCAATCGTACGCGTCACTAAATCTTCAACCAAAGACTCAAGCTTGGCACGCGTTACTTTTACATTAAGATGCTTCGGACCCGATGCATCAGCGGTCACATATGGCAGGTTTACATCCGTCTGCGTAGAAGATGACAATTCTATCTTCGCCTTCTCAGCTGCTTCCTTCAAACGTTGCAGCGCTAGCGGATCATTGTGCAGATCCATGCCGTTTTCTTTCTTGAACTCATCTGCCAAATAGTCGATCAGACGCATGTCGAAATCTTCACCACCAAGGAATGTATCACCGTTGGTCGCAAGCACTTCAAACTGGTACTCGCCGTCGATTTCAGCGATCTCAATGATGGACACGTCAAACGTACCACCACCTAAATCGTAAACCGCGATTTTCTTATCGCCTTTAGCCGCTTTGTCCATGCCGTACGCCAATGCTGCCGCTGTCGGCTCATTAATAATACGCTTAACCTCCAGACCAGCAATTTTCCCGGCATCTTTAGTTGCCTGACGCTGTGAGTCATTAAAGTAAGCAGGCACCGTAATAACCGCTTCAGTTACCGTTTCACCAAGATACGCTTCTGCGTCTTTTTTCAGCTTCATCAAAATAAGCGCTGAAATCTCAGGTGCTGATTTCTTCTCGCCATTAACCTGCACCCATGCATCACCGTTGTCGGCTTTAACAATGTCATAAGGCACTAATTTAATATCTTTTTGAACCGCTTCCTCACCAAAGGTGCGTCCAATTAAACGCTTAATCGCGTACAGAGTATTCTTAGGATTAGTTACTGACTGGCGCTTCGCTGAGTGCCCAACCAGTACTTCTTCCTCAGTAAAAGCAACGATCGATGGCGTGGTGCGATGACCTTCCGCGTTCTCGATAACTTTTGCTTCTTTACCTTCGATTACAGCAACACATGAGTTGGTTGTACCCAAGTCAATTCCAATAATTTTTCCCATCTTCGTTTCTCCAAAGAAAACTTTTTAACTTGAGAAATAAATGCGGTTCATTTCTCTTAATTCAAGTAAATTTGTCGTTAAAACCTTATATAAACCCGGTTACCTTAAGATTTCAGACGTTATTTAAGATTTACGGATTCTTTACGACCATCACCATCGCCGGACGAACCAATCGACCACTGATCGTGAAGCCTTTTTGCATCACAGCCATTACCGTATTATTTTCCATCTCCGGATTTGGCTGCATGGCCATTGCCTGATGTAACTCAGGGTTAAACTTCTCACCCATCGGATCAACCGCCACGATATTGTTTTTCTCCATCACAGATTCGAACAATTTCAGCGTCAGGCCCATGCCTTCGCGAATCTGATCAATATCACCTTCCGCCGCCATACCCATTTCCATGCTGTCTACCACCGGCAGCAGGCTTTCAACGAATTTTTGCGACGCAAATTTGTGGGCATCTTCAACCTTCTTGTCACTGCGCTTACGGTTATTTTCCATTTCCGCTTGCAGGCGTACTAAAGTGTCCCAGTTTTCATCTGCCTTCTTTTGAGTGGTGTCTAGCTTTTCACGCAGTTGAGCGATGATTTCTTCGCTGGAAAGCTCAGCATCTTCATCAGTTCGCTCTTGCCCTTCAACATCTTCAGTCGATTCATCTAGGCCTGTTAGATTTTCTTCTACCGTTTCAGCTGAAACTAAGTCCGCTTCAGCGTCAGGCGCTTGCTTGTCTTCAGGTGTTTGTTCGTTTGTGCTCATTACTCACTCTCTGGAAATGTACTTTGCTGAGTATAATTTGGGTTAAGCGTACGAATTCAAGCTTGGGAAGTTAAAAAATTAAGAAATATTTAGATTGTGAGGGAGCCCGTCTGGTGGATTTAATCAAGTAATCATTGATCAATATCCAATCAAGTCCGTTAGTGATCAGTATCGTCATTTTATCGCTACACCTAGACGAATTCAGCGTCAATCATTACTTCTAATCCTGCCATTTTCATCGCAAACACGGGGATGGCGGAAAGATGATCTAATGGGTTAAAGTATTAGAGCTGCTTTTGCTTGCCCAAATCTAAAAAGTTATGAATGTACGGCGTATCGATATCAATCTGCTTAAACGCCGCATACAAAGTCTTATAAACGCCCTTCTTGCCAAGCCCTAACGCCTTTAACGGATATTTATCACAATAGATTTTTGCCAACCAGCGCGGTAGTGTCATGACACCACGCTGACACACAGTCAACTGCAACATCATCTCAATCGACTCAGTAAATTTCTGCGCTTTGGGGCTAATGTGCGCCGGTATCAAAAACTCCGTGTAAATATCCAGACGCTCAATTGGCACGGGGAATAGTATCAACGTCTGATCAGCCAGCATTTGCGGTGTGCAGAATTTTTTATCTGCCAATGCATGATCTTCGGCAACCAGTAACACCAGCTCATAATCAAACAACGATTCGAAAATTAGTGATGAATTTTCAAAGGGATCTGGCGTAATTAATAGATCTACCGAATGATTTAATAGCCCCTCAACCCCAGAAAATTGAAACTTCTGGATGATATCCACATCAACATCTGGTGACGCTAACAAAAAATCAGCAATCACTCGCGTCAGCCACTCATAACAAGGGTAGCACTCGACACCGATTCGTAAATTACCTTGCCGCCCCTCAGCATAGGCTTTCATAGTTTGCTCAGTGCGCTGTAATACCGGAAGCACGCGTTGCGCTGAGACTAATAATTGCTCCCCTGCCTGAGTCAAACGCAGTAAACGGCCTTCTTTTTGCCAGAGCTTTACACCCAACCTTTCTTCCAGATGTTTGATCTGATGCGACAGTGCAGATTGCGATAGATTGAGCGAACTAGCGGCGGCCGTTAGCGTTTTGAATTGGTGCAATGCCAGAATGATCTGTAGGTGTGTGCGCTCTATCATCAATTAGTTTTCTGCATCAGTCATCTTCAAACCATCATTATTCATCATTGATTGATCAATGTAAACTTTAGACATTGCTAAATTAAGTTTAAGAATAAGGAAGGACAATGATTACAACACACACACTTGGACAAGTAGCAGACTTAAGCAACGTCTCAAGCTTAAAGAAGTCGGTAACAACGGATTTGTTAACCTTACATACCGCCAGTGTGATGGATCAAGTTGCTTTCAATCATCAACTATTTGGCTTAGATAGGGTGAGTTCAGAGAAGACAAACTGCACCGAGTGGTACGATTCCTGTACCTATTATGACGCGCTCACGCCTGATACCACACTTAAGCCTGAGTTGCATCTCGACTCCCTCCTCAGTCAAATCGATCAAGCTAAAAAAGCGGGTTTCAATTACAAACCAGCAATCATTGGCCCGGTGAGTTTATTACAAACATTACGGTTTGAGAGTGATGAACAGCGCCTACAATATCTTGATGTCATTCTTCCACTCTATACTAAACTATTAGCAAAGCTTGCTCATAGTGAGTTGACATGGTTACAGTTAGACGAAGCAATGCTAACGCAGCCTTTAACTAAAGAGTGGCGTCATGCCTACCGCGCGGGTTATTTCAAACTACAACGTTCGCCTGTTAAGTTGATGGTCGCTACGAGCTGTGGAACGCTCAATCAAAACCTGCAATTGGCTTGTCAGTTACCCGTGCAGGGATTGCATGTCGATGCATTAGCATCCCGGCAAATGATGCCAGCAGTTGACTGGCTGCCTCGCCACAAAGTCCTGTCACTAGGCGTGATTGATGGTCAGGAGCTTGCTAAATCCGATTTGACCGGTTTACTGACACGCTTAAAACCAGTGGCTGAACGCTTGAAAGAAAGGCTCTGGCTAGCGCCCAATGTGGCATTCGTACATCTACCAACTGAGACTAGTACGGCCGATACTAAGCAGCAAAATGCATTCGAGATGCAGAAAATTCGTGAGCTAAATTCATTGGCGCAAGCGTTGAAAGATGGTGAGTTTAAGCAACCAATCCGTCTATTCCGTTCCAATACGTCAGACGATGTAAAACAGCCGCTAGATAAAGCTAAGGTTGCTTGAAAAACTTCACAAGTTTACGCGGGTGGCAGGAACGCGTGATTCTCAATATCTGGATTTTACGATAGTTCAGCTAACGCTTTCATTGCCAAATCTGCTTTTTCAGTCGGGATCATAATGTGGTCGTGATGGAAGGCTGCAATAACATTGGCACTGATGTTATGTTCAGTCAGTTTAGCCGCCACAGCAGCCGTTAAGCCAACCGCTTCCAGACTGGAATGCACGGTTAGCGTGATCATCCTAAAAGTAGCATCAAACGCGATATTATCAGCCTCCGCCGACTCTCTGGGAATAACTAAGGACAAACCTTCCTGCTCACGAAAGGCGGTAATGGGTTTTAAATTGTTAAAGTCACCGTACTCCCCGCTTAGGGTGCAAAAAACATATTCACCGGGATGAAGCTGTGGGGCCATGGTAGACAAAAGTTGTTGCAGATCTGTTATGGGTGTCATTTGGAAACCATCTAATTTTTGTGGTGGAGCAGTCAATTACCCATGTGGTGTGAGCGACAAATAGTTGCGAGCGTTCAATAAATGAAGAAATAAGCCAGTATTTGCAGCACGGCAAAAGAGGCCAAACCGGCAATTATATCATCTAACATAATGCCCAACCCACCATCTATATGTTCATCAGCCCACTTTATTGGCCAAGGCTTTAGGATGTCGAACAGGCGAAATAGTATGAAGCCAACGACAATCCAGATCCAGCCCGGCGGTGCTGCGATCATCGTGATAAAGTAGCCTGCGAACTCATCCCAGACGATACCGCCGTGATCGTGAACACCGAGCATTTGTGAGGATTTTCCGCAAATCCAGATGCCAGAGATACAGATTGCGGCCGTTAGCAAGCTGTAGCTCAAAAGATCCATTGATTGGCACAGTAGGTAAAGTAAAACTGCAACGATAGTGCCGACTGTTCCAGGGGCTTTTGGGGCAAGACCGCTACCAAAACCGAAGGCCAGGAAATGGACTGGCGAACGGAGGATAGTCGATGCCTGTAGCTGTTTTTCGCTCATGGTTTAGCCTGCTTGTGCTAACAAGGTTCTATTGCTGATTTTGATCCATCATAATAAGGCATGCTCCCTGCCTT
>ENA-ORXR01002812-ORXR01002812.1-marine-metagenome-genome-assembly--contig:-NODE-2812-length-16230-cov-3.047731_pt1 | contig 16230 bp, 13 predicted proteins | sample MGYA00237866_ERZ511479 | MGnify/ENA metagenome assembly ERZ511479 | reverse complement strand
AACAGCCATGTATGGGACTGAGGTTAGATAGACTGCCCCAACTTATGAAGTTATTTCTATTAAAACGGCATTTTGTCACATTTATAACAAAAATTGTAGTGTGCTTAAATATATGCTTAACTAATTATAGAGATTCTAAAAACCTTAAGGGAGATACTTATGGCGCAAATTGATATTCACACTGATGATAAGCTTCTTAAAAAACTAAATGCATCTGTAAAGCGTGGCATAACTTCCGAAGAAATAGAAAAACAAAGAATATCATTTATTTATTCTGGAATGCCTGAGAAAAGTAAACTGTCAAAGCTTGAGATCGAAAAGGCATTAAAGACTGCGTGATACTTTTTGACCTTGACCCTACGTATCAGGCGCTACAAGTTTCGAACCTTGATCGACAGTATGATTTTCTTAGATCAATAGTGCATGCCTCACTGGCTACAAACAGAAAATATGTATCTCAGACTGTTGTAAAAGCTTTTAATTATCACGCAATAGTGTGTCTACATTCTGACGCGGGGCAGTTTCGAAAATGCGAAGTGTCTGTCGGACCTTATACCCCTAGGCCCTGGATACATGTTCAGGCTTTGATGGATGACTTCGTAAATCAAATTAATGTTTCTTTCGAGAGTTCGGATCCTGTGGTGCTGGCGTCTTGGGCTCTATGGCGATTGAATTGGATACATCCTTTCATAAATGGCAACGGAAGAACCGCGAGGCTTGCCTGCTACTATATATTGTGCATGCGATTGGGCGGTATGATTCCAGGGACAATATCGCTACCAGAACTGCTAAGACTCAATAGGAACGAACCTGATGACCCATACGTAGCCGCTCTACGTTTAGTCGATGCGAGTTATGATGAAGGAAATCTCGATATTGGCCCGCTGCATTCATTGGTCTCTAGCTTATTGGACGAACAACTCGCATCGACTTTAGACCCGCCGCCGTAACCCTTTCTAACAAAACATTCAGCTTGCGTTCAGCGCAATCGGCTATGAGCAGCTCTATGACACTATTGCGTTCACATAAGATGATTCTGAAGGCCGTTTTGGGCCTGTCCGGCGCGCTTGCGCTGGGTTTGGCTATGCCTGCAGCTGCGTCTGCGCAAAATGCGCCGTTTTCTACGGATTACAGTTTGCAGCGCAATATCAGCCCGCCGCAAGCTAAGCGCCAAAATCGCGTGGATCCGCGCTCTGAGATCCGCCAAGTCGCGCAAAACAAGGTCTCGCCAAGTCAGGCTAAAGGCATTGCCATGCGCGCTGTTCCGGGCAGTAAATATCTGGATCTGCGCATTGACGGCAAGGGCTATCGCGTCTGGCTGGTTAATGATGGACGCCGCATCGAAGTCTATGTTGACGCGCGCACAGGCAAGCACCGCATCATCAAAAAGTAATCCGATTGCAAAACGCAACGATTCCCCCCATATTCCGTATATGTTGAGACCACTGAAAGGGCGCACATCATGAGAGTTTTAATTGTCGAGGATGATTCCGATCTATGTCGCCAAGTCGTCGAAGCGCTGAAGAATACGGGCTATGCCGTTGATCAGGCCAATGATGGCGAAGAGGGTCACTTTTTAGGCGATACCGAGCCTTATGACGCGGTGATTTTGGATCTGGGTCTGCCGACGATTGACGGGATTTCAATTCTGCAAAAATGGCGCGCTGACGGGAAAACCTTCCCGGTTCTGATTTTGACAGCCCGCGATCAGTGGAGCGAAAAAGTCTCCGGATTTGACGCAGGCGCCGATGATTATCTGACCAAGCCGTTTCATACCGAAGAGCTGCTGGCGCGCGTGCGCGCTCTGATGCGCCGCTCCGCCGGACACAGCACGGACACAATCGAAATTGGCGGCCTCACCGTGGATACCCGCGCCGCGCGCGCTTTTGTTGACGGCATTCCGGTTAAGTTGACCAGTCACGAATTCCGCTTGCTCAATTATATGTCTTTGCACCAAGGCCGCGTTATCTCGCGTACTGAGCTGGTCGAGCATATTTATGATCAGGATTTTGATCGCGACAGCAATACGATTGAAGTCTTTGTTGGTCGGCTGCGCAAGAAAATCGGCGTGGAGCGGATCGAGACTGTGCGCGGTCTTGGCTATCGCCTGATTAACCCTGAAGAAGGTCAGCCTGAACAGGCAAAATTAGAAAATAAATCTGCGTGACGCCGGCTCCGCGTGAAGTGGAGACTAATCAGGGCGGGGCGCAGGCAGGCCGGCCGCTTAGCCAAGCGCAGGCCACGCGCTCTCTTGTGGGGCGTCTTGTGCGCGCCGCCGCTTTGTGGGCCTTACCGCTCTTGGCTCTAACCGCATTTGCGCTGTCCTGGCTGTACCGTAATTCGACATATCAAATTATCGAAGAGCCCTTGGTGGAGACGGTCACCTCGCTCTCCGCCTATGCCGACACGATCCCTCAAAGTAATGGCGAGGCGATTATTGAGCTGAACCGCGAGCCGCTTGATCCCAGATTTCAGCGCGCCTTGTCGGGCATGTATTGGGAAATTCTGTCGCGCGAGGCCGGGTCGGACGCGCTGAAAAACGAAATTCGATCCCGCTCGCTTTACGGGGAAACGATAAAATTATCCGACAGCGCAATAGAGCGCCTCCTCTCGCAGCCGGGACTGGAACTGCGCAGCTCGGCGCAGGGGCCGGACCAAGAAAGCCTGCGCGTCGTTGCGCGCTCAATCATCCTGCCCAATATGGATCGCCCGGTCATCATGGTGGCCGGGATTGACCAAGGCCCGGCTAATGCCGCCGTTCGGCGCTTTGCGGCGACCGCGATTACGCTGGTTGCGCTGCTGACATTAGGCCTGATTGGCGCGATTATACTCCAAGTGCGCTTGGGCTTGCAGCCGCTTTTTGATTTGACGAAACGCGTTGCTGATGTGCGCGAGGGGCGGCAAGCCGAAGTGCTGGGGAAATATCCCAAAGAAATTGCGCCGCTGGCGACAGAGCTTAATTCCCTGATTTCTCACAACCGCGATATTGTAGAGCGCGCCCGAACCCACGTGTCAAATTTGGCTCACGCCCTTAAAACGCCGCTGGCTGTCTTGCAAAATGACGCGGCCGCGAAAGACCCCGATCTAGCGTCCAGCGTCAGTAAGCAGACTGATACGATGGTGGCGCAGGTCAATCGTCACCTTGCCCGCGCCCGCGCCGCCGCCCGCGCGCAGACCACGACGGCGCGCTGTGATTTTGCGCAGACTGTTCGCGATCTGTCCCGTACATTAGAGAAAATTTACCGCGATAAATCTGTAACGGTTGAACTGGCTTTAGCCGAAGGCGTTGAGTTTCGCGGTGAGAAACGCGACCTTGATGACATGGTCGGAAACCTGCTGGATAATGCCTTTAAATGGAGCGCGGGGCGGGTCAGCGCGACATTGTCTCAGGACTCTGAGCGTGTTGATTTTGTCCGTTTCATCGTGGTTGATGACGGGCCGGGCATATCAAAAGAGCTTCGCGATAAAGCGCGAAAACGCGGCGAGCGTCTGGACGAGAGCACGCCCGGGACAGGATTTGGTCTGGCCATTGTTGACGATATGGCGCGGGCCTATCAGGGGCAACTCATATTAGGCGACAGCGCATGGGGCGGACTGGAAGTGACTCTGCGATTACCGCGCGTGCAGGTGCAACCGGAAAAGGGACGATCATGAGCCAGCAGCCTATACATCTCGAGGATCGCAAAACCGAAGGCGCGCGTCTGTACTCGCCTACCGCCGGCCGCAATAAAGTGCCTCTCGCGCAGGTTCTGTCGCTTTATATGCCGCATAAAGCATCTGTTCTCGAAATTGCCTCAGGCACGGGCGAGCAAGCGGCTTATATTTGCAAGCGCTGCGGCGATCTCTCGTGGCAGCCCAGCGATCCGGATGCGGCCTCGCGCGCCAGTCAAAATGCATGGGCGCAAGATACTGACGGGGCGATGCAGCCTTCACTTAATATAGATGTGCTGGAGCCGTTGCCGGAGCATATGCACGGTAAATATGATGCTCTCTTTTGCTCAAATATGATCCATATCGCGCCGAGGGCAAGCGTGGCGGGATTAGCCGCTATCGCCCGCGCCGCGCTGAAATCCGGCGGAAAGGCGTTTATCTACGGCCCGTTTTTGTTTGGCGAGGACAGCGCGTCGTCCAATTTGGCCTTTGACGGGCGATTAAAGCAGCGCGACCCGGATTGGGGCGTCAGAGAGTTAGGCGATGTTAAGCATATTTTTGGAAATGCTGGTCTAAATTACGCAGGCGTGACAGCTCTGCCTGCCAATAATCATCTTGTTCGATTTGAGACAACTTAGCTAATACGTAAAATATGACGAGTTTGTCATGTTTTAGACATGTTTGCGTTATGTGGAACCCTGCATTCAACGCCTAGCTAAGGACGATCACTATGGTTGCGACAGTCTTGAAATTTGCCGCTGCGGGCACAGGAGCACTGATGCTTACTGCGCTTGCCGCTATGCCGCTTTCCGCGCAGGTCACGCCGGCCTCGCTGACCATGCCGTCGCCGGCAGGGGATGTCATCCCGGATAGTATTGCTGATCTGGTTGAGGTCGTGGCCAAGTCCACAGTCAATGTGATCTCGATTGAAAATGGCACCGCCGCCGAGGGCGCTTCTATGGGCCAAGGCTCGGGTTTCATTATCAGCGCAGACGGCAAAGTCGTCACCAATCATCACGTCATTGCAGGCGGTGATGCTTATGAGATTAAAATGAGTGACGGGCGCATGTATCAGGCGACAGTCATTGGCACAGACGAAGAAACTGATCTGGCTGTCTTGCAAATTCAGTCTACCGAGCCTTTTAAATTTGTGAAATTTTATCGCGGCGCGAAACCTATGCGCGTCGGCGATTGGGTTTTGGCCGTGGGTAATCCATTTGGTATCGGGCAAAGCTCCTCCGTCGGGATCATCTCTGCGCTGGGCCGTGACGCCGAAGGCAGCGGACCGTACGTTGATTATCTGCAAACAGACGCCACGATTAATCGCGGTAATTCGGGCGGACCGCTCTATAATATGCGCGGCGATGTTATTGCGGTGAACTCCGCGATTTATTCCCCGACCGGGGCCAGCGTGGGTATTGGTTACGCCATTCCGCATCACATCGCCGAAGGCATTGTTTATGACATTGTCACCGAAGGCAAAGTGACGCGTGGATTTTTCGGCGCGGCCCTGCGCACGGCAGAAATGACAGCGGATACGGATGCCAATTTCTTCCGCGCGGGCGCAACTATCGAAGGTATAATTCCGGGCGGCCCTGCGGATCGCGCAGGTCTGCAAGTCGAAGATATTATCATGAATATTGACGGCTCTGCGGTGGTCAATTCCGCCGAAGCCACGCGAAAGATCGGCCGTATGCGCGCCGGTCAATCCGCCAAGTTTGAAATTGTGCGCGGCAGTGACGTGATGATGGTGTCTGTTGTTTTGGCCGAGCGGCCGGATAAAGCCAAAATCGACGCCATGCAGGGGATAGCGCAGCCTGATGAGGCGGCGCAGGTCCCAACAGCCCCAAGCGGCGATACAGGTCTGGGCCTTGTTGATCTGTCCAGTTCATTTCGCGACAGCGTCGGCATGCCGCGCGGACAGGTCGGCGTTTATGTCGATACAGTTGCGCCCGGAAGTAATGCGGCGCGCAAAGGTATTAAATCCGGCATGATTATCCTTGAGGCCGACCAGCAGCCAGTGGCGTCTGTTGCGCAGTGGGAAAATTTTGTGAATGCGGCCCGCAGCGCCGGCCGTACAGATATTTTAGTCAAAGTCCGCACCTTAAACGGGTCGGAGAATTTCGTGGGCTTGCCCATATAACGGTCACATTTTCGTCGCCTTTAGGCGATATTGAGTGCGGCCAAATAAAGGAAACAAAATGAGAGTTTTGGTCGTAGAAGATGATGCAATCGCAGCGGAATATGTCCGCAAAGGATTGATGGAAGAGGGTCATGTTGTTGACCTGGCCCCTGATGGTGAGCTGGGCCTGGAGATGGCAAAGGCGGCAGATTATGACGCCGTAATTTTAGATCGCATGTTGCCTAAACGTGATGGCCTCTCCGTCCTGTCCGCTATGCGCGAAGACGGCGATGCGACCCCCGTTCTTATTCTCTCCGCGCTTGGCGAAGTTGATCACCGCGTTGAAGGCCTGCGCGCCGGCGGGGATGACTATTTAGCTAAGCCCTACAGTTTTACAGAGCTGCTCGCCCGCGTCGAAGCCATTGGCCGGCGCAGCGATCCAACCGCTGCCGTCACCAAGTTAAAAGTCGCGGATCTTGAAATGGATCTGCTGGCCCGTACAGTCGTCCGCGCAGATCAAAAAATCCTGCTTCAGCCGCGCGAGTTCCGCCTGCTGGAGTGTTTAATGCGAAATGCCGGACGGGTTGTCACGCGGACCATGCTGCTGGAAAAAGTGTGGGACTATCACTTTGACCCCCAAACGAACGTCATTGATGTTCATATCTCACGCCTTCGCGCCAAGATAGACAAAGAGTTTGAAACGCCGCTCCTGCATACGGTGCGCGGCGCAGGTTATCGCTTGCAGCATTAGATAATCCTGTCAGAACAGGCAGATGATAGACTCTCTTCCGAGATTGTTAAAAAGTACGGTGTTCAGGCTCAGCCTGATCGCCGCCGCGCTTTTCATTGCGTCATCCCTCATTGTGCTGGGCTATATTTACTATGCGACCGTCGCAACAGAACTGCGCGATGTTGATAGAGACATAACCTCCGAGCTCAATCAGCTCGAAGAAATTTACCAAGAAAAAGGAACGTCGGGGCTTAACCGCGAAATTATTTATCGTATGGCCCCGGGCACGCCGAATTTGTATATTTATAAATTTGGAAATGATTTTACGGCGAATCTGGCCGCGCCTGCACAGTTCGAAGAAACGGACAGTGAAGATAAAGTCATCGAGTTTAAACGTGTTCTACCCGCCGGAACCGGAGGGTTTGAAGGGGCAACCATTCGGCGCGCCCGGGCGCGCATTCGGGTGCTTTCATCCGATACATTTGTCTTGGTCGGGCGGGAAGTCGAGACGACGCTCCTCGCCGCCGAGCGCGTCCGCAGCGCATTATTAATTGCCGTGGCCATGTCTCTGGCCCTTGGCCTGGCGTCCGGTATATATGTGTCGGGCCGCTTTGCGCGCCGTATTGATAGTCTTAACAGGCTCGCCACAGGCATTCGCGGCGGGGATTGGTCGCGCCGCGCGCCGCTATCAGGCTCGGGTGATGAGCTTGACGATTTGGCCGAGCATCTGAACGGCATGCTGGATCACATCAATTCTCTGATGAGCGCTATGCGTTATGCGGGTGACAGCATCGCGCATGACTTGCGAAGTCCGCTGACGCGCCTGCGCACGCGACTAGAGACCTCCGCCGGCGAGGTGAAAGATCCGATGGCGAGAGGCAAGCTAATTGACGCCGCCGATGATGCCAGCGAGCTGTTACAGACTTTTGACAGCGTCTTGCGTATTGCGCGGCTTGAAGCCGGTGATCGCCGCGAACTTTTGGCCAGTGTTGATCCCAAGCCGCTGCTTGATGACCTTGCGGAGTTGTATGAGCTATCCTTCGAGGATGCGAAGCTGACATTCGAGACGAAGATTAATAAGGTCAGCCCGATTTTTGCTGATCGCGGTCTGCTGTCTCAAGCGGTCTCGAACCTTTTAGAAAACGCCATTAAATATAATGACCCGGGCGGAAAAATTCTTCTGGAACTGAGACGCAATAAACAAGACCGCATTATTATTGCGGTTAGTGATGACGGCCCGGGTATCCCAGAGGCGCAGCGCGAGCGCGTCAAAGAGCGTTTTGTCCGGCTGGAAGACTCGCGCTCGCGTCCGGGATCAGGTTTGGGACTATCACTGGTAACAGCGGTGGCCGACTTGCACCGCGCGACATTCAAACTTGGCAAAGGCTTTGGAACAAGCGAGGCTCGCCCCGGCCTGAAGTCCGAGCTAATCTTTCCGCGTCATAAAAAATAGCCGTGTCGCAATCCTTCACAGACCGCGCCAAATTTAATGCGCTTGGCTGTGACGATTTTGACGAATTTATATCGACCATACAAAATCGCGTTCCCTATTTGGGGCGGCTTATCTCTGATCACCCTGAGCTTATCGCAACCCTAAAACACCGCCCGCCTGAAGACATCGTTACGGATATTATTGCTAATGTTATATCCAAACATGACGGCGAAATTGAAGCCGAGCTTATGGCGGCGCTGCGGGCCAGTAAGGCGGAAATTCATTTGCTTTGCGCCCTGTGTGATCTAGCCAAAGTCTGGACGTGGGAGGGAGTCACGCGCCACCTCTCAGATTTTGCTGATGGCGCTCTGAATGTCGCGCTTGGTTTTGCGTCTCAGAAAATGGGACTTGAGCAAATCCCGCAGGGCGTATTCGTTTTGGCGCTGGGCAAATATGGCGGACGGGAGCTTAATTACAGCTCGGACATTGATATCATATTTTTCTACGATCCGGAGGCAGTGAGGCTGGATGAGGGGCGCGGAATTGAGCGGCAGATGATCCGTTTGGTGCAGCGCTGCTCTCGGATAATCGATACGCTAAATGGAGAGGGGTATGTCTTTCGCGTTGATCTGCGCCTGCGTCCTGACCCGCGCTCTAATAGCGTGGCGATTTCGACCCATATGGCGGAGCGCTATTATGAGGTCTTGGGCCAGAATTGGGAACGCGCCGCGATGATTAAAGCGCGCGTTTGCGCGGGCGATGTTGACGGGGGGCAGAGCTTTATTGACGACGTTCTGCGTCCTTACATCTGGCGTAAAAATCTCGACTTTGCTGCCATCGCCGATATTTCGGCTATGGCCCGCCAGATTCAATCCACCGGAGATCGCGCGAAAATTAAATCTGCCGATCACAATGTAAAGCTTGGGCGCGGCGGTATTCGCTCTATCGAATTTTTCACTCAAACCCAGCAGCTTATCCACGGGGGGCGCCGCAAGGAGCTGCGAACGCCGCGAACGGATGATGCTTTAGCCGCGCTGGCTGTGTCCGGCGTTATTACGGATAAAACCCGCGATCACATGCATCAGGACTATGCCTTTTTGCGCGATGTCGAGCACCGCATCCAAATGATGGAGGACGCGCAAGATCATATCTTACCGGCGGATGATGATCTGCGCGACTGCATAGGATGGATGATGGGCTATTCTGATCTCGCCGATTTTGACAAAGCGGTGACGTCCGTCTTGTCGCGTGTTCATACGGCCTATGACGCGCTTTATGCGAGTAACGACTCGCTGGCCCTCGAAGAGGGGAGTCTGATGTTTACGGGCGTCGAGCCGGAGGGTGATACGCTTGAGACTTTAAACCGGCTGGGCTTTACGCGCGGCAAAGATGTATGGCATGAAATATCGGCGTGGCTTGGCGGGCGCATTGCGGCAACCCGCACCGCGCGCGCGCGCGAAATCTTGACTAAATTAGCGCCGCAGATTTTGGTCGCCTGCCGCGATAGCGGGCAGCCTGATGAAGCGTTTTACAGATTCTCAGATTTCCTCAGCCGGTTGCGCGCGGGCGTGACGGTTCTGTCGATGTTTTTGGCTAAACCCGAAACGCTGGCCATGTTGATTAATCTTATCGCGCTTGCGCCAAAGCTGGCGGGGAAACTGGCCGAGCACCCTGAGAGCCTTTACGTCCTAATTGAGCCAATGCGTCATGCCGGGGAGGCGGGCGAGACGGCATTTGACGATCCTGAGGCGGCCATGAACCGCGTGAGAATTGAAGCCGGCGAAGTGCAATTTGAAACCGGAGCGCGGCTCTTAACAGGCGCGTTATCGCCCCGCGACGCGGCGGTGCGCTATAGCCGCCAAGCGGATCGCGCCGTGCAAATAATATTGCCGCAAGCCCGTGCGAATGCCGCGCAAAGTTTAACCGCGCCCGAAGGTCTGGACTATGCTGTGATTGCGCTGGGCAAAATGGGCAGCCTGGAAATGTCGCAGCTCTCTGATCTGGACTTAATGGTATTATACCGCGCAAAAGAGGGCGCAGGGGACGCCCATGGCTTTGCTGCGCGTATGACGAAACGGCTTATTCGATACATGACCGCCGTCACCGAAGACGGGCCATTATATGAGGTAGATATGGCCCTGCGTCCAAGCGGCGGGGCAGGACCGATCACCGTAAGTCAGGCCGCCTTTGACAGCTACTATGCCGACAAAGCTTGGACATGGGAATATATGGCGCTGACGCGCGCGCGCGTCGTGGCCGCGTCATCAGAGGCTTATGCTGACTTCCTGTCAAAAAGGATTGCTCAAGTGCTGCAAACGGCGGGGGAGCAAGATAAGATCACGGCCGATATTTTAGATATGCGCCGCCGGCTATGGGCCGAGAAAGCGCCGCGAAGCGAGTGGGATATTAAGCGCGTACGCGGCGGACGAATTGATCTGGAATTTATTATACAAGGGCTCAGTCTGATGGCCGCTCGGGGCGGACTGGCGGTTACCGGGCATATCAGAGAGGCGATAGGGCCGCTGGAAAATGCGGGATATTTAACGGCTGAAGAAAGCGGGGCATTACGCAGCGCATATGATTTTTTGGAAAGTCTGCGTCAATGCTTTGCTGTTTGTTTGACCGATCTATTTGACCCAAGCGCCGCAACGGACAGGTTAAAAGAGGTTCTATGCGAGATCGTTGGAGCGGCGAATTTTAAGGCGCTACAGATGGATTACAGCCTGCATCGCAAACATGTTAAGTCTATATTTGAAAGCCGGTTCGGAACGCTCTAGGCGGCATTTGGCGGCGGCGGAATGGGCGGTAAAGCCGAGGGCTGCTGCGGGCTAGGCTGCGGCTGCGCAGATGTTGCGACAGGCGCAGATAATGAGACAGGAACAGGGCGCGGCTCATTGGCGTTTTCGCTTACGGCGAGCACATCTGCAATATCCTGAGCGAGACGCGTGATCTCATCGCCAACCTCTTCCTCAGTCTCGGCTTCCTCGCGGACGGGCGGGGTGTTGGGAAGTGTGAATGTAACAGTTGTGCCTTCGCCCGGCTCACTTTCCATTCTGAAATTACCGCCGTGAAGCTCAACAAGAGATTTTGACAGAGCCAATCCAAGCCCGGTGCCTTCGGTTTGTTTCGAGGCGTCTTTGTCCACTTGCTCAAAGGGCTTGGCGAGACGTTCAATATCTTCTTTGGAAATCCCAATCCCGCTGTCGATAATTTTAATGATGATGCCAGCCTGCTTCTCAATTACTTCAACGCGCACAGTGCCGCCCTCGGGCGTAAACTTAATCGCGTTGGTGATCAGGTTCAGTAAGACCTGTTTCACGGCGCGCGGATCCGCTTCGACAGTCTTCTCGCCGACATTTTCATAGACCAGCTTGAGTTTGCTGTCCTCGGCGCGGCCGCGAACGATGCGCAGAACCTGAGTAATCATATCCCCGACGCGCAGAATATCCGTATTGAGTGTCATCTTACCGGCTTCAATTTTGGACATATCCAAAATATCATTAATAAGGGAGAGAAGGTGCTGGCCCGAAAAGAGGATATCCGAGATATATTCTTTGTAGCGCGGATCGCCGAGCGGGCCGAACATCTCTTTTTTCATAATATCAGAGAAGCCGTTAATCGCGTTAAGCGGCGTGCGAAGCTCATGGCTCATATTGGCAAGGAAGTCTGATTTTGACTGGCTGGCTTCTTCGGCGCGGATTTTTTCCTGCTCGTAACTATCGGCCAACTCTAAAATGCGCGCTTGGGATTTACGCAGCACGTCAACAGTGTTTCTCAGCGCGCTGTCATTACTGCGCAGCTGCTGTTCGCGTTCGCGAATTTCCGTGATGTCTGTCCCGATAGAGACAACGCCGCCATCTGCCGTGGGGGTTTCAACATAGCGAATCCAGCGCCCGTCAGCGAGCAGAAGTTCAATATCGTCATCCGTATCACTGTCATCGGCTTGAAAAATATCTTCTATTTTTTGATGGGCATAATGCTCAACAAGGTGCTGTTCCTGACCCACTTGCAACTGCCCGGGCGCGAAGCCGAAAAAGTCCTCGAACTTACCATTCCACAAAAGCAGACGCTGCAACCGATCCCAAACGACAAATGAATTTGTCATGGAATTTAGCGCGTCATAGAGGCGGGCTTCCGCCAATTGCAGGCGATTTTGCGCCCCGCGCTGCTCTGTAATGTCGCTGCCGATACCGGATAGAATTGTCGCGCCGCCATTGGGGTCAGAGTGCTGCGTATCACCGCGAAGTTTCAAAATGACAGCGCGGTGAGCGGCGCGCACATCAATCTCAAGCGAACCTTGGATCATGGAGCGTCTGACGGAGGCCAGGAGTTTCTCGCGGTCGTCCGTCTCAATCAGGCCCAAAAATTGCGACATCGACATGTCTTGGTCTACTTCGTTCAGCCCCAGGAAACGGGCCAGGGACCGGTTCATAAAGACCATATTTTCGTGCAGATTAATCTCGAATATACCGCCGCGTCCGCCCTCGACAGCTTGCTGGAACCTTAGCTGGGATAAATCACTGCTGCGCTGTTCCTGCTGCGCATCGGCAACCTGACCGTAAGCGCGGCGAAGCAAGGCCGTGATTAAAAGGGATGTTCCGCCAAGCAGCAAAAGGAATGTCAGGAGATTATCCGTCATCCCGACGGTAGGAACGCCGATATTGCGAATGAGGGTCAGGTCCGTATTATCAATCCGGGCTGCGGCCATGACGGATCCACCCTTTAGGCTGCGGGTTCCGACGCCTTGTTCGATTGTGGTGATCTGCGCGAGTTGACTGTCTGAGAGCGAAAAAGTCTCAGCGACTGTGCCGGTGCGAATATTACCTGTGGCGTCAATAACTTGGCCACTGCGCGAAATAATCGCGGTAGTGGCGTCGCTATTTGCACGCACGAAACTGCCTTGGGTGAATTGTGTCACCAGATAATTATTTCCGGCGCGGCGGACAATTATGGGTGTGGCCTGGCCATTTTCCCCCGGAAGGCTGTCAATGCGAACGCCGCTTTGCGGGAAGTTTTTGAGCGATACGCTATTTAAGGATTTAGCGGTCGTGGGGTAATGCGATAATGAACGACCGTTAGAATCCAGCAGGGCCACGCCGGCGACATTCTCGCCGCGCGCGGCAACGCCGACAATTTGCGACGCTGAGCCGCGAAAGGACAAGGCCGTGTCTTGCCAACGCACGGCTGCTCCGATGCGCTCTGATATGCTTGTGCTTTGTACTGTAATTTCTGATTTACTCTGAGCCAGGCCCGCGGCTTTGTCAGCATAGCGGCTTTTATAAACCGTCGATCCCGCCAAAAGGATGAAGAAGAACAAAAATCCAACCGCTGCCATAAGCAGAAACTTGTTCTGTTTTGCCGTTTCACCGGATTTATCAGCCCCGGATTTCAGTCCTGAAATAAGCCGCTCAGGTAACGAGCCCTGAGGCAGCGTGTCGACTTCTGCGGCGCGGGCAACCGGCGCGCTGCGCGAGATGAGGCGCCTCTCATTATGTGGATTTTGCGCAGGGCGCACGGGCGGTCCGGGCCTGCGCGCTGCCGGGTTTTGAGGGTGCCGCATATGAGGATTTGGCGCAGCACTGTGCGGCCCGCCCGCAGAGGGCCGGGGCGGCTGTCCTGGATAGACCGGTGCTCCTACGTTTTGCGTCATGCAAAATTCCCACGAATCATAAGGCACGATAAATTGAAAGTCTTAACAAAGTCGAGCGCCCCGAAGAAAATAACCTCAATAATATCGAGGTTTTACAGTCTGATTGGCTCTCGCTGAGGCTTGCCAAGCGCGTAACCCTGCGCGGCGTCAAATTGAAGGGCTTTTACAAAGCGGATCGCCGCCGCATCTTCGACGCCCTCTGCAATGATTTTGACGTTGAGCGGCAGGCGCAAGTCCAGCAAAGCGCGCAAAATGACAAGATCGCGCTCCGATGTCATAGCGGCCTGCACGAAATCGCCGTCAATCTTGAGCCATTGCGTCTCAAAGGCCCGTAAGTAACGGATCGACGCAGCGCCGGCGCCCACATCATCCAGGCAGAGGGAGTGACCGGCGTCCGATAAGCGGCCCAAAACATGTTTAGCCTGGGTCAGATCGCGGATATCCCATGTTTCTGTCAATTCGATAATTAAACGCTTTGGATCCGTGGTGAGTTTCGACAGAGAATAAAATATGGCTTCTTCAAATGAGGGCTCCAGCATTGAGGCCCCGGAAAGATTGACCGCGATGGGTAATCTGCGGCGATCTATGTTGAGTGTTTTTACGGCTTGCTCGAGCATAGATAAATCAAGCGTTGCAATCGCGCCGCTGATCTCTGCCGGCCGGAGCATATCAACCAGGCCTTCATTGGCCTCAAAACGCACAAGCCACTCATCATGAACAGGTTCCATTGTTGCCAAATCCACGATGGGCTGGCGCATGATGAAATAGCGTTTTTCCTGAATGTGCTGTCGAAAGCCAGCAGCTGTTTTTGGATCAGACATGTAATCTCAGTGTTATTTACCCCAGCGCTTTTTGCGCGATCTCCAAAACATTTTTTGAAGGTTTCCCTGCAATAACGCGCTTTAGCTGCGATTTGATTAATGCCTGACGATGGGTGTCCAGACGCCGCCAAATTTCAAACACGCCGAGCAGCCGCGCTGCGACGCCGGGGTTTTTGCTGTCCATCTCAATGACGCGGTCTGTGAAAAATTTATAGCCGCTACCGTCATAAGCATGGAAAGTCTTGGGGTTGGTCATCGCAAATCCGCCGACCAGGGCCCGCACGCGATTAGGATTGTTACTTTGATAGGCCGCGTGATCCAGCAGGCTTGCGATCTGCGCCAGACTGTCTTTGCCGGCGCGCGAGGATTGCAGCGCAAACCATTTATCGACGACCAGCGCATCATCTTTCCAGCGTTCATAATAGGATTGGCTTGCCGCGTCGCCAAGCTCATTATCGCTGCGCATTAAGGTAATCAGCGCCGAAATCTCGTCCGTCATATTTGTGGCGTCATCAAATTGCGTCTTGGCCAGCATTTTTGTGTCGTGCCGTCCTTGGGTTGAGAGCAGGGACAGGCAGGCATTTTTCAAGGCGCGCCGCGCGGCAGGCGCTGCGTCGGGGCTGAACTTTCCGCTGTCTTGATTTGCCTCATAGAGGCGCTGCAAATCTTCGCGGCAATGATCGGCAATGGCGCGGCGAAGCCAAGCACAGGCTTCATGAAGGGCAATGGGATCAACGGTATTCATGGCCAGCAAAAGCTCATTTTCACCGGGAATGACCAGCGCAAGGGCTTTGAACCCCGCATCGATGGAACTGTCTGACAACGTATTTTTAATCGCGCTGACATAGTCACGTAAAGCGGGGTCACAGGCCGGAATTTCACCGCTTTGAATGGCCGCCGCTTGCGCCGTCAGCAGGTCGCGCGCCAGAGCTTGCCCGGCTTCCCAGCGCGAGAATAAATCCGTCTCGTGTGCCATGATATGCGCGTGCTGCGCAGCGCTTTGAGGGTAATTGACAGTCACCGGAGCGGAGAAGCCGCGATTAACCGAAAGTGTTGATCCGGCCTGAACATCATCCAGCGTCACTGTCATTTTCGCGGCGTTAAGCGTGACCACTTGCTCTGCGTAAACGCGCCCGCCCGGCGCAATCAAGGCCAGCGAGACGGGCATCATTAGCGCAGTTTTTTTGGGCTGTCCCGGCGTTGGATTTGTCTTTTGCGTGAGCGAAACGGTCAGAGTTTTTGCGTCGTCATCATATTCGGATTTGACCGATAAAATCGGTGTCCCCGCCTGCTCATACCACAGCATAAATTGAGATAAATCCTGCCCGCTCGCGGCCTCAAAGCTTTTGATAAATTGCTCCACAGTCGCGGCTGTGCCGTCCAGCGTCTCGAAATAATGATCGCTGCCCTTGCGAAACATTTGCGGCCCTAACAGGGCTTTAAGCATGCGGACAAGCTCTGCGCCTTTTTCGTAAATTGTCGCCGTATAAAAATTATCAATTTTCATATATTCAGACGGTCGCACGGGATGGGCGAGCGGACCCGCGTCTTCTGGGAATTGTCGAAAAAGGCGCAGAGCTTATTCGAATGCTTAAAACGCTCCTCGGCGCGGAAGGTTTCCGCAAAGGCTGTGACTATTATTTTGAAACTTTGGACGGCACGGCCGCCACAGTGGAACAATTCATAACCTGTTTTGAACACACATCTGGCAAAGATCTGTCCCAATTTATGTTATGGTACTCACAAGCGGGCACGCCAGAACTTTCGGTTCAGTCAAACATGACAGACTCGTCTGTCTCGATCACATTTACGCAGAAGACGCGT
>ENA-ORXR01002808-ORXR01002808.1-marine-metagenome-genome-assembly--contig:-NODE-2808-length-16235-cov-51.584911_pt1 | contig 16235 bp, 11 predicted proteins | sample MGYA00237866_ERZ511479 | MGnify/ENA metagenome assembly ERZ511479 | reverse complement strand
ATGCAGCTCAAAATGAGGCTCGATTATCGAAAAAATACAAAATTCCATGCGTACAAAATATTCCTAAATAAAGTCTAATGTCGTTTATTTTGTTGAATAAAATTTTTTATAATTTGTATTTAAAATATTATCAGTTGAATGTGAGATTAAAAAGCTGCTCGTCTAAGTTTGCTTGTGGGGCTTACTCGTCAGACGGCTATCAGTCGGCAGTCCGCAGTTCTTACAATCGCTTGACTTTCAACACCTTTATAACTCGTTGATTGTCAAAGTGTCCAACGTTAGACGGGTAGCCCGTCAGACGAAGGTTGTTTTGAAATGCAGTGATTTATGGTATAAAATATTCGCTCTGAATAAAGGGATTCGTCTGATGCGGCTTCGTTTTAGGCAAAGTTAGACGGATAGCCTTTAAACATGCTCTAATCAACTAATTACGGATCACTACTTAGGTACGCGGGATGAAATCCCATTATTTTCGTTCCAATAGGTCTTATCTTCTCCGCTAATATCGCCGTCCAGATTGAGGTCGGTATTGAGGTAAAGACTAAATTTTCCATTATCATTCACCCATAAAAATTTATCGGTAGCCGTAATATCGAAACTTGGCACATCTGACTGATCCATATCTCCGGCGTACATTACCCATGCCCCTCCAAATGATTTTTGACCGAAACCCGTCGGGTCGCGATAGCTGTCTTTCGTTCGGAAATCGTGTTCTAATTTCCCATTAGACATACCTGTAGATAGAGGCGTCATGATGCCCATATGGTTGCGATGTTCGATGATGGTATAGGCAGCACTCAAATCCATTGAAGTATTGAGAATACATTGGTCGAGGGCTTCGATGCGTCCGTCTTTGTGTAGCAGGGCAGCGACTTGGGCGATTTCGGTGCTTTTTTCTATACCTGCGCGGAAGGAGAGCAAGACCCAATCTACGACACTATCGGCATAGTCGGCATCTGTCCATTCTGCCCCTTCTGTACCTGTATAATTCCACGGGGCAATGTTGTAAGGTTGTCCGGCAGGAGTTGGAGTGACGAGGCTACTGAGAGGCGTTTGACCGGGCAATAGACCTTGCACAGTATTGAGTGTCGTGGTCATTTCATTGGTGAGTGGATCATACGCACCTTCAAGGAAAGTATATAATTCGACGGGAGTACAAGTCACAATTTCAACCCCCGCATAATCCGAATCCGAATTATTATCAGAAGTCAGGTAAACGGTATTAATTGCAATATCATTTGATGCCAAATATATATTATCCACATACCAACCCTCGCCTGATACATATTGGTCGTAATAAAAATTAAAACGAATGAGTGCGTTCGCGCCCGCGAAGCTGCTCAGGTCGATTTTTGTTTCAATACAACCGCCACTACTTCCTGCAAATGCTTGGTCTGCGGGATTGTTTTTGATGTAATCGTTATAACTGTTTTGGGTCATATACGCACCCAAGTCTATCCAATTTGAGCCGCCATCGTCAGAAAGTTCGACTGTGCCACCATCCCAATTAGCTTCTGTATTGAACCAATGGGTAAATATCAATTCGGCGTCCATACCAAGCGTGGTAAGTGGAATGGTGAGGTATTGATTTTCGGTGCTTGGATTAGCTTCTAATTCTGCTGCATACCAAGACGCACTACCGCAGCTATCCGTCGCTACAAGCGTCCAGTTGCTCTCGTTGAAAACGTTAGAAATTTGCCAATTTGCTGTGCCGTCATCCGCATTATCATACCAAAGCGTATCCCATGCTGCTGCCAGATAATTGCTGTCAATGATTGCCTGATAGGTGTAATTGAAATTTGCATCCTTCTCGACAGAAGGGATTGTTGTCCATGAGAGCACACTATTGGTATGTGTACCGCCGTCACTCGCCGAATTTTGTAGGTAATTCAAGCCCACAGGCAGGCTGTCAACGATATTTACATTCGTTACATCATAACATTTGCCGCCGATTATTTCCAATGTAAAATTAAGTGTGTCGCCAAGTGTCACCTGTGTTTTATCGACTGTTTTTAGGATGGTTGCGCCACGTATTTGAGGGGGAAGGTCAAAGGCTTCCGTACCATCGTTGCGACTGCCTGAACTTCCCTGCGAAGCACTATATCCAAGCCCGCGCCGTGCAAATGATTCCCAAATCAAACATTCATTTTCTCCATTATATAGTGTTTGGTCTGCTAATAAAATGGCGTCCCGCGCGTCTATAAATCCCGGACTACATGGCTGCAATTTCAAACCTTCGATGACCAAATTCATCGCTATATTATTGCCGCCTGTACCGTAATACATATCGGCATCATAGCCGTAGGCATCCACCAAATTCCAATACAAATCCCATATCATCGCACACCAAACCGAGCCTACGCCATGTGGTACAATTTCCGTTTTAATATTGTCGTAGGTATGCGGATTAATGGTCATGTCAGTGCTGTACGGATGGGTTCGGATGCCTTGATGAGTCGTGGGTTTACCAAGTGAGTATGTACCAATGCCACGCACCATTTCAGGTGTATCTCCTTGATTTGCAGTCATTACCAAGCCCATCCAATCGCTCCAACCCTCACCTGCTTGTTCGTCATTATTGAGGCAGGAAGAATTATTGGAACCACCGGTAAGACGTATCGAAACACCATGTCCGTATTCATGTGCGATAATGCCATTATCTAAATCAGAATCAGATTGAAAAATAATATTATTGATAAGTGTTACATTCACTGTCGGAATTTGGGTACGAATGTAATCACATTGATTTTTTGCAATCATTACCGACGGAATCGTGATAGCAGGGGCATCGCCTCCCATATTGAGTGTACCATTTACATTATTGCAAATTAATACTCCAATCGCTCCTGCTGCTTGTGCGTTTGCGACTTTTTGTGAGAAAGAACACGTTCCTCTGTCTATCAAAGCAATATTGCCATTGATAGCCGTAATATTTACGAGACTATCACAGCCTTCAGTTGGATTGGATGTGGTATCGCTGACTACAATTAAATCACCTGTAATACTGAAACCTTGAGGTCCGAAATCAGCATAAGCGGCATTATAATTTCCTGCGAGTCCGGTGGGCATGTTGACCCGTAAATCGGTATCAATATCTTGCCATATGTACATTTGCATTCGTCCGCTTGTACCATCTGTTCCTGCGGAAAAATTTGCATTATTTGTCCCACTGCCATCTTGGGCTTGTGCTTCTACATAATCGCCTGCAAGTCCACCTCTGCCGTAGTTATTCGCTTGATAATTACCCGAAACCTCATCAAAACCATAGTGATACCACACATCGTGCATCAGATTATTCCAATAAAAAAGATTGGTAATCGACGCATCCAGATTTTGTTTGGGAGAATCATTTAAATCCAACGAAAAATCAAAGTTCAGCGAATCTCCACCATCGGGACTGTAACCTGATGTATTATTATCGCCATCGAGGTCGTCGTAGGTGTGTACATTATTGCCTCTTGTAATGGTAAATTCTGCGCCTGCTGCACCGTTGATATCGTGCCAGCCAAAAGGGGAAGCTACTGCTTCGGCGGGGTCAGTGATAATGGTTCTTGTTCCGTGATTGGGGCTTTCGATGCGTAGGGGATAGACCTTGTAGGATGAGCCGTCGGCGGGGGAATTGCTTTTTTCGCCGCTCCTAAAGGGGGAGCTGCTGTGCGCTTGGCATGTATGTCTGTTGCTTTTGGCTAAAGGTAAATTTTGCGCGGACTCTCCTTTTAGGGGGCTAGGGGGCGGCGTGCCAAAATCACAATGCAAGACCCTATCTTCTTCTTTAAGAACTTCTCCGGTTTCTGCATCAATTGTGACGAACCACCAATGTGCGCCACTCAACTCGTATAAACTCACTTCCCAAGCCAGACGCATTTTTTTTCTTTTATTGAAAATATAGACCAATTCAGTCGTAATGGGTTCGAGCGCAATATTTTTGTGTTCAAATGTTGTTTTTTGATTTGCGGTCGTATTTTTTTTATGAATTTTTGGAAAATTATTTAATGGGAAATTTAGATATCGCGCAACGCGAGTCAGGGCATTTTTGGCATCAATTTGAGGCGTACCTTGCGCTTTTTTATTTATATTACGAATGAATGAACTATTGGTTTTCAGTACTTTATCACCCTTCGTATGAATATCCATATTCGCACCTCGAATGGCGATACCATTGAGTGTTTGTTGGTAATAAAAGTGTGTAACATCACTTTTTTTGCTGATATGCGAATGAGTCAATACTGCATCTGACCAATCATTTTCTGTAAGATTAAATGTGGATATTGCCTTTTGAATATGAGCGGAAGGCATCTGTTGTGCCCATGTATATTTTGGAAGTTGAAATAGTAAAAAACACAAAAAAAGTATTCGATAACTCTTTTTCATCTATTGAATTATTTTTCAAAAATATTTATTAAATCATTATCCTCGCTCGACAAACCAAACACAATAATATTGAGCAATTCATACGTACACAGCCTACATTATTTATGTAAAATGTGACAGTACATTAATGAGTGAATTTTGAATGAGCGAATGAGTGAATGTCTAATGCTGCAATGCGTTAATGCGACAATGTTTTTCCCATATTATCGCATTCAAAATATTCACTCATTTGCTCATTCAAAATTCACTCATTAGACATTATCGCATTATCTTTAAGAGGTCTTCCGGTGTATCAATGCTGACGGTATCCAGATTTGTGGTGGTGATGCCGATACGAATACCGTTTTCCAACCAACGTAATTGCTCTAGACTTTCTGCTTGTTCGAGTGGTGTGGGGGGGAGTTGTGCTACACGAAGCAAGGTATCCCGGCGGTAGCCATACATACCGATGTGCTTATAATAAGTGTGCTTAGTGAGCCAATTTTCGGGTGCATCATCTCGTGAGAATGGAATAGGATGACGGCTGAAGTAAATCGCTTCTTCCAGCTGATTGAAGATGACTTTGACGGTATTGGGGTTGCAAAGCTTTTCGTATAATTTGAGTTGCTTGGCGAGTGTACCGATGGCAAATTGTGGTTTTTTATCCAGAAAATCAATTAATAAATCAATTTGTTGGGGCGCAATGAATGGCTCGTCTCCCTGCACATTGATGATGATATCTGTCTCTAAATCAGCGGCTACTTCGGCGCAGCGTTCAGTTCCTGTTTTATGCAAATTTGAAGTCATCACTACTTTACCATCAAATGATTGAACATGATCAAAAATGCGCTCATCGTCCGTAGCTACGATGACTTGTGTTGCCAATTCGGATTTACCTGCTTGTTCATAAACACGCTGAACCATTGTTTTCCCCTTAATATCAATCAAAGGTTTTCCCGGAAATCGCGTGGAGGCGTAACGTGCAGGAATGATAATCGTCGATTTTTGATTTTTGATTTTTGATTTTTGATTCATCGCATTTTGATTTTGATTCCCTGATCTACTCATTCTTTCTGTCACAACATAGTAATACTTTCCAACTTTCGTTCAAAAACATTGATAATTATAATTTTATCTTATAGTTTTACATTTAATTATTAAAGCACACCTTCGTTTTCGATTCTTCCACTATTCACTTTTCCAAAGGACAGATTTCATTTACCATTAGCTTATTTTACTTTGTAATAATAAATAAGCACCTATCATTCATTAGACAATGGACTATCCAAAAGAATGATCAATACGGATGTCAATAGGCAACGAATTTCGCTAACCTATATCATCTTATATAAATTCCAAATATAAAAAAAACAATAAACCATAAATTTTACTCTAACTGTGAATACCATGTATCAATCACCCGGCTTTATCGGATGGATAAGTACCACCTGCCTAATACTTTCATTTGCTGCTCAAATGACTGCTCAAAATGGTCAATATGACCTTAGATTCAATCTCAATAACTGTGATGAAAATCGCATTTTTATTGACATTGAAGTCAAATCAAGTAGTAATACTACGAGTTTTGTACTAGGCGACCAAAATTACCGTTTTTCTTTTACACGAAATGCAATAGCAAATCCATTTATTGCAGAAGAACTGGATATTTCAGGGACAATTCAGGTTGGCAATGAAGTCGTTCTGTATTCTCCACATGACCTCAATGGTAGTGGTGATACCATCGTATCTTACAATCTCGAACTGCTCAGCAGCATAGGCTATACATTGTCTGCTGATGAATGGAAGAGCGTAGGGCGTGTTGGATTTGATATAGTTGATCTATCAGCTTGTGTGGACATAAACTGGCATACAGCAGAGATATTTCCCACGGTTTTTGTCTCAGAGGTTATTTCAGACTTAGAACGTGAAGTGGCGGCACAGGGGACACTTGAAGGTTTAAGTATTTGTTTATCAGAGTGTTTGATGCCTCTGCCTCCTGTTGCAAACGATGATAATGTAACGGTAGATGCAGGTAGCGAAGGGGTGTTTAATGTTCTGGCTAACGATACTGCTCCTGCGGGAGCAAACTTAGAAACGGTAACATTAATAAGTGAACCACCTACATCAGAAGGTGTTATTGCTGTGAACAATTTTGGCTTGACGATATTCACACCGGCAGTAGGTTTTGTTGGTAGTGTGACGCCAATTACGTATGAAGTTTGTGCAGATAATGGACTGTGTGACCAAGCCATTATCAACATTACAGTCGAAGGCGATGCCCCAATAGCCAATGACGATAATATAACTATCAATGCAGGTACCGAAGGAGTGTTTGATGTTTTTACAAATGATATCGCTCCTACAGGCAGCGCATTTTCTACCGTAACACTGATAAATATGCCTTCTGCATCAGAAGGTACAATTTCTACAACCAATTTCGGCTTAACGACTTTTATACCTACAATTGGTTTTATAGGTAGCGTAAGTCCAATAACTTATGAAGTTTGTGCAGATAATGGATTGTGCGACCAAGCTATTATCAATATTACAGTCGAAGGCGGTGCTCCAACAGCCAACGACGATAATATAACAATCAATGCAGGTACCGAAGGGGTATTTAATATCCTTACAAATGATATTGCTCCTGCTGGCAGTACATTTTCTACCGTAACGTTATTAAATACACCTCCTTCATCTGCGGGCACTATTTCAACGAATAATTCAGGTTTAACCACCTTTACTCCGGTTATTGGCTTCACAGGCAATGTAAGTCCAATAACCTACGAGGTTTGCGGAGACAACGGACTATGCGACCAAGCCATTATCAATATTACAGTCGAAGGCGTAGCACCTACAGCAAGTGACGACAATATTACCATCAATGCAGGCAGTGAAGGAACATTTAATATCCTTGCAAATGATAGCGCAGCTCCCGGATCAAATTTTCAAACAGTATCACTACTCAACACAATCCCCACATCAGAAGGCACAATTATCACAAATAATACCGGTCTGACCACTTTCATTCCTGCAAATGGCTTTGTGGGCGATGTAACTCCAATAACTTATGAAATCTGTGCAGATAATGGACTATGCGACCAAGCTATTATCAACATTACGGTACAAGGCGAAGCTCCAACAGCCAATGACGATAATGTAGTGGTAGCCAATTCGGGCGGTGCTTTCAATATTCTGGCAAATGACATTATTCCTACGGGACAAATGGTTGAATCCATAACAATTCTAAGCAGTATTCCAGCATCAGAAGGTACACTTACCGTCAATAATATCGGCTTGACAAGTTTCACACCTGCCGCAGGGTTTTTGAGCGATATTACACCTATTGATTATCAAGTATGTATCACCAATACTTTGTGCGATGAGGCAACTATTTTTATCAATGTATTGCCACCGCCTACGGTTGATATTGCAGGTACGATATACGCCAAAAATGGAACTACACCACTTACAGAGGTAGATGTCGTACTTTCAGGAGATGAAGACAATAGCTTATATACCATTACAGGCACTTACAGTTTTGACCTTGCTTCCGGTGGCGATTATACCATTACACCAAACAAAACGAGCAGCATGACCAATGGCGTTACGTCCATAGATTTAGCCATTTCGCAAGGGCATGTTCTGGGGCTTTTTGACTTGGCAACGGTGTATGATGTGATTGCGATGGATGTGAATCAAAGTTGTACACTTAGTTCGGTAGATTTGGCGATTACACAAGCAGTGATATTGGGTCTGTTAGACGAATTTCCCGAAGGGAAATCATGGAAATTTGTTCCTGCCAACATCGAATTTCCTGACATTGATACGCCTTGTGATTATGAGCAATTTTTGTCTTATGAAAATTTAGACACAGATGCGACGGAACAGAATTTTATCGGCGTAAAAATTGGCGATGTCAATAATTCTTACGACCCTACGCAGGGTTTTACCTCCAATGCGCCAATGAGATTTTCGATAGCTGATGCCTCTGCTTCTCCCGGTGAAATCGTTCAAATTCCTGTCAGCGTTTCAGAAGCAACCGACATAGCTACGTGGCAATTGACGCATACCTGGAATGCCAATGTACTCGAATTTCAAGGAATTGAAATGATAAACGAAGTACTTGCAGACGGTATCGCTTTCGGCGAACATGCTATCGAAGCAGGACAATTGACTTCCCTATGGCTACATCCCGAAAATCTATCCGTAACATTTAATGAGGAAACTCCTGCTTATTATTTGACCTTCAAAGTAATAGGCGAAATGGGGCAATTTACACAAATTTCTACCAATTCAGACATCACACCTGCTATCGCTTATAATGTTGATTTTGAGGAAGTTGGAATCTTTTCTACTAATGGTTTATTGGAAATTCAGGCAATAACGGATATGACAAATATTTCACCCGAAAATAATCTGTTACAATTCAAAAATATGCCTAATCCATTTGACAATCAGACCACAATTTATTTTGAATTGCCTTATGTGGGCGAAGTCAATATTCTGGTTTATAATATTTTAGGGAAAGAGATTAAACGCTTTAGCGGACATTACAACGCGGGAGCAAATAGTCTTTTGTGGAATGATGCCGCACAATTCCCCGCAGGTGTATATACATGTGAATTACAATTTGAACAATATCAACAAACAATCAAGGTGTTGCACACACATTAAGGTTAAAAATAGGTGTTTTATTTTCATGAATAAAATTTTTACCTTTAACCGAGCATACTGTCAAACACACTGATTAGGGAAGACGAAAAAAATAATCTACCCGTCTGAATTGTTCTTTTTCTTATATGTTTCACTAAATTTTCCTTATCCCGAAAGCATTCGGGACGCGTCAAATTTAGCCAAACATATAAAAAAAATAACGGCTTCATTTGGGGTAGATTATTTTCTTCCTCTTCCCTTACCTAATTACCTAAGGGAAGACGAAAAAATAACCTACCCGTCTGAATTGTTCTTTTCCTTACATGTATCACTAAATTCTTCTTGTCTCGAAAGCATTCGGGATGCGTCAAATTTAGCCAAATATATAAAAAAAATAACTGCTTCATTTGGGGCAGCTTGTTTTCTTCGTACCCCCTAAACTTATTTATCCCGCATTCCTAAATTCTTATCAATCGTTCAATGAAATATTTTATTTTAGCATTATTATCACTTATACCCATGGCATTGGTGGCGCAGGACGGTAAGATGCGAAAAACCGAATGGGGCTTTCGTACAGGTACCACTCTGGAGTATGAACTGACGAAAGATTGGTCGGTAGAAGCAAGCTGGGAATCCAGAATTGAGGACAATATTTCCAAGTACGATAAGTCTCTATTAGAACTTGCGACTTCCTACAAAATGCCTTGGGATTTGAAAATTCATGCTATTTACCGACATTATATAGAGGCTCAAAAAGATGCCAAATATCGTTATACATTTGGTGCAGCTTATGATAGGTATTTTGGAGATACTGACTTGGAATGGGCAATACGGGCAAGGTGGCAAAGGGAGAACGTTTATGCCCGAGAGGAGAAAGATATAGAAACGGTGTGGCGATTCAAATTTAGCCTTGGATATGAGTTGAATTCCAACTGGGGCGTCGCATTGGAAAACGAACTGTTTTATGAAGCGGACGACAAAGATAGATGGGATAAAAACCGAATAACGGCAGGAGTGGAATTCGAATTGACCGATGGATTAGAGCTGGCTGCCTTTTATCGGTTTGAAAATGAATTGAGCCGTGATGTTTCCGACTTTGAATATACACTTGGTCTATATTTGGATTATAAAATTGAACGAAAAAAAGATAAAGACCGCAAAGAGGATAGAAAATTCAGGCATCGTTTGAAGGATATTCATTAAAATGATAGTGTTCAAAAAAGTGTGTCACGCAGAGCGAACAAAGTCCGCAGAGGTCTGATAATCAACGCTTTGAAAACTCTGTTTTCTCTGCGTGACATAGAAAATTGAACAGTTCTGTTAAAATTGAGAAATTAGGCTAAAATACATAATTCGTTATTTATCAACAGAATAAAAATTGTAATAAAATTTAATGTAAATTAGTGTTGATAAGCCATTTTCCCATTTTCCAAAATCCAAATTTAAGTTAATATTCAATGTATTTAAGAAAAATCATATTTTATGTTTTAATCATATTTTTAGCAACGGCTTGTAAAAGAAAAAGCAAAACGGCATCTTTGATTTCGATGGATTATAAATATAAATTTAGCATAAATGATCCTTCGAAAGTTTTTTATTTACCCAAAAAATTAAAAGAAATTTCGGGATTGAGTCTTGATGATGCCGGACAATTGTTGGCGATAAATGACGAGAAAGCGATTATATTTAAAATAGACACAACATCGGGGGAAATTATCGAAAAAATAGACTTTGGCAAGAGTGATGACTACGAAGGTATTGCCTTTGGAGATGATCGAATATACGTGGTTGAAAGTAATGGCAATATAAAAGTCGTTGATAATAAATCAACTAAAAAGATTGACGAATATAATACGAAATTATCGGTCAAACACGATATTGAAGGGGCATTTTATGAGCATGAGCGAAAGAGACTATTGATGGCAAGCAAATCGGCATCGAAAAAAGGGCTGGTGCGGGTGTTTCAATTTGATTGTAGGGAAGAAAAAGTGATGGATTCGCTCAAGTTTGAAATAGACATCAAAATGGATGCAGATTCTTTGCGGCTTTATAATATGATTAAACATTTTATGGTAGATGTCACTATCAATCATCGGCTTCGGGAGTTTGCCCCTTCGGGTATTGCAATTGATCCGCTTACGGGCGAATACTATATCCTTTCGAGTCGCGGCAAATTGTTGGTGATACTTACCGAAAAGGGAAAAATATTAGCCATCAAGTTTTTGTCAAAAAAAGTATTTGGACAGCCCGAAGGCATCGTTTTTGATACTGCCGGCAATCTGTATATCAGCAATGAAGCCAAATCACACAAAGCCAATATCCTAAAATTTAACCGAATCACAAATTGATGTCGTGTATTCGTTATTCGTGTATTCGTGTATTCGTTATTCGTGTATTCGTGTATTCGTGTATTCGTTATTCGTTATTCGTGTATTCGTGTATTCGTTATTCGTTATTCGTTATTCGTTATTCGTGTATTCGTTATTCGTGTATTCGTTATTCGTTATTCGTGTATTCGTTATTTGTTAAAAAATTATCCATTATCCATTAAAAAAATATGCTTGATTATACCAATTGTTTCATCAATCAAATTTCTGTTCACCAAGTCGGCAATAAGACTAATGAAGAGGATTTGCACTTGTCGAAAACACCACTTGACAACTCTGATAATATCCTGAAAGAGTTGCTGTTACAATACTTTTTAAAGCCTTTTGCCGAGCCGGAATTTTTCTCGTTTACTTTTTCCAATGAAGACGTGAAAATGAATGCGGTATATAATTATGCTTCGCAAATTTTTGATGCACCGAGTTCGTTTCACATCAATTCTATCAATGTAGCAAAGCATTTATACGAACTTTCTACGCATCCACAAATAAAATCAGGTGACTTGTTTGTCGTGCATTTTTCGGATGTAGTGATAGAGGACGAGTTGGTAGAAATGATAGGTATTTTTAAATCAGAAAACAGACATCCATTCTTGAAATTGGATGTAGAATCGGGCGAGTTCACGCTCAACTACGACGACGGTATCAGCGTAGATAAATTGGACAAAGGCTGCTTGATTTTTAATAAAGAAAAAGAACTCGGTTATCGCGTATGTATCGTAGATAAAGCCAATAAATCGGAGGCACAATTTTGGAAAGAAAACTTTCTACAACTCACACCTTGTAGCGATGACTACCATTATACAAAGGATTTTTTAAGCCTCACAAAAACCTACGTAACTAAGCAATTGGCAGAAGATTTTGAAGTGACAAAGGCGGATGAAATCGACTTGCTAAATCGTACCGTAGAGTACTTTAAAACGCATGAGCAGTTTGATAAAACTGAATTTCAGAGCGAAGTATTTCAGACGGATGAGCTGATTGAGTCTTTTCAGCAATTTGACGAAAGTTACCGTACTATCAACGAGGTCGAGGAGACAGATAATTTTGAAATTTCGACACAGGCGGTCAAAAAACAAGCGAAGGGATTTAAAAGTGTTTTAAAGTTGGATAAAAATTTTCACATATATATACATGGTGACACATCGCTGATTGAAAAAGGAGAAGAAGCAGACGGACGAAAATTTTATAAAATTTACTTTGATAAGGAAATCTAATGATTCTTATAAAATTATAACAATAACTAATAATAATTAAATTAATGTTTGCGTGACACAATAAAAACGTGTATTTTTTTGTAATTAAGCGAATTATAAATGTACCTTTGTAAAAGAAAGTTGATGTGTAGAGATGAATTAAATGGACAACTTTCTATTATCTTCAGTTAGGTACTCTAACAAAAAGATGTATTAAACTGCCTTCCGAACTTTCGGAGGCAGTTTTTTGTTTCTATTATAAAGCATATTTGGTGGATAGTTCGTTTTGTTTTGTATCTTTGGGATGAAAAGATAATAAATGTTACATCTTCACGCCGTTATTTTTTCTTTACACGAGCCAAATTTGACGCGAATAACGAGTTACTTAAGGAAAATTTGGTGAAGTATGAAGGAGAAAGAACAAGTCGAGAATATACACTTATTTTGTTCCTGCTACTTTGTAGCATCAGAAATATTAATTTGATTTTTTTCTTCCAAAAAGCGCAACTTTAAATAAAAATATTTATCTTTGCGTCCCGCTTCTGAAAAGAACCTTATTCAAGATGCGGAAAATTCCAAAATATCCCGATAGTTATCGGAACAAATTCTAAGTTTAAGGACTTGCAGGATTTTGGATTTTGAAAATTAGAATTTAAAGGAAAATTGGCCCTGTAGCTCAACTGGATAGAGTACCTGACTACGGATCAGGAGGTTCCAGGTTCGAACCCTGGCAGGGTCACCATTTTTATAATGTTTAACGATTAATTATGAATGATTAATTAATTTTTTTCGCGTAGCGAAAATCATTATGTACTAAAAAAATTAATCATTGATCATTATTCATTAATTATTAATGAATTATGTCTAAAGTTTGTAAACTAACCGGAAAACGTCCGGTCTCGGGTAATAACGTTTCCCACTCAAAAGCTAAAACTAAGCGTCGTTTTGTACCTAATGTACATACCAAACGCTTTTTCATCCCTGAATTGGATAAGTGGGTCACTTTGCGCCTAAGTGCAAAAGCAATGCGTAATATCAACAAGAAAGGTATTTTCGCTTATTTGACCGAATTGGAGCAGAAAGGTGTAGATACAGGCGTTAAATTAAAATAAGAAGGTACGGTGCGGAAATTAACCGCTAACCATTAACCGCTAACCATAATATCATGGCAAAGAAAAGTAAAGGTAATAGAATACAGGTTATATTGGAATGTACAGAGCATAAAGCAAGTGGCATGCGCGGTACTTCACGTTACGTTACTCAAAAAAATCGTAGAAATACTCCAGACCGTTTGGAGATTAAAAAATTTAACCCCGTTTTAAAAAAATATACTGTTCACAAAGAAATTAAGTAGGGAACGAGGTATGAATAAATTAAGTTTTTTGACACCGTTATTTTTTTCTTTTTCGAGGTATGAAAACTGCGCATAGCCAAGCTACGTAAGGATTTACATAACGAAGAAAAAGGAGAAAAGAACAAGTCAAAATCTGAATTCATTTTTGCGTTGTTCCTAAGTATTGAGTGTATGATATTTCAGCATTTAATACTCAAATTTATTAAAAATGGCAAAGAAAGTTTCGAAGAACTCAAGAGTAGGACAAAGAGCTGCAAACGCAGGTTCAGGTAAAGATTTCGTCAAAGTGGTGAAAGCTGTTAAAGACCCTGTTACAGGCAAATATACCTACAAAACTCAAATGATTCATAAAGATAGTGCAAAAGAATTTTTTGCAGATAAGAAATAATAGTACGCTATTTATATTCAAGATATATTCAGCAGGCTTCTCTTTTACAAGGGAAGCCTTTCTGTCTTTTAATGATACTTAAATGCTTAAATATTTAGGAATGAATGAATTATTTAAGCATTTCATCTTTACTAAGCATTCCAACATTGTATTCACTCATTCACTCATTACACCTATGAGCGTATTTAGCAAATTTTTCAACAAAGAAAGAAAAGAAGACCTTGATAAGGGATTGGAAAAAACCAAGACGGGTTTTTTTGAGAATATTTCGCGTGCGGTAGCCGGCAAATCTAAAATAGATGATGAGGTACTCGACAACCTTGAAGAAGTCTTAATAGCTTCGGATGTGGGGGTGGAAACGACCATCAAAATCATTGAACGGATAGAGGCGCGTGTGTCGCGTGATAAATACGTGAATACGAGCGAGTTGAATGAAATCTTGCGCGACGAAATCGTGCTAATGTTTGCCGAAAATAATACCGAAGACCTTGAGGATTATAATTTGCCTTCCGAAAGCCGCCCTTGCGTAATACTCGTCGTAGGCGTCAACGGCGTCGGAAAAACGACAACTATCGGCAAACTCGCCAGCCAATATCATAATAAAGGATTATACGTAGTACTCGGTGCAGCAGATACTTTTCGCGCAGCAGCCGTAGACCAACTCAAAATCTGGTCGGAGCGTGTCGGTTGCGATTTTTATAGTAAGGGTATGAACACCGACCCCGCAGCCGTAGCTTACGAAGCGGTAAAATATGGCGAAAAACGCGGCGCAGGTGTCGTTATCATCGACACGGCGGGTAGGCTACATACCAAAGTCGGCTTAATGAACGAACTCTCTAAAATCAACCGTTCTATCGGCAAAGCACTTGACGGTGCACCTCATGAGGTACTGCTTGTACTCGATGCTTCCACCGGACAAAATGCCGTCGAGCAAGCCAAACATTTCACCAAAGCCACCGACGTGACAGCACTCGCATTGACCAAACTCGATGGTACAGCCAAAGGTGGTGTCGTCATCGGAATCACAGATGAGTTCAAAATTCCGATAAAATACATCGGCGTAGGCGAACAAATCAACCATTTACAGATATTCAACAAACGCGAATTTGTGGATTCTTTTTTCAAAAGATAAGGAGAAGTGCAGGAGTGAATGAATTTTGAATGTTGAGTGAAACGAAACCCAGAAGCTATTTCGGGGAATGAATCAAATTCAGCGATTTTTGATTCATTCATTGAGAATTTGCGAAGATTAAATTAGAATATCCGAGTAGAGTTTTTTAATTTTAAGCTATATTTTTATAACTGGACTTTGGATATTGGGTAATTAGGAAACTGGGAAATTGGGTAAAATGCTCATTATCAATAAATTATATCAATTTGCATTTTACTTCAAAATATTTTTATTACAATGTTTATTTCGCTGAAAAGTAACTAATTACGCCCTTTTTAACCTAATTTCCAAAGTCCATTTTATAAATTCTTATTAAGATGAAACGTATTTTTAACGAAAGTTCTATCGAAACTAATATGATATGGGGTTTGTTACTCATTTTATTTGGTTTTATACTCGCCATTGTATTGTCATTCAAGATGCCCGGAACTTTCCTATCCCTCATTGGCGTCCTACTTCTGCTACTTGGCGCATTGATATACGGAAGGGCATTTTATAAAGTATGGAGATGATTAGTGTCTTTGATGAATGATGAACTATGAATAATGATGTCTATTCAAAGTAGCATATACCTAAATATGCATTGAATTTTTTCTCTCAGAAAAATAATCACTCATGAAATAACCTTCTCTAAGTGAAAGAAATTAAATAAGATGTCCCACAATGCGAAGTATTTTTTTTGTCTAAGGATTTTTTGAAAGCCGCACATAGCCTTAGCACAGCCTGTCCCGAACCCCGA
>ENA-ORXR01002807-ORXR01002807.1-marine-metagenome-genome-assembly--contig:-NODE-2807-length-16240-cov-11.363794_pt1 | contig 16240 bp, 26 predicted proteins | sample MGYA00237866_ERZ511479 | MGnify/ENA metagenome assembly ERZ511479 | reverse complement strand
CCCCCCCCCGGGTATCCCCCGCGACGCGCTCGACACCTCCGCGCGCGCGCGGCGCCGGGGATTTTGGGTCAGAAAACCCGGGATCTTCCGGCTATTTTTCTTGTAGGGACACCAGAGCACCTTCGACGTCTCGACTCGAGACGTCGAAGGTGCTCTCGACCGTGGAACCGTCACCATTTTGCATTGCAGGACGGCAAACATGGCATGCACCTCCTATCGCCAGCGATGCGCCGAGTGTGTGACTATTTGCAAGAAGGCGCAAACGTCCCCAATGTCGGTCTCGGCCACCTACGCGATGCTCTATTGCATAAAACTGGTGTAGATCCACGCGCGCGGACGCTCGAAGCGGGACTGACGGGTGCTTTCTCGTGCCCACCGGAACAGGCACAGCAGGGTGCAGCTGGCCTGCGCGTGCTTTGCGTTCTGTTCTCGTCTCGTGTGGGTGAAGGCTCTCTTTCATGGAGGGGACCACGTCTCGGGAAGTAGGGGCTGGTCGCGCTCTCCCCTCCGAGAAGCACCAGAGTTGATCTATTTTTCTTTGCGCTTGGCTTGGGTATCTCTGATGCACTCCCGCTCGACATTGTCCCGTGGAGGTGACTGGCGCCGCCGCGACGCCCCGTCCTGATGGTAGCACAACACATTGCGGTCTACGTGTCCGCCTGGCATCTGAGGACGTGACCCACCCCGCCGGCTATTCCAAGCCAGTACGGAAGTGCCAGAGGTGGATACCGACCACAAAGCTCTGCTGCAGCCGTGATGGCTAGCGCGCAAGCCCGCGTGCTGGCCGCACGTGGCTGTAACTCAGTGAAGGAACGTGCAGGAGTGTCTTCATTCGCAGTGCACAACAATTGAAGGGTTCTGTGATTACAGTGGACCTCACCGTCAGAGAGCAGCATGTCCACTTGCGCACCCACCTGCGAACCCTCCCTCAACGCCTGGTGGCTTCGTACCGCTGACGCTGGCCTCCGCGGCGTATCCATCCTTGGAAAGGCCCTTAACTGGGGAAGGGACCGTCGTCAAGATCGGGGGAAAGGAGTGGAATCGAGGTGGATTCGACCTCAATCGCACGCGGTCCCACTCTTGATTCGGGCCTGAGCGAGGGGACAGGCAATCGTCGATGTATTTGATTAGAGATTTAAAATGTACTTGACAGCGAGCGAGAGTTATATGGGACATTATTCGTCAGGTTGTTGCAGGGGCGCCAGAACAGAAAAACAGCATGTGGACCACCTACCCCACGATCTCGCTGGGTGAGAAAACAATCCTCGATCAAATTCGCGCCAATTACGAATCCGTGGCGAGGATTAAATAAGAACGAGCAGACGACGCGCTGTGCGACAGCAAGTGCACTTAAGAAGGTGCGAATGCCGCATGAATTCTGCCCCGGCGCCGGAGACCGCAAAACCAGCGCCGGTCCCCGTCGAAATCGACGCGAAGACATCAAGATCCCGCTATTCCCCGGATTGTCTCTGACAGGACAATGCACCCCGGCATGCGGCCACAGCCCGCTCTGACACAATGGTCGCCGCGCCCCGCGCGCCTGCGGAAGAAGGTGAGGCAGTGGGATACGAAGCGCCACCACCGCCACTCGGTGTGGCGGGCGCGGGCAGAAATAACGCCGCGCGAGCGGAGATGAAGGTGGCGGTCGTGGCGGCCTTAGTTGCCCCGCCACGGCCGTCCGGGCACGGTGACCGCAAACCAACACACGCCCCTATAAAACTCCTACTCCCCAGCTGATGGCCGCCCGCTGATGGTAGTCCCCGCGCCAACGGCCGCTAGCAGGGAGGCGGGCCGCGGTGGCAGAAACGGTCGGGCGGGCGCGCTGCACGGCGCGGCAACTGCCGGCGCCGTGGCGTCCGCGTGGGCCGTGAATAGTCGGCAGGTTCCTTCCCCACCGACGCGTCGCAAGTGCGTCGACAGAAAGCCCCGTTGCCACACGGCAAATACAGCGCCCGTCGACGTCTCGAGGGTACGCGCCCGGGTCGCTGCGGCCAATGACGAGGCTGATGCCACCCAGACGCGACGCAACTCCAAACTGCGGTGATCGGGCAGTGAGTGGAACCTGCGCGGGCGCGGCTCGACCTCGAGGTGATGCCACCAACGCGCCTGTGCGACTGTAGCCGCATGCCATATCGCGGGCCGCCCACGCGATGGATGGCGAGGCTCGCCGCTTCCATGCTGGGCGGCCGCCGTGCCGCCCTACAAGAAAAACCAGCGGCGATATCGCAGGTTGTGCCATCCCCGATATAGCGGGTGCATACCTCCCCCGAACGGTCTGCAATGCAGTGTCCTGGCTAGTGAGACAATGGCACAAGGCATCCCGGAATTCGTGTTCACAGGGGATCCGTTATCGTTACAGTGAGACTCTGATTCGCTCACAGGCTTCCACGTGGTCCACATGATCAGCACAGAACCCGGCTCAGCCGGAGAAACAACCACTGGGCACCCTCATGGTTTGCACAGTCAGCCGCGAGAGAATTGGTCACATCGCATTTTAGTTACGCTTCTTAGTTAATGCTACTAAAATAATCCTCCGCTGCAGCGGCGGCGCCAGCACCCCGGCTGGCGGCGCGCCCTCCCCGTCTAGCCCCACGCGCAGGCCTACCGGCCTCTCCTGCACCGCCGGCAGCCGCACCGCCCCTGCCGGCTGTGGCATCCGCGCGGGCCAAGTCAGCCGCCCCGCTTGGCGTGCCGCCACGCATTCCAGGCGCGTCAGCACCCGCGCCGTCCCGAGTTGCATGCCGCAACGCAGGTGGCTTGCGTGCGCTCTTGGCGCACCGCACTTATGTCGCCTCGTTGTTGACCTTGCGTGACAGCAGGGCACAGGCGCCCCACGAACGTATACACACAGCAGAGCGCGGCTCATGCGCCTCCAGGTACAAGATGGCAGCGGCCATCCGGTGCCGCTTCTGCTCGGAGATCGTCTTCTTCGGCTTAAAGTCCTCCTTGGCCGCGGCTGTCACGAGCGCGTGCAGTTTCGGTTTATCAGCCTCGGGGATGCCCAAAGCGTCAATAGACATCTTGTTGACAGCGGGAGGGGGGCCGACTATCGAGCGGCGCGCCGCGAGCGGGTCCGGCGAGAGCTCAAAGCCGCATCGACCGCTGGTGTGGCCCCTGCGACGGCGGGTGGCCAAGCCCCCCTCAGAGGGCGGGAGGCGGGGAGCACGGGATGGTCGGGGCAGCTGGACCGGCGGCCGTGGCGTGGGCTCGGCTGCCGCCTCCGGGACACCTGCCGAGGCCTTGCCCGACGACGTGAAAGAGGCCTCGCTCGAGGACGACTCCTCGCTCGAAGCTGACGCGACGCCCTCGACCGCCGGACTCGCCCAAGGTGCCGACGGCACACCAATCTGGGCCTCGCCCCACCGTTGCTGCGGTCTGCCCGGTGCACTTGCCCGAGGCCGGCTGGACGCATTTGACGGCGATGCACTCGGCGAACCCGCCGATTGTCAGTCTTCAAAACGTCGCAACCGGTCTGGCAACTTGTTTGGCGGCTCCGAATTTTGAGGTGCACCAGGCACCAGCGGTGGAGCTGTGCGGGTTTTCCAGTGACTAGAAGAGGGGTTGGTTTGTGGACGGGAATACAGGGTGCCCAGTGACCGGGCAGGAGTTGTACCCTGGGTGGGGGGGGGGGATCTTGGTTCGGCTGGACGTCGCGGCGGCGGCGGGGGACGCCCACTCAGTCGTGCGGATGCCGGGCGTGTAGGGGGGGGGAAATAGTTAGCAGCCTCCTCCATTTCTGCTTCCTGAAGAACGGCGAGTGCGGCGGCAGCCGCCGCCGCCGCGGCCGCACCTTCATCAATATCTGAAGCATGGCACATACGTCGCAACAGCACGGACCAGATGCAGGGGGCATGAGAATAGTCAGTCGCAAGCCGCGTCGAAAGAGGAACTCAAAAGAAAATGCCACGGTTGCCCGACACACATGGTACACGATGATGATAAACCCAGCAACTGAGCAGTACGCGTACCTGTGGCACTAGTCATCTCGTGAGTCCTCTTCCGAGACATTGCCGTGAGCGCCTGGTGTGTTGATACGCGGTGTGTCAGGAAAACGAGAGCCGTCCAGCGAGACGTCGGCGATGATGTCGTGTGAGGTATGGGGATAGAAGATGGAGTAGCAACGATCAGTGAGGCGGGGGATGGGTGCGCCAGTCCGACAAAGCGACGGTCAACATGCGCGGTACGGGGACGCGGGTGCGGCCGCGCGACATGCCGGTCGGTCGTCACCGGAGGTCCAACGCCACAAACGAGTCTGGTCACAAGGCGCTCGGCGTGATATAATATGCGTATCTCCGCAGCGCCCCTCCAGAGCTCTCCGAGCGCATCTCTAGCGCTTCCCTCGTCCGTCGGGAAAATGAAACTTTTGGCGAATTGTGGGCAGCCCGTGGCTCCGTCGCTTTTGCAAACATCAATGACACATCAGAGATCATCAAAGAATCGGGCTTGTCAGTCGCGAGTATGCCCGGTTTTCCTTTCACGTCGGATCGTGAACTTGCGCTTCAAAGGACTCCCGGCCCTCGCAGCCGCAACGCAGCAGATCACGCTGCCGGCGCAGTCGCCCTCTCTCTCTCAATGGCATCCGGTTGACACCGGGGTTTCGAGGCTGGCGCTCGACGGAGCTCCGTCGCCTGCCGGGCAGAGCGGCCTAGCTTGGGGGTGGGTAAGTGCCGCCAATGCGTTGCACTGACTAGTCTGTGTGACGACACGGCACGGAACGCATCATCACTGGATACAGAAACATTGTTGGCGCGGGGAGAGCGCCTAAGAGGAACCAGGCCGGCATCAGAAGAGAAAGAGCGGTGGTCCAGCGACCACGACGGCGCTCGGTTCGGACGAAAAAGCAGAAGAGCACCAATTTTCTCATGGATCTCCCGAAGAAAGACTCCGTATCATTCAAAATAAAACGGACGCCCTCGCGCTCCAACGTCCCAACCATGCCCTCCAAGGCGTTCGAAGGCACAGAAAACCGCTCTCCATCAATGCCAGTAATGCATGAGATCCCATGCCGTCGCGCCGCGTAGCCGAAACGATCTCTACAGTGCACCACGGACCTCACACTGGCAACATACGCAAACCACATGGGACGGCTATCCACAAACACGACGGCGTAGTGGAGCACTGCGCCGTATGTGGCAGCAGGGGAGGTCACCACGCTCCTCCCGTCGGGCTGCCGCACGCGCTCAGTTGAGCAAATCCGAAGGAAGTAATTCCGACGGCGTTGCTTGGTGCAATCCGAACCGGCCGGCCGTGATCCGGCAGTTCCGCCGACCATCAGCCGAAGTCGGAAGTACTTCTGCGCCAAAATGGAGTGTGGGGCCTCCTCGCCAAGCTCAATTGCGATCGCCGCGCGCATGCTCGTCAGCTCCACGCCGTCCAGGAATGCCGGCGGGCACCGAGGCGGCAACAGTAACGCGTCCCACTCCGCATCAGCCCGCACAACGACGCTACCCTTGGTAGTGGCATTCACCACAACATGCGGCTTTCCGGTTGCTTCCGCCGACCTCTTGGGCAATTATGAATTCCCAAATGACGGCACCAGTTCAGCCTGGTACCGTCGGTGCAGGCTGACGGACAGGTTCTCAGACGGCTTTGAGCGGGAGTGAATGAGCGTCCCCAGTTCTCCAATCTTCCGCTCAGTTGGAAACTGCCATGACACCCAAGCCGGCCAGCACGCGCGCACATTCTCTACAATGTCGAGGATTGCCGCGATTACGGACCAGCAAAGGGGTAGGCGCTCCCATGTTCCACGGTAGATGCTAGCGTAGTATCCCCGTACAAAGTGCTTCAGGTCGGCGTCCACAGCAGCCAACTCGGCAGGCGTGAGACCCGTCGGTCGCATGAGGAGTCGGCACGCCCTGCACAGCGACATAAATATGTCGTAGGAAAATTCCGGATTTCGCCCAACGAGGAGAACCTCAGCACTGGAGTGCAGCCAGTACATCCAGTCCGCCGCTTTGTAAGAGCGGTGGTGAAGATAGTTGTTCCGCAACGCACGGGCTCGCGCCCGAGGCACCGTGCGTCTCGCACATGCAATCTCGCGTCCAATGATGGCAACGCATGCCTTGGGCATGACGTAATCCTCTTCTGCCTCCCCGGCAACTGGCACCAGGCCAGCAAAGAGCCTCCATGGGTGCGGCGCGACGTTTTGCAGCAGCAAATGCATAATGTTATAGGGTGCAGCAGCAGGTATGATGCTCCAGAAGTGGACCAGGTGAGGGTACATCCGACGCATGGCCTCAGACGGGGCAAAGAGAAGCGAGTGCCCCTTGACTCCCGACTTCTTCGACAGGGCGTGCTGGTAGGCCAGTGAGCGTCCGGTCGACTTTGCCTCTTCAACCACAGATGCATCTCTGCTGATGCTGTCGGCAGTCCGCCTGGGCACCGTGCAATTGTCCACATAAAAACGCACGGCACTCGGGTCGGTGGGATCCGTCGGGTGGAAGAAGGTCTGCTTGCTCGGTGCGTGGTAATATCCGTGGTACTCGCGATTCCGACCGAGCGAAAAATCGTTGTGCCCTGAGAAGTTCAACAGCTTCTCGATGGCAGGCGTGTCACCAGTGATTTGCACCACATTGGCGCGCAGGGTGACCGAGTTTGGCGACCCAAAAGCGCGCACGCCCGAAATTCCTCTCGCCAGAAAGTTCAGCTCCTCCACCAGAGGGTTCAGGAACGACACCAAATCAGTAGGTTGCTTCGGCCCAAGAGTTACGGAGACAACAATCTGGAAATCATTTTGCGTCCGCTTACCTGGGCTCAGGTTCAGTACGGTCACGATAATCGCCCAGCCTTGAGATCCACGTTGGCGCCATGCCTCAAAGCCGTCCGTGGACAAACCGTGGGCAACGTCGATGATCTCGTCGAAGAGACCTGCTCGTACCGCCTCCAAAGAGATCATGCCATTGTACCAGTCGTGGATACCATGCTTCGGCGTGAAGGCGCCCTTTTTACGGGCCTCGCTTTGAGCGGTCCTCGTGCCCTTTTTCAGCGCCGGACCCAAGAATGGGTCGCCCTGCATCTGAGTCAGCCGAGCAGTCAGAGGCCATTAGGCCACCTGTTGGACAGGCTTGCCATGGGCGTCGTCCCGCGCTGCTCCGCAATCGTCGCATGCGGTCTGCTCCTTCTTTTTGTGCGTGAAGGCGACGCAGCCATTGCGGTACGCGTCGACATGGCGCTGTGCCACGTTCACGCTGGCCTCAATGAATTTTCCCAAGAGATACGGCGTGAGATACCGAGCTTTGCGTACGCTTAGCTTCAGCAAATGGGCCAGCGCCTCCTCGGTCAGACCATGAGCCACAGAGTGTGCGAACAGCGCCAAGTCCTCCCGATTCTCGAGAATTGCTCCACAGGAAGTAGCACCTCATTCGAGCTTACAGCGCCTTGCATTTCAGATTGCGGCAGTCCAGCCGGCTCCAACGTGGGGCCGAGTGGCCCGGCGTCGTCTGCGTCTTCCACGACGAAAGCTACGGGCGGCACGTCCATGGAGTCTACAGATCCCACGTCCGAGCTCGCCGCGCTGCTCTCCTCGTCTTTACCAGCCTGATCCACATCTTGATCGGCACTGAGGGGGCTATCCTCGCTGCAAGCAGCGGCCCCCCCTTCAGCCGGGTGATCAGGTACTGGTGGACAATCATCAACATTATCCTCCTCTACCCCAGAGCAATCACGTCCACCGCCCTGCCCAGCGTGGGGGTCGTCATCTTTCAATACGGAGCCACTCCCAGAAAAGCCAGCTGCCGGACCACCATGGGTCAACCGGCGGCGCTTATTTGCCTGGTATGTAAACCACGTGTCCCTGGAAACCAATTGGGGAGGCTCCTCGCCATCACCCGTGCACAATCCACAGTGGTAAAGCCGCGGGCCATCTGAGGACATCCTGCGTGCAATGCACGCGGACCTACAACAAGGAACGCGGACTGCACTTTCCCTCTCTCCTGTTCCCTCCTGGTCTTGGCCTCAGACGCGCTTATCGTCGGCGAAGGAAGAGGACGCAAAGAAGGGATGCGATTGGAGTGCGAGACCCCGAGGGAGGAGAAAAGAGGATGACATTGCGAGGCCTGGGGGGGGGGCATGGGGCGCGCAGCGAGGGGTTCGGCGGCCCTTGGTGCGTTGAACACGCACTGTTGTCCGCAAGCGAGTGAGACAGAGTTTGCGATCAGACCTCTCGGACATCGCGAGGAAACATGCAAGTCGAGCACCGAGATGCGATTTCGGGGCACCGCACAGGATGGACGCCCCGGGTACCCCCGTTGTTGGCGGGGTGAGAGCGAAGCTGGTTCTGACCCGCCGCGATACCGCAGGAGAACCTGCGATATCGAGGAATAAACCCATGATATCGAGACTATTCTTTCTCATAGGGCAGCGGCACCAGGGCCCGAGGCGGCGGTCTGCGGCGCCACGACGCGCAGCCACCGGCGCCTCTGTGGCGACCGCGGCTGTGTGTGGTGGCCCCACGGCAGCCGCCGCGGTGGCTGCTGCACCGGCCTGTGACGCGGCGGCGGCCGACAGGGCCGCCGACGGAGGGTGCTCGTCCCCCCCGACACTACGCCGCGTCACGCCGCCATGCCGCGGCGCGCACGGTGACGGCCGTGGGTGCCAGGGAAGGGGGCGGCCGTGCCGTCGGGTGACGGTACGTGGACGCAGCGGGGGCGTCGCGCTCTCGGAGTGTTCTTGGGCGGGACGGAACCCGACCGCCGTGGCGGCACATGTGAGGGGGGGTGGGGGCGATGTCGGCTTGCGCGGCTCCGTGAGGAAGGGGGAGCGCCGGAAGGTGTGGCAGCCGCCACGCGGCACCGCGGCTTTTGGGGCGGTTGTGGCTAAATTGAGTGGGCGGGACTGCGCGTGGGTGGGAGGGGGGTTCTGAGGGGGGCCCCGCACCGTCGAAGGCCTGCCAGTGTGCCGCACGGAGGGGTTATGGGCGGGTGTTGCAGACATGCTCGGGGGCTGGATACGCCGCTTCGCGAGGTTGTTCGAAGAGGTCACCGCGCAAATGAAAAAAAAACAAAGCGTACGCGGGAGGTGCGGCCGCCACAGCCAGCGTGCCAACCGACACCGCCCACGCGGTGTGGTCTGGGAGCCAAAGGCACCTGCTGCCCCCCAACACCTCCGAGCGGACCTCGTCGCCCGCCCGACCACGAGACCACGTCGCTGACCCTGCAGCTGACCCCCCTTTCCAAAGGCCTTGCCGCTGATCCTGCTGCTGGCCCTGTTGCTGACCGCCCTCCCAGCCGACCGCCGGAGAAGCGGTGCGGCCAGACCGCGCTCGCATGCCAGAGACCGCCGCTGCCACCGCAGCCGCCGGCGCCGCCGCTGCCGCCGCCGGCGTGGACGCGGGTGTGGGAGTCAGGAAATGCTCCTTCTTCTTTGCAGATAACAATCTTGCAGGTCCATGGAGGTAGACTGGCAAGCGGGCCTCCGGGGGGTTTCCTGGCCGGTTCGGGGCCCGCCCCTCAGCGGCTCCTGGCCGTTTATAGCTTGCATACTACCGAGGCCCAATCATATCGATGCATCTTCCCCACCCTCCAGATTGGGCCCGCTGGTCGCGGTCCCCTCCTGGCGCCTGCGACTTGGACAGGGGCACCCCCGTGCATTCGCCCTGGGCCCTTCTTCGGGCCCACCAGGTCGCGTCTGGGCCCCACCAGGATTCAGTTCAAAATGAGAAACTTGTGGTTCCGGACTCCCACCGGCATCCGTCGCCGTCGCCACCGTCGTGCCGCCCTGCCCAAGCGCTCCGTCCCGTCGGTTGGGTGCCCTTTCGATCCCTCGCGCTCACCGCCGCCGCTGCACGCCGCCGCTGCGGCGGCCCCGCTGTTACCCGCGCCCGCGCCCACCTGCCGCCCCTCCGCTGTCGGCGCCCAGGTGGGCAGTGGCGTTTTCGTGGACGACGCCATTAGATTGCGTCCGGCCTAACGGCCGCGTCGTGCCTCACTGCTCCCTCGCACCGCCTTCCCGTTCTTCGCGAGCCCTGGCGGCCCCTGGCAATAGCGCCGGCACCCCCACCCCCGCTGTGCCTCCCCGCTGCTCCGCACAGCCTCCCCGTTTCTGGAATGCGGTGGCGGCCCCTGGTGCCACCGCTGGAACCCTCACCCCCGCTGTGCCTCTCTGCTGAGCCGCACTGCCTCCTCATTTTGGCGTTCGATGGGGGCCTCTGGCATCCCCTGGCGCCCCCGACCGCCGTCGTGCGTTGTGCGGCACGCTTGCTTCTGCTGTTTCAGTTTGGGGCTGGGTGGGTGCGCCAGTTACCAGCATGTCGGCTGCTTGCTTCTGGTGCGGGCGCTCGGGAGCACGGATGGTGGGCGCACGGATGAGGGCATGGATTCAGTGGAGATTGCGGGCGCCGCTGATGAGCGACGTGGGAGCGGCGAGGGGCCTGGTTGGGAGCCGGATGTCGGTGATATCCAAGACCTCCTTGGATCAATGCAGCTTGAGCCACGCAGCCTTGCACCCGGTGTCCTGCTTGTGGATGGCGACGCAAGTGGTGGCGACGTTGACACGGGCCGCGCGAAGGGTGCTTCCCTGGAGCTTGCCGCCGTGGACTTGCACGCGCATCAATTGGGTGCCACTGGCGCTGATGCCGTGACGGCTCGCCGCGTTGGTTCCTTCAAGCAACGGGCAGGTGACGGAGGTGTTGGTGAGACGGACGTCAATGCCTCAGGTGGAAGCGGGAGGCAAACAAAGGCGCACTTGGCGGTTGTGGGCGACGGCGGCGGCAGCAGCGACTCTTCCCTGGGCGGGCCCATCCCCGAGGTACACCATGGCGGGACGGCGGAGTCGCTGCTCGTGCCGTGCAGCGTGCGTATCTTCCTGGAAGAGTACTATGAGGCCAGCCAATCCTCCAGGGGCATTACCGTCAGGCGGCCGTGGCCTCGCGCGCGCTTTGCAGCGTCAGAGAAGAGACCTGCGCCGAGCCGCTTGAGGGAAGCGATGCGCGGCCGTCGACTAAGCGCGCGCGCGCGCGGCGGCGCGCGGATGCGGAGTGTCGAGGGTCGTTTCCCTCTTCATCCGCTGCTAGTCTGCGCCTCCACCAGCGTAGCGCGGCCCGCATCGTGACGCAAAAAGAAAAAGCTTCAACAAGGCGGTTTGTGGAGCTTTTCTAGGAGCAGTTCGGGGTGATCGTCGGCCGCTTTTCGCGGAACTCCCGCGTCTACGACGGCACGTGCGCGGCGGCGCGTCCTGTCATGGGCGGAAAGGCGATCGTCGTCCAAGACCTCAACCACAGCTGCGTCGTGTGGGCGGCGGTGGTGATAGACAAGGCCCATTTTTACTGCTCTTGCCACGGCCGCCGGGAGGCCTAGTCGGTGGCCGTGCACATGAGGCGCGGGTTGTCATCATCGTGCAAGCACGCCATCGCGCTGAGCGAGGCGCACGCCGACTTTGTCCCCACGTTCGGCTACGCCGGGTTGACCCAGCTGTACGCTCGGCACCCTCAACTCGCCAACCCGCTCACCAACGGCAGCGTGGAGCCGACGACCTTTCATGTCGCCAACCTCCCCAATGAGGAGGTTCTGCACGTGGTCAACGCCGACGACCTGTGGGCAATGGTCGAGAAGCCGCCGGCGACGGCGCGCAACCAGCGTGTGTGTTGCCTGGCGCCGCTCTGCCGCACGAGCAACCGGAACTGCATCTACGCGCGCGCAGTGAGCCCCCTGGGGCCCGCGGATGAGGATGATGACAACGACGACGGCGCCAACGACAGCGCAGACGTGGTGGCCAAGGCGTTTGCAGCCCGGCACGCGGCGTCGCCCTTCCGCGATGTCGACTGGCCGCGGCGGAGCCGCAACCTGCTTCCGTGCTCCACAGAGGTGGAGCTCTGTGCTGCGCTCGGCCAGAGCGCAAGGACGAGGTCAATCGGAGGCGTCGCCGCGACGTACCCCGACGTGCTGTCCGAGCCAGTGTGCCTGGTGCACGGCACGGCCCAACCCAGCCCCTCCAATCTTATGACCAAGATTGCCACAATCATCTCCATCGACGGCTTTGTCAACGCCCAGACCGGGACCTGGCGGTGCCCTGATATCCCGGCGGACAACAACCTGGTGCGGTTTGACGGCACCTCGCAGGCCCTCTTCGCTACCATCTCAGAGACGCTCTTCACCCGCACATTTCTGGACTTCATCATCAACATTCAGCTCACCACATAGGGCAGCTTGGCCGCCGCGTCGGCGGTCATGGCCTTCCAGATGCACGCCAACTCTGCACTGCAAGGAAGGGACGTGGGCGTGCTGCGGCAGTTCATCACGGCGGCGACGGAGCTCTACGCAAAGACGCTCATCGTGCCGCCCCAGGTATACCACTGCACCAACTTCCTCCGCTCTCGCGGCCGCCCCTACACGCACATCATCCGCAGCCGACATACTCTGGCGCCGTTCAAGAAAAAAACTCCCCCGTTTGTGCGCGACACGGCCAACTGCCCGACCGTGCCTATCCCCATCGCCGAGGGGTGCGTCGCGCGCGTGGCGGGTGTGCGGAGGGTCGTGCGCAAGAGGGTGAAGCTGCAATGGAACGAGGCGTGCGCCGTTGCCAAGGCCGACGGGCCCAAGATGGCCAAGTTCGCCAAGTGCGGAAGCGAGCCTCCCGGCATCGACTTAGGACGCGTCAACCAGGCTCTACCATGGATATTTAGTGATTGAGTATACCCATGAGTATTTAGATGTCGGCACCCATACTCAAAAGCCATTAGCATGTGGGCGATTCCACCCAAGCTCGTGAAGAAATACAAGAAGATACTTATGCGAGAACTAGAAAAGAGTATCGCAAGTGGAAGCAAAAACTTGCAGGTCTGCAAATCCAAGCACCGCAGAACTGCGACCATCCTTACTGTCTGGTCGAGCAAATATCTCAAAGCTGGGGCTCTGAAGCGGCCACATCAGAGAACAATCCTGTGAGACGCTTAGCTCGGCCGATCAGAGCACGGATCGCTCTTGCGGCTCCCTCCGCGGGCTCTCTCCACCATCAGTACTAACAGGCATGCCTGAGACGTCGGCGAGCAAGATTGCACGAGGTCCACACAGCACTGTACCCGACATGCTCAGCATTTGGACCCGAAATATATGCTGAGTCTGCGATACGGTACGTCGAGTGATCTCGGACAGTCTGAGCGCTTATTGCCGTGCACAAAAGGGCGGGTTCCGCACAAGAACACAGCGCCGTTCGTGCATTGCGCTGAGGAGGGCTCCATCTCCAGCCTCAAGCTTTCCAGCTCGCTCGTGCCTCTGGCATGATGATGCTTTCCCGCCCTTAAACTAATCCACTAAACACAAAAGCGCACAGTGCGCGGCAGTCGATAAAGCGACTTACCTCACGTCCCGACGTCGGCATAACCCGTGCCCCCCTCCCGGCCACCCACCATCCCGGACTTTGATAAAGGCTGTCTCCCCCCGTGGACGCGCTGCGAGACTTTTTCTTGGACGCTGCTCACGCTTGACGCACACCCCCACCCTCTGCACTCTTTCGGCGCAACAGCCACCCTTGCACAGGGTCTTGCTGCCTCGACATGGTCAGGTACAAAGTGATTGGGCCACGTCACGAAGGCTCCGCGGTACCCGGTTGTCTCTCGAGACTGTCAGCACGAACCTCCCCCGCGGTCGTCGAGCGCCTGCGATAATGTCAGCCAAAAGAGTGATCGCCCCGGTCAGATCTCAATGAGAAGTGGTCCCCCAATTTGCCAAGTAGCCCTGCATCAAGATTTTACGCGATGAGTGAGTATCAAGTACCCACATCGTTGGAAAATTCAGATACCAATCCTCGCGTCGCGACTCCGATAGTGCGAAAATACTCTGTCCCAAGATGTTCGGAGGGAACGTATTCGCCACAAAACTCGATATCCATGGTAGGGCCTGGCGTCAACCGCGCCAAGACTTCCGAGTGGGCCGGAAGTTCCTGGTTTTTCGCCTTCTACAACGAGGGTGCCGAGTCCCTGCAGGCGGAGGAGACGGACGGCGACGGCTCCGGATCGGGCGGCGCCGCGAGCGCCGCGACGGACATGAGCGTCAACGTCGAGGCCTCGTCGGTGCAGTCCACGTCGAGGTCATCCTCGGCGGGTACGTCGGCTCCGTTCAAGTCATTCTTGAGCTTGGTGGCGGCTATCGGCGCGGGGCAGAATCTGTCGGCGACGGTGGTGCGACAGCTCTGGTGCAGCGTGCGGACGTTCTTTCGGTCTTTTGTTGCCGAGCCCGTCATTGGCATCTTCAGTGGGTGAATCAAGCAGCAGCTGCGACGCCTCGGCCGCGCGCTCGTCCGCGGCGAGAAGCAGTCGGTGTGGCTCCGGCTCATGGACTGCGAGCACGGCGTCAAAGTCCTGGTGCCCTTTTTGCTGCTAATGGCGGACGGCATGGACGCGGACCCGCTGTTGTGCCAGGCCGTCGGCGAGTTGGAACTCTCTTAGATGGAGACGGACCAAAACGTTGAGCTGCTGTGGGCACTCAAGGCCACTGAGGACTCATAACATGTACCAGAGCATGTGGCAGGACACCTCAGCGGGGAGGTTCTCAAAGTTGCGGAAAAAGAACGGGACGGCCGACCCCCGATCCGGCTTGAGGGCGCACGAGCTGTCGACCGAGCGCGCGCTACAGCAGGTTCGGGAGGTGGCCAGTGGGCAGGTGTGGCCGCTGCTCGACCAAGTGCAGCTGGGGCCGCGGGACGACCGGGCGGCTGTGCTGCGCAAGGAGCGCAAGGCGACAGGGAGTGGCAAGCGGCGAGCGGCCAAGAGCAAGTAGGCGAAAGAGAACAAGGCTATTGGCGATGAAGATTTCCTCCACGAGTTCGAGTCGTCCATAGTGTTTGCTCCTGGCGTCGTGAGCTCTCTCTGCAGCTGTAGCAGTTTTCTGGGGTTTGGGATGTTGGAGGACGTGGAGAGCCTCGTGTGCATCCCGTCGGCGCTGGCCGCTCGCTTCACTCTGCTACCGTACGTTATCTACTTCGACACGGCATGCCAGGCGGCGCAGAACGCCACCCGCTGCGTGCCGTGGCTGGTGCGGCTCTCGGAGACGACCTGAGCTTTGGACCGGTTCCACGCCCTAGGCCACGTTTGCTCCCCCATGTCTGACGCCAACATGTACCCGGGCCGCTCAAGCGGCCACAAGACGTCGGCGGCGGAGAACCGCCTCAGCCTCAACAAGTCGCTGAAGACGCACCTCACCTACCTCGGACAGGACCGATGCATAGTGCAGATGCGGCTGCAAGAGGCGTTCAAAAACCTGCGCGTGAAGTACCGCCAGCACATCGGGGTCGGCAAGGGCAGGCCGCCCGAGGCCACCCACCGCCCACTCACGCCGTTTTTTCACACGTACATCGACAACCATTGCGAGGTCCTGGGCTGCGACTGCCGACCGCCCGTGGAGCTCCAACCACCACAAACGCCGCCGTCCTCGCGTGCATCTTCTTTCTCGTCGCGCTCGTCATCCCCCAGCCGTCCATGGTCTCTGGCGTCGTCAACCTCAACACTACGCCGGCATGCTCTGGTGATAACAGCAGGAGCACCGGCTCGGGCCAGAGCGAACATCGCCGAAGCGCAAGTTCTTGAGCGTGTGCGGGCCCACGTCGGCGGTTCTGAACCTCTTCTCTTGCTTCTCTCTCGCCTCTGCTCCGTCGGGTGTCCGTTTCTCTATCTGCGTCTTTGTTTCTCGTATATCCTAGTCGTTTTCATGTTCTTTTACCTCTTTCGAGCATGGCCAAAAATTCCAGTGCACACTCTTTCGGCACATCCCTCCTCCCATATGACAAAGCGTGGGCGACCGCTCGTCCCAGAAAGACTCCCTCTGCCCCAAGACAAAAGCATCCCGCTCATGGGAGCCGCGAACGACCACTCGATCACCCCCTTCTCTACGACGGCCCCGACCCGCCACGGGCACCCGAGGCAAAAGTGTCGCCAGCAGCGGTGCTACATAGCACCACGCACCTGCGCCACGCACCAGTACAGGCCCTCCGCTCGCACCGGATAGCCGCAACACGCCCAGCAGGAGAGGAGGAAGCGGGTGGTGGCGGAGGCGGGTCAAAACGCAGGCCGGCGTGGCCACAGGCGCGGTGGTCGGGGTGAAGGCAGTGGCACGCGTCGTTATGGGGCGCGTGGAAGCGGCCATGGCCGCCGCTCGGGGATTGCGACGACACCGTCCGCCGCGCCAACCGGTGCTGGTGGTCGAAACGGGCGCAGCGGCGCGCGTGGTTAGCGGCCGCGGGATGGCACCACCGGCAGAGAAGAGAAGGGGGGGCAGACGTGGGCCGTTGTGGCAACAGGCGCTGATGGTTTGCG
>ENA-ORXR01002806-ORXR01002806.1-marine-metagenome-genome-assembly--contig:-NODE-2806-length-16243-cov-6.799270_pt1 | contig 16243 bp, 14 predicted proteins | sample MGYA00237866_ERZ511479 | MGnify/ENA metagenome assembly ERZ511479 | reverse complement strand
TCATCTCCCCAACCTCTTCGCTTGTCGAACTCTGCAATCATGACAAGCTGCCGGTACGTTGCGGAGTTCAAGTCAGCACATAAACCTGTGATGGATGCTTCCAGTTCGCGAGTGGATACATCGGTGAAATCAGCTTGCGCGTCCATGCTTTATACTCTTTTTAGACTGCGTATATAGTGAATCAAATGCGGCCAAGTGTCAATAATCAGACACTCTTTTTACTGTTATTTTATATAGCTCTAAGATTTACGACTCTTATATCCTGTAGGTGCAAATCCGATATCCAGCTTTAGAAATCCGATATCCAAAAACCGTGCTCTTTTAATAGATCGCCGCGAACCCGAACTCCAAAAACACTCCCGCGGGAGAGTAATTAAGAGAATAGCAGCCGACGAGCTTAAATTTAAAAACGTGCTCGCAACCAGCAACGGTCAAACGACATCAACTGGAGAGTATCAACTCTACTTTTCAAGGTCGCATATCCGTGTATGCATCTTTCTGTGTGTACCTGTATCTATGCAAGCATATATCCGGGTATAAATAGCGAATATATATCAAGAGCAATAAATTACCTTTCATACATTCCCGCGGGAGTGTTTGTAAAAACACCTCGGCTATCCAGGCAATATTATCGGGAGGCTATCATTGCTTCCAGCAACTCTCCCGCGGGAGTGCTGCTATAAATTTTCTTTGGGCTAATGCACTGTCGACCAAAACCCTAAAGACGTTGCTGACGATATCAGAGTTACGTTTTGAATCTTAATTTCAGTGTTTCATCTAGAACGATCAATAAGATCCCGAAAGCACAGACTCTTCTATTGCTTTTGTTCAACATCACCTCTGGCCGGATACCGCTTTATTAGCTTCCATGCACTCCCGCGGGAGCGTTTGAAATATCATCAGACCATGAACGCAATATAAAGCGGCGATGTAATCTGACTTGTGAGCGAAATGTTCTTCGACATTTTCAGTGCTGCCACGCAAGTCTTTAATTCAGCCTTGTACAGCTTGATTGAAGCCATCCATTTCTTCGTGTGTTCAGTCTTCAAGGCCTCTGCATTCCTCCATCCACGATATCAGACGATCCGATCCGATCTGTTCGATCGGGTACCGTGGATGAAACTTTTATAGAAGATCGATCGACTGGTGAAGCGACAGCGATCGACTAGACTTTTGACTCGGCACAAAATGAGTTCTTGTGCCCACTCCTTGATTCACATGTTCTCCAGGCGGTCTCCGACAGGCTCTTTCTTGTCGCCCCAGGCTTTTCTTCTTCTGATGCATACCAGTCCAATGGATTCATCTCGGCAGGTGCTTCAGCTTCCCGTTTCTGATTTTCCGCTGCCAGTTCGAATCAGTTATCAGATGGACACGCGAACCGTGCAATGCATTTGAGCGGTGCCATGAAATGGGAGCTCAAATTACTTCGCGCGTTTAGTCAATCGCGCCAGTGAACTGCAGTTGCAAATTGCGTATCTCGCTAATAACAGCGCGTCGGTTGAGACGCATATTGAACCAGAGCTTTAGTGCAATCTGTGCCGAATTCAGCATGATTGCGAAAACACCAAATACAATCTGTTCCTCGACGCTCGTTGCCAGCAGTAATTTGATGACGCAACAGTTGAGACCGGCGCTCAAAATTAGTCTGCAGACCCATGTTAGAACGTGGAGCTCACTGTCGTCACCACGAAAACTGGCGATGACTTCGCGATAATAGCTTTCCTCCGCAACTGGAAACGCGGACATTGATTTATTGTCACTTGGGAATTTTCTTGATTTATGATCGAAGTTACTCATGATTTTCCCCATATGCAGGTTCTTAAGCACGTTGTAGCCGCACTCGAGCGTGAAGCAGACGTGATGTAACCATGTTGGCAGGGAACTCTAAAACGCTAACGAGTGGCACTATCGACGCCTCGTAGACGTAAAACAGGATCAACAGTTGCTGGTCATTTGTATCTTAGCAGCGTCAATAGATCACCCATCGAAGCGCTAGCCTTCGGTCCTGAAGATCGGGGTTCGGGTTCCTGCAGCAGGACGGTTGCCAATTGCCGCGCGTTGGCCGCACCACACACTTGATCCGCCGCACCTCGGCATGCAATTGTAAATTTCTCGATCAGTTGTTGTTTTTACTGGTTTTTTGTATACTGTATTAAATAACAGCCATTACTTCATATGCCGACTTTAAGTAAGTACACCTCTGCACCGCCCATCCCTCTGAAACTGCAAGGCAAGCTGGCAATCCTTGCGGATGCGGCAAAATACGATGCATCTTGTTCATCGAGCGGTACACAAAACCGTAATTCACTGAATGGTACAGGTATAGGTTCCACTGCCGGGTCTGGAATCTGCCATTCTTATACCCCCGATGGCCGGTGCATTTCGCTTCTGAAAATTCTGTTAACCAATTTCTGTACATATGATTGTCTTTACTGCATCAACCGCGTGTCAAGTAATGTGCAGCGAGCGCGCTTCTCCATCGACGAGGTGGTGCAGCTGACGCTTTCCTTCTATAAACGCAACTATATTGAAGGACTGTTTCTGTCCTCCGGAATCATTCAAAACCCCGATTACACGATGGAACAGATTGTTGAGGTTGCACGTAAGCTGCGTATCGATCACGATTTTCGTGGTTATATTCATCTGAAAACCATTCCGGAGGCATCCCCCGACCTGCTAGCCGCTGCAGGCTTGTACGCTGATCGCCTATCTATCAATATCGAACTGGCCAGATCATCCAGTCTTGCCGCCTTGGCGCCGCAGAAAGACGGTAACGGTATTCGCCGCTCTATGTCTGCCATTCGCTCGAAGCGAGACGAGGCATCAGAAAGAAGCCACAGCGGCAAGTCTGCGCCCCGTTTCGCCATGGCTGGTCAAAGCACACAAATGATTGTGGGCGCTGATGCAGCGACTGACGATGAGCTCTTGCACTGTAGCGATACGCTGTATTCCAACTACAAGCTGAAAAGGGTGTACTACTCAGCTTTCAGCCCCATTCCTGATGCCAGCGAAAACTTGCCCTTGCAACCCATCAACCTGGCTCGTGAGCACCGGCTTTATCAGGCTGACTGGCTTATGCGCTTCTACGAATTCGATGTACAGGAAATCGTTTCCGGTGGGCAGGCGGGTATGCTTGATGAGATGCTGGATCCCAAACTTGCCTGGGCATTAAAGCATCGTGATCAGTTTCCTATTGACATCAATCGTGCAGAGCGTGCGCGACTGTTACGCATTCCGGGACTTGGAACCCGTGGTGTGGAGCGCATCCTTACCAGTCGTACCAGCGGTTTTTTACGCTTAGCTGACCTGAAGAAAATCTCCCGATCAATCAAACGAATGCTGCCATTTATCATCGCACGTGATTGGTCACCTGCATCGTTACTGGATTCAGCTACTTTGCGGGATCAATTTGTACAAAAGCATGCCCAGCAGGACTTATTCGGGTGATGATTGTTTGATGTTTACAGTAAATCTGGAACACGCAGCGGACTTTGCAGGTTGGCGCATACAAGCACGAAAACTACTGTGTGCCGAGGTTGAGCCTTCCAATGTTCTCTGGCACGCTGCCGGTTTTTCGTCAGACCTTTTTTCTGGCGACGATAGCTTTGACTTGCCTGCAAAGCCTGACTCATCAATAAACGATGTTGACGCGAATAACTCTTTTACTGTCCCACGTGAATTCGTGGCACTGGCCGAGAACGTTGTCTGCCACAGCAATGAAACACGCTTTGGTTTGCTCTATCGTCTTCTGTGGCGAATGACACACGGTGAGCGTCATCTATTGCAACGTGCGAGCGATGAAGATGTCCATACACTGACAGGCTTTGCCAAGGCGGTATCGCGAGATCGGCACAAGATGACTGCCTTTGTACGCTTTCGTAAATCCGTTCACGGCGAGCATGAGCACTACAGCAGCTGGTTTGAACCCACGCATCATATTCTTCGCATAAGCAGCGACTTCTTCTGCAAGCGTTTCACCAATATGGATTGGTCCATCTTTACCCCACAAGGCAGTGCCCACTGGGATCAGTCAACATTAGTATTCGGACCACCAGGCACACGAGAAGATATTCCAGATGTTGAAATCATGGAGCAACTCTGGTGTACATATTTTTCCAATACGTTTAATCCGGCACGCCTGCGACTCAATGCCATGCGAGCCGAGATGCCTGTTAAATACTGGAAAAATTTACCAGAAGCGCCACTTATCGCCAAGTTATCCAGAGAGTCCGAGTCGCGAACCAGCCGTATGGTTAATGCTGCACCAACTCGAAAGGCGTTCAGGAAAGCGAAACAGCCTTAGGGCTTAGCCTACTTACCATCAGCAACACGTGTTTGGCTTGGTGGCAGTAGCAATTGATATGCAATGCTTAAACTGTGTATTACAAAAAATCTCTGGTTTTCACGAAATTACACCTTTAGTTTCGATATTGTCAGTCGTTTTCAGCTTTTATCGGTGTGCTTATATCCGATCTTGAACACCGGATTTTCGTAACGAGTGTGTGTCAAATTATGTATAAATTTCACGACTTAAAGTCTTGCGGAATGTTTTGAAATCACATTCGATAATTTATGCATTCCAATGAGCGCAGAAGGAGGTCAAGAGTGTTAGCAAATCCTCGAAATTCTTTGCAGATACGATAGAAAACTGTTTCGCATCATTTCGACACCTTTACACTACCTCTCTCTCACCCACCAGACGGACAAAACAACTGCCTGCCTGGCCACAATTAACTTCGTCGGCTTACGCGCTACAGTCGACTGAGTAGCTGTGGCCAGAACGGCTATCAAGCGTCGTCTTTTGACTTGATCTCACTTAAAAACGCATTGACCTCTTCTTTAACCTCTTCCTTACCTTTTCCATAGCGTTCCTGGATGATACCTTCCAGCTTTTCACGATCGCCATCGGCCTCGTCAAGCTCATCATCGGTTAACTCTCCCCACTTTGCCTGAGCGGAACCCTTTAGCTGCTTCCAGTTTCCTTTCACTTGATCCCAGTTCATACCTTTCTCCGGTTATTCATCGTTAACATTTCAACGAATGTCGAAAACCTAGGGTACAAGTAAGAAGTCCCGAGATATCTGATTTGTAAATTTTATCCAACCATCCGAAAGGAATAATTGGATTTCGACAGCCTCAGTAAGTAGGCTTCGGGCATTTTCTTTAAAGAAATGCTGCTCTGGATAGTCGAATAAATGTCATTATAGTATGCTGAGAGTAGTACCTTGCACAACTAACTTCGCCAACAGCCGTGAGATGTGTAAAAATGACATCTGGTTTTGGCAATTACCCGAAATTCAAAGCAGCTGAAAATATGGAATGCTCGCACTGGCCCTGCCCTTGATGTAGTCTACAACAACAGTCGTTGTTTGAAACAGTAAGATGCCCAACCGACCATATAATTAACTGGAGTGTATGTACATGATTAAAAACCTATCAGCTTTTGCAGGATTGATATTGCTCTCACACATCCCCTATCAAGCTTCTGCCGCACAAATTGCGGATCAAGAGCTAGTCGGGGTAGCAACCAGTGCTGAAACAATTCTTCGGGTAACGAGCGATTCGAAAAAAGAAAATAGTGAAAGTAAGGATACGGGTGAGGCGTCCTACAATGTCGAGGACTGCAGCGAACTGGAAGATGATTATTCTGAAGTTGATGCGAAAGAGCTTGATGATTGCGAAAGTATTGTTAAATAATTGGGCGCGCGCCCAGCACAAGGCATTGGAAAGTGTGCGGAATCATCGAATCTCCGCAGGCTTTACATCTAGTCCAAACACTCAGCCAGAAATCTGAAAACTTTGCAGCACTGCGGCAAACATATGTTGGCAATAGCTGATATTTTAGCAATAACAGGCTTGCATTAAAATCATTTACGCGAGAATGTAAATATAACGGCATTCAAGTTAGTGCTTTGTTTATCAGTGCGAGCTAACGAAAAGGTTTTTCAACAACAAACCCTGATGTGCAAGACATATACAACTGACAGACTCCTGCTGCGTCAGTGGAAAGACGCAGATCGTCGTGAATTTACCGAGATCAACAATGACCCCGACGTCATGCGCTACTTTCCTCAAAGATATACAAGTGAGGATTCTAATAGATTCGTAGACCAAAACCTCACCCTTATCGCTAATGAAGGCTGGGGAGCATGGGCAGTGGAGCTTATTGAAAGCACTACGTTCATCGGATTTGTTGGCTTTTCAATCCCTGCACAGTGGCACCCTTGCGCAAACCATATCGATATAGGCTGGAGACTTGGCAAGGATCATTGGGGCTACGGATATGCCACTGAGGCGGCACGATTCTCATTGAGGATTGGTTTTACTTCGCTAGGGTTTAATAAGTTGGTATCGTATACATCCGAATGCAATTTGCCATCAATTAATGTGATGAGCAAAATTGGCATGTTCGACGATGGTATTGGTTTCGAACACCCTCGAATTGAGGTTACTAGCCCATTACGCAAGCATGTGGTCTATCGTTTGTCCAAAAGCCAGTGGCAGGCAAAAAACGCTTAATTCGTAACCAATTACAATTGTGCGTAATCTGCAGCTTGATACCAGTAAGGAAGGCAACATGAAATTGATTGTGGATTTTGATTTTATCAGCGTGAGATAAAAACCCGATGAATATCAAAGTCATGATTGCCAAAATCAGAATCATGAGCGGCGCTATACTAAGACTGCATAATCGTAAAACGATACCAAGACCAGAGCCAAGCCTTCAACTCGATGAGGGCCGAGGCCAAACTCTGATCAATGGGTATACCCACGAAACACCGCAGCAAAACTACGCAGCCACCTCACTCACTTGCTGCATCCTATACAGATCGCGGTATCGACCTTTCAGCGCAATAAGCTCACCATGTGTCCCTTGTTCGACAATCTGTCCTTTTTCAATATAAATGATACGATCAGCCTGGCGGATCGTGGACAAGCGGTGTGCAATAATAAACGCTATTCGGCCTTGTAACAACGAGGTAAGACCTTGTTGTATCTCTTGCTCTGTCTCCGAATCAACAGACGAGGTGGCCTCGTCCATGATCAGAATCTGCGGATTAGACACAATAGCGCGTGCAAAGGACACTAACTGTTTTTGTCCAGCGGATAACCGATCGCCCCTCTCCCCAGCTTCACTTTGATAGCCGTACGGTAGTGAAGTAATAAAGTTGTGAGCACCTGCAAGCTTACTTGCCCTGATTATCTGTTCATCAGTAGCATCAAGCGATCCATAGCGGATATTAGTCATCAACGTGCCGTTGAATATATGATTGTCCTGTAATATCACGCCCAGTCTTGATTGCAACCAGTGCAGGCTCAAGTCCCGATATTCAATATCATCGATATCCACTGTGCCAGCAGTAGGTTCATGAAAACGCGCTATTACATTCACCAGCGTGCTCTTGCCGCCACCCGTTGATCCAACGATTGCGATCGACTGACCAATCTGTGCCTCCAGATTTATCTCACTGAGTATGGCTGGCGTGTTTTGACCTTCGTAAGAAAAACTGACGTTCCTTAAACTGATATTACGAATCGTTGAGTTCGATGCGCTTTTAAGCACAACCTTGTCTTTAATCGTTGGCTCGGTATTAATCAGCCCCAGTATTCTTTCAGCAGACGCCTGCGCCATCTGCAACTCGGCGAACCGTGAGCTTATCTGTTGTACAGGCTCAAAGAGTTGGGTGGCAAATCTCATGAAGGCGATTAGTGTGCCTACAGATATGGCCCCTTCCAACACGCTAAAACCGCCAAGCACCAATGTCAAACCAATAGCCAGGCTTGCCAGCGTAACAACCACCGGCATATAGATAGAGGCATAGGTAAGATTTCTGACTTTGGCGCGTGATAGCTTGCTGACAAGTCGACCGAAATCCCGGCTATTGTTCTGCTCGCGCACAAATACCTTGCTCGTCAGCACACCAGTAATAGCCTCATTATATTCAGCGGTGACGCGACTGTTAATAGCAGTCGCCGTACGCGCGCTTTCCAACAGGCGACGTTGGAAGTAGACGGAGGCAATCGCCAATACAGGCAGAATACTCAAGACGACTAATGCAAGAAAAGGATTCAACCAGATCATAGCCACGCTTATTCCCAGCATCAAAGACAATCCCCAAACAGTGTCCAGAAAACCCCATACCAGTATGTTGGATAAGCGATCGCAATCGGCTGTCATCCTGGCCATCAACCAGCCAACAGGGCGATGATTAAAATAACTGAACGACAGTTCCTGCAAGCGCGAGAATCCATCACGACGAATGTCGTGACTGATAAGGCTCTGCAGCAAACCGCCAACACGAATGAATCCACCGATGGAAAGCACGATGGTAACTGTGGTCATGGCATAAAAAACTGCATAGAACCAAAGCTTGTCTGCGTTACCACCTTGCTCAATCGTATCGATAACAGCACGTGTGATCAGCGGATAACACACTTCCATTACCGCTGTAATCACCGCACAGATACCCAGCAGGGAAAGCACTCGCGGATGCGCACGCGCATAGGCCCATAGCTGCATCAATAGCTGCCAATTCACCTGTCCTCGCGCGTATTTCTCTTCGTCGTGTTCACTGTGTTGTGTGTTCATACCGTAGCACTCCTGCTCGCGTAACCTACGTACCAAAAAGCTCATCATCAATCGATGCATCGAGAGACTGCTGGATCTTGCACAACCTTTGATAAGGTCCTTCCGTGTTAGCCAACTCTTCGTGTGTACCATCCTGAACAATTCTCCCGTTCTCAAGAAGAACAATGCGATCAGCTTGACGTATGGTAGAAAGCCTGTGCGCTGCGATTAACGTGGTTTGCTTGCCTCGCCTTGATGAAAGTGCATTGAGAATGATTTTCTCAGTCTTGCTATCTACCGCTGAAAGAGCATCATCGAGTAGCAAAAACGGGGCATTTCCAAGTAGTGCACGCGCTAATGCCAATCTCTGTCTTTGTCCTCCTGACAAGGTAACGCCACGCTCACCGATTAGCACCTCATACTGATTTTCAAACTCCATGATGGAATCGTGCAACGCCGCATCGTTGCAAGCCTTGGTCATATCTGCACGGTCTGCCTGATCGTTACCGACGCGCAGATTACCTGCAATCGTTTGTGAATATAGAAACGGCTCCTGAAATACCACAGCAAACTGCTGGCGTAACCAGTGCCTGTCCAGTATTGACAACTCATGCCCATCCACAGTAATGGAACCACTTTGATACGCGTAAAGCTTGAGTAGCGTTGTCATCAGTGTGGATTTTCCACTACCGGGTGCCCCGACGAGAGCAACTGTTTCGCCAGCCTTGATATCAAGACTGATATTCGTTAGCGCAGGAGTCGCGACATTATCGTTATGAGAAACACTGACGCCTCTGATACTCAGCGCACCGCTTGCACGATCTTCAGTAGGCCTGACACCTGCAGGCTCTGCTGGCTGAGACAGGATATGATCAATGCGCCTGATGGCTACCATAGACTTTCCACTATCGACCAGCACCCGGCCCAGGCGACGGACGGGCCAGATCACCATGGCCACATAGGTCATGAAGACAAACAACTCCCCGATGCTCAACGTATTGTTCTGCACCATGATCGCTCCAGCAATCAGAACTATGCCTAACTGTGTGAATGAGACCAGATCACTGAGTGCCCAGAAGATACTCATGCTCGTCATTAACCGATAATTGCAATCCCGAAAATCAGCATTGTTCTTACCAAATTGATCGATCTCGAATTTCTGACGATTGAATGCACGCACCACACGAATGCCCGTCAGGTTCTCCTGCAGGCAACTACTCAGACGCCCTTCGGCCTCATCTACAGCCAAAAAAAGGCGCTTTGCATGAGCGAAGAACACGGTAGAACCGATAACCAGCAGTGGCATCAGGCACACTGAAATCAAAGCAAGTGTTGGATTGACCCAAAATAGAACAGGTGTTGCACAAAGCAATAAAATTATCGAGCGTGCTATGTCGACAAGATTATTGGCCAGAAAGACGCGCACAGTCTCCACATCTGAACTACAACGCTGGACCAGATCTCCGGTTTTTTCATTGTCAAAAAATGTTGCCTTGTTGTTGTGCAAATTCTCATATAGATCCGCCCGTAGTTTACGAGCAACATTCTCTGCAGCTAGCGCTGTACAACGGCCTCGCGCAAACTGAAAAGCACCGGCAAGTATGGTGACAAGTACTGAGAAAAAACCGTAGCGCCACAGATTGCTGCTTGCCTCACTCGTGAGTGTCAAAGAGTCGATGGCAAGTTTGCCCAGCAAGGGCGGTACAAACAGGCACATATTAGCCAACAGCATGGCACCGGCTGCCAAAGCAAAAAGGGAGCGCTGTTGTGCTCCCACTTGCCAAAGCCTTTTCAACGCGTTATCGGATTGTCTGTACCACTGAGTCATGATGTTCGAGACCAGAAATGGCTCCATACAGGAGCTCGGCTAAATGGCAGAGCCTTGTCGCGAAAAATGCTGTGGGTTTTGGTTGTACAAACAATTCAGCAACAGGCTACTGCGCGAAAAAGAATTCGCGTTACCTCTATGGCTGAAATCGTTGCCGGCAGATGAAGTCGGCTAGCGAGCAAGAATTGCTAGGAGATACGCGCACTCTTAAGGTGAGCAGTCGGGTTATCAGTTTTCGACATATGCATCTGATATCTCCTGAATTGCCTGGCAGCGTATGCTGTCTGGGCAACCGATAGTACACGAGTAAAAACTGGCGTCAACCTTTCGTGGGAAAGTCTTCACCATGCAAGCGATGCATCTTCCAAACTTATTATTATTACTCAAGCGCTTTTAAGAAACAGCCTTGGTTTTTACCGGTCTCGTGTAGCCTGAAAATCACTCACCGGATACCGACCACTGATGAAAAACGATGCCGTTAACGAAATCAACGCGCTCTATGGCACGTTCGTAACAATACTTAATCTCCCATATTGTATTTGCAAATTCCTCATTCGCTTCTCGTGGCATCGTGAATTCACCGTCGTCAACAGTGGTACAAAAGAATTGAAAACCAACGAAACTTCCGTCTGTTTCATAAGCCAGCCCCACGATATACATGAAACCACCTGGAGTATTCGGCATACCTTCCCACCGAAACGGCGCGGCAAATTGCTCTGCGGTAAGGGTGCCCGCAACAGGCGCGATCCTGACAGGAGCAACGGGTTGGAATAATGGATAGGCAGGAACATTAGGAAACTGACCGCCAGGTATGGATAGGGTGGCGTCAAGAGGTAAAGCGCCCGGGAAGCCGCTGGTGGTCGAGTAGGCGCCAGGTGCACCGTTAGGGTCAGCTACTGGAATGTCGAACCAGGGCCCTCCGCCATTATTGATTGTAACTGTATTGCCACCGCTTACACTACGCGCTTGAACGTCGCCACTATTTTCATTCTCACCACTATCATCATCGGAGTTGTTCAAATCCTTGAATTCACGGGTATCGAGGTCTTTGGCGAAATTCTCAATATGATCTGCTACAGAGAGGTCAGAATCGTACTAAAGTAGTTTTACATAAGCCTCACCATACTCTTCGCCATTCTGTGCTGGCTCTAGTCGAAACAGCGCGGTACTGGCAAGCCATGGAGAAGTCAATGCATTTGCCGGCGTTCCGTTGAGTCCAGTAACGCTGAGTCCAGGCCGGTCATCGTCGTCTGTGTCGGCATCGATGCCTGGCGTGTCGTTAAATGGATTTCCGAGATTCGGTGCCGAATTACCGCCATCATTGCATGCACCGAGCATCAGCACAGTGGCAATTGGCAGAATGCTCATTCGAGCGCAACATCCGTATAGTCGAAAAGAACTCTTTTTCATTGCCTTCATCCTTTAGCAGCTGATGAACGTCAACATACACCAATAAATTTGAGTGCCACAAACAAAAACAATCAACCACTCGCCTGTCATCTTGATAAACTGCCCCACAATAATGCACCAATATGTGGCATTTTAATATAAAACCGCACTAATATAGAGCCATTAACAGTGGGGCGAGAAAATAGTGGTTTGTTTAAACCTATGTTTTTTCGAGTATTTTATCCAAATCCAGGTTAAAACACCGATTGCTCCAGCAAGGAGCGTTACTTGCAACATAACAGCGTGAACAAAATGCCTGAGTCGATGATTAGCAGCTCCGAGTCACTCTTTGACTCCATGGCGACTGCTGTCCTTACCATCGATGGGGCCTTGCGTATTGGCTACTTGAACAGCGCGGCGGAACAACTGCTGGGGATCAGCGCACGCAGAGCGATAAAGCAGAGTCTTACGCGAGTGCTTACCATTCCAGACGCACTGTTTGGCAGGCTCCTTGAGGCTTGTAAGAACGGGCAACCCTTTACTGACCGGCAAGTCATTGTGGAGCCTCACGCTCAGGATCCACAGATTGTGGATATCTCCATATCGCCGTTCCCAAACGGAGAACAACTTGCCGGGCTGATTCTTGAAATCAACGTTATCGACCGGCCACTTCGTATCGCACGTGACGAGGCCATGTTGGCACAACAGGAGATAGCCCGCTCTCTGCTTCGTGGGCTAGCGCACGAGATCAAAAATCCGTTGGGAGGGCTTCGTGGTGCAGCTCAATTGCTCGACAGGCAGTTGACCGACCCTGAGTTAAGTGAATACACCAACATTATCATCAGAGAAGCCGATCGCCTGCAAGGACTTATCGACCGTATGCTGGGTCCCACAAGCCGCCCGCAGCGAGACGAAATTAACCTGCATGAAGTGTTGGAACACGTACGCAAAATAATTATTGCTGGTGCGCCTGATGGCGTGCAGGTTCAGTTCGACTACGATCCCAGTATCCCTGAGTGCCTGACCGATAGAGACCGCCTCGTACAAGTTATTCTCAACATCGCAGGCAACGCGCTTGAGGCGGTGGGTGAAGTTGGACGGATTATCTTCAGTTCGCGCGTTATCAGTAACTTCACCATAGGTGGAACACGACATTCACTGGTTGCCAGTATCGCAGTGCACGACAACGGTCCAGGCGTCCCCCAACATCTTATTGATCAGATTTTCTATCCCATGGTTACTGGCACAGATCATGGCACCGGTCTGGGCTTATCAATAGCACAATCGATAATGAACCAGCTCGGTGGACTTATTGAATGCCGTAGCGATCCTGGCAACACCACCTTTACCGTACTTATTCCCATGGAGCTAGCATGAAAGACGAATATGTCTGGGTCATTGATGATGACCAATCAATCCGTTGGGTACTGGAAAAAACCTTAAAGCAGGCAGGTATGCAAGTGAACGCATTCGAATCTGCAGATGAGGCACTGGATGCCATGCGCGACAATGCTATTGCACCGGATGCCGTCATCAGTGATATCAGAATGCCAGGCTCTGATGGATTGAGTCTGCTTAAACAGTTCACACAGGCTCACCCTGACACACCCGTTCTAATAATGACCGCGTTTTCCGATCTGGACAGTACGGTCTCTGCTATCGAAGGGGGGGCTTTTGAGTACATCCCTAAACCGTTTGATGTAGATACGGTCCTGGAACAGGTAAAAAGGGCTTGCAGCGTCCGGCGGGATCAACTTGCGGCAGATCGAAAAACGAGCCGCGTGAAAAATACCGAGCACCAGGAGGAACCGGCGGAACTCATCGGAGATGCACCTGCAATGCAAGACGTGTTCAAAGCCATTGGCAGGCTATCGCGATCCAGGATCACGGTATTGATCAATGGTGAAAGTGGTACCGGCAAAGAGCTCATAGCCCATGCCTTACACAGACACAGCCCACGAGAGGCCAAACCGTTCGTGGCGCTCAACATGGCCGCTATCCCGCATGACCTCATGGAGTCTGAACTATTCGGGCACGAGAAAGGTTCATTCACAGGGGCGCAAAACACGCGCATCGGGCGCTTCGAACAAGCCGATGGCGGAACTTTATTTTTAGATGAAATCGGTGACATGCCGGCAACACTGCAAACACGCTTATTAAGGGTTCTGGCGGATGGGCAGTTCTATCGTGTTGGTGGTCATGTGCCCATGAGCGTTGATGTACGCATCATTGCTGCAACTCATCAGGATCTGGAAGCGCTTGTCATTGAAAAACGTTTTCGGGAAGATCTGTTTCACAGGCTGAATGTCATACGAATAGAAGCACCGCCACTACGGAAAAGACGCGAAGACATCCCTCGCCTTCTAAAACATTTTTTGCTGAAAGCGGCAGAAGAGCTTGGAGAAGAGGCCAGACAGATGACACCAGAATTTGAAGCGCACGTCTCCTGTCTGGATTGGCCGGGCAACGTACGTCAACTGCAGAACACGGCTCATTGGCTCACTGTCATGGCTAACAGCACAGAGCTGACGATAGCGGACATGCCAGAAACTGTAGCTGGTTCAACAAATCTGCAGGAAAGCGACTGGGAAAGTAGTTTTAGACAGTGGGCTAATCATCGACTTCAGGATGGGCAGAGTGATTTACTGGGCTCTGCCCAACCGACAATGGAGCGCATTCTTATTCAGTGTGCACTGAATAAGACTCAAGACAAACGCCAGGAAGCTGCTCGGCTGATTGGCTGGGGACGCAATACGCTGACCAGGAAAATCAAAGAGCTGGGCATCGAATAAACCTAAAAGCCTCAAGTCTGATATCCGTTGCCGTTGATCAGACACTGATAATGCCGATGACCTGAGTGAGGCGATTGTGGAGGCACTCCCGCAGGAGTGCTCCGGGCTTATCTAAACGCTGTTGGCTTCACTTCTCTCTACGGAGGCAAGTTACTCTCGTTTCACGCATCAGAAGATGATAAACGTTATTCTGACAAGATTGTTACTTGCATATTGCGTGATTATTCACGTACTATGCAAATATGAATAATCAAAACTCCAATTTTGTCTTCGCCTTGCTCGGCGCTGCAAACAAAATAGAGCGACAGCTAAATAGTGCGCTATCCAATGTCAAAGGCATCAGTTTTACCGAATATTTCCTGCTGAAACGACTCAAGGATTTTCGAAATGGTGCGGCCACCAGGGTGGATTTGGCGCGGGCAGTACATCTGACCCCATCAGCCGTGACCAGAGCGCTCAAGCCATTGGAAAAGCTCGGCTATGTCAGCACCGAAAAAGGCGAACGCGATGCCCGTCAGAGCGTTGCAACACTGACCCCAGCTGGCGAGGAGCTGTTGAAAGATGCCAACAGCCTTGTGCTGGATGAAATAGCCGGTCTGTCGATTCCTTGTTCTGCCAGAACTGACATGACGCACGTACTAACAGATCTGAGTGCGAAGTAAGACCATCAAACTACTTATCAAACCAGTTGTGTCGGCAAACTGATGGCGCAAAGCTAAACACAGGCACATTCTTTTTTCAGGACGTAAAAAAGGGCGCTGTTTAAGCACCCTTTTTTCAAACTACAATGCAGCGTTTCTCACCACTAACGTACTTCAAATGTAGTCACGTCCTGTTGTTCAGATGTTGTTGACAACGTACCTGTAAAAGTTGAAAACACACCACCATTCTGTACTGTAACTACGTAATTGGTATTTCCCTGATTGCACGCTGAGGAGTACTTCACCGCCACCGAATATGTACCAACTGGCGGCGTTACACCTTCGTAGGATATATTTTCATTCTTGATTCCATCAATATTGCAAACTGTATTCGAATCAAGGTCAAGCTTACTGCCCGCTACCGAGCGTTCATTGGCGAAGGAGATTTGCTCTCCATCCGGTTCTACAAGATAGAGATCTACATCTGATTCCTTATCCCAGCTTACGCTAACTTGTAGCTCGCCTGTAGCCACGGTAGTGGTCTGAAACGATGCGGAATTACTTGCACTAATGGCACCGTCAACCGAGCCCACTTGTACGTCTACCTGTTGTGTTGCACCCGCTTGCAACGCCAACTGATAAGTTAGAACAAGCACCGCCTCTGTGACTGAGGCAGGTAACAGAACTTCAAAATACCCGTCCGCGCCTTCCCCTTCCTGGTTAGCCACCACGTAAATAGTTGAGAACGCCGCGGAGGCCTGGACGGGAACAGAAATTGACCCACCGGGAATAATGGTCGAGTTAGCCTCGTCTACTGATAAAGGATCGAGTACCAGGGAACCGGCAGCCATGGGTGGTGTACCGAGATAATAGACACCCTGATTGCCATCAACCTGAACTGACGCCACATCATCTTGTGGAATCGAAGGATCTGGTGTATCTGGTGCATCTGGTGTATCTGGTGTATCTGGTGTATCTGGTGTATCTGGTGTATCTGGTGTATCTGGTGTATCTGGTGTATCTG
>ENA-ORXR01002801-ORXR01002801.1-marine-metagenome-genome-assembly--contig:-NODE-2801-length-16259-cov-3.462798_pt1 | contig 16259 bp, 10 predicted proteins | sample MGYA00237866_ERZ511479 | MGnify/ENA metagenome assembly ERZ511479 | reverse complement strand
GTGCTCTTCCGATCTGTTCTCGTGCTGGGAGTTCACCGTGGTCTGGTCTGATTGGACCAATCCCGGTGACCCATGGCTCCGAATATGAACTGACTACATGAGATAGCGGAGAGTCCGGAACTGCCGACTACTTCGGTCCATCTCAGAGAGAGACACCATGAAAAAAGTATTACTAGGAGCGTTGGGCGCAGGCGCTTTGGTTGCCGGGCTGACGCTCGGCGCTCTGCCTAGCCCGGCGTCAGATCATCTCGAATCACCTTTGGTGATGACCGATGGTCGAACTGATATCAATGACCTCTACGCATTCCAGTCATTGGAAAACCCCGACAACACGGTGCTGATCATGACCGTCAACCCGGTCGCTGGTGTTATGTCACCGACCACCTTCGATGAGAACGCGATCTACCAGTTCAACATCGACACCGATGGCGACGCCAAGCGCGAGAAGTGGATTCGCTTCACGTTCGACGAAGCCGATCCCGAAGGCGGCCAAGCAGTAACCGTGAGCGGTTCCGCTGGCAGCGCGAGCGGTACAACCCGCGAGAACTTCGAGTTTGGCGATGGCCAGATTGCTACGGGTGTCTACGACGACCCGTTCTTCTTTGACCTTCAGGCATTCCAAGACCAGGTAAAAGCTGCCGGTGGCGAGCGCACGTTCTGTGACAATGACCCGACTGACTTCTTCGCTGGTCTCGACGTGACTGCAATCGTGGTCGAAGTTCCGACCGAAATGATCACCGACAGCGATGACCCGACCGGTGCCAATGGCATCGGTATTTGGGCCGAGACTCGCGACGATGCGGGTCGCATCGACCGTGCTGGTCGCCCCGGAATCGCCACCGTCCTCATCTCTGATGGATCCGAAGATGGCTTCAATAGCCGTCTGCCACACGACGACCTCAATCGCTTCGGCGATCAGGTCCGTGACACCTTGGTCGCACTCAGCGGTCTCGATGACAGTGGCTACACCGAAGAAGAAGCGCAGGCGGTGACCGAGGTCCTGTTGCCTGACATTCTCACCTTTGACCCAACGTCGACCGATGGTTACCTGAATGGCCGAGGACTCAGCGATGATGTCATCGATGCCAGCTTGGCAATCATCACCGGGAGTATGGCCAGCAGTGAGTCACCAGTGCTCACCAGTGACTGTGTCGACGCAAACGACGTCGACTTCCTGGATGGCTTTCCGTACCTAGCAGAACCGAACTAATTGGTCCTCGCTTCTCACGGAGCGAAGCGGTGACATGAGAAGTAGGTCGTTCGTTTCGGCCTGCGATCTACTTCTCATCGTCAGTCTCCTCCTTTCCCCCCGCTCTTAACCCTCCTCTTCCACTTTGCTTTCTGATCACCATCTGCCATAGGACATTCGTGAACTTCACCAAATTCGCCACCGCTGCCATCATCGCCGGCGTCCTTATGGGCGCCTACGGACTCGTGACCAACACTTCGGCGTACGAGCCAGCCGACGCGCCCACCCCGTTACAAGGAACGACGTCGCTGCAACCCATCACCGGCCTGGCTCCGATCGAGGACGTGATCGAGCTGTTCCAAGAGCGCTCTGATGCGCACGCCAAGGACTACATCAGCCGCACCCAGCTGGGCGTTGCACTTAACGCGCAGGCGCGCGAAAGCGCCGACCTTGCTGGATATGCAAAAGCCGAAGGTGTGCTGCGTGATGCGCTCGAGCTCAACCCCCGCTACAGCGCGGCGAAACTTGCGTTGGCAGGTTCATTACATTCTCAGCACGAGTTTGGTCAGGCGCTTTTGCTGGCCACCGAGGTTCAGGACTCTGACCCCTCCGAGCTCAGCGCGCTTGCCCTTATCGGCGATGCAAACTTCGAACTCGGCAACTATGTTGCAGCCGAATCAAACTACAACGAACTGGTTGCAATCGAACGCAGCGCCCCGACCGTGAGCCGACTGGCTCGCCTCGCTTCGATTCAAGGCGACAATGCTGGTGCGGTCGAACTGGCGACCGAGGCGCTCGAACTCAGCGACGGGTTTCCAATGCGCCCTAACGCAGCGTCGTTCTACTGGTTCCAGGTTGGACACTTCCAATTCAACAACGGCCAGGTCGACGAGTCCATTTCATCACTCGAGACCGCACTCGAGATCGATCCCGACTCAAGCGGTACGAAAGAGAAGCTAGCTTCGATCGCGTATGCCACTGGCGACCTCGAGCGTGCTGGTGACTTGTACCTCGAGCTGATCGAGACCGGTCCCGCGCCAGACCTGTTCGGCTCCTATGCCGACATTATGCGCAGCCAAGGCAACGATGAACGAGCTGCAGAATTTGATGAGCTCGGCCAAGCACTGGCCGTCGAAACGCTCGATGATTTCCCAGCCGAGCGCCGCCATCTCGTCGACTTCTTCTTGACTCGCGATCCGCAGCTCGCACGAGACCTTGCTCAAGCCGATCTTGTCGAACGCCAAGATGTTGGTGCCTATGACACGTTGGCGTGGGCGCTATTTCACACCGGCGACTTTGCCGAAAGCCAAGCGGCCATCGAGATGGCGCTGGCCGAGGGCACCCAGGACGCGTCGATGCTGTTTCATGCAGCTGCGATAGCCAATGCAAATGGTGACGCTGCTGCGGCGGCGACATTTGCGCAGCAGGCACTAACGATCAATCCGTCATTTCACCTAACCGATGTGGAGACGGCCCGAGATCTCGCGCTTGCTGGCTGATTCCTAACCATCGCTCCCTGGCCAGCACAAGGCCCCAGCAGCGGATCGTGCCCTGGACGCAGGGCACGATTCGCTGTCTTGTGGCGCGATACATGGCGTGCGGCCAGGACCCTAAATTGAAATTGTCAAGTTTCTTGGGAATGCGCCATAGGGGCTGTTGGTTGGAGAGTTTTGTCCCGTACGCTTCATGCCACATCTGGCATGAGATGTTCCCCCCAACGAACCCCACCACCGGCGCAGCTCGCAGAGGCTGCGCACGCAGGAGAAAACACATCATGGTTAAAGCCGTCGGAATTGACCTTGGCACCACCAACTCAGTAGTTGCGGTGCTCGAAGGTGGCGACCCTGTCGTCATCGCCAACGCCGAAGGCGCTCGCACAACGCCATCGGTTGTCGCCTTCGCCAAGAGTGGCGAAGTGTTGATGGGCGAGGTCGCCAAGCGTCAGGCCATCACCAACCCCGAGCGCACGTTGCGCTCGGTCAAGCGCCATATGGGCAGCAGCTGGACCATCGACATCGACGGCAAGGACTACACCCCCCAAGAAGTATCGGCCCGCACGCTGCAAAAGCTCAAGCGAGACGCCGAGGCCTACCTGGGTGAGCCCGTGACCCAAGCCGTCATCACCGTCCCCGCGTACTTCGACGACGCCCAACGCACCGCTACCAAAGAAGCCGGCCAGATCGCAGGACTCGATGTCTTGCGCATCATCAACGAGCCCACCGCTGCTGCGCTCGCCTACGGGCTCGACAAGGACACCGATCAAACGGTCTTGGTCTTCGACCTCGGCGGCGGAACATTCGACGTTTCCGTGCTCGAAATCGGCGATGGTGTTTTCGAGGTGAAATCCACGAGCGGTGACACCAAGCTGGGCGGCGACGACTGGGACGAAGCGGTCATCGAATGGTTGGCGACCAAGTTCAAGAACGATCACGGCGTCGATCTGTCGAGCGACAACATGGCGATGCAGCGGCTCAAAGAAGCCGCGGAAAACGCAAAGATCGAATTGTCCGTCAAGCAAGAGACTCAGATCAATCTTCCGTTCATCACCGCTACCGACGCAGGCCCCCTGCATCTTGACTTCACGCTGAGCAGGTCGAAGTTCCAAGAGATGACGAGCGGCTTGCTCGACCGCTGTCGCGGACCGTTCGAGAGTGCCATCAAGGACGCCGGCCTGGTCATGGGCGACATCGAACACGTCATCCTGGTCGGTGGCTCAACCCGCATGCCAGCGGTGACCGAACTTGTTCGCGAACTCACCGGCAATGATCCCAACAAGGGCGTGAATCCCGACGAAGTGGTTGCCATTGGTGCTGCAGTGCAGGCTGGCGTGCTCAAGGGCGAAGTCACCGACGTACTGTTGCTCGACGTGACCCCGCTGTCGCTCGGCATCGAGACCAAGGGCGGCGTGATGACCACGTTGATCGAGCGCAACACCACAATCCCGACCAAACGCACCGAGGTCTTCACCACCGCCGATGACAATCAGCCGTCGGTTGAGATTCATGTGTTGCAGGGGGAGCGGGAGATGGCGCAGTTCAACAAGACACTGGGCAAGTTCCAGCTGGTTGACCTGCCACCGGCTCCTCGAGGCGTGCCGCAGGTCGAAGTCACCTTCGATATCGATGCTAACGGCATCGTGCACGTTGCTGCCAAGGATCGGGCCACGAACAAGGAACAGTCGATCACGATTACTGGCCAGTCTTCGCTCGACAGCGACGCGATTGATCAGATGATCAAAGACGCCGAGTCACACGCCGACGACGACAAGCGCCGCCGGGCCGAGGCCGAGGTTCGCAACAACGCAGACAACTTGGTGTACCAAACTGAAAAGCTGCTGCGTGAACACGGTGACAAGATCACCGACGAAGAACGTGCCGAGGTCGACGAAAAGTTGGCTGCTCTCAAGACCCAGCTCGAAGGCGACGACCTTGATGCCATCAAGGGCTCAACTGAGGCCCTGATGAACGCAAGCCAGCAGTTCAGCCAGCGGCTGTACGAACAGGCAAGCGCCGAGAACAACGCCGATCCAGCGGCTTCTGACGCAAGCGCAGGCAACGATGACGACATCGTCGACGCCGAGATTGTCGAAGAAGACGAAGAGTGATGGGCGGCGTCGACGAAACCGGCCCCGAGCCGGCTGTTCCCGATGAGTCAGGCGCCGATGCAGCGGCACCAGAATCAGCTGCAGCCGACACTGGCATCACCGATGCAGAGATTGCATCATTGATCGACGAGCAGTCCGCGGCCGATGCCGCGCCTCGGGGCGCGGCGGTCGCCGACATTTCCGAGGAAGCAGTCGTGGCCCTTATTGCCGAGCGCGACGACTACCTCGACCAGTTGCAGCGGGCAAAGGCCGAATTTGCCAATGCCAAGCGCCGCAGCGACGAGCGAGCCGAGACCCAGCGCGCCCAAGCAGCTACCAGTCTGGTCGAAAAGCTCCTTCCGGTGCTCGATAGCTGCGATGCCGCGCTTGCACAGGGCATCGAGGAGGTGCGGCCAGTCTGCGATGCACTCTTCGACGTGTTGTCGGCGCAGGGCCTCGAACGTGTCGACGCCATCGGCGAGGCCTTCGACCCCGAGTTGCACGAAGCCGTGTTGTACGAGGCAGGCGAAGGCGAGCAGGTCGTCATCGAGACTCTGCGCACGGGCTACCGCTGGAAAGAGCGCGTGCTTCGGGCCCCAATGGTCAAGGTACAAGGCTGAACACCAGTGGCAAATGACGTCAAACGCGAGTGGTTTGAAACTGACTACTACGCCGTTCTCGGCGTACCAAAAGACGCACCCCATGCCGATGTCACTAAGGCGTACCGCAAGCTGGCTCGTAAGAATCATCCCGACACAAATCCTGGTGATGCTGCTGCCGAAGAGCGCTTCAAAGAAATCTCTGGCGCGTACGACGTCATCGGCGACGAGGACAAACGTGCAAGCTATGACCAGGCGCGCCGTATGGGGCCAATGGGCGGCGGGCAGGCCGGGCCTGGCGGAGCGGGCAGCTTTGGATTCGAGGGCGTCGACCTCGGTGACATCTTGGGGTCGATGTTCGGTGGGGGAGCTGGCGCCGCAGCTGGCGGCTTGTTTGGCGACCAGCCCGGCGGACGGTACGCCCGAATCAAGCGTCCTGGCAACGATCAAGAAGCTCGGCTCACCATCTCGTTTGACGACGCGGTGCGCGGTACCACCGCGCCGATCAGCCTGACCGATGATGCCGGAAAGCGAACCATCAAGGTGCGGATTCCCGCGGGTGTCGAATCGGGCCAGCGCATCCGACTGCGCGGCAAAGGTGGTGCTGGTGACCCACCAGGCGATCTCTATGTGCGGATCGATGCTGGCTCTCACAAGGTTTTTGGGCGCAAAGGCGCGACATTGACGCTCGAACTCCCAGTAACCATCGCCGAGGCGGCATTGGGTGCCGAAGTTCGAGTTCCTACGTACGACGGTGAGTCTGTCACGGTGAAAATTCCTGCAGGAACCCAGCACGGGCGCACGTTGCGCGTCCGCGGGGCCGGGGTACCGAATGTCGATGGACATCCCGGTGATCTGCTCGTCACGGTCGGTGTCGCAGTTCCCCAAAACCTGACCAAGAAACAGACCGAGGCGTTGCGCTCGTTTGCTGAGCTCGACACCGAGTCGCCGCGCAAGCACTTCGAGTCGACTAAATGATGGTTGCCGTGACGCGAGCCGAACGAGCGCGGGCGCTGCTTTGCGACCGGGGATCGAACGAGCAGCAATTTCCTGCACCTCGAGGTCGAGTAGAGGTCGATGGTTAGTTATGGCCGATAGCACCGAAATTCGGACGAGGGCCGTCTATATCATCTCGGTCGCAGCCGAATTGACCGGCGTTCACCCCCAGACGTTGCGTGTCTACGAGCGAAAGGGCCTGGTTGCTCCCGCTCGCACCGGCGGAATGAGCCGCAGGTACAGCGAAACCGACTTGGACAGGGTCCGACGAGTGCTCGAACTCACCAACGAAGGTCTTAACCTTGCGGGGGTGGCTCGGGTGCTCGAGCTCGAGGCCCACGTGGCCAGACTCCGTCGTCGAGTCGAGGAACTCGAAGGCCAAACGACCTACTCGACCGCACTTGTGCCGGTGCGATCGCGTCACGCGACTCCCACTTCGAGCGATAAGCATCCGGCGGCTACAGGGCCGTCTGACTCATAAAGCGCCAGCTTTACCCAACGGAGCGTGACCCGTAGGCCATATGGCCTGTCTATAACTGTGGGCAAACCTACACAACTGTCAAGCAAAGTATGTCGTGCCGCCCACATAGCGGCTATTGTGTGCCGTTGATTGTCGACCCCCGCGGGGCGCCAAGCCGAAGTACTTCCTCGGCCTGCCCGCGAGGGAAAGCTAGGGTTTCAGGAATACGCGCCTGAAGCCGTTGAAACGGAGATTTAGGGATGACCCATCTACCCACCACCACCGCCGCCAGGCGGTCACCCCGCCAGCGCTATTTAGTGCCAGTCGTGGCGCTGCTAGCGGTTGCCATGTTCGGCGCAGTCATGACGCTTGCGGGATCTACGCCAGATGCGCAGGCCCAGCTAGACAATACGACGTGCTACACCATCAACGATGGCGAAGGAATAATGACCAGTTGGACGGCTGGGACCCAGACTGATCTTGGAAACACGGGCCTGCCGGCAATCGAAGCACTCGCGGCCAATCAGGATCGCAATGAACTGTGGGCCTATGACGACGCCACCCAAGCGTTGTACATCTTCACGCCTGGGAGCCCGGTGCCCACCGCTGCTTTCCCTGGACAGCAGTTCACCAGCGGTGACCTCGACAGCCTTACTTTCGTCAACCACACCGATGGTGACCCGACCAACGATGAGCTGTGGGGCACGTACAGGAATCCAAACCCAAATGTCAACAACGGGCCCAACGAGCCTGACCAGCTTGTGCAGATCGATCTCACAACTGGAATAGCAAGTGCACCAATCACGATTACGGACCCGGGCGCGGGTACCAACAACGAACAAGATGACAATGACGGTCTGATCTGGGATCCCCAGACCGGTTTCTTTTACGGCGTAATCGGCGGAGACTCGACCGCGAACGAACTGATTAGAATCAACCCTGTCGACGGGTCAATTGTCCAAACACCGCTTTCGCTTCCCGGCGGCGAACCAATCTTCGATATTGAGAGCTTGGGTCAAGGAGCTGATGGACCGCTCTACGGCACAGTCGGCGAAGACGGCCCCAATGCCAACCAGTTTCTCTCGATTGACCAGAACACAGGTGCTGTGACCATAATTGGCCAGTTCGACCCCATCCTCGACGGTAATGGCGTTAATGTAAACGTCGACTACGAAGCAACGGCATGTCTGACGCCGCTGGGTTCACTGGGCGACACCGTGTTTGAGGACACCAACGAAGATGGTGTGCAGGGTGCACCGGCCGACGAGCCTGGTATTGCTGGCGTGACCGTCAACTTGCTCGACGACGCTGGAGTCCAGATCGACACCACCACCACCGACGCAAACGGCAACTACATCTTCGATGATCTGCCTGCTGGCGACTACATCGTCGAGTTCATCGCCCCTGATGGCACCGAACTGACCACCCAAGATGCTGGTGGCGACGATGTCGCTGACTCAGACCCTGACCCCCAAACCGGCCTCACCGACGTCATCACGCTCGATGCGGGCGAAGACAACGAAGACGTCGATGCCGGCGTCGTGCCGCTGTTGGCTTCGCTTGGTGATCGGGTATTCGAAGACACCAATGCTGATGGCGTGCAGGGTGATCCTGTCGAAGAGCCGGGTATTGCTGGAGTTACGGTCAACCTTCTCGATGAGAACGGTGGCCAGATCGATACCACCACCACCGACGCGAACGGCGTGTATGGATTCGATGATCTGCCTGCGGGCGACTACATCGTCGAGTTCATCGAGCCTGCCGACCGTGACTTCACGGCCCAAGATGCTGGCGGCGACGATGCTGCTGACTCTGATGCTGATCCGGTTTCGGGTCGCACCGACGTCATCACCCTCGAACCGGGCGACGACGATCCAACAATCGACGCTGGCCTCACGCCACTGCCGATACCTGTTGGTTCAATCTCTGACACCGTGTTCCTCGATGCCGACGGCGACGGCGTGCAAGGTGATCCTGCCGACGAGCCAGGTGTTGCCGGCGTGACGGTCAACCTTCTCGATGAGAATGGCGAACAGATCGCAACCACAACCACCGATGACAACGGCAACTACATCTTCGGCGAGCTTCCTGCGGGAACCTACGTGGTCGAGTTTGTTGCTCCCGACGGCCAGGAGTTCACAACCCAGGACGCGGGCGGCGACGACACCGCCGATTCTGATGCTGATCCTGATACCGGACAGACCGACGACATCGTGCTCGGCGAAGGTCAGGACATCGACAGCGTCGACGCTGGTCTCACGCCCGTCTCTGCCCCGGCAATTGGCTTGGCCAAGGACTTGACCTCAGGCCCGACGCTGCGGGCCGACGGCGACTACGACGTGTCGTACACGTTCATCATCGAGAACCTTGGCAACACGGTGCTCAACGGTGTGCAGTTGAGCGACAACGTTGGACTTGGTCTTGCCGGAACCGGCGCCACGCTGGTCTCGGGCCCAATTCCCAACGACGCTGGTGACTGCTCAACCGCAGTTGCACTCGGCACGCAGACCCTGGCGATCGGCGAGTCGTGTACCGCAGTGTGGGACTTCGTCATCGCGACCGACGGATCCGCAGTTGCGTTCGACAACTCGGCTTCGGTCGAAGGCACTCCTCCAGCCGGTCCTGACGTTTCTGACGTCTCCGACGACGGCGATGATGTCGACGCAAACGACAACGGCAACGCCGGCGACCCCGACGAAGACACACCAACGCCAGCGACAATTCCTGCTCTGGCAGCCCTGGGTGACACCGTGTTCGAAGACACCAACGCTAACGGCATCCAAGACCCAGGTGAGCCTGGCGTTCCTGGTGTCGTCGTGACGCTGCTCGACGAAGAGGGTTCGCCAACGGGCCAAACCGACCTCACCGACGCCGACGGCATATACGGCTTCGACGAACTCGACCCTGGTACCTATATTGTCGAATTCACCGAACCAGCCGGTCGTGACTTCACGCCGCAGGATGCCGGCGACGACGAAGCGGCTGACTCCGATGCCGATCCGGCCACTGGTCAGACGGATCCCGTCACGCTCGCCGCTGGCGACAACAACGAAGACGTAGACGCCGGTCTCACGCCGCCACCATCACCGGTCGGGTCAATCTCTGACACGGTCTTCGACGATCTCGATGGCGACGGCATCCAAGATCCAGACGAACCGGGCATCGCGGGCGTCACCGTCCGCTTGCTCGACGAAGATGGCAATGCCGTTGTAGGCGTTGAACCAACCACTACCGGCGACGATGGCACGTACATCTTCGCCAACCTCCCAGCTGGCGACTACATCGTCGAGTTCGTAGCTCCCGACGGTCGTGTGTTCTCACCGGCCAACGAGGGCGACGACGAAGCTGCTGACTCCGATGCAGGCCCAGACGGCCGCACCGACGTCATCACGCTCGCCGCTGGCGACAACAACCGTGACGTCGACGCTGGTATTGCTCCGGTACCGGATCGTGAGTTCCCAGCCATTGGTCTCGCCAAGTCGCTCTCGGCAGGACCGGTCGAAGGCGCCGATGGTGTGTTCACATTGACCTACACCTTCGTCATCGAGAACCTCGGTGATGTTGCACTCTCAGACGTCGGCATCGCCGATGACTTCGAAGCCGTCTTCGCTGGAGCAACCGTCGAGTCAGGCCCAACGCCTGCCGGTGGCGACTGCTCTGCTGAAGCAGCCACGAATTCTGCCAGCCTGTCAGTCGGCGAAAGCTGTACTGCAGTCTGGGAGATCGAGGTAAGTGGTATCACTCCAGGTGAGACCTACGACAACACCGCAATTGCGACCGGTACCTCACCAGAGGGCGAAGAAGTCTCCGACACCTCTGACGACAACACCGGGGTTGATCCCGCTGATGTCGAAACCGACCCAGACGGCGATGGAAACGCTGATGAGCCAGGCGAGAACGATCCAACTCCGGTGACCTTCCCTGCAGCTCCTAACCAAGCTGTCATTGGCGACAAGGTGTTCATCGACGCCAACGGCAACGGCATTCAAGATCCAGGCGAGGCCCCAGTCCAAGGTGTGACCGTCGAGATCCGAAAGACTGACGGCACTGGCCTCATCGAGGTAACGACCGACGAAGACGGTCTCTGGTCAGCCATGGTTGACCCAGGCGAGTACGACATCACGTTCATACCACCTGCTGGTTTCATCTTCTCACCACAGAATGCTGGCGACGACACCGAGGCAGACAGCAATGTCGACCCAAGTGGCGAGACCGGCACCATCACGGTGGCCGATGGTGAAATCAACAACTCCATCGATGCTGGCCTCGTGCCGCTCGGAACTGTGGGCAACCGAGTGTTCAACGATGCGAACAACAACGGCATCCGCGATCCTGGCGAACAGCCAATCCAAGGTGCAACGGTGCAGCTGTTCGTAGCGAACGCCGATGGCACCAAGGGTGCAGTGGTAGACACCATCGTCACCGGCGCTGACGGCAACTACCTGTTCGATGAAGTCCTTTCGGGGAGCTACATCGTGGTGGTCACGCCCCCAGCCGGGTTCCGTATTGGAGCACAGGACGCCGGTACTGATGACACTGTCGACAGCGACATCTCTCCCGTCACGGGCGAGAGTGCCGTGATCACGGTTGGTATTGGTCAGGAAGTAACCGATGTCGATGCTGGCCTGGTGCAAGACCCAACGACTCCGGTCAACCCGGGTGGCCCACAGCTGCAGAGCCCAACCATCACCAATGCACCTGGCCCGGTCGCCGCACCAGCGCCGTCGCCTGTGCCGTCGACACCGCCTTTGGCGGTGACAGGTTCAAGCAGCAACGTATTGGCGACCCTAGCTATTGCAATGATGGCTGTTGGTGGCACGCTGCTCATTGGTGCACGCCGCGAGCGCGACCAAGACTGACACCCACCCATACTCGTGACATCGGTCGTGTGATCGGGTAGCGAGCATGAACTCACCGAATGGCCCAGAGGTTCTCCTCTGGGTCATTCTCTGTTTTGTTCCAGCCTGACTTTGTAGAGGTGCAATCAGACTGATGCAGAATCACTGGGTATTCATTCGGTCTCGCCCCTCATACAAGATAAGGTTGGCGAGTAACGGCCAGCAACTGAAAGAGAGCCAGCCGTGCCAGCGACCGTTGTCGTCGGCACCCAATGGGGTGATGAAGGCAAGGGCAAGGTCACCGACCTCCTCGCCAAAGAGATGCAATGTGTGGTGCGCTATCAAGGCGGCCACAACGCCGGACACACGCTTGTGGTCGACGGCGAGTCATTTGCGCTTCAACTTATCCCGAGCGGTGTTCTGTATCCCCACCTGACCCCGATCATCGGAAATGGTGTCGTGGTTGATCCGCTCGTGCTTCTGCGCGAGATGGACATGTTGACCTCTCGAGGGGTCGACGTCTCCAACCTTCGAGTTTCTGCCAATGCGCACCTCATCTTGCCGTACCACCAGATGCTCGATGTGGTCTTTGAGCGGCACCTGGGTGAGAACAAGCTCGGCACCACCAAGCGCGGTATCGGACCCGCCTACGCCGACAAGGCTGCGCGCGTAGGCCTGCGGGTACAGGATCTTTTCGACGAGTCGATCTTTCGGGCCAAGCTCGAAGTCGTACTGCACGAGAAGAACCCACTGCTCGCAAAGGTGTACAACAAGCTCGGGTACGAGATCGAAGAGCTTGTCGAGACCTACATCGGCGAATGTGCGCCTCGGCTCAAACCGTTTATGGCCGACACCATCGATCTGGTGCACACTGAACTCGAACGAGGCGGCAACGTGCTATTCGAGGGAGCCCAAGCAACGTTCCTCGACCTCGACCATGGCACGTATCCGTTTGTGACATCGTCGAACCCGACTGCCGGAGGAGCCTGTACCGGTGCCGGCGTCGGACCTCGTCATATTCAGCGAGTGATCGGCGTTGCCAAGTCGTACCTGACTCGCGTTGGGTCCGGCCCCTTCCCGTCGGAGCTGTTCGACAGTGTTGGCGACCACCTCGTTGATGTCGGTCACGAATTCGGGACGAACACCGGGCGTCGCCGTCGGACTGGCTGGGTCGACGCAGTCATGTTGCGTCACGCGGTTCGCCTGAACTCACTTTCAGAGATTGCGTTGACGAAGCTCGACGTCCTGGACCAACTTGAGTCAGTGAAGATCTGCGTTGCCTACGACATCAACGGCGAGCGGCACGAAAAGATGCCGTTTCACCAGAGCGATTTTCACGACGCCAAGCCCATCTACAAACAGATGCCGGGCTGGCAGACCGATCTAACCGGTTTCACGAACCGCGACGAACTGCCTCAGATGGCGCTCGACTATCTCGAGGAGCTTGAGCGCGAGATTGGCGTCCCAATCAGCATTATTGGTGTGGGTCCTGGCCGGAAGCAGATCGTTCATTTCAGCACCGCCGCCTAGCTCCCAGCTAGATGGCTACCAACGAACGGCCACCTATGTCCGACTCCGTCGAAAATGTTCTCGCCACCCGGTACGCCACTGATGCAATGGCAGCGATCTGGTCGCGGTCTGGCAAGGTTGTCCTTGAGCGCTGGTTGTGGATTGCGGTTCTCAGGGCCCAGCATGATCTTGGCTTGCAAGTGCCCGATGGCACGATCGAGGCATATGAAGCAGTCGTAGACCAGGTCGACCTTGGCTCGATCGACGCCCGCGATCGCATTGTGCGCCACGACGTCAAGGCGCGCATCGAAGAGTTCTCTGCTCTCGCCGGGCACGAGCACATCCACAAGGGGATGACTTCTCGCGACTTGACCGAAAACGTCGAGCAGCTGCAAATTCGGCGCAGCCTGGAGCTGGTACGCGACCGGGTTGTTGCCGTGCTTTCGCGTATGGGTACGCTGGCCACCGATTACAGCGACCTGGCGCTGGTCGGGCGCTCGCACAATGTGCCAGCGCAAGTCACCACGCTGGGCAAGCGCATCGCGACCTCAGCCGAGGAACTTCTCATCGCTTTTGATCGGCTCGAAGGGCTTGTTGCCGGGTATCCGCTCCGGGGCGTCAAAGGACCGGTTGGAACCCAGCAAGATCTCTATGACTTGTTCGAAGGCGACGCCGACAAGGTGGTTGAACTCGAGAACCGCATCGCCAAGCATCTGGGATTTACGTCAACCTTTGACAGCGTGGGCCAGATCTATCCCCGATCGCTCGACTTCGACGTCGTGTCGGCGCTGGTGCAGCTTGCGGCCGGACCGGCAAACTTAGCGACGACAATCCGACTGATGGCGGGCGAAAACTTGGTCACCGAGGGATTCGCTCCCGGCCAGGTTGGCTCGTCGGCGATGCCGCACAAGATGAACGCTCGTTCCTGCGAGCGCGTCAACGGATTCGTTTCTATTCTGCGAGGCCACCTGACCATGGTGTCGGGCATGGTGGGCAACCAATGGAACGAAGGCGACGTCAGCTGCTCGGTGGTGCGGCGGGTGGCGCTACCCGATGCATTCCTGGCAATCGATGGGCTGTTCGAAACTTTCCTGAGCGTGCTTGAGGGTTTCGGAGCATTCCCCGCGGTTGCTGATCGTGAGCTGGCGCAATATCTACCTTTCGTAGCAACTACCCGGGTTCTGATGGCTGCAGTCAAGGCCGGTGCGGGGCGCGAGACGGCTCACGAGGTCATTAAGGAACACGCCGTCGCCACTGCGCTCGACATGCGCAAGGCGAGCGCTGATCTCACACCACTGGTCGATCGTCTGGCGTCTGACGACCGACTGCCTTTAGGAGCTGACGAACTCGAGGCATTGCTTGGCGACCCGCTCGCGCTCGCTGGCCGGGCGCCAGACCAGGTCGAAGCGGTCGTTCGTCGCATTTCGGCAGTGTGTGACCGCTACCCCGAAGCTGCGACTTATGTGCAGAGTGACATTTTCTAGCCAATCCACGACGTACGGGATCTCACAAAGTATTGGTTGAGTATCCGCGTTGGGCCGTGACACTGTCCTTATTGTGGCGCGCATGCCGGTGCAGAGACTGGACAATCATCAACGACTGACCACGATGGTCTGCGCCTCATGCGATGTCACGTGGCGCGGTTGCGCAGCTGACGAATGCTGGTCATGCGGCGACGCCACCAGCGTCGGCGAAGCAACGCCTCGCCACGTTCGGTACTCGCCAGCGGTAGCCGATGCAGAGCGTCTCGTAGGCTAATCGAAGGGTCCGCAGCGCCGACGTGCCGGACTTCGCCCCGGAGTGGCTATCGTCACAGGTAGTTCGATCCCCGGTATCGGGAGTTTCTCATGGTCGGCGGCTGCTGGGGGGTGGCCGCCGACCATGATCCATTTTCGGCTGGAGCGCAGTTTGGCACTACGCGAAGGGTTACGACGAGTAGTCGTAAAAGCCGACGCCGGTCTTCCGACCAAGGAGTCCACCTGAGACCATCCGCTTCAGCAGCGGCGGTGGGGCATAGGTCGGGATCTTGAACTCGGCGTAGAGAACCTCGGCCACCGACTGAATCGTGTCGAGACCGATCAAGTCACACAGGGTGAGGGGTCCCATGGGGTGAGCGCAGCCGAAAATCATGCCGTTGTCGATGTCCTCGCGCGTTACCTGACCAGTATCGAGCAACGAGATGGCTTGCAGCAGATAGGGCACAAGCAAACGGTTGACAATGAAGCCAGCGCGGTCCTTGCTCCTGATTGTTTCTTTCCCCAACGTGTCCTGAGCAAACTTTTCGCACACATCCACCACGGCCGGATCAGTCGTGATCGAGACGACGATCTCACACAGCTTTTGCACAGTGGCCGGGTTGAAGAAGTGCAGACCCAACACTCGGTCGGGGCGATTGGTAGCCGTACCGAGATTGACGAGCGGGATCGACGAGGTGTTCGACGCCAAGATGCAGTGCTCGGGCGTGACCTCGTCGAGTCGCTTGAACAGGTCGAGCTTGATTCCCTCGTTCTCGATGATCGCTTCGATCACCAGGTCACGATCGTTCAACGAACCAATGTCGGTGGTGTAGCTGAGAAGCGCGCCGGTGGTGGCGCGGTCCTCGTCGCTCAGCCGACCCCGCGACACAGCCTTGTCCATCGAGCCGTCGATGCGCTTTTGGGCCGCTTCGGCCGCTGCGGCCTCGGGTTCCATGACAATGGTGTCGAGACCGGACTTCGCACATACCTCCGCTATCCCTGAGCCCATAGTGCCACCGCCAATGACGGCCACCTTCTTGATTTCCACGTGTTCTCTCCCACGACGTCGTACTCCGCCGCACTCTACAAAGACTGCGGCGGTGCGCCCTAAGGGGGCTAGCTGATAGGTGTGCCGATTTCTTGACAGCACCAGGAGTTCCGCGCTGGACCGGGCTACGTGGTTCGGTCGTCATCTGGTGATGGTCGTCCGCTGGCGACTACGGTCGTCGGCGTCGTCATGTGAAAGGAAAGCCAATGGCTCGACTCACCAGCCTCAGCCGTTCTGTCGAGGGGCGGGTCGTCCTCATCACCGGTGCCGGCGCCGGTCAGGGACGCTCCACCGCCCACCT
>ENA-ORXR01002799-ORXR01002799.1-marine-metagenome-genome-assembly--contig:-NODE-2799-length-16262-cov-9.655175_pt1 | contig 16262 bp, 10 predicted proteins | sample MGYA00237866_ERZ511479 | MGnify/ENA metagenome assembly ERZ511479 | reverse complement strand
TCAAGTTGATATTTTGATTCATCTCCTTCATCTGAAAAATCTAATATTTGACTTTCTTCAATTTTTTTGATTACCCATTCATCTTCATCAACTACGTTATTTTTATAAATTTCATTTACCCATTTGATGAAACTCCACCTAAACATCCCCAATGAATCAAATAGGAAAGGATTTCTAAGTACTTGGTTTTCTTTTGTTTCATCAATCAGAACTAAATTGATACTTTGAATATCTCGGACTAATTTCCCGTAATATGATTTGCTACACGCCTGCCATGATTCCCTAATTGTACTTTTATTGAACTGAGCAGTTTTCATGATTTCTACTTCATTCAATTCCAGCTCTCTCATCACTCGGTTAACCAGTTTCTCAGAAGAATCTTCATTTATAAATTGAAATTCGGATTCGGTTAGAGCTTTTTTAGTTTCCTCACATATTGTCCTTTCATACGGCAAGTACAACCTATTTAAACGTTGGATCTCTTTTTTTTGGCTTTTAGTTTGAGCTAATTCTTCATCAATCTTTTCGAGTTTGTTTAATTCTTTTGGGTCATAAACGAATATATCACCAAACTCTTCTTCAAACCTTGCGCACCTGCCTATTCTTTGCAAAAAAGAGTTTGCAGGAGATATTTCAGTATGCATCACTTCGCAGGAAATATCCATTCCAGCTTCAATGACTTGAGTTGCGATTAGTATCAAATCTACGTTTTCATTTCTTTTTGTTTTACCAAGTTGATCTTTTAGAATTACTTCTTTCTCTTTTCTATGCTTATCAAAAAAGCGAGAATGAATGCAGAGTACTTTTGTCTTATTATTTTGTTGTTCTAATTCTTTTTCAATTTCAATAACGATATTCTGAGCAGTTTCAACTCTATTGCAAATTACGATTGTCCTATTTTGATGCTTCTCGACGATTAGTTTGGCATCTAATGGCTTGTTTTCTACATGAACTTGTTTTTTATTTTTATCAGCTCTATCCGAAGGAGGAAGTAATGATTTTATGATTTTTGCGTCTTCCGGAAAGTCTTTTAGGGTGACTATTTCAAAATTTGATTCCGGGAGATTTTTCTTTAAAAATTTAATAAAGTCGTCACTCAATGTCGCTGTCATGATGCAATACCGCGAAAGGTTTTTCAGTGATTTAAGTATTCCCAAAGTAGTGCTCATTGAGAGTGAAGCATCAAGTAAATGGAATTCATCAAATATTAAATAACTACCGATTAATGAACCTGCATTTACATTGGCTTGTCGTTGCGAAATTGCTAATGGGAAAGAACAAAAATTACTTAGAGTTTGATCAATTGTGGAAAAAATCAGCTCTTTTTCAAAGTTTTTATCGTTGCTGAATTCGCCTGTTTGCCGTTCTATTTCGTCATCAGGATAACCGTTATTTTTTAAAACTTCCTTGACATCTAAATAAATTGAATTGGTTAAAGCTCTTAGGGGCAAACTATAAATGAGTTTTGAAGGAAATGAAAAATTTGATTGCTCTTTCGCAAACAAGAAAGGCATAATAGATGCCCAAGTCTTTCCTGCACCAGTTGGAACAGATAGAATTACATTTTTGCCTTCAGTAAATAATTCGGCAACCTTGATTTGATAAGCATAGGGATAAAAAGAAGTAAGCTTTTTATTGAATTCCCGGAATGCTTTTTTATCAAAGCTCATTTTTATTAAAATTTAGTAAGTGTATGATTCAAAGCCCCAAACCCAATCCCCGTACTATTCCCAACCCCAACTTCCCACGCAAACTGTACAGCACGTGGATCACCCTCCACAATCACGGGGCACATTGTGCCTTTAATATCAATATTTCGATAAGTGACTTTTTTCAAATATGGCTTAGTGTATGCTGAATCAAACGATATAGAGATATCTGCTACTATACCTGCTCTTTCCAATTTCCGAGACATAGTCTCTGTTAAGTATTCTCCTGATTGTGAGTCTGTATAGTAATAGTATTGTTGATGTTTCGCTCCCTCAGGCTTTCGTTGTATCAGTATCGGGCTTTGAGCTAAAAAGCGATGACGATTACCAAAATCTGGGGTTGGTTTCATGATAACTTCTGTGACATGCATACCCCAGTTGATTTGTTGATCTTTAAAAATTCCATCCACGGCTTTTTTATGTAAGTCTTGCAGCGGTGAGCTGATGAATAGTTCTGCTCCGTGTGGAAATGTCAGCCCTTCTTTCGTTTTGTGTGCTTTGGATTTTGGATGACCTAAATGGGTCAACCATGATAAGGAATACAAAGAAATATCATCATGCAGCTCATTCTGACCTAACCATTTATGAAAAGCACCGACTAAGTGTTGTTGGTAATTATAAGGCACAACAGTAGTATTAGAGGACAGACGTAAGTAAATTCTCATTATGTAATTTTATAATATGTAGTCGGACCTGCTCTTTCGTTTCTAAGATAATAATTAATCAGCGCTTCAGCAGTAACATGGAGTTCCATATTTAATTTTTTTGCAGCTTTGTTGCATGTGGGACGTTTCTTTCTGCACTGCAGGTATTTTCACTATCTATCTACATGAAGACAGCCTTTTCAAAACTGAACTTAAAGAATTAGACATAGAATAATGATTGGGATCCCGAACTAATGATATTTAAGCTGCCATCAATTATCCTGCTCAGCACTTCATGAGTCCTGTGACATGTCAGCAATGTAATCACAATAAGTAAAAATTGACTAATACCTCATCTGTAATGTATGATGGCAATAACTAATCAGTGACTTTAGATCATGATAATTAAAACATCTAATCTATGCGGATCTAAATAATCTCTTGATCTTAATAGGGATTGACAAATAACCTGGTTCAAGGATGTAAATTACGTATAGCGTTTCAATCCATTGCCATGCTACATCACCGTAAAGGTGCCCGTAAGTGTACGACTCGAGGACCTGCGAAACTCGCGGAGGTCGATCTCTATTATATAAGCATAGACGCCGGGCTCAATCGTGTCTCCGCCGAAGAGACCATCCCAAGAGATGGTGGCTCCCTGAGAATTATAGACTTGGTTACCCCACCGATCAAATACGAACATGGAGACGGTATCGAACTCACAATTAGATAAGGGCCCTAAGCTATCATTCACTGAGTCGCCATTGGGCGAGAAGGCATTAGGCACGTACACGAAGCAAGAATCACAATTATCGAAAGATAATGATCCCACCAGATTCGCCGAGGCGGCAGCTGTGCCACAGGCATCTACAAATGCTCCGGCAGTCTGCATATAATCAAACACAAAATCACCATCACCATTAATTACCGAACCGAGGTCTAAGCTGATGGATGCGCTGAGATCACAGTCCGATATAGTCGGCCTGAGCGATATATCTGATCCGGCATAATCTAAATTCATGGCATTGCCTGCACCACTCCCACAGCGCACCTCTTTAGAAAATGCTAAGGTCATGGTCTGGATATTACAAGAATCTGGAAAGCTGACATCGGTGATCAGCGGTGCCTCCAGCATCAGATCCACATTGAGCTCTAATGTTCCTGATGGAGAAGGGGCGCCACAGAGAGTCAGTACCTCATCGACGCCATTAGTTGTCAAGTTGAGATCGTAAGTACCATTAATAGCAAGGGCTTCGTCCAGAGCGAAAGTCAGCTCTGTCAGGCTCATGGGAGTCTCAGTATCACAGTCACTATCGATGATGGTGCCAAAGACGGTCCTGCCCTGATAGGCTACGGAAAGATTGGCACTGCTGATGCTGCTACAGATGATGGGTACACTAAAGCTCAGCTGGAGCTCAGAGATAGCACAGTCCGTACTCCAGTCAGCTGATTCTATACTAGCCCCGTCCTGAGACACCTTGCGAAATACCGTCATGATATCTCCACTGAGGGACAGTGAGCATTCATTAGTCAGATCAAAGCCGGGTACGCGATTAATGAATAATTGATACTCGGCATTCTCTAAGAGGGGCTGATCAAACTCAAAGACAAAGCTGCTACTGGATTCACAATTCTCTATGACTGTAGCGCCATTGATAAATCCATCGGGACCAGTGACCGTAAAAGAATTATTGGTGACTCCTGCGCAGAGCATAGCTTGAGAAAAATTGACGGTGACTGAATTAATCTGGCATGGATCATCTGGGATGACATCCACTAGTGAGGGTGGTACTCCATCATTAGTCACCTGGAAGCTGCCACTGAGCTCGCCAGTGCTGTTGTCGCATAGGTCCGTCACCGCTCGCGCATCAGAAGGTGATATCTGTAACTGATTCATGCCTGTGGCATTCAGCGGCTGAGCGAAATTGACGGTGAAGCGGCTATCAGATATACCTCCCTGATCGCATACCACGGAGGTGATAGAGCTGACCATCGTCGCATCACCATTGAGCGAAATATTCTCCACGGCAATAGAACTACACTTAATATTTTCTGAAAAGAGGATGTCGACTTCCGATACGGCGCAGCCTTGCTCCGCCACAATGTCAGCAACGCCTGGATTTACATTATCTATAATCCCAATATCTTCAGATAGGCTAAAGTCGATAGTATAGCCTCCTGGTGCTCTATCAAAATTAGATACAGTGAGCACGTAAGTATTCCCTTCTACCACGTCTATCAGATCATTAAATGTATTACGGCCTGAATCATTAGATGGCGAACTAGCGGCACAGCCTCCTCCCTGCCTAAAGAAGGATGAAGCTCCCGTGGCCCCCGTATCGCCATTGCATCCCGGTCCTCCTGCTGAATTGCAGCTTACTAATAAACTCGGAGTAGTAAATATATCAGCGCATGACGCATTAGTTAAGTTGTACATAGACCAATCATAATCTACAGTCCTGTCATTTGGTCTTATGAGAAAACCAAATTTACCCGTCCGATTCACCGTGAAGGAATACCAGATATTTTTAATTTCATTTTGAATGCAACTGATCTCAGGATTGAGCTCATTAGGAAAAAATCCTTCATTAGCTGGGACAATAATCTCATCATACAAATTATTGCACACTGGCGTAGCGCCAATGCAGTCCGTATTAGTGATCTGTGCTGATATGGATAAGTGAAATGTGAGCAAAAGACAAACTCCTAAGAGAACAAGAAATCTATTCATACCATAAATATCTAAAGCTATCGTCTGATATAATAAATAATGATCAAAGTAATTCTGCAAAACTGCTGATTCTAATGCACTATTGTCAGCAGCGAGGTACTTAATGTCACTATGCAAGCCTGCGAGCGCAATTCGAATGAAAGCTTTCGATCCATAAATCCATGCAACTCATCTATTAGTCATGCGCTGCGAGCCAATAGCCCTATTTATAATGACAACCAATGTTCAAACTCTACCTATTGCAGCAAAACAATTCATGAGATAAACCTCAGCGTATCAGTAATATGCTCAGCTCACCAGACTCAGTCTTTCCGTCTTCAAATGACAGCTCATATCTGACTAAATACACACCTGATTCTACTCGTCTCCCTTGGCAATTACCGTCCCATTGGGCATCCGTAGCTGAGCTGCGAAACACTCTATTGCCCCACCGATCGTATATGCTGTACTGTGAGCTTGCGATATTTGGTCCGAAAATGCTAAAGAAGTCATTCTGCCCATCTGCATTTGGGCTAAAGGAATTAGGGATATAGTATAGGGCCTGAGAGTCGTAGCTGCAGGAGCCATCATCACACACCGCATTTGGATCAAAGTTGTCAGCCTCTGGATCTGTGCATCCTTTCACCAGGTCTTGAATGATACATCTGCACCCATCCCATGTCTCTACTCCATTTCGACAGTCACCATCATCACAGCCTGGATCAGTTAGTATCTCACCTGGCTGACATGTACAGCCATCCCAAGTCTCTATTCCATTAGCACAGTCACCATCATCACAATCTTGGATGCCCTCATCTACAATGATAAATACAGCGGTCTCGACCACGTTAAGGTCACCGCATGGGCACGGAATGGAGAGCTCCAAAACAATTAATTCTGGGGTCTCTTGTACGGTATCCTGAATGATCGTAATTGGAATCTTATACTCATTTTGGCCAGGGAGTAGCTTAATCACTTTCTGATCAATCCTGTAGTCTGCGCCTTGAGATGCCGTACTTCTAGATGAGATATTAAGATCTAATTCGCTGACACCTAAGATAGCTGGATCAATGGCAGATAATAATAGATAGGGGTTTTGACTGCAGGACTCTTTAATGACATTCCCGACTTGATCATTGACATAGGTATCTGCGTAAGCATCTACATGAGCAATCATAGAGTTAGCTGAAACGAAAACTCCAGAATCATGACTACCGTTGCGTTGGTCAGCAATTGCAATTTTCAAATGGTATGTCTCACATGGTATAATCGATGACTTTGCTGTAAAGACAGTGGTGAATCCATCAAAGCCAGTGTCATCTAAATAGCGTCCTGGCTCAGTCACGCATTTTCTGAAATCAATCTCAGACTGCAGTGAATTTGATACATAGAATTCTTTATTGACAATATTATTAATGGAATTATAGCTAATTGGCGTGCCATCATTTAAAGTCGCCAAATTAATGGCGCCATTGGAGAATGGTCCCGAAATACCAGGTCCGCTAAGCAGTATAAGCATTGGATCAGGCGCGTTACTATCGTTTGAAAGGCAATACTCATCCGAGGCATAGCTGTAGCTCAATGTCAGCTCTTCGATGGAGGATGTAAAGTCAAATTCAAGTATGGCTTCGTTATAGCATGCCATATTCACTTGATTAATATCTGGGTCCACTGCGCGATCGCCATCCAAACCTTTACCTTGATTACCTGGTGGGTTAGGCCCCACAGCCACATCTACATCTCCAGTGGTCAGCAGGATACCTTCCTCTATCTGATAGATGTGGCCTCCATGATAAAATTGTCCTACTGCCTGACCATTATTATTGCCTGAGATGGTCGCATTAGACACGTCTACGCAGCTGTTAGAGAATACCTGACTAGCGAGGACATCGGCATCAACTTCCACGGTCGCGATCAATGGACTCTTCGCTGCTGGTCGTCTGATTATAAATGGGATATCAATATCTACCATAGTGATGCAGTCATTAGGTAGATCTATCTGAATGGTGATGCACTGGGTGTCGCTGGCTCTGAAAGTGGTAAATATCTGCCCCTGCGCTGGACCTCCAATGGCTTGTACCAGACTAAGTATTTCACCCCGTAGATCATAGAGCGTTATATCTATTGAGTCTGAGATGGATGACTGTGCAGTACTGACTTCATAGACTTCATTGCTCATGAGTCCACATATCTGATAGGATCTACTATGATCTGACATGACGAAATCCATGGCTGGATCATCGAATAGAGTCGTATAGCCTATGGGTTTTGCCTGACACTGACCCATAAGGTAAGAGCCAGATGCACAACTTACGATCATGATGAAGAAGATCTGAGACACACGAGTCCTGACCCTGAGCATTGTATTTAAGTCCATATATCTGCCATAGTCAATTTCTCGCATCTGTAGAAAAGTAAACAAAATCGGAAAACGCTGCAATTTATTTTTTGATAGTGCAACGCCTTTCACAATTTAGGAGTATAAGAAGTAGATGCATCTAATTTTTTTTACTTTATTAAACTTTAGAAATCAATGAAATACTTATTCGCAAGTTCAATCGCACTATTTTTACTTCTATTTTCCTCTTGTACACAAGATGAAGATGTGGTTTTAGAAAATTTTAATCAAAGTTCTCCTCCCAAGACAGAACTGTTCTCTACTTTCTCTGGTGTCGTATTGGATGTGAATCAAAATGCACTGTCCGACGTCGCAGTAAGCATCGGAGAGTCAATGACAACTACTAATGAGTTAGGCCTATTTAGTTTAGATGGATACTTCAACTCGGAAGGCACATTGGTTCGCCTACAAAAAGATGGCTACTTCACTACTAATGGCTACGTCATTCCTATTGTAGATGAAGAATCTCAAATTAAGCTGTACCTCAGAGAAAGAATTACAGAGCTGACTATCGATAGCGAAAAGGATAATGATATATCTAACGATGATTATTCTCTTCAATTCTCTGAGTCAAGTTTTGTTGATGAGGACCAAACCGCCTACTCAGGTGACGTGTCAGTATACGTATCTCATATGAGTCCTTCATCTGCAGATTTTAATGAATTCTTCTCTGGTACTATGCTCAGCAAAGAGTCAGAAGCAGAAAGCTTTGCAATCCAGAGCTATGGCGTGATCCAAGTCGACTTAGTAGGTAATAATATGCAAGATCTTGATATTAATAAGTCAGCATCGCTTAGCATGACAATACCTACTAATCTACTTAATGGTGCGCCTGATGAACTATCACTTTTCTCACTTGATGAGTCGAATGGATTATGGGTGAAGGAAGGCCGTGCGATCAAAGAAGGAAATCAATACATTGCTGAAGTAAGCCACTTCAGTACATGGACCATTGGCACAGCATATGACCTTGTCAGCTATACGGCGACCGTCCTTAGAGATGGGCAAGCCTATCCGTACGCAACGATCAATGTAAATGACGGAATCAATCAAAGAAAGAGTAGAACGACTAACGAAGGTACTGTCTCATTTGGCACCTATGCTGATCGAGATATCACTGTCCAAGTAGAAAATAGCTGTGGGGATATCATATACGAAGATAATGTCTCTATAGGCTCGACAGATGTGGTGGAAGAAATAGCCATCAGCGACCCTATAGAATATCTCGAAGTGAGCGGCTCATTAACGTGTGGAGGAGAATCCACTGAAGGTACTATATTCGTTTTCGGTGATGATAACGTAATTCCTTTCTCAGTAACTTCTGACCAAAATTCATATACCTTTAAAATTGAAAAGTGCGGATCTACTAATATAAGATATTACGGCGTGGATGCTAATTCTAATAAAATCAGTGAGATACGTAATGTACAGGAGTCTACAACAGATGATATAGAGATATGTGAAGAGGTGATCATGAATGAAGTGATCTTAGAAATATATACAGAAAGAGAGTCACCTAATGGACCAACTAATATAGCTGGTGTTACTATAGAATTCTCTAATGCCGTCATGGTGACTGGTACTGAGATAGTTGACGGAGAAATGCACACATTCTATGAGTTAAGCGCAGTGGATAAAACCTATGATGATGCATCCATAGAGGCTAACTATGCATACAGATGGACTGTGGGTCCTGATGGAGATGTCATATATGGAGGAAACTTTACTCCGACTAATACATCTGATCTTCCATACTGGTATGATGTATCCATATTATATATTGATAGTTCCATTACAGTTATAGATGGTCGGTATGAGGGAGAGCTATTAGCTGGCAGCACCAAGCGATTCGCCAATGGAGAATCTGGATTCTTTCAGAACTCCGCTTTGAAGCTGAATGTAGAAGTGAAATAATTCATAACAACAGTAAGCAGCCAGTCAAAAGCTGGCTGCTTTCTTTATTGCTATACAGATAGAAGATTTGAAAATAGAGGTACTAATCAGAGAGTCCGCCAAAGGCAGTCGGCGTCACCAGAAGGAGTTATATATACTCTTAGCTAAAGACCTATACGGTTTAGCTAAACGATATAGTATAGATAATCCTCAGGCTAAAGATTATATGCAGGAAGGGTTTGTGAAAATTTTTCAAAATCTACATGTGTATGATAGATCCAAATCTAATCTGCTGACTTGGTCAAAAACAATTCTGATTAATACCATACTGAGTCATAAGCGAAAGAAGACAATCCCAATCACTGGATTGGAATTAATAGTAGAGACTTACGAAAATGCTGAAGAGGTCAAGAATCCATTTGACTCGGATCATTCACAAATAAGCGAACTTATCGCTGCACTCAGACTCCTACCCGAACATTATCGACAAGTGCTGAATCTGTATTACTTAGATGAATGGAATCACCAAGACATTGCAGATCAGCTACATATAAAAGTAGGGACATCAAGATCACTCTTATCAAGAGGTAGAAAAATGCTACTCGGTAAAATCAAATCACAAAATATGACACATGAATCAAAAGCGAAATTACAACAGAGATAAGATAGATCAGCTGCTCGGTTCAGATTTGGATGTCGAAGCAGCTTGGAATGAATTCGATAAATCGCAACGCCGGAGAAGACCGTTTATGTTCTGGTTAACCAGTGTGCTTGGCATAATACTTATTTCGCTATTCATTTATACGATTGTCGATCAACCATCAGAGATATTTAATTTTAAAAACAATGAGAACATCTCATCAAATCATAAGTCAATTAATTCCAATCATAATCCATCCCTCAAACAAGAAGAAACGATTTCTAATAAAAATTTAAGCAGTACTACTGCGAATTATCCATCAACTAATTTGCATGATAAAGTCGATTTTAATCAAGAAAAAAGCTTTTCTAATAAAGACCAAATTGAGAAAATCAGTAATGTTGATATTGACCAACAGCCCAAGATCCATGATCAGCTAAATCGTCTGGATGACCTGAATAAGAATGATAAAGTCAATATTAACGCAGCTGTAGGTCAATCTGGATACAACGACTTACCTACCCATGCATACCAGAATACGCTTCACAATATAGATGCAATAAACAATGAAGAGATCATGGATGATCAGTTTCAGCTAAGCGGGGACAATAAGCTTAATGATCAAATGCCACCATTGTTCCTTAAGAATTCTATGTCAAACGGTACAGAGACAGAGATCGTAAACATTGGATTAAAAGCAGTCAAGCTTACATCAGCTCACACCAAGCTGAATATCTCGCTCCTACCCTTGATTCAATCTCAAGAACTGCATTATAAATCTAAGTCAGCTCTCAGTATCCTACCCAAAGCCAGCGCAGCTAATAGGAAGCCTAATCACAATCTACGGTATAGCCTAAGCTATTATGCGGGTATTGGCGGATTCACTCGGAGCTTAGCATTCTCAGAGGACAACTTGCTACAGCAGAGACGGCAAGAGAGTGAACAGCCATTACTGAGTCATACCATTGGTCTTGGATTCAATATAGGACTGACGGATAAGTTATATTTAGAGAGCGGACTTAGCTATACCAATAACATAAGCAAGATCAGCGACATCATCCAACAAACTGTAAATACCGAAAAAGCCGAGGATATATTAATTGCCTATCAAATTAGAGATGGTGTATCACAGAATGTCTTCGGCACAGCCACCGTCGACAATATCGAAGTGGTAAAGAAAACCAGATTTCAGCAATATAAATCTTTCTCTATTCCCATCACTTTATCGTATGCACAAGCCATAAGCAATCGATTTAGAATGGAGATCGGAGCTGGTGTACAATATGCTCTGCTCCAGTCAGTAGTAGGAGAGACATACGACTCAGTGGAATCCTTAGGAGAGTACGGCCCTGTATCTGACTATGGCTATAAGTCAAGTAATCATTTTGAATTCAGAACTCACGCTGGCATCAGAAGCTACTTAAGTGAGCATATTGAAATAGGATTGCGGGCCATATTTTTAAGCGACTTACAGTCACGCACATCTCGCCTGTCTGAATTTGGGGATAGATTCAACTCTTTAAATATCTCATTGCACATGACCACACATTTCTGATCAGAAACCAATTCTATCGATTAGAAAGAATGTTATATTAATAATTAGCATAGCAAATAATTATAAAAGCTCAAGCGATGCGTCATGATCTAAATCGCTGATTATGAGCAAATTAAGATTACCACCATATCGCAGGTGCCGGGTACGGCCACTCATATTAGGCTGCTTTGATAATCCTGATATTTGATATAGCTTTACCATCGAATTATTATTTATGAAAACGTTTTCTTTTAGCAGCTATTTTTTCTTCTATTATTTTTTTTACAAAGAACGATAAGGAAACCTTGTTATTAGAAAACAAATTGTAAACTGAAGGAGGCCTTATTCAAATTAAGGGCTCCTTTTTTGCTTTAGCAAATTAAGATGAGTGTAGATAAACGGATCATTATTCAAGGCATTGAAGGCTGCTTTCACCAAGAGGCGGCGCAAAAGTTTTTCAATACGCCAGAGGTGGACACCGTGCCCGCTGACTCATTCGATGAGCTGGCCGATATCTTACAGCGTCATGAGGCCGATCATATGGCTATTATGGCTATTGAAAATTCCATAGCCGGAAGTCTACTACAAAACTATCGGATCCTCAGAGAGAGAGAGTTCTCCGTGGTCGGCGAGGTCTACCTGCGGATCAAGCATAACCTCATGGCCATCGCAGGCCAGAGCATAGCTGATATCCGAGAGGTCAGCTCACACCCGATGGCGATCAATCAGTGCCTCGAATACTTCGTGCAGTATCCTGAAATTAAGCTAGTGAAATCAGAAGATACGGCATTAGCCGCTAGGCAAATCTCTGAAAAAGCTGCCTTGGGCATCGGGGCCATAGCCAGTGAATCAGCCGCACAAATTTACGGCTTAGACATCCTCGGCAAAGGAATAGAAACCTCTAAAGAAAATTATACTAGATTCTTTATCATACAAGGAAAAAATCAAAAATGCGAATTCGATCCCTTGTACAACAAAGCATCCATATATATCAGAGTACAGGATCGGCCAGGATGTCTACTCAAAGCTATGGACATCATCGCCGAACATCATATTAACATCAGCAAGCTCCAGTCCTACCCCGTCCTAGGTGTACTGAATGAATATTATTTTTATCTGGATTTAGAGTTTGCAGAAGCCGGTCAGTATGAGGCCGTCATGGAGCTACTACCCGCAGTGACTTCACAGCTCAGAGAATTAGGAACTTATCAAAAAGCGAGCATCTATGATCATCAAGCCATCATTTAGAATCGGACAAGTCAAAACGTACTACTTCGCAACTAAGCTGGCCCAGATAGCAGCGATGAGAGCTATGGGTAAGGATGTCATCAATCTGGGCATCGGTAGCCCAGATCTGAAGCCGCCACAGGAGATCATCGACACGCTGCAATCTGCCTCCGCAGGTGAATCTGCTAATCAGTATCAGAGCTACAAAGGAGTCGCAGCGCTGAGGCAGGCCTTTGCTGAATGGTATGACAGATGGTTTGGCGTGACGCTAGATCCTGAGCAAGAGATACTTCCGCTGATCGGTTCTAAAGAAGGAATCATGCACATATCCATGGCGTTTCTCGATGAAGGCGACGAAGTGTTAGTACCGGATCCTGGGTATCCTGCTTATCGCATGGCTAGCAAATTAGCGGGAGCTACCGTGAGACCATTTGACCTGAGAGCTGATACTGGATGGAGGCCAGACTTAGACAAACTAAGCAAGCAAGATCTCAGTAAAGTAAAAATCATGTGGATCAACTATCCCAATATGCCGACCGGAGCTAAGGCAGACCTCTCCCTATTCGAAGAGATCATAGCGTTCGGCAGAGAGCATGGTATCTTGATCTGTCATGACAATCCTTATGGGTTCATCCTCAATGAAGAGCCGATCAGCATCATGCAGGTGCCAGGCGCCTCAGAGGTGGCGATCGAATTAAATTCTCTTAGTAAATGCTTCAACATGGCGGGCTGGAGAGTCGGCGTGATGGTAGGCCAGTCTGCATACATCAATGCTGTGATGACCTTCAAAAGTAATATGGATAGCGGCATGTATCAGCCCATACAGCTGGCTGCAGTCAAGGCTCTATCGCTAGACCAATCATGGTTTGATCAACTTAATGACATCTACCGACAGAGAAGAGATATCGCTTGGAAAATAATGGATCAGTTAGGCTGCACATACGATAGAGATTCAGCAGGCTTATTCGTCTGGGGTCTGGTACCGGATTCGGTCTTTGACGTAGAGCTATGGATAGAGACCTTTCTGCAAGAAGCATTGGTATTCATCACGCCTGGCTTTATCTTTGGGCAAAATGGAGATCGATATATTAGGATATCTCTGTGCTGTGATCAAAATAAACTGACAGAAGCGCATCAGAGAGTGGCGACACTATTAGAGAAACAAATGCAAAATGTAGAATCATGAAACTTTGCGTCATAGGTTTAGGTCTGATTGGTGGATCAATCGCAAAAGAGTGTCGAAGCTTAGGCTATGAGGTCATCGGCGTAGATCAAGATCCTACACATCAGGATAAGGCCATTGATTTTGGTCTGGTGGACAGTATTCAGACGATAGAGGCTGCACTCATGATCAGTGATGTGTTTTGCATTGCTATACCTGTGGATGCAGTCGAGGCTGTGAGTCTTTCACTTTTAGATCAGATTAAATGGACACAGACCGTCTTTGACGTGGGCTCTACTAAGGGTAATATCTGTGCAGCTGTCAGAGCTCATCCGAAACGATCCCGCTTCGTTGCAGCTCATCCGCTAGCAGGGACAGAATTTTCTGGGCCTGGGGCAGCCATCCTCAATCTCTTCAGAGGCAAGAAAAATATCGTATCCGATGAAGATCTCTCTGATGCAGATGCGTTAGATTCAGTCCTCACTATCTTTAACGATCTCGGGATGCAGTCACTATTCATGCAGTCCGACGCCCATGATCGGCATATGGCTTATGTCTCGCACCTCTCACACGTGAGCGCATTCACGCTTAGTCTGACTGTCTTGGACATAGAGCAGGACCAAAAGCAGATCTTTAATCTAGCGAGCACGGGATTCGAAAGTACCGTTCGGCTCGCCAAAAGTAATCCAGAGACTTGGGCCTCTATCTTTGATAAGAATGCTTCTCACTTATCGGATGCCCTTAACGGGTATATCCACCACCTCCAGCATTTTAAGCAGGTCATCGATAATGGGGATAAAGTAGCTGCTAAGGCGCTTATGCAGAAAGCCAATGAAATAAAGCGAGTGCTGAATGGCCTCAAAATGAACGTCGTCAAACTGAGTTAACTAATTAGCAATCATACATATAACATGCAAACTTTTAAATAAAATGGAATCACAAACATCAACATCACCTCGGAGAAACTGGCTGAGGAAAACGGATATACCTTATGTCATAGCTGGCCCATGTAGCGTAGAGACGGAGGAACAAACCTTAGAGACATGTAAGAAAGTCGCTGCAACTGGCAAGGTGGATATGCTCCGCGGAGGCATCTGGAAACCTAGAACTTCAGCTGGCAACTTCGAAGGCGTAGGTGTCAAAGGTCTGCCCTGGATGAAGCGAGCTAAGCAAGAGACAGGTCTACCAATCACTGTAGAAGCAGCTAAGGCTGGTCATGCAGAAATGTGCCTGGAGTTTGATGTGGATATCATCTGGATTGGCGCCCGGACATCAGTTAATCCATTCTCCGTACAGGAAGTGGCAGAAGCGCTCAGAGGCACGGATGTCCCCGTGCTGGTGAAAAATCCCATCAATCCAGATCTGAAATTGTGGCTGGGTGCCGTGGAGAGATTCGAAAGAGTCGGCGTCAAAAACGTAGGCGCCATCCATAGGGGCTTCTCTAACTTAGGAGAGAAGATATACCGCAACAGGCCTCAGTGGCAGCTAGCCCTCGACTTCATGAAAGAGAGATCAGAACTACCCATGGTCTGCGATCCCAGTCATATCTGTGGAAGAAGAGACCTACTCCATGACGTATCACAAAAGGCCGTGGATCTTAACTATGATGGTCTGATGATCGAAACGCACAGAGACCCTGATAATGCTTGGACAGATGCTAAGCAGCAGATTACACCAGAAGTATTAGGCAAGATGATTACTGCCATGAAGCTGAGATTACATAAAGAAGGTAATATGGATGTGCAGAATAGCTTAGGCTTCTTACGTCAGGAAATCAGTGAGATAGACAATGACATCCTGAATCTACTAGTCTCTAGAATGGGTGTAGCCAGAAAAATAGGTGAGTATAAAAAGAAGAATGATATGACTATTTATCAACCGAAACGATGGGATGAAATCACCTCATCAGCCAAGCAAAAAGGCAGCGCTGAAGGTCTGAGCGAAGACTTTATCGACAAATTTTTAAGAGCTATACATGATGAGAGCATCAATCAGCAAGAGCAAACCATGAAGTAGTAGCTTGAGCCAAGAATCTGCAACAATTATAAAAGATGCTCCCTTCATCACCATAGGAGGGGGCATTTTTAATAAGCAAAGCCTATGAAGGCATGTTCAGTAGTAGTAAATAAATTAAGAAGTAAGAGAACTGTTGGTCAAGCTGATATGACTTTATCACTTTTAGGTCATAATCTGTACAAATACTTGGGTATAATTTGATTCTGTCAAATACCCTTTTGGTTGCTTTTTATCTGGATTAGATTTCTTACTCCGTTTATTGCCAAAAACCCTTAAAAGCGAGGTAATAATTCAGGGTTAACGTGTTCAAATCAAATTCAAGACTGTCA
>ENA-ORXR01002798-ORXR01002798.1-marine-metagenome-genome-assembly--contig:-NODE-2798-length-16263-cov-9.811380_pt1 | contig 16263 bp, 11 predicted proteins | sample MGYA00237866_ERZ511479 | MGnify/ENA metagenome assembly ERZ511479 | reverse complement strand
GAAGCCTTCACACCAACAGATGCTACCCTTGTCTATGATGAAGATAGAAGCGTCAATCCTGAAACCTCCGAAAATATTATCATAGAAGGTGAAAACTTAGCGGTACTTAAACTATTGAGTAAAGCTTACAGAGAAAAAGTAAAGTGTATCTATATAGACCCCCCTTATAACAAGGACAAAGATTTTGTATATACTGATGTATGGAAATCAGACAAAAAAGATTATTGGGAAGATATTGAGACTCTTGAAAAAGGTGTAAAAATTGACACGAATTCTGAAAGTGATGGTCGATTTCATAGTAACTGGCTAAACATGTTATATAGCAGACTTCTCCTTGCCAGACAACTACTAAGAAAAGATGGAGTAATCTTTATATCAATGGATGATGCAGAGATATATCATTTAAGAAAATTAGCTGATTTAGTTTTCGGTGAAGAGAACTTCTATTCGCAATTGATTGTGCGAGCAAATAGTAGAGGGCAAACATATAATCAAATTGCTAAGACTCACGAGTATATACTTGTCTATACTAAAAGCATAGAGGGTGATTTGAAAGAACTTGAAAAAGGAGAGGAAAATAGTGATCTTAATCTTGAAGATGACATTGGTAAATTTAATATCCGTGAATTAAGAAACAGGAATCCAAAATTTGGAAAACATAATCGTCCTAATTTATTCTATTCGATTTATCTTGATCCTGCAAATTCAGATAAAGATGGATTTTTCAAGATATCACTTACTAAAGAGGGAAGCTATACTGAAAAAATAGAACCATTCAATTCCAAAGGAATAGAGTCCTGTTGGCGATGGGGAAAAGAAAAATTCAAAAACAACAATCAAATAGATACCCTTAAAAGTAATGTTGTAGGAAAACAAAAACAAGATGGGAGTTATGGAGTCTACGAAAAATACCGAAAGACTACATATAAAGCTAAATCTATTTGGAATGATAATAAATTCCTAACCGAAACAGGTACAATAGATTTCAAATTATTAGGGTTTGATGGAGAATTTGATTTTCCTAAACCTGTTGAATTAATAAAGAGATGCATTGAATTGAGTACAGATGAAAATGATTTAGTTCTAGATTTTTTTGCAGGTGCAGGCACAACTGGCGAAAGCGTATATTCTCTAAACTCTCAAACTGACAATCATAGGAAATTTATCATAGTCCAAATTCCTGAGAGAATTGAAGAAGACCATGTTGCATTTAAAGCAGGCTACAAAAAGATCAGTGACATCACCATAGAACGAAACAAACGAGTCATAGAAAAGATCATAGAAGAAAAGAAAGCAGAGCAACCCGATCTTTTTACTGATGATAAAAAAGAAGATTCGCTCAACGGACTTGGCTTCAAAGTATTCAAACTTCAAAAGTCTAACTTTCCAAGAACAGAATTTGCACCTGATCCTGAAAAGTCAGAAGAAGACAACGTCGAATTACTGAAGAAATACATAAGTATCAAAGAGGCACAGATGGTAACTGCATTCAACAAAGACGAGCTCATCACCGAGATACTCATCAAGAAAGGTTACGAACTCAATTATACAACAACCAAGAAAGAAGAATTCAAGAAAAATGAATTATTCCACGTCACTGATGGAATTAAGGAAACATTAATCTGCCTTGACGGATCTTTAGATAAAGAAACAGTAGAATACTTTAAGCAGAACCCGAAGGAAAACTTAATCGTTTTGGAAAGAGCTTTAGACACAACAAAAAAATGGAATTTGAAAAATTATATGGGCGATAACTTTGTGGCATTTTAGCCAGCGCAATGGCAGCACACTGCCATCTTCATTCCTGCGGGCGACAGAGGGCTTCAAGCCAGCCCCAAAAGAGAAAGCAGTAAATGATTAAGCTGTATAGTCAAATACGAAGACCTGCAGGGAGTCGAGTCAGAAAGGAAAGTTTAACCTATGACCGCTCACAAAATCGTAAGCGATAGTCTCTCATCATAAGGCTCCACTTGAACGATCTTGGTTCCTTGCTTTTCATAGATTTATAACCCAGCTGCCAATGGTAAAATAGTTGAGTGTAAAATTCTATAATTCTCCGCAGCCAACTATCCGAATTGATTTTAATGCATAATCTCATGCAAAGTGTTCCGCTAAATCTCATTAAAAGCGTACCACCAAATCTCATTGAAAGTACCACTAAATCTCATTGAAAGTGTACCACTAAATCTCATTGAAAGTGTACCACTAAATCCCATTGAAAGTGTACCACTAAATCCCATTGAAAGTGTACCACTAAATATCACTGAAAGTGTACCACTTTAAAATGGGGCTCTGAAAATTCGAATTCGAATCTCGTCAACAGTATTTGACTCACCACTTGTTGTAGCCATCTGTGCACTACAGTGGGTATGCCGAAGAGCTGCTAACTCCTCCCTAAAGATTTTTAAATCATCTATTATATCCAGCTAATTGTAATAGTTAATAGATCAGATTGTTGTACTTTTAGACTGAGGTCGTTCTTCTCTATAGCCGAATAAATTTCTGCAATATTTAGTTATTTTTAATCAAGATAATCTGCAGTAAGTCGACCAGAAAATGGATTTAAAGACGTAAGCTACATTGTAGATTGTAAGCCATACAAGTGTTATTATGAAAAGATTGGTCTTACATAATTCTTCCGAAGGAGGTCGAAGTGGTATCTATGAACTTTAACTAAAAAATTGATAGGTTGAGTATAGCACATATTCAGTAAGAAGTAATGTATATCTATATTGAGATGTATAATTATGTAATTACCTCTCATTTCAAAAAGTCAAGCACATGAAAAACAAAACAGCCTTCATTTCTGGAGGAAGCAGAGGTATAGGAAAAGCCATAGCCATCAAGCTCGCTGAACATGGAGCGAATGTAGTTATAGCTGCCAAGACGGCGGATCCACATCCCAAGTTAGAGGGCACAATCTATACAGCAGCTGCCGAAATAGAGAAAGCAGGCGGTAAGGCACTCCCTCTAGTCGTCGATATCAGGTCAGAAGAGATGGTTCAGTCTGCTATTGATGAGACGGTCAAAAAATTTGGAGGCATAGATATTCTGGTTAATAATGCCAGTGCTATCAGTCTAACCAATACGCTCTATACTCCGATGAAGAAATACGACTTGATGCACAGCATTAATGTCAGAGGCACCTATATGGTCAGTAAATACTGCATCCCTCATTTAATCAAAGGTAATAACCCGCACATCCTCACACTATCACCGCCCCTTAAGCTGAAGCCCGAATGGTTTGGCGCGCACTTAGCATATACGATGAGTAAATACGGAATGAGCATGACAGTGTTAGGTTTAGCTGAAGAATTTCGAAAGAAAAACGTAGCTGCTAATGCTCTCTGGCCTCAGACAGCCATCGCCACCGCTGCTGTGAAGTTCGCCTTAGGAGGTGATGCAATGATGCAGCAGTCCAGAACTGTACAGATCATGGCCGATGCGGCTTTCGCCATATTATCAAGAGATAGCAGCCAGTGTTCTGGAAATTTTTTCATAGATGAAGAGGTACTCAGAGCCGAAGGGGTCACTGACTTTGATCAATACGCCGTGAATTCCTCACTTCCCTTAATCAAAGATCTATTTATTGAATAATATATTATGGCTGTAGAAACAAAATTTAGGACGTGTAATCTCTGCGAAGCGCTGTGCGGTCTCGAGATTAAAGTGGAGGATAACAAGGCCATTTCAATTAAAGGAGATGACCAAGATGTATTAAGCCATGGCCATATCTGTCCAAAAGCAGTGGCCCTGATTGACATCCAAGAAGATCCTGATCGGCTCAAGCACCCGATGAGAAAGCTGGGTGACAAATGGGAAAAAATTAGCTGGGAAGAGGCATATCATTATACAGCTCAAAAACTCGTCGCAGTACAGCAACAATACGGTACTAATGCCATCGGTATCTATCAAGGAAACCCCAGTGTGCACAATCTGGGTACCACGTTATTTTCTCCAGACTTTGTCAGAAGTTTAAAGACGACTAATCGATTTTCGGCTACTTCTGTGGATCAGCTAGCCCATCATCTGGCAGCGACATATATGTTTGGTCATCCACTGATGGTGCCTGTTCCAGATATTAACCGAACTATGTTGTGGCTTATCGTCGGTGGTAATCCATTGGTTTCTAACGGCAGCATGATGACAGCACCAGGCGTGCATCACAAGTTGAAGGATATACAAAAGCGAGGGGGTAAAGTCATCGTGATTGATCCCAGAAAAACTGAAACAGCCCATAAAGCTGACCAGCATATATTTATTAAACCAGGTACTGACTTTTGGTTGTTTGCAGCCATTGTCAACCACTTGCTTAATATAGATCAGATCAATACAGCGCACTTGCAAGAAGTGGTTGAAGTATCTCAAATTGGCGAAATTAAAGAGGCGTTATCAGCCTTCACTTTAGAGATCGCAGAAGAGAAGACAGGTATTCCTATTAATATTATCAAGTCTCTTATTCAAGAATTTGTTGCAGCTGAAAGTGCTGTATGCTATGGCAGACTGGGAGTCTCAGCTGCTCACAATGGTAGTCTTTGTCACTGGCTCATCAATTGTATAAATATACTGACTGATAATTTTGATCAGCCAGGTGGCGCCATGTTCACTAATCCTGCCGTGGATGTCAGGTCCCGAAAAAGTAAAATTCCAAAATTTGCCAGATGGCACAGCAGAGTCAAAGGCCTTCCAGAATTTAATGGTGAGCTGCCTTCTGCCGCAATAGCTGATGATATCTTGGAGCCAGGAGAGGGTCAGATAAAGGCGATGATAACTTCATGTGGTAATCCCGTTTTATCAGTGCCGAATGGGAAAAAGTTAGATCAAGCTTTTGAATCTTTGGATTTTATGCTGTGCATTGACATCTATCTCAATGAGACAAGCAAACATGCGGATATCATATTGCCACCTGCTACGGGATTAGAAACACCACACTACGGCATAGCTTTTCATAATCTGGCTATACACAATACGGCAAAATACAGTGAACCTGCTGTGGACAAAGAAGAAGGCACTAAGTATGATTGGGAGATTTTCACCGAACTGCAAGAAGCATATCTGAAAGAGAAAGCTGTGGTCCAGAATGACACACCAGTTGAAACACAGGCTGTCACATTGGAAGAAAAGCTTGACATGCTGCTCAGGTTTTCGCCCCACCGGCTTAGCTTGGAGGAACTTAAAATGCATGAACATGGCATTGACTTAGGCCCACATATACCTATGTTGCCTCAGCTATTACAGACAGAATCGCAAAAAATTAATCTATTTCCGAGCATCTATCAGCAAGGCTTATTAGCCGTATCAATTCAGCAGAGCACAGAGGAGAAGTATCCGTTTATGATGATTGGAAGGAGACAGCTGCGTAGTAATAATAGCTGGATGCACAACCTTGGCCGACTCATGCGCGGTAGGGATCGCTGTACTATGCTGATACACCCCAAAGATGCTGAGACGCTCAGTATCAATGAGGGTCAAATGGTTCAGGTCAGCTCTGAAGTCACAAGTGTGCAGATAGCCGCTGAAATTACGGAAGACATTATGCCCGGTTCTATTAGCATTCCACATGGTTGGGGTCATCATCGGTCAGGGACTAAGATGGCCATTGCAGAGGCTCACGCTGGTGTCAGTTTTAATGATCTCGCGGATGACACTCTACTAGACACGGTCTCTGGCGTCTCCATTATTAATGCTATTCCTGTGTCCCTATCGACTCTAAACTAACGCGATTAATCAGGCGCAGATTTAGATATAAATTACCTCAGACTAATATGTCGACTCACATAGTGCCCATGCCTTTTAAGACCATACTTTTACAGCATCTATGCCAGATAGGCCCAGCAAAACTAAATAACAAATGAAATATCAAACAGCCCCGTTGGCAGCCGTGGTGGCAGAGGTTATGGTCACTTCAGGTGAAGCTGTCCGCAAAGGTCAGGAGCTGATGATTCTGGAAGCCATGAAAATGGAGAATGCGATATGTGCCGAAGAGGACTCTATAGTTACCACCATTATAGTCAAGGTCGGTGACACGATAGTAAAAGGTCAACGCTTACTACAATATAAAATATCTACATCTAATACAATTGAACCCCGAGTTGATGAAATACAAAATCTTGAAGGAGACCCACTCTTAGAATTAACCAAGAGGCTTGAGTATCTTAAAGATAGTAACAGACCAGCGGCCGTTGAAAAGCGAAAATCAAAGGGCCAAAATATGGCCAGAGAAAACCTCCATAAATTAGTCGATGAAGGGAGCTTCAAGGAATATGGGTCTCTTGTCATAGCTGCTCAGCGTACTCGTCGATCTACAGCTGACTTAATCAAAAATACGCCTGCAGATGGGCTGATCATGGGCACCGCTACGATTAATCAAGATGGTATCGCCACTGGTACTGGAGATTGTATTGTGATGATCTATGACTACACAGTCCTGGCTGGCACTCAGGGTACCATGAATCATCACAAAATGGACCGGATGCTGCACATCGCTCAAAAGAATAAGCTGCCCGTAATTTTGTTTGCGGAGGGAGGGGGTGGCAGACCAGGCGATGTAGACCAGCAAACGATAGCTGGCTTGCACATATCTACCTTTGTAGAATTTGGCAGACTTAGCGGCATGGTGCCCGTTATTGCCGTGGTGTCAGGCTATTGCTTCGCCGGAAACGCAGCGCTGGCAGGTATGGCAGATGTCATTATAGCCACAGAAGATAGTTCGCTGGGCATGGGAGGGCCAGCTATGATAGAGGGCGGAGGATTAGGTAGCTATCATCCTAAAGAAGTAGGTCCTCCAGCTATCCACATAGAAAATGGTGTGATCGATATTCTGGTAAAAGATGAAGACGAAGCTATTGTTGTAGCAAAAAAATATCTTTCCTATTTTCAAGGTGACACGAAAGAATACACTGTAGCAGATCAGAGCGCACTTAGAGAGGCCATCCCGCATAACCGAAAACGAGCTTATGATATCCGATCCATTGTCCGACTGCTCAGCGATACCGACTCTACCTTAGAGCTCAGAGCAGATTACGGAAAGGGCTTACTGACATATTTAGTGAGGATTGAAGGTAAAGCCTTTGGACTGATAGCCAACAATCCAACTTACGAAGCAGGAGCCATCAATTCTGAAAACGCTATCAAGGCCAATGCTTTTATAAAACTCTGCAATCAGCATCAGCTGCCCATCATATCTCTCGTAGATACGCCAGGTATCATGGTAGGCCCACAAGCAGAAGCATCCGGCACAGTGCGTCATGCCTCACAGCTCTTCATCACAGGAGCTCAGCTGCGTGTTCCATTTTATGCTTTCGTGTTGCGACGAGCTTATGGTTTAGGAGCTATGGCTATGCTGGGAGGTAGCACACGCGTCCCAGACTTTGTAGTCGCATGGCCCACTGGAGAATTTGGTGCCATGGGATTAGAAGGAGCTGTTAAGTTAGGCTTTAGGAAAGAACTAGAGGCGATAGAAGATCTTGAAGAACGTGAAAATGAATATCATAGAATGGTTGAACTGGCATACGAGAGAGGAAAAGCCGTCAGCATGGCCAGTATGTTTGAAATAGATAATGTCATAGACCCCATTGATACGAGGTCATGGATTTTATTAGCCCATAGGCAACATCAATAAGGTATGATTACGAATGTTATGTGATATAATGGATGGCAAGAAATGATGAAAGACTGGGAATCTTAAATATTAATTAGATGAAATTTAAAGATAAGGTAGCCATTGTCACAGGTGCAGCGTCTGGTATTGGAAGAGCTACCAGTATATTATTAGCTAATGAGGGATGTCATGTAGCTCTTTCAGATATTGACCAAAAAGGACTTACAGAAACCCATGAGCTCATTAAGGATGCAGGGCATCATTCTGAAATAGTCCTATGCAATGTGACCGATAGGTCCGAGGTCAGACGGCTCTTTAATGGTGTGGTAGAGCGGCAAGGGCAGTTAGATATAGCTGTCAACAATGCAGGTATAGGAGGGGCACTACTCTTCACTCATGAGTATCCAGATGATCTTTACGAGAAGGTCATCGCAGTTAATCAGCATGGAGTATGGTACTGCATGAAGGCTTCACTAGATCACATGATGAAACAAGGGACTGGTGGAGCCATTGTGAATACTTCTTCTCTGGCGGGTGTAGGTGCGGCACCGCGCATGAGTGCATATGCTGCGAGTAAACATGCTGTAGTAGGCATGACTAAAAGTGCAGCTGCAGAATATGGTAAGATGAACATTCGAGTCAATTGTGTCTGTCCGACGGTGATCGATACGCCCATGGCTGCTGGCATGATCTACGATAATGCTGCCGTCACGGAAATGATGAAGGCCAGTATTCCTATGAGGAGATTTGGAGAGGCGTCAGAGGTGGCTAATACGATTGCCTGGCTATGCAGCGATGATAGCAGCTATATCACGGGTCACGCCATCCGAGTCGACGGAGGCATGAGGTCATAGCCCTTTCATTGACTGCTTAGTAACTTCACTCATTACTTAATGAGTATCAATTGTATAAGACAAGCGAAGGCCCTAATTTTAAAACAGAATAGTACACATTATGATTAATACTGTAGCCGCACCACATTTCACGGAAGAGCATGAACTATTTAGAGAGAGCCTTAGGACCTTTCTAAATAAAGAAGTGATGCCTCATTTAGATCAATGGGAAGAAGACCGGCGAACGCCTAGAGCTATCTGGAAGAAAATGGGAGATATGGGTTTTCTTGGTCTCTCCTATCCAGAGGAGTACGGAGGATCTGATTTAGATTTTTTCTATGACGTCGTCTTTAATGAAGAGCTGGGTAGAACTAACTCTGGCGGATTTGCCATAACCCAGCAGGTGGTCCAGTATATGTCTGGACCGTATATTTTGAAATATGGATCTGAAGCGCTGAAGAAGAGGTATCTGCCAGGATTGATTGCTGGGGATCTAATTTCTTCTATTGGAATCACTGAACCTGGCGCAGGATCAGATGCGCAAAATATTCAGACCAAAGCAGAGGATAAGGGAGATCATTATCTGGTGAATGGCTCTAAGACTTTCATTACGAATGGTGTTTATGGAGATCTGATCATCGCCGTAGTAAAGACTGATCCTACGGCTGGATCAGCAGGTGTCAGCCTTCTGATCATAGAGCAAAAAATGGAAGGTGTGTCATCTCGGAAATTGAAAAAGCTGGGCTGGCACTGCTCCGATACCGCAGAGCTGAGCTTTGACAATGTTAAAGTGCCGAAAGAAAATCTGATCGGAGAAGAAGGTAGAGGATTTTATTACCTGATGAACGGACTTCAGTTAGAACGCCTCTGTGCAGTACCAGCAGTTGTCACGGGATGCACTAAAGCTATAGAGCTATCTCTGCAATATATGTCGGAGAGGGAAGCATTTGGTCGAACGATAAATAAATTTCAAGTACTACGCCACCGAGTCGCACAGCTATCATCAGAAATAGAAGCGCTAAAGGCTTTCAGCTATCACTGCTGCAAGATGTATGCGGATGGTATCTATGACGTCAAACTCTGCAGTATGGCAAAACTCATAGCCACCGAGCTCGCCGAAAAAGTAGCGACTCAGTGCTTACAGTTCTATGGCGGCTATGGGTTCATGGAAGAGTATCCGATGGCCAGAATGTATCGTGATGTCCGAGTAGGTACCATCGGAGGTGGATCTTCTGAGATCATGCGAGAGATCATCGCCAAGATGGTTATTGATGATGTTAATTACGAATCAGCCTCTAAGAGTACTGTAAAGCGACGGTCAAAAGAAACAGCCACCAAGGATGCGGATGTAGCGTCCATCTCCAGTGAAGAATCATTTCAAATTATGTTGAGCAATGTCACAGAGAAGCTTCAGCAGACGCCTGCTATCGGTAGTACACTTAAGTTTGACTTTGATGATCAACAAATATATATAGATGGTAAAGGGGCATCAAATCAGGTGTCTCATCAGGATCATGAAGCAGACTGCACCATTAAGCTTAGCATGGAGCATTTTAAAAGCTTGCTATCAGGAAACTTGAATCCTATGGGGGCGGTAATGTCAGGAAAAATTAAAATCGATGGAGACATGGGCGTAGCCATGAAGCTTCAATCCATATTTTCATAATTTCATCCTGACATTTTTATGGAAGTTCCTGTATCACATCTCTTCCGTTAGGATATCAACTACTTATATTCCAACATGCTGTCGATAAACGGCTGAATTAATATGGTAAATAAATACGCTCTGAGCTTACTATCATTGGTATGTCTATGTTCATTCACACTATGCACACATGGACTGCAGAAAGGGGACTCAGCTCCGGACTTCACTGCTGTAGATATCAGCGGCAAGACGGTCAAGCTTTCTGATCTGACACAAAAAGGAAATGTTGTTTTACTCTTTTTCAGAGGCTCTTGGTGCAGTGGGTGTTCCAAAAGATTAAGTCACTTCACAGACGATATCAGCAAGATCACTGCTAAAGGTGGTCACGTGATAGCCATCACACCCACACCTGATCATTATCCCGACATTCCAAGTCATAACCCCACGAGAGGACTATCCATTGTCATAGATGACGATCATCGAATCTTAGACCAATACGGTGTCACCAGAGCGGAGCCATCAACGTATCAAAGGACTTCATCACATATGGGAACATCCGAATTCACACTTATTCCGGCTACTTACATCGTCAATGGAGATCAGAAAATCACTTATGTCCACTACAATCCTGAATATACCATTAATGCCTTTGTGGATTCTACCTTGGTGCATCCTTAATCGTAAGGTATACTGATTATTTTAATGCCGCAGTCGTAAAAGATGATGCCGGTAAGCCTTCTTTATTGCGCAGACTCGACGATCCTTTGTCCGACCATCCGTACCTTACATATTGTGGCTCAGCGAGCTCACTCGAATAGACTACAACTTCATCATTCACGATCCTTGCAGTAGCTGGAAGAAACTTATGATCAGAGCCAGCAATTTCAAAATCAGATAATCGAGTCGAATTAGAAGTAAGTCCAGAACCTACCCCATCAAATGACAAAATCAGCTGTCTGCCCTCTCTACGATGACCTCGATAAAGTGGGCCATTAGCGATGATGCTGTGGCCGTAATCATTTGCTAGAGCCAAGCTCGCTAAACGGCTACCTACATCCTCCTTATTAGCCGGATGTATATTATTAAAATCTCCAATATCCGATGTGACCACCATACCAGTGTGATCTGTGGACAAACTTCTTCTCTGCGCTTCCCTTAGTGCCTGCGAGCGATCATTGCTTACATCTCCACTGCCATTATATTTGTATGGAGCTATCTGTACAAAGTAAAATGGAAATGGACTCCCCCACCTTTCTCGCCAGTCAGAAATCATTGCTGGGAAAAGCCTTTCATACTGAGCAGCTCTACCCACGTTAGATTCTCCTTGGTACCAGATAGCTCCCTTCATGGTATAAGGTATGAGTGGATTGATCATAGCATTATACAGCGTAGAGGGTGTATTTTGATTAATGTGAGTCATTGCTGGACGCTCGTAAAATTTGACTTTATCATTATTATAATAATACGCCTTACCATGAGCGAATTCAGCTACTGGAAGATATCGCCATTCTCCAGTCAGATCGATTGCCATCTCCTGACCAACCATCAGACCGATAGGTCCATCAATTGATCCAGGTCCTCCAGTATCAATGGCCTTGATCGAAATGATATTCTTACCTTGCTTCAGTACCGATGGTGGAATGATGTAGCTACGCTTCACATTATATTTTCCGCTACCGACCATTGAGCCGATCAGTACTCCATTAATGTAAGTCTGATCCATATCATCAATTGCTCCGATCACCAACGAATAGTCCCTATCAGGCTCATCCAGATTAAACGACCTCCTGAGCCAGAAGGCACCATCTATTTCCACTTCATCCACAACATCAAATCTATTAGGCAAGCTTGTCTTCTTCCAATCCTGATCTGCATAAAGCGTGTTGGCGTAAGTATCATCTTGAAGGTCCAAATTTGCCCACGCTTCATCACTGTCAGGTATGTCTGTCGAAGTCCACTGACCGTACCACGCATCTATTTGTTTTTTATCCTCAGGCTCATCAAGCACCTTAAGTATTTCATCAAAATCGCCTAAAGTCTTTAGCTTCTCCGCGCTAGTCCATGCCTCTGCTACTGTACCACCCCACGATGAATGAATAATGCCGATCGGCACATCAAGTTGCTCATAGAGCCGCCTTGCGAAAAAGTAGGCCGCAGCACTGAAGTCTCCTGCAGATTGGGGGGTGCACTCTTTCCAGCTACCGCTGATATCCTCTAGCGGCTCCACTGAGTAAGCCATCTGCGCTGTAAACATGCGGATGTGCGGATACTTAGCCGCTTTTATTTCTTGCTCGGAGCTCTTTATGATGTCGTTAGGTGGCCATCCTTTGAGTGGCATCTGCATATTAGACTGGCCAGATGCCAGCCATACTTCACCGACGAGGATATCCTGTATGGTGATTGATTTAGAAGCGGTAGAGGCTGTGATATGGTAAGGCCCGCCAGCTTGTGGAGTTTCTATTCTGACTTTCCAGTTTCCTTGATTATCCGCAGCTACCGTAGATTCTGCTCCCCAGCTCGCTCTCACCGAGACTTCATCAGATGCATCAGCAGTACCCCAGATTGCTACCTTATCATTACGCTGCAGTACCATATCATCAGAGAATAAAGCATGTAGAGAAAAACCTTCAGCCGCTGGACTAGAGATAGCCACTTGAATCGCATCTTCCACCAGCTTTTCCATGACGGCGTAGCCAGCTTTATTTGGGTGAACTAAGTCCGTGGCGGAGGTGTAATCAGGTACTTTCAGTCCACCGTATTCATCCACCAGAGCTGAGTAGTAATCTACATAGCCAAATCCTTCCTCCTCAGCGTAGCCCTTAATCATTTGATTCAATACTTTAATCTTATCAGCAGGATGTAGACCCGGCTTCCACGGAAAATCAGAGGCTGGCAGTACGGAGGCTAGTAAGACTTGGATACCATGATAGCTAGCTAACTCTGCCATAGCCTCTATATTTTCTAAAATAATCTCATTAGGTGTGAAGCCAGTATTTTGCGCAATATCATTCGTTCCTGCCAAAATGACGACCACATCGGGTTGCAGTGCTATCACATCTGTCTTGAATCGCAGGAGCATCTGAGGAGAGGTCTGACCACTCACGCCTCTAGCGATATACTGACCGCTACTGAAGAATTCTGGACTGTGCTTCGGCCATGACTCTGTAATCGAATTGCCCATAAAGACAACTCGGCTCTCTCCTGCCGCCGGAGGACCCAACGCTTCATTAGCTGATCGAAATCGATCAATGGTAATATCTTCATAAAAATATCTCCAATCCTTCTTCTCTACAATGGTTTTGCTGCAGCTAGTGATCATGCAGCAGATAAATATCAGTATTACAGATACGATTCTCATGATTAGAATTTATGGTCAATATAGTGTTATAGAGTATATGATAAAGACGCTGAAGTAAATATCTTATACGTACCAAACCAGCGAGAAAAACACCTTATCATACTAGTACCCATGAAAATAACAAATATCAGGGAGTCATGAGCCATTGTATGCTCTATGTTATTCAGCCGACGTAATATGTACCGTCTATTCGAGGTACGAGCAGATATGACCTCATCACTTATTGTTGAACTAAACGTCTACGGATTCCCTCATAGACAATTACTTCTCTTGGTAGCATCCTTTCAGCATATTCAATATCTATGAACCCAAATAGTGATTTATGAATACGTCTCAGAAAAAAGTAAAGTCGACAGTGACTTAACTGTACAACATTCAGACTTATTAGCCATCTCCCTTCCGATGGTAAATCGAATGAAGGTAGAGGGTAAATCTGATGAATACTGCTCTTGGCACTGCTATGTCTACACTCTAAAAACTGAAGCAATTATTACCCTAAATCAGGTAAATTATAAAACCAGAAATCATGAGAAATATTAGTTAACCTTAAAAAGCTACCTCATCAAAGTAGTATCGTTCTTTTAAAAAGCTCCATCGTTATACCATAGCGACCAGCTCTGCTTTCATTCAAAATACATATAGCCTTGCTTAAGCATCGGAGTAAAGTGCAGCAAAACTAAAAATGTCATGGACTGCTACACATCAATGACATTTGTTGCTAAGTGTTATGTAGGGTGATTCATTTCGAGAGTATGTTTTGAATGTCAATTCTTTTATGTAAAATTCTGTCAATGTAAATTTTGGCTTCTATTACTTTGTAAACTATTATATGTGATTTAATCAATTGTATGCGGTGGCCTGGTTTTATATCTTTTATGGCTTTAGCAATTTCAGGGTTTTCGCATATATTCTTAATTTCCTTAAAAATGTCCTTATAATATTTGTTCGCCTGAGTATTTGACCAATTCTTAAAAGTATACAGCCAAATATTGTCTATATCCGCTAGAGCAAGTTTGCTTAGTTCATAATTTAGTTTCATTTAGCATAGTCTTCATTGAGTTTCGCTAAATGCTTAATGGGATCAAAATTTTTGACGTATCCACTTTTCTCGCCTGCTTCAATTGCTTCTCTTAACAAATTGATTTTCTTTTCTCTTTCTTCAACTAATCGTAATCCCTCACGAATCACTTCACTTGCTGATGAGTAACGTCCTGATTCAATAGATTTTTCGATGATTTCTTCAAAATGTTCACCAAGTGTTACTGAAGTATTTTTTGACATATCAATCACCTCCACTAGTGCTCCTTTGATTCGATGTGCTTGCAACATCATCAAGAAGATCTCTCTAAAGGTTTTACAGATTTCTCTGTATGAGCATAGTTGCTTGTTTCGCTCAGGCCATACCCAACGACCATTCTCATCCACTCCTCCGAAGGTAATTAATCAATTCACATGAAGATGATACTTCATGTCTGATCCAAATGTATGTAACACCGATACCATTCATGGTAATCCTCCCACGTTTGAACGGTCTGCTATAAGCGAATTAATCCTAAGCCAAGCTGCTCGCATTGTGATGTTATAAATCACTTGTTTATTGAGCTTGGCTAAGGTATGAGTTCGTGGGGTATGGTAAATACTGTATATACATAGGGAACTGCAAGAAACTTTTCTGATAGTTTCTTCTGCCACAGTTCACGGTTCAGGTTTTGAGATAACGGACATTGTGAATGACCGCAGCATATGTAGATGTATTTCGTATGCCCACAACCTTTGCAGATTACTCGCTTTCCTCCTAAAGCAGGTGAGCGACAAACTCTGCTGGCTCTAATCAACTTGATATGATGTAGTGGTGGTTTATGTATTCTTATATAATCTTCTCCAAAGTTTCTCAAGAGGTCCCCGATGGAGTTATCCAGTTGATATCTTGGTGGGGCTTGTCGATCGGATGATTTACATACGGCTTTCTTCGTGCACATAGATGGATATAGCGCTCGGTCGCTCGCAGCCTTACTTGTGTCTATCCTAAATATATTGCCTGGCAAGATCTTGACTCAGTGGCTCACGTGGAAATTTGCGATTACAGAGCCTAAGAAAACATTTAAGTGTTCTCAGGTACATCGCTCTGGTTGCTGTGCTAAAGTTTTTAAGGATGAGGAGTTCTTCATAAGCCTTCAGGTGGCTTATCATAGTCGCTTGTATATTCATAATTTTTAGTGAAATAATTACACTGTAAACTTATGAGCAACAAGAAATGAAACCTGAGAGTAACTCAAGATTTTTAGGGACTTTGTGGAAGGTTTTCAACGAATGATGCATATCCAGAGTGCTGACCCAGGAGGCATTATGTGATCATGCGGTGTTACTTGCCGTACCCCTTCTTACTTTCCTGACTAAATTTGTATTTCCAATCCACTTTTCTGTCTTCCAATCTGTCCAATAGCAGACTCAATTCTGCCTGCTTTTTCAAGGACAATATTTTCATATCTGCGCAAATTCTTATCTCAAGTTTGAGAATTTCAAAATCATCTTGAAAAGATTCTAAATATTTGCGTTTATCCTTTTCTTTATTAGCCCTATACATGCTTCTGACGAGCTGTATGCCATCTCGTTTTATGTCTTGCCCCAAAGTATATTTACATTCCTTTGGAAAATCCTTCGTATAATCAAATATGTTTAGAATGAGCTTATAAACATCTCTAAATACAGGCAAATCATAATACAGTGCCATAAATTTTTAAATCGACCGCTTCGCGGTATTAATAGTTAAATAGTTAAATAGTTAAAAAGCCCTGACAGCTCGGACATGATCGTCGTTGAACTTATT
>ENA-ORXR01002794-ORXR01002794.1-marine-metagenome-genome-assembly--contig:-NODE-2794-length-16278-cov-12.772668_pt1 | contig 16278 bp, 27 predicted proteins | sample MGYA00237866_ERZ511479 | MGnify/ENA metagenome assembly ERZ511479 | reverse complement strand
CAACTGTGCTTTGGACTACGATTCCCCCCTGGGCTTTGCCGTGATCCTCTCCTCCCGTTGGGGGAAGGCTGGGCTGTAGGTCGATTTCCGGGGCAGTTCTTTCGACGGACCGAGCGGATCAAGAGGTCACTTCGGCTGGACGACGAACCAAAGTGGTGGTGCCGAGAACCGCCATACGGGGCCTCGGAAGTACATTCGCGGGGCGGCCCAGATTTTCAGGGCCTTGCACCTCCACACATTCTAAGGACACGCGGGAGCGGCCCGGATTAGATCCATACAGATTCGCCTGGCAAACGGGTTGTGCACTTGGGCTACATGGACAAAGAAATGGATTGTGGGACGCGCCAGATTTTCGTCGCATTCCGCCGTCAAACAGTCTAAGGACCTGCATGCTCATCCGAATCAGACCCATTCAGATCTCGGAGCGGTGCAGTGGCAGAGTGTAAAACTGAATATCCTGCATTTCCGCTTTCTAAAGTGGGTCGCCTGGCCGCATGATTCGTAGACGTCTGTGGCGCAAAGCGCCGCGTGAGGGCATCCATCGTTTGTGCGTGCCTGTGGAATCACCGGAACGCTCCGGCGAGCAGCGCAGCGCAAGGGCGTCGGCACATCCATCGGCCACACGCTCGGCGAACACATAGGTGAGATGTCAATGCGCCTCCCCCTATGGTGAGCTCATTGAGCCCAAGTTGGTCCTACCTAATCATGTGGCCGCCCAGCTTCGCTCCGGCGAGCAGCGCAGCGCAAGGGCGCTGGCAGGACCGTCGGCCACTGGCTCACCGATTTCTTACACTGTCTTTAGTAAACATTGCTGAACGGACGATGTGGGCTGATGTGTGGGGATGCGCTTCTGACACAGTAGCGGACGAATAGCACGTACAGACCCTGGATAAGAGGCGGCCCGCCGATCCTTGAACGCAAGAACAGTGCTGTTGACACCTTACTGCAGCCGCATCACAAGTCCAAAAATATTGCATCTTTGGCATAGTAGTTCCTCAGAACAGAGAACAAAGTAATATCTTTCTGAAAAAGTAGCCGATTCTGACAGCCTGGAGGCACATTTTCTTTTTGTTCGCCGCTCTGTATCTCTGCAACGGGTTATCGACGGACAAATCTGAGCAGCGCAGTCGGGGAAAGGGGGGGGGGATCGCCAGATGTTTGCAAGCCATCGATTACGTTGGGTCCTGTAGTCGTCCGGCCAGTTTAAAAAAACGGGTCTGTGGGAGACAGACTTCGACGAAAGATTGCGGGCGCCTGGGGCCCGCGGAAACCGACCAGTCTATGTATTTCAGCGCCCTAGTGCTTCGCTCCGACGAGCAGCGCAGCGCGAGGGCGTCGATTTTGTTGAAATCTGCAAAGCCATAAGATTTGTTCATTTCTGCGGCGCGAAGCGCCACGTGACGGCTTCCCTGTTTAGTGCGTGCATGTGGCTTTACCGAAACGCTGCGGCGAGCAGCGCAGCGCGAGGGCATCGGAACGACCGCCTGTCACGGGCTTGGCGGGTATATAGCGCATAGGCGCAGGGTGCAACTGCTATGGGGATGCATTGCTTGCTATTCTTGAAGACTGTTTGAAAACGCGTCTGTGGGGCATGCGAGAGAGGCCTCCTCAACTGCTTCTGAAGAAAGGTCTTTTTGGTGGCAGTACTTTCTCAGAACAGAGAACAAATCAATCTCGCTCCGGGGAAGAAGCCGATTCTGACAGCTTGGAGGCACTGTTTCTCTGTTCTTGACGCTCTGTTTCTCCGGAACGGCTGCCCTACGGACAAATCTGAGCAGCGCAAACGGGGGAAGGGGGGGGGGATGGGCAAATGTTTGCAAGCTATCGACTGAGTTAGGTCCCGTAGGCGTCCGGCCATTTGCAAAAATCGCGTCTGTGGGGGACGGACGTCGCCGTAAGGTTGCGGGCGCCTGGGGCCCGCTGGTACCGTCTAGTTTATGTATATCAGGCTGATGGTGGTCCACATGTGTGTCTGTTATTCGCGTTTCGGAACTGCCCAATCGCGACGCCGCACGGGGCCTCGGAAGTACATTCGCGGGGGGCCCCAGATTTTAAGGGCATTGCGCCTCCAAACATTCTAGGGACACGTGGGAGCGGCCGGATCAATTCCCTACAAATTCGCCACTCAATCTGGTTGCGCTCATGGGCTACATGGACGAAGAAATGGATTGCAGGACGCGCCAGATTTTCGGCGCTTTCCGCTCGCAAACATTCTCAGGACCTGCATGCACATACTGATCAAATCCATTCGGATCGCGGAGCATGTCATAATGAATGCCTGTGTGTCCGCAATCCAATTGGATAATAGTGTGCATATCCATAGGACTTGAAGACGTCGGCGGCGCGAAGCGCCGCGTGGGGACCTCCATCTGTAGTGCGGGCAAGTGGTTTCACTGAAACGCTCCGGCGAGCAGCGCAGCGCGAGGGTGTCGAGAAATCCATCAACCACACGCTCGGAAAACACATAGGCGAAATGTCATTGTGCATCTCCCTTTGGTGAGCTCCCTGAGCCGAAGTGGGTCCTTCATAATCATGTGGCCGCAGTGCTTCTCTCCGGCGAGCAGCGCAGTGCGAGGGCGTCGGCAGCACCGTCTGCCTTTGGCTCACCGTTTCCTTCCGCTGCTTTTAGTAAACATGCCAGAACGGACGATATGGGCTGATGTGTGAGGATGCGCTTCCGTCACAACAGCGCACGCATAGCACGTATAGGACCTGGGTTGGAGGCGGGCCGCCGATCTTGCAACGCAACAACAGTGTTGTGGACACCTTATTGCTGTCTTCCCAATTTTGGCCGATGTGGTCGAAGTCAAGACCGGGTCTCGGTCAAGTGCCCATTGGCGGATCCACTTTATCCGGCTGAATGGATGGCTGAGACACAGTATCGCACAGTTGATCACCCTTCTTGACATCGACGGGATCGGCCAAAATTGGGAAGACAGCAATATGTCAGCCGAATCACAAGTCCAAAAAGGTTGCATCCCTGGCGTAGTGGTTCCTCAGAACAGAGAACAAACTAGTCCCTCTCTGGACAAGTAGCCGATCTGCCCCGTGAACACGGACATCCAGGCGGGGGACTGGGTATTCGTCGATGGTCGCGCGAGGATGACGAACGAGCTCGGGACCCGCGCGGCTGGAACCCGCAAGGTGCCATCCCGCGGGGAAGACATTTTCTCGTTGGACATCGGCGTATACCCGGAGACGGTGAGCAGAGACCCCGTCACGGCCGCGACGGACCCGCTAGGGGACCCGCGGAAGCTCATCCACAAGCACGTCGGTCCCCAAGACGCCGTGGTACCCGGGAACAACCAGCACACTGGTGAGGCTACCGCCCGAAAGAGGACACCTCGAGATGGCCGCTCCGTTCGACCTCCGCAAGGAGCACCAGCTTATGCGCCGCGCGGGCCTACCGGTCGAGGAAGCGGTGACGGTCGTCGACTTCCTAGCCTTAGGGGAATCCCTCTCGGGGGGGGACGCGGTTCTCAAGTTTCGAATCGTGCCGGATTCCTGGCCAGCGCCACGTGTTTCATTGGGGGCCACGTGGAGGAAGTCGGGCATCGTGGACGTGGCCGGGAGGGGTGGGTCTGATGGCAGACCTGTGCCAACGGGGGCGGCTGTGGCTGTCCAGGTGGAATCGGGGGGGAATCCAGGCCGAGGAGCAAGGGGTGCTATCGCGGGTGATACGAAAATTTCCCGCGAGGGTTTTTTTGGTCACTGACATGCCGGTTGGAATCTTCGACGCAACTACACCCTCTACACTCGAGCAAGTACTACTGCCCCCGTGGGCCGATCTCTTCCCCCCGTCGTGGTCCGCCGTCCCCTCGGACCCACCCCACCCGTGTCCGGGGAGACCGCGCGGGCGCTGCGCCGGCGGCTTCTCTTCGTACCAGGCGCGGTTGCATTGGTGCTGTTGTCGGGGGTCCGCCCCCCAGGCGGCCAGGCCGGTCTCGTGGAGGAGCGCTGCGCGGATGCCCCGTCGGCCCACGAGGTGAAGGAGCTCCTCGACTTGGCGGGGCGGAACCCCGGGGTGATCGCGGGCCGACTTGCCGCTCGAGTCGCCAAGGGACATTACAGTGTGGCACAAGCCGGCTATCAAGGTCGCCGTAGAATATTCGCGGAGTTCCCCGGGGTGACAAGCAACCACCCGTGCCAACCACTTGTGAACACGAGCCGACCGTACGTGGTCCAGCTGGTCAAAGGCCGCGTCGGGGAAGTCGCGGTGCTACACGGGGTCGAAGGAGACGATGTGGATCCCCCGGGCGTTTCCCGGCGACGGGGCGGTCGACGCCGCTGGCGGCGAGGGTCCCGCGATAGATGATTCCGCGGCGGCGGTCACAACAGAGGAAGACGGCGGGGCTGATCCACCCCCGGAGTAGCGCGTCCCCCGGGCGGTCGCGACGGCGGTGGCCCGACCCCCGGAGGTTTGTCGCTCTCCGTGGGCCTCGAGGATGTCCGCGGTGCACGGAAAGTCGAAGGGGAGAAGATCCTCGGCGACCAGGACGCGCGTCCTCCCGTCGCCCGCCTCGAGGTCTACCCAAACCTATCCCTGGCGGTCACGACGATCGACGTGGCGGGTCCGAAGGCGCTGGCGGAGCGCCTACATGTCGGGTATCTGGTCTGCGACGTCCAGCAATGCCTCGAGGGTGGTTGTCGTCTCCCCGTTGGGACACTCGTCGCAGGAGCAAATGCTCGCCGACTTCAGGAAGGGATACAGTCGATCAACTGCGAGGGGAAACGCCACAACACCCGGCGGTTACGGAACGCGTCAAGGAGGGCGATGGCCGCCTCAGGGCTCACTCGCTACGTAAGATGGCCCACGGCGTACGTCGCCCTGCGTGGAGGTCGTCCGGGGCGGACGCGTGGACCCACGGATGCTCGGCCATACACCCGTCGGGGACCTCCATCCGAGACCACCACGCGTGAATCAGTAGGTTCAAGCGCGTGCGGGTCACCGACGCCCATACAGGCTACACCGCCTGGTTCCAGCCCACGAGGTGACCTGCGAGCCAACTCCGGTTGTTACGGGCCGTCGTCAACGGGGCCGTCGTGGGGCCCTCCAAGTCGGCCTCCTCGATGTGAGGCGGTGACTTCAAGATGTACTCAAAGGTCGGCACCAACGGCGAGTCTGCCGGGAGGTTGTCCAAAAAGCCGAGGTACAACCGGCGGTACCCCATCCCGCGGCGACGCCGCACCACGGTGATCGACGAGGCGCTATCGCCCAAGGACGGGATGCGGGCGTGGGGCATCGCGGTTATCTGCTTCGCGAACGGGCTGGCGGGGCGGGCGGGGTTGATCCCTCGGAACATCACGTGGGCAAGCGACTCCGTTACGTCGGGACTCTCCTTCTCGCGCGCCCTCGCCGGCGCCCACGTCCACGGGTCGGTCAACACGGGCAGGTGGCCCACGGCAGTGCGGGACATCACCTCCTCCTCGGCCATCGCAGTGAAGAACACGGGAACGGACGCGGATGAGTACGGCAGCCGCCGGGCGCTCTGTGGGTGGAGGAAGAGGGGCCCGCGTGGGCCAACAGTCGGCGGAAGCGACGGGCGCCTCGCGGTGGAGGAGGGGGGCGGCTCGTCGCTGGGTGTGTTGAATTGGATTCAGCAACTTCCCAGGACCAGTCACACCGATCTTGTGGCGTAGTTGGTTTTTCGACCTCAACAGGTTATGGGCCTAGCTCGCGCTGGATTTAGTTCTGAGAGGTCGCGGGTTCGAGATTCGCCACGGCTGCGCCCTAAGAGGGGCACGGAGGAATTTGCAGGAAAGGCAATTCCGAGTCGTGGGTCAGACGAGCCTGGCCCTGAGGAGCTGGGAGGCTGGGAAGAGTGTTGAACAGGGGATGTTCAGCTCCCCAGGCCAGTCACACCGGTCATGTGTCGTAGTTGGTTTTTGACCTCTCAACAGGGTGGGAGGGGAAAGGCGGGCCCGCGTGGGCCAATGGACAGAGGAAGCTACGGGCGCCACGCGGTGGGGGAAGAAGGGGCGGTTCTTCGTGGGATGGTGGAAGGAAGAGGGCGACGGACACCGAGGGGGTGGTGACCCGCGAGTGGGGAGGAAGCGGGTCTTGTCGCGGGGCGGGTGACGTGGAGGAGTGAGCAGAGGTACGTAGTTGGGAAGCGCGGCCGTGCGTCTCGTGGGACAACGAGGGTGTGGGAGGGGGTGGCGCCGACCTGGGACGCCCCGGGTGGAGGGGGTGTGGATAGGGGGTGGGCCCCGGTTGGCGGTGGGCGCCCACACGTCCCCGATGTGGGGGGGGTGTCGTGGGTGCAGACCGCGTGCCCCGCCACGTCACACCACCCTGAAAACCCCTTGGGGGCAGGGATGGGAGGGAGGAGGGGGGGGGGGGCTGTGGTCGGCACCCACGCCGGGGGCCGGCCCAGAACTGGAGCATATCTCCTTAAAATTGGCGTATTAGGCCCGGTAGACCCCCTGACTGGTCAGTATGCGAGTGGACGGTTCAAATGACTTGTGGCTTTCCCTTTGGGAGGATACTTCCGTCCTGTGTATCTGTTCGTATTTTTATCGTCTCTACTTTGGTGGTTTTTCGATCTTTAGGATCGCTCGGTCGATCGACCCCGCCCCTTTACCGTCTGACAACAGAAGCACCGTGGGACCGGGACTCGCCGTCGTTGGTCCCCCCGGCTCCCTATCGCATGTCTCACGAACAAAGGTGCTTCATCCGCGCCTCTTCGGCGATAGCGTTTCCTTGATCGTGCGTCTACGGTCGGTCACTACTTACTGGTCAGTTATGGCTGACCTCCAAAACATGACGGTTGCACAGTGGTTGCAATAATTCAACAGCGGAAGTGGACCAATGGAATGGCTAGGAATCATCTGAGTTCCTTACAGAGTCTCCCCATGCAGCTCTGCGCACTGGAAACGCACATCAGGATCTAAAGAAGTCTGAAGAGTTTTGTTGATCTCATGAGAAATCACAGGTCTGGCCCAGAACCCTCTCCATGCCATCTTCAGGCCCAAGAAAGCGGCCCAAAAGTCTCAGGAAATCTCATTGTGGGTTGCAATGGCTCGACGTGACTCCTGCAAGACACGGTGATTGGCTTGCAAGATTACTGATGGCAACTCTCAGCCAATTGTTCGATCGTGGCTTGTCGAACAGCCAATCCGAGTTCATTCCTACGCCTTGTCGTCGGCTTTGCCTCCCTTCTCTCCGAAACCGCCAATTTTTGGAGTTTAGCAATAGCGAACGTCATTCATACCACGTTTGGTGGAGCAGCAGGGGATACTTTTGCGTACAGCGTGCATCTGCACGCGGTGCCCGAGAGCTGTCTCTTGTTGCAAAGCGGAACGGTGACGGGTATTGTACCCATAGGCTTGACGTGCAGGGCGCGTCTCCCATTTGTGTGTGCCACGACGCTGGGCGTCGTGAGTGGTGATCTCCAATTGGAGCGCGTGGCGCTTCTGTTGGCACTGTGCAGGTTGAGCAATGACCTCCGGTGGTTCCGATGGGCAACGTGGAAATGGGAAGGGTAAGAGCAACGCCCTGCCTTCCGACTACGTCACGCCGGGAGGCGTTCGTTCTAACATGCGAGTCGCCAACACCCTAGGTGGTTCCCTCTCGGCATCACCTGCGTTTAACGCGGCGGCCTCTGGCCAACCGCTCGATGCGGAGAGCCTTAAGGCGGAGGTGGAGACACTTCGTCTCCGCTTGACGGCCCAACAGGCGAGTAACCGCTCGTTAGCGGAAGCAAACGACACCCTGATCGCAAACGTGGAGGCTGTGCGCAAGGAGGCTATCGAGTACGAGTCCCGGGCAGCAAAGTTGTGTCGCAAGACGAGAAGCAAGACTAAGGTCAAGGTCTCCCCCAAGGGGGGCGAGTCGTCTTCCTCTGGTCCAGAGCCAGTTGGCCAAGCGACCGAACGTCGGGATCGAGAGCGTAAGCTTCCCAAGAACTTGCATAAGATCCGCAAGGAGACCAAGTTGTCCCGCTCAACCTCCTCAGTTGAGACCGCGAACACGTCGGCCGCGAAGGAGTCGAGCCCGTCCAGTGGGACGACTTCCTCTTTGTCTTCCGACTCTGGACAATCCCCGGGTTCCCCGTCTTCCCCATTGTCGAGCTCAAGCTCCGAGTCCTCGGACACGTCATCGGACGCCGCGTCTCGACGACCATGCCCGGGTCCGTACCAGAATCTCCCTGACTCTATGAAGCGATTGGAGAAAGCCGATGGGCATAAGGTCATTCGACCCTCCAACAGTCGCTTCAAGTCCCTATTGGACCATGGCACCTACTTCCTGATCCGACGTGATCAGTCACTGCCAGCCTCCCTAGTGGATAAAACGCATAAGATGAACCGCCGCCTGGATGGCGCATTCAAAGGGCGAGATCCGTTTAAGGGCACCAACCCCCTCGGTGTATTCATCTTTGTGACGACATTTCGTCGTGCATCTGACGCGGCCGGCCTCACGCATGGACAAGCCCTCCCTCTCTTGGCCGTCCGCCTGTCAGGCGCCTCCAAACGAGCCTTCTCGAGCGCCCTGCACTCGAAAGCCGGACACCGCGCTTAAGCGATCTGCACCTATGGTGCCGCTATTAAATGGCTTCTAGCCACGTATGCCACTCACGACGCAAGGGCCTCCACCTTCCACGACCTTGTCACAACGCGTCAACCCGAGAATGAGTCTCCCACAGCCTTTGGGCTCCCTGTTGAGACGCAGTATGACCGCCTAGAAGGCCTCTTCCACGGACATAACGTGAAGGATGTACTCATCAATGGCCTGCCCGAGATTATCCAATCTCATGTCCGGGTGTTGGACGGGCAGTTCCCCAAACGCACTTTGGCGGATACTATCTCCGCTGCCCAGATGTATCGGGACGGTACCAACAAGCTTCGGCTGTCGCCTAAGCTGCCTCGTTTTCAAACGACTAAGGTGACGTATGGCGCTTCTCACAAAAGCTGGATCCGTTTCATCCGATTCATTGGCATGCCCCGCCCTCTGAGCCAATGAGACAGCGATTCTGCATCGGATGCTGATGTATCAGGGTCCAGTTTTTGTGGGAAGCACAATATGCCTCGCCCATGCCGACTCGGCGCACCAATGTCGACCGCCCATTTCCGGTTACCCAACCGCGGGTCCGGTCCCGTTCTCATCCTGCAAAGGAGTCCTCTCAGGCGAGGGCCGATATCTGTTACAACTGTAACAATCCCGGTCACTTCGCTGCTAAATGCGCTGAGCAGTATTGGCCACGTGAACGCGTTAATCCCGTTATTGCCGTGAACTCCGTCAGGGAGGATACCAAACCAAACGCTGAAAGCGGAAGCAACGAGTCCACCGACGCGAAAAACGATTGAGCCGGCCGCCCCTAGGCGGTCTGCCCGGCGCAACGTCACCAACTTGTGAGAGACGCAAGGTCACAAGGAATCTATGCCCTGCACACCGAAACTATGAGATCGTGGCCACCATTGCCTCTTGCCAGCGGTCAATGCACAGCTGCAGACCTGTCTTGGAGACTGGGGCCGGCAACAACTTGGTACGACCTAATGTCCTACCTGCCAGCTGGCAGAGTTAAGCTGAAAAGCTCGAGAGAACACCCCGCACCAAAGATGCAAAAACAACCGCCTCATAGCAAACTATGCCATGCATCTGTACATAGATGTCGGATGTGCCAAGGTCTTCTACCGATTCTTTGTCGCCGAACAACTATCGGTGCCATGTATCCTCTGTACCGAGTTCATGGATAACCATGTCGAAGCCATCTTCGCCCGCCTGAAGAAGCTTGCGTGTCAAGACCACGTCGGTGATGTCACCAGGAACCTAAGGCGCACGCCTACTCTTGCCATTCTACTCGCCAATAAGTGGGAACGGTCATGGGAAGACCAACCTGCTAATGTAAGAGCATGTCGCCAAGTTCGCGTCAAAGGACGAATGTAAGAATGGGTTATGGAAACCTGTGCCACCCCCGGCCTAGTCACTATCTCGCTTAACATCCCCCTATGCCGGCACAAGTCGGTGGCAGTCGCCTGTGGCGTCGCGCTCTTCAAGCCCGATGAACCATTTTTGGTTAAGGTCTGCGACTTCGGGCCGGACCAGGCCATAGTTTGTGAGAAAAGCATCCTCGGGTTCGCCGAACCTTTCCAAGGGCCCACGTTGGCCGCCATATCAAAGGAGAAGACGCCCCAAGACACATCAACTAGTGAGGACACATCATCGTCCGACGACCCTGTGGAAGATGTTGACCTCAGTGAGGCACCGGAGCATTTGCACAAGCAAATCCGGGAGATGCTACGCACGCATTCTGCGATGTAAGACGGAACCCTCGGTACTATACATGCCACTGAGCACGCCATCGTGACCCCAACGGATGCCGTACCCATTCGGGCACAACCGTATCGCGCGGGGCCATTCAGACGACAGACTATAGCCGATCAAATAAACAAGATGTTGAAGCTGAAGGCCATAGAATCTGGCCATAGTGCATGGGATAGCCCCGTCTTCAGCGTGCCAAAGAAGCATGGACAATCCCCATTTTGTGTCGATTTCCGACGACTCAACAACATCACCAAGAAGGATGCATATCCCCTGCCCCGAATGGAGGATTGCCTCGACTCCCTAGGAGATGCGAAGGTCTTCACTACACTCGACTGTACAGCCTCCTACTGTCAAGTGCCCCTACGCCCGGCAGACAGATAGAAGACTGCGTTTACAACGCATGCCGGTATTTACCATTGGTTGTCCATACCATTCGGGCTGATCAGCGCCCCCGCCACATGTCAGCATGCCCTCGACATTATATTGTCTGGCCTCAAGTGGCAGCATTGCCACGTCTACTTAGATCATGTCATCATCTTCTCTCATTCTGCAGAACAGCACGTCAAGGACGTTGACGTGGTGCTAACGCGGCTGCGCGAAGCCGGTGTCAATCTCAACCTCGAGAAGTGCACATGGCTCTCCGACGAAGTCTAGTACCTTCGACATATTGTCCGACCGGGTCAACTCCATGTTCATAATAAGAACGTCGACGCGTTGAAAAATGCTTCGTTCCCGACCACAAAGACCCAGCGCAATAGCTTCTTGGGGATGTGTAATGTCTATAGACTTTTTGTCAAGGAATTCGCTAAAATAACAAAGCCGCTCAGCGCGATGACCCGCGCGGAGGTCCCCCCGGAGTTACTAAAACCTACCGACGTAACCATTGCGGCCTTTCACCACCTACGTCAAGCGCTTCTCGCACCACCAATTTTGGCCCTGCCAAAGGCCAACGGCCAAATGATTGTCGATGTCGACGCCTGCGCCGACCAACTCGGCTGCACCTTGCTGCAAGAGCAACCTGAAAGTACTAGATTACCGGTTTGCTATTGGAAGCCGTGGCCTCAGCCCGGCTGAGAAACATTATTCGACAAGGGAGCGCGAATTCATCGGCGTTGTGTGGAGCGTACTCAAGCTCAGACACTTCCTTGAAGGCCATCTCTTCCTGATAAAGACCCACCACCAAGCTCTAAGATGGGCTTTAAGCACCAATGACTCTAGTGGTCAGTTAATGCGATGGCGCCTTCGGCTGTCCGAATATACATTCGACATGCAGTACAAACCCGGTGCATAGCACCACGCCCCATACTTCCTGTCCCGCACGGACAATGAAGCCGCCGTTGAAGATAAAAACCACGAAATCCCATGCTTTGCATTGGCAGACACGGCCAACGGCTTGCTGACGGGGAGGTACACGGGTACCGACATGCCGGCCCCCGTCGAATACGACAATATTGCGGAAACCCAACAAACCGAAGCGCCTTGCTTCGAGGTGGCCAAACGCGTGGCTCGCAAAACGGCGAAAACCTTCTTTCAAAATGAAAGTCACGGCCTCTGCAGGCGGGCGCCTTACGGCGACCAATTGGTCATACCAGAAAGCTTACGCGAGCGCATCCTTACGCTGGAACAGCACGCTACGGTGTCAGCCCACTCGGGTATGATCCGGATGTACTATTCCATGCGGCGTCGGTACTGCAGTCTGCCCAATTTTGGCCAATTCGAACAGGAACACATGCACCCACGTGTTTTCGTAAGTTGGCACAACTCCACACTTATCTTGCATATATGCAGGCAAGCTTCACAGCGAGTCGGCAGTTGAATAAAATTGGAACTGGAGGAGGTACAAGAACCCGCTGTCGGCCACCCGGCTGCCGTCACGTCGACTGTTGCGCCGCACCCCGCCCCCGCACCCCCGCCCGTTACCACCGCTGCCGCCCCCGTCGCTCCGCCGATCGCAGGCATCCGTCGTGCATTGGCTCGTATCGAGGGCTTCACGGTGGTATGTCGCCGTGGCGCACACATTAGAAGGTCCGCCTTTCTGTCTCTTTTCGGGGGGTCGGGGCGGGGCGGGGGGGGGTCGGGGGCTCGTGAGGGCGCAATGAGTGGCGGGAGCCGTGATCCTTCTTCTTGTGCTGTTGGTCTCTGTCTGTATGTTGTAAATGTTGTCCCTCTCCCTCTTGCTCGTGACATCGGTCGTGACTATAGTGTGAAATCATGTTCTACCCCGTGCTTTACTTGTCCCGTTGCCCCGGATTCTCCCCTTTTCGGTTTTTCTGTGCCTCTGTATATGTTAGGGACCATCAGGCATTCTCCTTGCCGCTGAGTATGGCTTTCTGGCGGGCGGCGTGGACGGCGGCGATGGGGGGGGGAGGGCGTGAGGCGTTAGATTTTCTGTTACCTTGAATCACGCTACAGAAAAGAGACAGGCAGACGCGCCGTCTTTTTATTTCCTGTATGGTCGCTCTCCCCCTATGTGGGCGGTCTCGCCCCCTATTTAATCGGTCCGTGAGCAAGGAGCCCGACTATTGTGTCACTTAGGGGGGATGACAGGGGCGAGGCGAAGACGAAAACGAGAACGCGCCGAGCAGAAACCGACAGCCAATCAGCGATCGAATTTGTGGTGCAAGGGTCTTGCGTTGCAGCCAATCAGCAGATGCGGAACTGTAAACAGGTCTCCTTCAGATGGTCGGCGTGTCCAGCGGCCCGACCAAGGTCGCTCCGGCCCCCACTGCAGTCCCGTCGTTTCCCCTCGTTTCCCCCCGTTTCTCGTCGTTTCTCGTCGTTCCAGCCAAAGTCCCGCGGCCAAAATTGGACAGACTGCAATATTACTGGCCATCCATGGTCACGGATATCTACAACACTATTACAAAGTGTACCACCTGCGCCCAGAACCGGCTGTCACTGCGGCGCCACACGCCCCCATTGACGCGGTTGCCGGCTACGGAACAGTTGACGGACCTATCGGTTGATATCTTTGGGCCAATGCCCGCTACCAAAGCTGGTAACCGCTTCATTCTGTTCATTTCTGACCGCTTCTCCAAGTTGAACAAATGAGTCGCCTTGCGACGCATAACAGCGATCTCCGTGGCATCAGCCATTATTGACGCCTGGGTCGCCTGTTATGGTCCACCAGACCGAATCCTATCGAATCAAGGACCCCAGTTCACGTCGAACTTTTTCATCGCCGTCATGAAAGTGCGGGGAACCAAAGCGGTGCGCACCACGGCGTACCATCCACAGACCAATGGTCAAGTCGAGAGGTACAATCGTATCATGGCTGGGCAACTCCGACATCACGTCACAGACGACCCACGCCGTTAGGATGAATGAATCCCCGTATTGACCATGGCCTACAACAGCCAGCCACACCCGTCGACAGGCATTGCGCCATTCGAGCTCGTTATCCCGAGACGAATCCCGAGTTTGTCTGTACGCAACGTGCCACCCGGGACCCCGTTGAAAAACAAGGGTACCCTGAATGATGGGACACCCCGAGCACGCAAGCGTGAATTCAGGGCCAAGCTGAGACAGAAACTCCTGGCCGTCGTACAGGCCCTGCGAAAGATCCAACAACGCTATAAGCGTAACTTTGACTCGAACTTGGATACACGTATCAACCGTGTCCGCGTTGCTGACTACGTCTATACGACAAACCGCCAGCAAAGGAACAAGCTGCAAAGCAGGACCGTCGGCCCATTCGTCGTACTCGACGCAGATGACTCTACATACGCCATAGACGTGAACGGTAAAGAGCGAAGAGTCAATAGTGACCATGCTACTCCGGCCCCACGGCCTTCGACACCGGACGAGACTCCACATCCACTTCTGGATGGACTCTATATGCCCGATAGCACTCCACCGGTACCTGACGAATACGTCATTGACCGCCTATTTGGCCTCCGTCGGACCCATGGAATATACAGCGCAAAGGTCCGATAGTTTGACTACGGTCCGAAGGACGTCTCCTGGGAGCCCTTGGAAAACCGGCCTCGGAACCTGGTGATCCGTTTCCTCCGACGGAGGAAGAAGAAAATTGCAGGGTACTCTTGGAGTACTCCCAGCCCCCCGTATCGGAGTACCCGCCGATCACCCAGGCTTACTCAAGCCGAAACCGCGTTGGTAGTAGCCCCCCAGCGCCCAGACCCAAAGTGGTCCCCGACCATTCTCGGAGTGTTTTCGAATTACCACGGCGAAATTCGAGTCACACTGAACTGGATTAAGATTGACCAATTTAATTCAGTTCAGGAGACTTTACCAATTTGTTGGGTTCGACTGACATTGCCCCAACGGACGCGTAATACCCCCCACGACCCCTGGTTGGCTCTTTGGCGTTTGGCCGAGCATTCTGAGTGGCACGGGCCGTATACTTACATCTGGCCCTGCCCCCCCGCCCTTACAGGACGATGACGCAGCACCCGCGCCCGTTACCCAAGGGGTCGGATCCGACCCAAACGAGCTACTCCTACCATCGGTTCATGACCTAACGACCACTGTCGAGGACCTCATGTACCAAAGTACGGAGGCGATGCTTATAGCCCCCCGATGGGAAAGTTCCCCCTGGTATGTCGACGCTACAGCTGCCTGTGCATGGCACGACGTACTGCCCCACGCGTCAAACGACCACAATGGTGCAACCACTTGGGCACTCGTTGCCTTTCACTTTGACGAGGAAACCAACAGTGCTACACAAGCCCAACCGTCTTCGTCCAAATGACAGCAACTCATGAGCGGACAAGGTGTACAAAACACCGCCACAGCATCACCTGCCGACGGGCATCGGCAGTAACAAATACAAAGAAACACAAGACACAAGACGCGCCCGCACCGATCCTAGACCGCCCTGCCTTAGTTACGGGCAGGCCCCCGGCCATCACCGTCCACCGAACAACTGCGATGGCGCGTATTGCGCGGAGGCTCCTCCTCGTCCTCGTCGTCACGACTGACACGCCGGCCAAGGATGTCGCCGGCGTCAAAGCGCACGGGCGAAGGAGCCACAGCCACGACTGGGCGAAGACGCTCGACCTCCTGGAGGAACAGGTCGAAGGCCACTGCCGAGTCCGCCGCCACGCTCACGGCCCGAGCCAAGATCGGCATGGCGTCCTCAGGAAGTAGCCATAGGCGTCCTGAACCGCCCAGCGCAACGCGTCCGTCTGGCGATGCCACGCCAATTCAAGAGCGGCCGCCCCGACGCCACGAGGCACTCGCTGCTCGTCAACATGACGGCTCCGCACGTCGCCAAACAACTCCACGGCCGCCTGAATAGCCTCAGGCGACGTCCAAACTTCTTCAAGCGTTGAACGCTCATTTCCTCCGGACGCGGCCGTAGCGCGTGTCTCGCGCACTGGCGACAGTGATCCACGACGGCTAGGAGAAGCGGCCGGACGCGAAGGCCCACCGGCCGACCGCGTCCCTTGACGGACGAAACCGCCGTTGCCTTGAGCCGCTGCCACGGGCGATTCGGCCTCTTCGTCCGAGCCCCCGCCCCGGGCGGAGCGCGACGCAAAGCCCCGGAAACGGAAATTTAACGTAAACCCGTACTCGACCGTCGAGTCCAAATGGACGTGCACCTGGCGCGCCGCACGAGGCTGCGTGTACCGTCGGATGAAGTCCTTGACGACGATGGTCCACGGGAGGATTTCCGCTGCCTTGTGCATCTTGTTGAACATGTCCAGCATCGCCTGGCCGCCTGGCCCACTGGCCATATGGTGCAGGTCCAACTTGGCTATGCGCCGAAGTGCCGTGGCATCGAGCCAGGCAAAGGTCTTGTCCGTCATCAGGGTGTGCACTCACCCGGCCGCCAATAAGTAGTAATATTCCGCGTTGACGACGTTACAAGCGGCGCTGCACTCGTCGACGAGCTTGTGAGCAGAGCACGACAATGATTATGGCAACTCCATCCACACCCCGCGGCTTAGCAACCAGCGGGGGTACCGTGGGAACTGTAGTGGATCCTGCCCTCAAAGCCAACGGGGTATAACCCCGTCAGAAAACCCAGCACAGGGTGCGGATCGCTACGC
>ENA-ORXR01002793-ORXR01002793.1-marine-metagenome-genome-assembly--contig:-NODE-2793-length-16280-cov-11.564957_pt1 | contig 16280 bp, 20 predicted proteins | sample MGYA00237866_ERZ511479 | MGnify/ENA metagenome assembly ERZ511479 | reverse complement strand
GGCGACGGTGAGCGACGGTGAGCGGTGGACGACAGTCGATCCCCAACGGGTGCCACAAAACCGGAATAGTGAGTCGAGTATGCCGGTTTCTTTTAGGAGATGCCGGTTTTCCGCCCGGTTTTTCCCGTAGGGGAGTTCATTGCGTCTCTCTCGCCGCCCTCTCCCGGCTGCGCGCCGCTCCCGGCAGCCACGAACCACCATCCTCCACACGATATGCCACATGCCTTTCACTGCCACGAAGCCTTGCTCGCCACACGAGCAGCAACCCGCCACCCCGTCTGCTGACAAAGGACGCACATCCTAAAAACGATGGCATCACGACTGCGCCCGGCATGCGCCGCAACCAGCAGTACGCCACCGCGCGAGCCCTCGGCAGACGCGACTGCCAGCCGCGCGGGCGCCTCGTCGACGGCGCCGACCACCACGCGCACGGGCGAGCCGTCGACGAGCGCGACCGCCATCTGCGCGGGCGACTCGTCGACGGCGCTGACCATCACGCACACGGGCGAGCCGTCGGCGAGCGCGACCGCCATCTGCGCGGGCGACTCGTCGACGGTGCTGACCACCACGCACACAGGCGAGCCGTCGGCGAGCGCGACCGCCATCTGCGCGGGCGACTCGTCGACGGCGCTGACCACCACGCACACGGGCGAGCCGTCGGCGAGCGCGACCGCCATCTGCGCGGGGGCCTCGTCGACGGCGAGCGTTTTGCGGATGGGTAAGACGGCAACGAGTGCGACAACTGTCTGGGCGGGCGACTCGTCAACGGACTGGAGCGCCACGGATAATTGCGAGCCATCATTGAACGCGAGCGCCACAAGCGCGGTCGAGTTGTTTCTGCTTCGCTGGTTTGCCTGCGCTTCACGCCCTCTGACTCTGCATGGTTTGCATGACCAATTGGACCACGGTCGCTCCGAGCCCAATGTGTTGTAAGTTTGCTCCTCTCGTGGCAGTTCCAGCTTGCCTGGTGTGCTCTTTGCGCCGCGGCCTGCCATTGCGGCCGCGACCGCGGCAGCCTAGTCTTTCAAGAGAGACAGTGGTCGCTGCGCCCGCATGGTGCCCCTCTCGCGCGTCCATGTCGCCCATTCGCCTCTATTCCCCGTCCGTCTCGTTCCTGTCTGCGCCTGGGCCCCCAGGTGGCTGTTTCGGGGTGTCCCGTCCCCATCGTCGGCGATGACGTTGTCGCCCCCCACCTCTCTGCCGCCGACAGGCGACGGGGAGTGACTCGAATCGGCCGGCGGCCCGCGCCTGCCGCCGTGGGGCTAGTACCGGGGTCTGGGGTGAGCTGTGTGACTTCACCGGGCGGGACACACATGAAGACGGCATTTACACGCTTAGGCGTTCACAGAAGTGTTCCCAGGAGACTTCAAAGCACCAGAGGCGCTCCTTCCAATAAAAGTGTGGTTTTGGTCCAGTTGCTTCCGGACGTTGGTATACAGTGAATAGGGCGAGATGACATTGTATCATATGGTGGTTTTCCGAATTTTGGCCACGCCGCGGGAGGCGTAGTTTCCCGAAACTACGACATCGCATCCCCCATCCCCCTCTGAATGCATCAGATCCGCCGATGCCGAGTGCGAGCGGGAAGCCAGCAGCTCTGTCATGCATGGCTCTGTCAATGCCCCCGGTATCCTGTCGAGATGTATGTGGCCCCGTCCCACACATTCGTCCATCTGGTGACCCCCAGAGCAGGCCCTTCGGGAAGCGAGGCGTGGAGGTGGCGCGGGTGGGCAAAGTATCGTGTCCCGAGGGAAGGACTCTAATGCGAACCTCTAACTGGGGCTCTCAGAGGGGGTGTAGTTCTTAATGAGAGCATCCACCTTTGCTCTGAGCCTCCAGGAGCGGTCAAAGTATCACCCCCCCGCGGACGGTGTCAGGATGCCAGGGGGGGGGCGAATCACGCTCATTGGTCGGATCACGGGCTGGACAGGCGACAGTGTGGTTTGGCGCTCGAAGGGCCAAATCGGATAGCCAGCTGACGTTCAGTGGGCCGAATGTGAACTTCGTCTGACCGCTTCGATTGGGACTGGGGCACATCTAAATTCCGCTGGGACGATCCATTTCACAGCACAGTAGGTAGTGGTGCGGCTAATAGCACTGGCTTCGGTGACAATCCGCACAACAATCAAAACTCAGCTCCCAGCAGACAGACCGACGGGCCTGTGTCTCTTGGAGCGGGTCGCGCAGCCTTTTCCTCGTGCGCAATGTCCGGCATGCGGGTTCCCAGGTGCACTCTCGCGCGTCCCCCGGCGCCCCCTGCAGGATTCCCCTGCTCTCCGCCGACGGGGCGCCGACGCGTCGCTCGGTTTGCTGTCCCCTCCGTGCTCCCCGACGACGGGGCTCCATCGCGGTGCTCGGTGTCGTGCCCCTCCCCCCCTGCCGCCGACGGGGAGCCGGCGCGTTGCTGGGCGTTTGCCCGCTTCCCTCTCTGCTCGCTCTCCGCCGACGGGGCGCCGACGCGTCGCTCGGTTTGCTATCCCCTCCGTGCTCCCCGACGACGGGGCGCCATCGCGGTGCTCGGTGTCGTGCCCCTCCCCCCCTGCCGCCGACGGGGAGCCAGCGCGTTGCTGGGCGTTTGCCCGCCTCCCTCTGTGCTCACCGCCGACGAGGCGCCGTCACGTTGCTTGGTTTCTGTCCTCTCGGTGCTGCCCGCCGACGGGGAGCCGTTGCGTTGCTGATTTTGCTGCCTTCTCTTTCCCCGCCGCCGACGGAGCGCCGTTGCGTTGCTCGTTTCGCTGCCTCCTCCCCCCCCGCCGCCGACGGGGAGCCATCGCAGAGCTCGGCGTGTGTATCCCTTTTCCGCAGCTACCCGCTGACGAGGCGCCGTCGCGTTGCGAGGTTGTCTGCCTCCTCTTCCCCCGCCGCGGGCGGGCAGCCATCACGTGATGTCCTCGTCCGCTGGTGTCGTGCAGACGGACATGTGCGAGTCCTCCACGTCCACTGAGGTTCCGACGTCCTCCCGGGTGGTGTCGGCCGGAACGGGATCAACGACATCGACTGGGACGGCCTCGACGTCGTCGACCGGGACGGTCTCAACATCGTCGTCGTCATCATCTACCTCAACCGAGAGGGACGCGTCGGAGCTGTTCAACGACGCCGGCGACGTTGCCCCCGACGACTACGTCATGTTCTCGGAGGAAACGCGGGAGCACGTGCTCGGTTTGCTGGAGGAGGGCTACCCCGCCAGCGACGTGGCCGATATCATTAGATGCTCGGAACGTTCCATTCGTCGCTGGATGCAGCACTATGAGCAGAACGGCACGGTGTGGTGCCATCGGCGGCTGCGCAACCGCCACGACGACGCGGCCATCCGCAACGCCCATCTCACGCGCGCCATCCTCACCCTTGTGGAGACGGAGCCGGCGGCATTTTTACGTGATCACGTCGACCTACTGGTGGCGCTGAGCCTCGACCACCCCACAAGCGATCATCGGTGGGTCAGCGCGGCAACGGTGTACCGTGTGCTCCGGTACCACGGGTACACTCGCAAGAAGATTGAGCGTCTTTACGCCGAGAGCTCCGAGGTCGCCCAACGGGCGTTTGCTGTCCTCATTGACGAGATACCTATGCGGTGCCTCGTGTCCTGCGACGAGACGCACACGGCGGGGAGTGACATGCTTCGTCGGTATGGTCGGTCCCGTCGAAGCGTGCCGTGCGTCCTGCGCGATCGGGACACGCGAACGATGAAGCGGACCAGCACTATGATGGGGGTGACGCTGACACACGGCGTCCTGTGGTCGCAGACCGTCATTGTCGGCAATGCGCAGACCTCCGATGACTGGCGCTTGTTCCTCCAATGCCTTAACGCGCACATGAACACCTACATACCGGGGCTGCCGTGGGAGATGCAGCCGGATGCCTGCGTCGTGTTGTACGACAACGCGAGCATCCACGACCACTGGGGGGACGAGTACATGCAGGCGAATGGCATGCACTATGTGCGACTTCCTCCGTACTCGCCCAACTTGCAGCCGATCGAGGGCGTCTTCTCCGAGCTGAAGAAGCACGTGAGGTCGCTGATTTATGAGGACGGGAGGTACATGGACAAGCCCTTCCACCTGATGGCCGCCGCCGTAGGCATGCTCACCACTGCCCAGGTGGCCGGCCAGTTTTCCCGTGTGTCCCATGAGATTACCCGGCTCCTGAAGGGTGTCGCTCCCGAGTGAGGTGTTGTCGTGTTTCTCTCTGCTGATGATAGAACTTTTCTTTCTCTGGTTGCACGTCTGGTGCGGGTGTGTTTCCACTGCGGTGTTTGTGTGTTGACATGTGTGGCGCTTGTGTGTTTGACAAAATAGCTTTCTTTTCTTCTTCACAGAGACATTTGACCCGGTGATGACCGTGGATCCCATCCCTAGCGACTACCACTAGTTGTGGACCCCAACGGCACCCAGGGTGACCGCCTATTCCCCTTCCTCCGCCGCCGACCGGGGCGCAGTCGGGCGGAAACCCAACTGTACCAAACCTCTCATCACGGCGAACCCGTATGGGCCGATCCCCCGCCTCCCCCGTCCCTACTTCGGGGCGGCGGGCTTCACACACCTGGAGACCCATTCCTTGGCGCCGCCGCGGGGGACTACCGACCTGAGATGCGCGCTTGACACGTCGGTCAGCCGCGGTGCCGATGTGGGTGCCATGCCACCGTCGGCCCTTTCTTCAACGCCACTTTCCCCCGGACGGAAACAAATCGGACCGCCGCCGAGGAGGCTACGCTCTTGATCCAGTTGGACGCGGACATCGAGTAGCATTCGAGAACCGAGTGACATTGAGAGCTCGGGAGCTGCATTTCAGCAGCGCGTCAGTCGCCGGCCGATGCTTCGACCACGACAAGGGCGGCGGGGTTCCGAAGAGCCACGCGCCCGTCATCGTCGTCCGCGTCGCAGAGGCACACTTGGTGCCCGCCGCGGTCTTCGTCGCCAACTGTGTCTGCTTTCACGTCCCGCCCCCCGGCACCGGGCGCTGCCGGTAACGCCGCCTCTGCGGAAACGGGAGGCCCCGAGTCTGTGGCCTCGAGGCGGTCCACGCCGCAGGCTCCGTAGTTTGTAGAGCCATACGGAAGCGGTGCGTAGGGAGACGAGTAGCCGCCAGCGTCGCCCGACATCCGGACGCCGCAGCCCGGGCGGACGCTCATTCCGTTTCCAATGGCTGGGGAGGTGTCTTCGTTGCGTGTATAGGGGCGGGTGGGTGGTGGGAACGGGAAACTGTGCGGCTGCCTACCGGTGTCCGCCCGTCTCAGTCGCAGGGCGTGTGCTGCAGCTCCAATAGGATCCCCCCGGTCCGTCCAGCGACTGCACGTGGTGTCGCTCCCTCCGACGCTGCGGGAAGTGCGTGCACCGCCGGCGCAGAAGCCACATCCGGAGCTCGACCACGCTTCGACGGTGGCGGACACTGCTGCCGCCAGTGCGGCGAGCGTTAGAAGTTGCTCACTGACAGTCCTTGAGGTCTCAGCGCGGTGACGGACCGTCTCGTGGGAGTGCAAGGTCGAGTCTCTGTCGGGGGAGTGCAGCGACGCGGATTGTCTGCTGTTGTGCTCCCGACATGATCGAGCCCGCCTTTTTTTGTCTGAAAGCCAGCAGATCAAGAACGTCCGCCAGGAGCACAGCCCGAACGGCTGTGGCTGACAGATATCAAGTAGCCTATGCCACGGCCAAAGCCAAGGTCGATTCCTGATTCCACAATGGCTTCAAAATCACAGAGACTTGACCTTCCAAAGAGACTCGGATCGAACACAACTACGTGACGTTCTTCTCCGAACCACGTCTCATACGGACCGACCATTGGAAACTGGCGGGAGCTACCCCAAAACCGTCTAAGATTCTGTCCAACTGGGAAACTACAGAGAGGTTACTGTCCCAAGTATCCTTCCGATCCCATATCTCATTACTTGACGGGCGAAACGACGGCAACATCTGTTTGTTGCATGCCCATCCGCTCTCACTTTTGGCTCCGGCCGTCGAAGTGTCTGCTCTCTCAATTTCCTGCCGCTGCGCTCGGAGACCGGGTCGAAGGGCCACAGGCCTCTCCCGTCGTGACACCGTCGCCGTCCCCTCGTTGTTACCTGCACCCGTCCTCTCGACGCGACGCCGTCCCTTTCGGACCGATACTTCTCAGTCGTCGTCCTGTGGTCGTGGCTACACCTCTGCCGTGGCCTCGCTTGGCACTCAGCCTCTGCTGTTTTGATGGTCTCAGGACGCATGCAAGGTGGACGTTGCGCTTCGATACCTCTTTGCTGCTTATCCTTCTGTCGTCTGTCGGTGCACGATGTTCTTTGCTGTCGTTTCGTGCCCCCCGCGAGTTGCTGTGTGGTGAGTGGAGCTGTCCTCCATGTGGCGTCTAGTGGAGGAGCGGCGCTCCTTGATCTTCCACCCTTTTTCTTAGCGGAAGCCGGTCTGTATGTTCATGCCGAGCTCATCATATCACTCACGCTTTCCTCGCTTTAGATGACTTCTGTCGCTTCTACCATGTGCGAATCGAGAAGAAGGCTTCCCGCTGCATGGGCACCATCGTCGTCAAGGCCATCACCCTCCCTAACCTTATGGCCGCCAACGGCGTCCTGCTCTCCAACTCCGCCACTGCAAACGTCGCCACCACCAATGTCGCTCGCTCCCCAGCTCCACCTCCGTCAAGGGCGTCGCTGCCATCAGCCCGGTCGCCGCAAAGAGCCTCCCGCTCGGCATCACCGCTGCCGCCAAGGTCGCCGCCGCCAACTTCATCGCCCCCCCGCGTTAAAGGCGGCCGTATTGTGTGCCGCCGCAACGGCGACACGCACAAGACCGCACCCGAAGCCGCCACGACTGGCATTGCTGCGCAAGCCTCTATTTCAAAGACGGCCTCGGCGGCCTCCATGACTGTCGCCGCGTGACCCGCCTCGATGTCGGCAGAGCGGTGTGCCGCCACAGAAGTGTCGCGGACGCGGACGCGTTGTGGCATTTAGGCATGGCCACGGGGTTCGCGCCCGTCATTTTGTGGTGAGGGGATTCTGCAAGACATCAGAGCGGCCCCGGGAGAAGCGAGTTACATGACACTTGACGGAGAGACGAAGGGGGGGTGAGCGCATGCTGCAGGCCAAGCAATTGCCGGAGTAACTAGCGGGGGTGCGTTTTACTTGATCCACGCGCCATCATGGGCCGTGTGTCCATATGGTCGAAGTTGTTTCCCTAATGTCGCTGAAACGAACAACGTCGGCCCTGCTCTCTACGACGTCAGACGTTCACAGAAGAGTACCACGACACTTGCCCGCGTCACCTGAGACGAGGAGTCGCACCGCCCGCGACCCTACCCACCTATGAAACCAGACGGTGTGGGGCGGTGACATCAAATGAAACTAACACTAGTCGCTGGAACAGAGGAGAGGGCGAGCCTGCCAGAGATTCCGGATCGATGAAAGAAGAGACGTTTGAAGACTCGTGGCAAACGCCATGAAGCTGTTGACACTCACAGCTCTTGATCCATACGGTGTCATCACTATAGCCCGTCGCTGGCAGTGTCAGCGAGGTTTTGTCCCTGCCTGCACTGTCATGGACCGTGGCCCTGGAGCAGTTATCGTGGAGTGGCTGGGCCAGCTTCTTTGCTACAATACAGCAACAGAGCACAACCTAGTGGCAACTACGCGTCCCTCCGACAGAAAGAAAAGTCAAAGTCGAAAATTTCAAAGCAACGGAGCCAGTGCCAGTTTATGGGCAGCCGTAACGAGTCGCAGAACTTGGAGTTCGCTCATCAACGGGCACAAAAAGTCCGTGCGGGTGAGTGCAGGGGGAGAGTGTACGCGGGGAACGGGTATCCCGAGCGTCGACAGCTTCCAACGCGTGGTGTCCAACTTGATTGTGAAGCGCTCGTGGCCAATAAGACCGCACACGGAGCACTGCTGGGCATGAGAGCGTTGAACCTTGAAACAACGCCCGGAGAGAGCAAGAGGGCTGTCGTTGGAGAGGCCGTAGCGGCACTCTAGCTGCCGCAGAGGGCAGCGACGAACCACGTGGCCTCGCTCATCAGCGGCGCTCTGTAACAGACACAGTCCGCACAGCATGGTGGGTCGTGCGCCTGTTTGAGGGTCCGTAGATGACAGGCAGTTGCAAGCGTGGGGCCACGTCCAGAAGAAAATCAGGCACAGCGGGTGGGTGAGAAAGGTGTTCGTGACGAGAGTCGTCCCGCACTGATTCCGGCCAATGTCACAGATGCTCTGTACACAAAAGGAAGCCACAAAGTAGCTCGTACCAGGTACGCCACACGGGTTCTCGTTCACGAGGTTCTGGGAGGGGTGGGCGGCGATGACTGCTGGAAGGGTGACGACGAAAGCGCGATCGCGGCGAGATCCACCGATCCGGACCACTGCAGGGCGCCCGTCCCCGACGACGACTGAGAAACTCCTTTGGACCCACTGGGCGGTCGCGGGACGACGTCCATTTTTCACCACCGCGAGACAGGACCGACACTGGAGGGTGCTCGCCACCGGAGATCGTCCAGAGATCCGGCAACTCGCATGCATTTTGCTTTCAGACACATGAACGTTCGGAGCTTCCGACCTCCAGAGCTATCTGGGCTCCTGAAAGCGCGTTCAGTGCTGCTTCTTGCCTCTGAAAGATGCCTACGCTTCATGTAGCCTCCCAGACGCGCCCAAGAAGCTGGCTGTCGAGAGAGACTTTTCTTCTGCAATGCGCAAGAGAGGTTTCTCATTCAATTTCTCCGATTTGTTGTGGACTCGATTGAATGGCCCTGGGGGCCTCTTTTGATGGATAAAAAGATGGGTTTTCATCCTCTCGCATGAAGGGCGGCCATTGGCCAGACCATCACTGTCAGTGCGGGCTCGTCGGTAAATGATGGACAAGGGCATCCCGTGCGTTTCCATCGAGCTCCTCGCTTGCCACTTCTGTCGCCCGGCCAGCGGCCCACCTCCTCTTTTCGCCTCCCACTAGGCCGCCCTCCTATGGGCGCGCCACTCAATGAGGGAAGATTCCCCTTCCCTCCATCTATCCTGTGTTCCAACCACCCTCCATGACGCTGGCGGATTACCAGACGCTCTCACCGTGCGACATAGACTGTCAGACATGTGCTTCCCCACCTCCTTCGCCCTAACTGCTGCCTCGTTGGCAAGAGGTGCGGTGCGGGCTCCTGGGGCAGCTTCATGCACGATGGCTGTCGCTGTGCCGGCGCCGCCTTCGACGGCGTCGGCGGCAGCGCCTCGGCAATGATGATGTAGTTGTCTTCTGGAGGTCCTTTAGCCTCTTCCGATTTTTGGAAAAGTGGGCGAAGGGACCGACTGACAGGGCGCCTGTGGCTTTTGGATGTGCTACCAGCGTTCGATCCCACTAAGATCGAAGTGCATCTGATTGCGGCGACGTTGCTGAAGCCGTTGCGTGCCTGGGTGCTGGTGGCGCCGGGGGAGTTGTCGAGTGCGCACTGGCAGTCATGTAGCCAGCGCGCGTGGTGCACGGGAGACGTGCACGTGGTGGAGGGGGGGCACGCACGTGGGACAAAGACGTTGATAGCTCAAGAAAAGGATAAAACTACTGCTGCCCTACTTCCTACCTTCTTTCTCTCCACTCGTAGGACTCGGCCGGGGCCGCGGTGGCGGCCACCCGCTGAGAGTGCGGCTTCCTGACGCCCCTCTGTTTCCGGCTGACCCCGCGCCGCTACTGTGAGTAGCGGCCGGTCCACTACCGCCTGCAGCTGACCCCGCGCGGCCACTGCCAGGAGCATTCCGTCCGCCACGGCCGACAGGACCCCGAGGGGAGAGACTTCCCATCCCCGCCGGTAGGGAAAGTGGACGAGCTCGCACGCTGTCAACGACCGTCGTCCGGAAGAATGACCCCGGTACTGCTGGAAGGGACCGCCGAACAGCTCCCCGTCCGGCGCCTTGCACGCGCTTGAGGTTTCGCAGGAGGAAAGTCGGAGGCCGCCTAGCAGGAAACACAGCGTCCGCTGCTTGCGTCCCCACCCTGGCCGCCGATTGACCAGCTGCAGCCTCGGCGCCAGTTGCTGCCCCGGCATCGACAGCCGTGTCGTCCGTAGCCACATCTGAACGCATAGTCGCCAAAGACGTCTCATTTCTAGCGGCTGTGCCGCGTACGATGCTCGCTGCTGACGTCCGGAGAGCAACCGAGAGAGAGCACCGGGGGACTTTGTGAGGGTGTTCCTGGAGCTCAACCCGCTCGGCGCTTTGGACAACCCGGCGGTAGTGGCTCCCCGCAAAGGTGATACAGGAGGTGTCGAAGTCGACGGACGACACACCCCACACCCAACAGAAAATTGTCCCCGTCTCGTTGCGGCGAAGACCCGTCACTTGGTAGTTCGGGCAGTCCATGCCTTGCATCGACTCGTGCTGCAAGGCAGCTTGCACGTCTGCCGCGCGGTTCGAAAGAAAGGTTGACTGAGCCGCGTCGTCCATCATCCGCCGCACGTACGCTTCGTCTTTGGCCCGTGCCGAGTGCTCTAGGCAGAATGCCGCGTAGAAATCTTCATGCCTGACGCAAGGCCCGTTTTCCTCTGGGTGGGAGCTTTAGGGCTGAGGAATTCCGTACAGACAGCAATAGTGGTACGCGCGCGCGCACTCAGGCACGTAGCGGCCCACCGTTGCACCGTTGGTGATGCACACCGAGCACATCAAACCCCGACTGCGGTGATAGGCTGCGACGACGTTGCGCAGGTCGTCCGTCTCGGGGTCATGGTAGACCTCGGGTGCCCTTACTGCGCAGATGTGGTGGATGAAGAAGGTCTTGCCCTTTTGGAATGTAAATGGTCCCAACATGGGCGTCAGCAAGGTCCCGCCATTGTGGTTGACCCTGGGATAGAAGGCACACACGGGCTCGGCCTGTTCAACGACCGGCTCTGTGCGCGCCTTCTTCCGGCCGTCCGAAAAGGCTCCCTCCTTCTCAGCCACTGGCCCCCACGACGCATCCCCATTGCTGGGCGCCGACGGCCCCGCGCCCGAGCCGCCAGCCGAGCCGCTGCCGGCGCGGCCCTTCCCCTTTCCCGAATACGGCGCCTTCGCAGGTGCCGCTCTCTTGGAACTCACCCGGTCCTGCTTGCGCCTGTCAGCCGCCACCAAGCGATACCACCAGGCGCTGTCCCGCCGAGCTTTCTCCCTCATTGAAATTGAAGAAAGGAACTCTGTGAAGCCCCTGACAATGCGCGGAGGAGTGAGCAGCCCGCCCTCAACCTCCTCAGAGGAGCAGCCCGACGGGGGCCGCCCTGAGGGGGAAAAATGCCATGGCTCCGAGGGGGCAGACCGACGGCGAGCGCGATGGCGAGAGGGAGGGGGTTCTTGAGGAGTAGAGCATTTCCTTGGTGAAGCGGAAGGATATTGAGGAGGGGACGCTCCCATCTGCGGCGCGGGATACAGCCGACTGCGTGAAGGTGGAAGAGTGGGAGCAGCTCCAGCCGCCTCGGGCGACGCGGGTGGCGTGATGAGTGAAATAATGGGGATGGCGACGTCGGAGGGTACATCAGCAGGCTGGAAGAGAGATCTCCGCGGTGGGCGCGGCCTCACCGCTGGTATTTCAGCCATCTGCGACGCACTGGGTTGCGTCAACGGTGGCGTCGCCGGCGGCGTCGCCGGCAGCGGCGCTGGCAGCGGCGCTGGCAGCGGCGCTGGCAGCGGCGCTGGCAGCGGCGCTGGCAGCGGCTCTGGCAGCGGCGCTGGCAGCGACGCCGGCGGCGGCATCGGCGGAAGTGTCGGCGGCGGCGTTGGCGTCCGAGACGTCATCAGTAGCGCAGAATGGCGTGGGGCAGGACGTTGTCGTCACCGTGCCGGGCGGGACCGACCGCCCACTCGAAGAGAGAACGAGGACGGCTCGCCGCCGTGCGGGGGAGAGGCGATCGGCCACGGGGAGAGAGACCGAGGACGGGTCCTCGCCGTTTGGGGAGGGCGGCGACCGGCCACGAAGCTTGGGGTCGGGGAGGGGGTTTGCGTCGCTACAGTGCCGTCGGTTGATCCGGCGGCGTCTGCTGAGATGGGGTCGAAGCCAGTGGCGCCGCAGCCAACACCGTCGGGACGGCCGTCGGGCACAGCTTCGTCCTGCGCTCTGGGCCGACTCAGTTCACTCTTTCTGTGTGAAGTCGCCAGCAAAGCCCTTGTGAAAACGTCTTACACAACACCTCAGGCGAGACACAGGTACCATGGTTGGAGCATCGAGCCGGCACCGCGACCGCACAACAGAGGTGACCGGGAGAACAGGGCCATTTGCGGCACTACCTGTGTCAGACGCCTCTGTGTGACCCCTGGGTCAATGGAATGAAACTGTGCGTCCCGTAGCCGCCATTTGCGCCTGTGGAGAAGCGGGAGATTGCGAGACTGTACTGCGGCGTGTGCGGTACTACGGCAAAGGGGCTCCAAAGATGGAGGTCATCCGATCCTGTCCCTTTCAGCCGGCCGCGGACGTTTTTGGGGGGTCGCAGATATCCCTGGGTGGGGACATCCGAAGGGTCATCAGTCTTGTTCATGATACTTGCCCACAAAAAAGGACGCCACGGAGAAGGAAAGAACGAGGGTGCAGGCGGCAGAGTGACGGCCAGAGAGGTCCCACCGGAAACATGTGGGGCAGAAAACGTGAGAAAAGACACCGGGCCGCCGGTAAAGTGTAAACCACGGGCCAGGCAGACACAACACAGCGAGCACACGCACACAGACGGCGACGTGTGAAAGACGATCGGTCATGCCAGCCAGCCAAGACGACAGGGGTCGGGTCCGTGGCGACGACGTCTGTCGTCCGTGGCGACGGCGTCTGTTGTCGCGGCTCAGCCGACGGTCGAGCAGGCGTTGCGGGCCATTTGGGGCACCGGATGTTACTGCCCCACCCATTGGTGGCAGTCTGAGGATCTTTTTGACTCCAATTTTGATTCCCGCAATCCCAATGCTTTTTGGTTGTGCAAGCTCACACTGCTGGCCGCTTCCACGATACGGAGTCCTGCTTCTGATGCCATCGTCCCTCCAAAGTCCCTCGGCCCTCTATAGTCCCTCGGCCGGGCACCACACTGCAAGGAAATTTGTTTGGGTGCCCCACTGCCGTGCACAGCCACACCCTTTCGTGGTCAAGTCGCACATCCACTTGGTGCGAGGGCGAGATGCATCGATGCAAAGAACCACGGCGCACAGCACATGCATTGCAATTGGCGTCACGCCAGCCTCCATTGGTGATGGTCCTCGCAGAGTTGTTGGTTGCGGCCTGCGCGGGGATGAAGTGGGAGAGAGCGTGGCAGCAAAACTGCTCGTGGAAGCCAGACTCTCCATGCGCGTGGCAAGGTTGGAGAGTGCTGCAGAGCGGGCGCTGCAGCCGCGGGAGATGGTGGGGGGGGAACGCAGCTGTTCATCACGCAGCGTGGGGAAAACAAAAGGACCCGCGTGGGTGCAGCTGCAGCCCTCACCATGGTGCGCGACCAACGTCAAAAAAGGAAGAACGAACATGAAACAGCTGCATGTCCGAGCACGCACACATTTCTTTCCTATCCTCATCCCATGGGGCTATTCCCCGCGGTTCTCTCTCTATGCTGGGCCCAACCCTCTCGCCCTCTGCTTCTCCTCTCGGCGGCACCCGCCCCGCACGCGTCACCCTGTCCCGCACACCCTGGCCCATCGGTTCCTATCAACTGACTTTCCTCTGCCCGCCCCGGAAGAGAATGAGCGCATCGGTGCGAGTGTCTCAACACAGTCGCTTCCCAGCCCAGACCAAGTCCGCCACAGTTGCGGCAGCCACCGGAGAGACGCCAGAAGACGCCGGCGTTGAGCCGGCCACCACGCGGGCCACCGCCGGCACAGTCGTCACAATAGCACCAGCGGGCAGCAACGGCGGCGTGGCAGGAGAGTCTACTGCACTTACGCGGCTGGGGTCAGCGCCCCGTGGCGCAACAGAGGCGACTGGGGATGTGCCTGCACGCCTGGCGGCAGCAGCGATCCCAACGCCAGAAGAGTTCGCTGTTTTCGCAGCCGCCGCGTTAATAACGCGCTGAAGCGCCATGGCCATGCTGGGCAGGGTCGCACAGCGGAGCGCAGGGCTCATGGAGCAGCATAGCCACTCGGAAACCTGCGCCGCAGTCGTAGTGCTCGATGTGAGCATGAACCCGCGCAACTGCCAGTCCAGAGCCCCCGTGACGACCATCCCCGCCATCTCAACGTCGAAGTCTTCGATAGGGCATTGGTAGAGCTCGGCAGCGACGGCGTGAGCAATGCGCGCCGCGCGGATGCCGCCAAACCGCGGAAAGAAAAAGGCGGGCAGGCGCACTTCGAACCGCGCACGGGTCGCCGCCGGCAACCCATCGTTGACTCCTGCCGAACCGTCCACGTTCTCGAGATCTTCGACATCGATGGGTGCCGCCCCCTGCGACCCCTTGCGGGCCTTCGACTTTCCTTTTCTAGAAACGCCTTTCTTGGAGGGAGACGCCCTCTACCCTTTAGCCACGGCGGCCGCATAGCGGTCCGTCCGGCTCCGCCGCCCGGCATTGTGGACCCGCGTCGTTCTCAGCTCGATCTTTTTGTTACCGCCGCTGCCACTGAGACCACCGCCACCGCCGCCGCCACTGCTACACCCTGTCCCGTTGGAGCTTGAGCCCCTGGCTTTTCGCTCTCTGCCACGCCTGCGTCTGGCGCCCGCAGCAGCCGCCGCCGCTTCACCGTCAGACGACGTGCTGACCATGTCAGTGTGCTGATTATCGTCGGAGGGAGACGGCGTCGCGTTGTCCAGGCTACTCTCGGCTGCCGAAGCGGCCAGGCGGTTGGCCGCCAAGGCGCCGAGGTGGAGGGTTTTGTAAAGCGTCTTTATCTGCGTCTTGTTCGCAGCGTCGCTGTTGAGCTTCTCCATGACGTCGACAGTCTCGTTAATGTCGCGCCGCTCGGCGTTTGTGTCGCCGTGCAGGCGCGAGGTCGCAACCCGCCGCGTGTGCGCGTCCTGCGCCGCCGCTGTAGAGACGCTGACGGAGTTGTCCATCATACTCTGGATGGACGTGTCCGTCATGAGCGCACAGACAAAATCTTCTTTGCAGAGCGCCCGCTTGGTAGGCTTGCGCACCAGACGGCCCTTCTTGTTGATTCTCCACCGCTCCACTGTGAGCGCCTGGGTACCATATAGATGGCCGAACAAACCGCAGGTGTTGCACTTCTGCTTGTGGACGCACGTCGCCCTGACGCACTGCCCAGGCTCGTGAAAAGGGTGGCTCTCGTGGAGCGACCGCCGGCATTGCGTACGCTTGAGTGGGCACGTCCGCGCATTATGCGTCGGCCCGTCTGCGGTGCTGACAAACTGGCAAACGCTGCACCTGGTCGTGACGCCTGAGGTCTAAACGTCACTGCCGCTGCCGCCGTCGCCGCCGTCGCCGTCGCCGCCGTCGCCGTCGTCGTCGCCGCCGTCGCCGCCGTCGCCGCCGCCGCCGTCGCCGTCTGTCACCGCCACGACCCCTACGGAACCCAGGCGCTGCGGTGACCGTCGGTGTCCGTACCTGACCCGCGCCTGATCACGGCGCCACACCGCGTCCCCCTCCGCATGGGGCACTGAGAGCGGGTCGCGGCATGAATCTCGCGACTCAACGTTGGAAGGGTCGTTTCTCAATGTATGCAGCCCCGCGTGGCGGCCAGCCTGGATCAGGCGGGGTCTCAGCTGTCTTCGACGGAAACGGGCTCGGCGCTCAGTCGGCTGCGACGGAAACGGGCTCGGCGCTCAGTCGGCTGCGACGGAGAAAGTCGTGCAGGCAATGAGTCGGAACGGGATGCGCACTTCGGAAATCGGCTGCTGCTGTCATGATCCCGCGGACGTCCATTACTATTGGATCTGGCGATGAACGAGATCAATTTGGACCACAATCGAGATTAAGTGGTCCGGAATAATTTCCGGAAACTACACCTCCCGCGGCATGGCCAAAATTGGAAAAACCACCTTAAGAAGCGGTCGATCGTGTTCGGGGATGAGACTTGTCCCGGGAGTATCGTGGACTGTGATTCGCGGTTCCTCTGAATCAAATGCGGTTTCCTCGCAAGGCTATCGACTTATACCGATTTCCCTGGCCTTTAGGACAGGGTGCTCTCAAGGTGTAGTGATGCACACATATACTTAGATCACGGGACTTGCTCTCCGTTTCAAAGGTGGCAGTCTGCATTCGTGTCCTCAGGGATCTGAGGCATGGATTGCAGCAATATAATGTATGCATTATATTATTTAGATTAATTCATGAATTAATTATTAGATTAATTCATCGGCCCTTCGAGCCCCTTGAATTAATTAAACTTGGAGCATGACCGCCGGCACCTCCCGTGGCAGTGGGACGCTCAGATGAGTTGGGGGGGAGCATGGTGCACAAGCCCG
>ENA-ORXR01002792-ORXR01002792.1-marine-metagenome-genome-assembly--contig:-NODE-2792-length-16281-cov-3.676006_pt1 | contig 16281 bp, 15 predicted proteins | sample MGYA00237866_ERZ511479 | MGnify/ENA metagenome assembly ERZ511479 | reverse complement strand
CAAGAAATCGCTCTTAGAACAGGATTTAACTCGCTTTCTGCCTTTTCCAGGCAATTTAAGGGATATTACAAAGTGAATGCTAGCGACTGCCGAAAAAGCGTCGTTTGAGAGGATCTTGATTTAAAAAAGCGGGAACCAGTGAGGAGGAGAGGTTACTCACTTGGTTCCCGTTTTTCAGCAAGACAACGACTATGTTGCTATTTCTTCTTTTTTTGTCGTTGTAGCCCCGAGAGACTGATTGTTATTCTACGACTCTAAGGATGAATCAGTTCTTAATTAAACAGAGAGTTTGCGCAGTATTTCCACCTCTTAAATCGAATGGGTATAGACAGTAAATTTCTGAAGATAATGATCGGCAGCAGTTACAGCCATGGTGATCTGATTATGTATGCGGTGGGATGTGTGACGGTCTATGTGATAGACCAGTTTGCCCTGAATCAAAAAAACGAGAACTCCTGAGGGAGGAAATGAAAAAACTCATGGAGTTCCCGTTCTTACAGCAAAAAACAACGACAGTTCTTCTTATTGTTATTATTTCTACTTCTTATTATGTGCCGCTGTAGCCCCGAAAAGCTGTCCATCATTCTACAGCTGCCTACTGAATGACTTCTTAACTGGGCAGCTTATTTGCCATGACATCGATCAGTGGTACAAAAACAATTATGAGCTGTCGTTTTTTTACCACATAAGGTCATCTGGAATTTGGTAGTCAGCATATGGGTCATCTTCCAATGCTTCATCCGCTTGCTCTTTTGGATCATTCAGTAATACGATTGACCCCTCATCACGCTCCAGAATCTTGCTGGCTGCTTCGGCCGGAATCAGACTATATTCATTGTTTAGACGCGCAATCGCGATACGCCCACGGGCAATCAGGTCATGATTTTTTGCGGTCACATAAATCGACTTGACCTTATTGAAGTCAGTAAAATTATAGGCAATAAGATTATCTCCCTTGCCCTTAAAGATACTGCTAGCCGTAATAATTTGCTTGATCTGCGCCGCAATCTCTTTTTGTAGCTTCTCATGTTTTTGCTGATCGTTTAGCGCCTGACTTTTCAAACGCTGTTCTTCGCGCGCCTTCTCTGCCAGTTCCGCAGCTTCATTATCAAGCTCAACTTTATTTTTTCGATTTTGTGCTTCTGCTTTTTTCTTCTGCGTTTTAATCGCCTTAGCGTCCTGCGACTTTATTAAACCCGCGCCTAGCAGCTGGTCTTGCAATGAGCCTGCCATTGTTTTCTCCTAAATGTTTATCAATCTGCTTATCAGTCGATTCTAGCAGAGATTAAGTAAGACTCGCCCTAACCACAGGCTTATTTAAAATACTTAACAACCAGACCATTATTAACAAGATAACCACGGTTGAGATGACCCCGGGTAATAAAATTTCAGTCGCATCGGAGTAATTAGGTAATTTGAAATACTGGTAACCCATCGTCAGCACCGACGAAATCGCTTGAAAAATCATATAGATTTTAAAGTGACGTCGACCGATGTCTCTGTACCTGAATAATTTAAAACCAATAAACAGTAACCAGATGCTGGAGATAAGTCCTAAGCCTACGGATACATACATGAGCGGCCCATCGAGACCGGAAGCCTTCATTTCTGATACCACTTCAGCTAAGCCAGAGGATAAAGCGATCAACGTTACGATCATCATCAGTAAACTCACAATGCTGATTAGCATCGAGATACTGCCAATGACCTTGGGACTGCGGGGGCGTTCGCCCGATTCAAATTCTTTTAGTTCTGCTTCTGGAGCAGCATAAGGGTTTTCCATAGTAGTTCCTGTCTCGTTTCCTTAGTCCGTAATCCTAGGCCAGCGCGCGTGATGTTCATCGATCACAAAGCGGTGGCGGTGTTCCATTTCCTTATGATGATGGGGATGAATATGCGGCTCAGCGCCTTCCCAACCTTCATGCTCGTGCTGATGATGCTCATCGTGATAATGGGGATGCTGATGATCAATTTCATCATGATGGTGCTTCAATCTTTCGCGGTCATTCCTCGGCCACAGGTAAAACGCCAGACTCAACGCCGCTAATCCTATAATTCCGAGACCAGTGGCTGCCGCTGAGGTACTTATCCCACCTAAACTGCCTGCTACGGGATAACATATCAGCCACATCAGATGAGATAAAGCAAAGTTAGCAGAAAAGAATGCACTGCGATCCGCTTTCCGGCAGGATCGGGTCACCAACCGCCCTGAGGTTGTCATCACCACTGACGCACCAAAACCAATACCTGCCCAGAGTAGCGAAAGTATAATTATGCCTGGTTTGGCAGCTATCATCGGTAATAGACAAAGCAGCATCAGAAAACCTGCGCTTAGAACCAAACTACGATCACTAAAGTAGTTTTCCAACAGCTGAGGGGTAATTCGTGCAGCGACTATGGCACCGATGCCAGAAACCGCCATCGCCCATACGGTTGCTTGCTCGCTCAACCCTAGCTCACCCTGAACATAACCAACGGTATTTACAATAACAATCGCCCCCGTCGCTGACACCACAAGATACAGTGCCAACAACCCACGCAACCGAGGCGTTAGCAAATAAGCTTTAATCCCGAAGGCAACATTGTGCCAAATCCCACCAAGACGATCGCCAACTACGATTGCAGGCACCATCGCTAGATACAATAGGCAAGCCGAGACCAAAAAGCTCAACGCATTCATTACAAACAGCGAGTTGAAGCTCAAAAACAGTAAAGCAAATCCTGCCAATGCAGGACTTAACACTCGCTCAACTTCATAGGCTACCCGTGAATAGGCGAGCGCTCGGGTATAGACTTTTTCATCTGGCAATACGTCAGGAAGCACGGCTTGGAACACTGGTGTAAACCCTGAAGACAATACATTGATCAAGAAAATAATCAGATACAGTAGCCAAAGCTCCTGCACCCAAAACAGGCTAAACACCAACGCTGCCCGTCCAATATCCAAAGCAATCAGCCATTCCTTACGCGGTAGTTTGTGAGCCAAACCACCAAAAATTGGGGCGAAGATAACAAAGGCCAATACCCGTACTGACCAGACTATCCCCAGAACTGCTGCGGCCTGAACACCCATTAATTCAAACGCAAGCAGCGCTAAGGCAACCTGAGTAAAGCCGCTACCGATTAATGAGGTGACTTGTGCCGCAAAGAGATAGCGAAAGGTGGTGTTTTGGAATGGTGAGAGTGAAGCTGAAGCGTCAGAAATTGCTTTAGTTGTATCAGACATCGAGGACTTTGCCTCCCTCCAAACGTGTGCGGCGGGTTACCAGTGCTTCCAGAAAACTGGGCTCGTGGGAAATAATAATCATTGCCTGCGGCAGCGACTGCAATACCTCGATTAAGCGAAGTCGCGCTTCTTTATCCAGCGCATTCGATGGCTCATCCAGCAACAGGGCTTCCGGTTTCATCGCCATAACAGACGCTAAAGTAACCAGTCGTTTCTCGCCACCTGACAGCTGATGGGTTACCCTTTCTTCAAAGCCTGCCATACCTAAGCAATCCAAGACTTCTAATGAAATGGTTTTAGCTTCTGTAGGTGTCTTACCCTGATTCATTGGCCCGAAGGCCACGTCCTCTAGCACCGTTGGGCAAAACAACTGGTCATCCGGGTCTTGAAACAGAAAGCCTGCCTTAGAACGCACTTCAATAAAATCAGCTTCGACCATTCGCTGTTTACCAAAGGCATAGATGCTGCCTGCTTTGGGTTTGTTTAAGCCCACTAATAGATTAAGTAGTGTGGTTTTCCCCGCGCCATTGCTGCCTTCAAGTGAAATTTTTTCGCCTGCAAATAAACTCAGGTCAGCCTGATCTAACACCATTCCCCGCTGAGGGTAGCTGTAAGAAACTTGCTCTGCCCTGATTAAGGCGGTCATGCAGCATAAGCTCCTGAAAATATAGCAAAAACGGCAAATACCGCAATAATCACCAGCAAGCAAGTATCACGCACCTGCCAACTCATGGTGTCAAATAAGTACAGCTTGCCACAATAGCCGCGACATTTCATGGCAGCATAAATACGTTCAGATCGTTCCAAACTGCGTACCAATAACATACCGATTAGATAACCAAATGAACGCCAGGTGTGCAGATTATTCCCTGGCACAAACGCTCTCGCTTTCATGGCCTTGCGCATCGATTTGTATTCACGGCTGATTACGTCGAGATAGCGGACGGTAAATAAAAGAAGGTGCACCAGTTTTTCTGGAACGTAAAGTTTTGCCAGAGCGTGACCCAACACGCTAGCTTCCAGTGTGCCAACTAACGCTAATAAGGCCAATACCACGGCATTCGCTTTTAGCGCGATCGTAATCGCATGGATAAAACCTTCTTGGCTAGCGGCGAAACCAAACACATGAAACAGTGCCGTGCCATCCATGGTAAACGGCAGCATAATGATCATGAGCAACACAAACATATCCATCGCGATAACACGGCGTAGCGTGCGTTTGATATGCAATGATGCCGACAGCGCGAAGGTAAATGCCAGCAGTAACCCTAAAAACGGCAGCCACAGCGTTTTGGAAAATACCACGACGATGGCAAAAACCAATGCGGTGATAATTCTTGCTCTGGGATCAAACTGATCAACAATACTTAACTGATGCTCAACCTCTTGGCCACGCCATGAGGTCATACTATGCTCAAGAAATTGCGGCATTTTTATCCCCTTGTTTTCGCTTCGATGCCATCCAGGCGGCAACACCAAATAAGCCAAATATAAAACCCAAACCGCCTGTTATATCCCGGAACATCACCTTCTCTTTGTAAGCCTGTAGCTCTTTTTGTAATGGTCTGATTTGCTGCGCAACGGCACTGCGAACAATGCTTTCTAGTTGCTCTGCTGTAATACTGCTGCTCAAGCTGCTGCCACCTGATTGCAACGGTGTATTTTCAACTTTATCATCGGATGTTTGTGGCTTCAGTGAATCCATCGAACGTTCTATTAATAGAGGTTTATCTGAAATTGATAAGGGTTTAACAGGTGTTAGTTCATTCGCTTCAATCACCATTTCTGCGATATGCCCGGCACTTAGATTCGACTTAAAAATATGCTTAGTTGCCGTTCTAGCTTGGTAAGAAAACACACCACCTTCCGCTAAGGTTAGCTCAGCAATTAGCTCACCTTCTGACCCGTAGACTTTTACCGGACTACCAACTTGCGCCATATCACCATTGGAAAAGCCTATTTCTCCCTCAATCATCATGCCGTCAGCATAAACACCTGAAACCACATTATGAGCAGATGCAGTTGAAGATTGGATCAAAACCACACATAACACAGTAATTAAGAAGCAGTGAAAGGGATATTCACTCAACGAGAGTCGCACCTTATTCACCTTCCGACTGCATAAAGAAATCAGGTTTTACACGAGCCAGTAAAAACACGGCTGCCCCAGTGACAAAAGCCTCCACAACCATAATCGGGATATGGCTTGCTAGCGCCAGCTTCGCTGCAACAAGAAACTCTTCACCTGTTAGTGCCAGTGACAGACTGACCATAATCGCGGTCAAGGCAATTGATATCGCACCAGCAACACCACCCCAAACCGCCGCTTGCTTAGGCGGACTGCTAATGATCTTTCTATGCAATAGCAGCCAGACAATGACCGCAGGCAGGGCAATATTGAATGTATTGACACCCAGTACAATCAGTCCACCATAGCCAAAAAATATCGCTTGCAATAAGAGTGCTACAAACAATGCCGGAAAGGCTGTCCAGCCCAGAGCCAAACCAATCAATCCGTTAAGAATCAGATGTAAACTGCTGGGACCAACTGGCACATGAATCAATGAGGCAATAAAAAATGAAGCACTCAAAATACCCATCTGTGGAATGCGATCAAGATTCATCCGTTTGAGGCCATAAGCAACACCGGCTACAGCCAATACCGCTCCACCGATCACCACAGAATCTGATAGCGCCCCATCCACGATATGCATTGATCTATCTCAACTTTTTCAGACGATGCGCCTGAATCCACAAAACAGCATCCTGAGATAAATCTTTGCCCATGTACTGGGTCGTTTCACCGACACCTAAGGCAGCAAATCCCCAGTAGCCTTCATGCGGGACGCCAAAGAAAAAGCGACCGTTTTCATCAGTGCGAACCGTCTGGATATTCAGGTTTTCACTCGGATATTCAACAAAAGGCTCTTCTTCAAAACCATTTTTTGCAGCATTCACGGGATGGTTTAAAAACTCAACCTCAACCTCAATACCAGCCTTCGGCCTTCCTTTTGCCATCACCACGGCGCTAAATAGCCCTCCAGCATAAACCCCATAAGGCCGTTGATCGGGCACGATCTCGGCTTCTAACAATAACGATCTGTCCCAGCCTGTTGGTAGGCCACCAACGTTAACCACCGTTTTGGTGAATTGCTGGATATACGCTTCTTCACTTTCTTCTAGATAGGGAGCCGGTGTGAGTGCAAATATATAATCTCCGAGACCCCGGAGCTTTGCTTTGGATTGATAAGCCAACGACCTGCTGCCGACACCTTGCCATTCCATCTCCACTGCTAAATCGGTTAAGTCTATTTTTTTATCTTTGTGGTGCATCATCAATGACAGCGGCTCGTCCATGGTCATCATCGGGCCACCGTTAGAGGGATGAGTAAATGGCATCGATAGCGTTATCTGGCCACCCTTGGCACGCGTATATTGATCTACTTGCAGCATTTGAAAATGCGCTGAGACGGACTGACTCGCCAGCAAGATAAATAGAGTAGTTAACAAAAATTGGCGTATCTGCATGTCGTCATCCCCCAAATCAGCATCGGCTGAAGGCTATTTCAATGAGGTTAGGAGAGGGGTAAATAGGCGGAAACGAAAAGACAGTATCCCGCACGATGTGGCCCTCCGCTACACCTGTCGGTTCCTTTGATTGGCTGGTTTCGGACTGATGAATCTCGCGATTCGTTCACCGTTGCGGGGGCAGTGTTGGACTAGCCTACTCATAAACTGTGGCGCACCAACTTCCCATTCAACTGACAGCAGCTTAAAGCCTGCCAGCACCGATCAAGATTGATCAGATTATCCTGACACAGCTTTACACTGTCAAATGATTAAAAGCAGGACAAGACCATCTAAAATTTACAGCGGGCTATCGGTCGAGTCTGTGTATTCATAGCCTATACAGCTCTCTGGAAATAGTCTGAATAATAAAAATCAATTAAATGATGAAACGACTCTTATTAACACTGGCGCTAGTTGTAGCCAGTCAACAATGCCACGCTTACACTATCACCTCATACCTTGAGATGGTGACCGTCACTGCTGTCGGTGGTGCCTGGAAAAATTTGCCCCTAAGTAATACTTATACTGACCCAGTCATTGCCTGTACTTACAATCTGCCTTCCATAAGCAATAATGAAGCGGTGGTAAGGGTACAAAAAGTCGGCTCTGGATTTCAGGTTAAAGCGCAGCGCCCGGTAAATAGTACAGCGGTAACAGCTAGTAGTATCTACTGCACCGTGTCAGAATCAGGAGCTTATACCTACCCAATTAAGTATGAGGCACATACTGTTTTATCCGATCAGACTAATTATGGTAGCGATTGGACAGCGGCTCGAATGGAAAATGTCTCAACAGCGCCTTACAAACTCCAGAATTACACCCAACCTGTAATCATTGGTCAAGTCATGAGTTACAACAACGCCAACTTCTCCACTTTCTGGACAAATAATTGTGGTTCAAGAGGCGCTAACCCAACAAATACCGCTATCTGCGTTGGTAAACATACCGGACAAGTCACACCAAATAACCCTAATCCTGAAACGCTCGGCTACTTCATCGCTGAAGAAGCGGAGTATTCAATGGCCAATGCCTATGTAAAGATTGAACTAGGGACAGATTCTGTTGCAGGAACCAATAATAATCCCCCATATAATTATACTTTGCCCAGAAACTACACTTACGCCACGGCAACGCAAACGGCAGAAGATGGGGGAAATGGTGGTTGGGCAGTTTTGTATGGTAACTCACCGGTTTCGTCAGTGCTTCAGTTGGCCGTAGAAGAGGATACCGCAGCAGGTGATACCACACGCACCCACACCACAGAATATGTAGCCTATTGGGCGATGGAGCCGATCCAAAAAACCTACGCCGATTTAATTATTAATGAAGTCATGTACATGCAGTCTGGTACGGCACTTCGGGAATTTATCGAACTTTATGCAACGACGAGTGGCTCTATTTTAAATTATGTAGTCAGCAGTCAAGATGGTGCCTCACAAAACTACTACTTGCCTGACCTGAATGTAAATGCTGGCGATTATGTGATTTTGCATTCTAATGTCGGCACCCCCACCACCGTTGGCAATGTTCACCATGTTTATACGCAAAGCACCACGACACCTTTAGCCAATACTGGCGATGATATTGTTTTGCTGAAGCCGTCTGCTACCGACGTAACCGTACTCAATGGCTCAGGAACCGTGAATGCGATTCCAGTGGATTACATCAATTATGGTAAAGGCAGTACTGATCCAATTCCAACTAGCAACAATGGTGTAACAGTGAGCTGGGACTTTACCGACATTGGCAGATTAGACAATACACCTCCCGGCCAATCTATTAGCCTCACTCGAAATGCGACTGATTCTGATACCAGCGTGTGCTGGGAGTTTACCACCAGTGGTGATGCCAGTGCCTGTCCCGGTTATATACCAACTTCTGACACTAGCCCTACTGCTTTCGTGCATAGTCAGGGTGAAAACAATAATAATGTGCCCATTATCACACTCGAGAAATCGGTGGACACTATTTACGATCCCTACAATGGTGCCAGTAACCCAAAGGCAATTCCGGGCAGTATTTTGGAATACACGATCACGGCATTTAACAGTGGCCCGTTCCGTGCCGACAACAACACCATCCGCATTGCCGATATGATTCCTGCTAAAACCAAGCTGTGTGTAGCTAACAGTGGTGACTGTGTAGTGCCCTATTTTGTCGACGGCTCACCCACCAGTGGGCTAACCGTGGGTACGATTGAATACTCTGATACCAATGGTGCCAGCTATAGCTACAGTCCAACAGCCGACGGCTATGGAACGGACTCTTCGGTCACACACTTAGCCGCACCAACCTTTGGAGAGTTCCAACCGATGACCGCCGCCACACCACCATCATTTAGCTTAAAGTTCCGAGTCATGGTGGAGTAATAGTGGAGCAATGATGGAGCAGTGGTGAAGCAATGGCGGGTCGGGGCTATGAGCTGTAATTGTTTTTGCAATTGGAGAATACATTCCCTACATTAGGCGACTTTAATTAAAGATTTAAGTCGATGTCGGATTCTCCAACATTTCCCTTTGTCGCCGTGACCGGACAGTCAATGCTTAAGCTGGCTTTGACACTCCTGGCGGTGAATCCATTAATTGGCGGCGTATTGATTAGCGGGCCACGTGGATCAGCAAAAACAACGCTGGCACGTGGACTCTCTGATATTTTACCAAGCGCTGCCGGGCAGTTCGTTACACTTCCTTTAGGTGCTAGCGAAGAAATGCTGATTGGTTCGCTCGACTTGCAGCAGGCTCTAAAGGATCAAAAGGTCAACTTCAACCCCGGCCTGCTTGCCAAAGCGCATCAAGGCGTTTTGTATGTAGATGAGGTGAATTTACTGCCGGATGCTTTGGTTGATCAACTACTCGACGTCGCAGCCAGCCGCACTAATATCGTTGAACGAGATGGCATCAGCCACAAGCACCCCGCTGACTTTTTGCTAATTGGCACCATGAATCCTGATGAGGGAGAGCTACGCCCACAACTTCAGGATCGGTTTGGGCTATCGGTGAAGCTAGGTAATCAATACAGCATTGATGAGCGCATCGAAATTGTTGAGCGGCGTGAGGCGTTTGATCAATCGCCTGATGTGTTTATTACTCAGCATGCAAATCAGCAACAAACTTTAATCAAGCAGATTAAATCGGCTAAAGAATTGCTTGAGAAGGTTGGGTGTTCCAATCAGATGCGACGCGAAATTGCTGAGCGTTGTCACGCTGCGGACGTTGACGGTATGCGGGCAGATATTGTCTGGTATCGAGCGGCATTGAGTCATGCGGCTTGGCAAGGGCGTGAAGACGTTCAACTGATTGATATTGAGGCCGTTGAGCCGTTGGTTCTGGAACATCGTCGTAATGAAATGGCACCGACGCCACCTTCACCACCGCCCTTCTCAAGACCACCCACTGCGCCAGAGCCATCTGATCAGCAGGATAAGAATAAGGAATCACAGCAGGAGCAACGGCAACAACTTGGTGCCCAAGCATCTGACCAATACTCAGATCACAATTCAGATAATAGCGCTGAAGAACAACCTGAAGGTGAAAACGATTGGGGTGGGATGCCACCTCAGCAGCAATCAATTCAATATACCGAACGCTTAGCCCTAGACAAAACAACACAGTTGAGCAATCTGGGAAAGCAAATCCTTGGCAAAGGCAGGCTCCAGGCAGGTAAACAAAAGGGCGAAAGCCTGGGCGGCACACGTAATGGCAAACAGGCCTCATCCGGTATTAATTGGTTTGCAACATTAGCTAGCAACGCTGCTCGCGGACACAACAAAACAAACTGGCAGTGGCAGTACAAAAAAGCCAGAACAGGTGAAACGGTGTTGCATTTGATACTGCTAGACACTTCTGCATCTACATTAGCTGCACAGGCTTTTGCAAAGTCTAAAAGCGTTGTGTTACAAATCGCCGAACAAGCTTATTTGCTGCGTGAGCAATTGGCCGTGATGAGCTTTGGGCACGAGCAGGTTAAATGGCTACTTCCACAGATTCGCGCGCCCAAACAGCTAACGCCTCTGCTAAATCAAACACCTGCGGGAGGCGGCACACCGATTGTGGATGTCTTGCAGCAGGCACAGCATTATCTACTGGGTGTGAGGCGCAAAAACCCGGAAGTGCGCATTCAAACCTACCTACTCACCGATGGCCGAACTAACCAAGCGCTGGATGGACTTCAGCTGATTGGTGAATGCACCCTAATCGACACTGAGCAGTCCGCTGTAAAACGGGGTCGAGCCAAAGAAATTGCCCAGATTTTAGGGGCTAACTACCTCTCACTGAATACCGCAGGAGCACACTCATGAGTCAGGAAAATACACCGCCAAGTGCGATACAAAGAATGCTAAGGCTACTCGGCTATATTTCAGGAATTGGTCTGCTGCTGTTTATCTTATTCGTCATCCTTTTTAGCCTTTGGTCGATTGTCACAACGGCCTAATTGCATCGGTTATTCAGATGTGCCGATTGATACTATTGACCAAACTTACTCAGCAAATACCCAGGAATAGATATGCTAACGCCAGAACAAAACGAACGTTACCAAGCACGTATGAAGCGCAAAAAAGCCATTGTTGATGAACGCATTGCCAAAGCGACCGAAGAGCGCGGTGTATTGATCCTCCTGAAAGGCAACGGCAAAGGTAAAAGCAGCTCGGCACTTGGCACTATGGCCAGAAGTGTTGGTCATGGACAAAAATGCGGTGTGATTCAGTTTATTAAAGGACGTGATGTCACTGGAGAATTCTTATTTTTTAAAGACCATCCAATGATTGACTGGCATGTGATGGGGCATGGTTTTACCTGGGAAACGCAGGATCACAATGAAGACACACAAGCCGCTGAAAAGGCTTGGGCGATAGCCGTTGATATGTTGAATAATCCAGAATATGGGCTGGTTGTTTTTGATGAGATGAGCTATCCGCTGAAGTATAAAAACCTTCAAGTAGAGCCGGTTATTGAAGCACTGCAATCCCGACCTGAAATGCAGAATGTGATTATTACAGGGCGTGCGATGCCTAAAGAGTTGGAGGAGATTGCGGATACTATTAGTGAGGTTCGGGATGAGCGTCATGCGTTTCGGATGGGGGTTAAGGCGCAGGCTGGGATTGAGTTTTGAAATCAGCCTCGACCTCGAATCCCACAATATTCCGACTTTTCTTACTAAACTCGACCCCGATCAAATGGATTGGCTGCTTAAGCCCCCGGTATTTATCGGCATATTGCTGGTCTTTGATCTGTTGTAATGCTTTGCCGTCGGGTGTTATCTCCACCACCTTAAACTCAAACAAATATACCTGATTGTTGAATTTCAAGGCCATATCTAAGCGACCGTGATTGCTGGAGTCTTCAACAGTCACATCCAGTCCAAGCGCGGCAAAATACGAGTAAAACACGCTAGCGTAATACCCTTCATAGTCAGCAATATTATTATTGGTATACCACTGATGGGGGATGCTGGCAAAGAAGGCGTGAAACAACCCTTCAAGCTCGGCTAAGCTGCCTGCTTGCAGTATGTTCAATAGACTTAAGCGATTCTTTAAGACCTTGCTTTCATCACAGCCATAAGCATTTAACAAGCTCATATTGAGGCTGCTTTTGACTTCTAAGTTAGGGTAACCCAAGGTATATATCCAATGCCCCAGTAATGGTTCTTGCACGTCGTGAATGGTTAAATAACCGGTTTGAAATAACAGTGCCTCATTACTGATATGGTCAATATCAAACGCGGACAACAATGCCTCGTCTGATTGTAAAGCACCTAAGTCAGGGCTAAAAAAGTGGTTCTTAGCGAGGTGATCAACCAAAAACGTAGGAGTTCCGGTTTCGAACCAGTAGTTTTTAAACACACGTTTTTTAAATAGTTTTAGCGCATCAAAGGGATTGTAAACGTGTTGCCCAAGCCAGTTATAGCCGTTGTACCATTCCTTGATTTCTTCACGATCTAAGCCATCTAGTTCTGGAGCGAATACCGTATCAATATCATGATCGGTATAACCACAAAGGCTTGAGTAATCAGGATCAAGGGTAATGTCGAAGAAATTGTTTAGACCAGAAAATATGCTGACTTGAGAGAACTTACTAACACCCGTTAGAAAGGTAAACTTGATGTGTGCGTCACTATCTTTAATGACACCATAAAACCCGCGCAGGAAATTACGGTTACTCCGTGAAAGTACCTTATCTTGCAGGGTGTCTAAAATAGGTTTGTCATATTCATCAATAAGAACGATAACAGACTGTCCTGTTTGTTTTTCTGCCTGAACGATCAAGGCTTTTAAACGCCCTGACGCGGTCTCATAAATAGTAGGAACCTTGTACTCATTTTCGAACGCATCCAGCTGTTCAAAGAGTGCTTTTTCAGTCTGACCTTCCTTCGCATAATCACCACCGCCAAAACTAAAGCGCAGTACTGGGTACTTCACCGACCAATCCCACTGATCGTGAACTGCTAGACCTTGAAACAGCGGCTCATTACATTCAAACAGTTCTTTCAACGTATCTAGAAACAGACTTTTACCGAAACGTCGTGGGCGCGAAAGGAAGTAATGTTTGCCTTCATCAACTAGCTTCAACGCTAAGGCTGTTTTATCCACATAGTAGTGATTATCGGCGCGAATTTTAGCGAAAGATTGGATCCCAATGGGTAATTTACGTCGTTTCATAGTGTGTCAAAGCATGAGTAACTAACATCGAGCTTATCATAAAATAACAGCCCATGCGGTGGGCCTTAGTGTTTGAAGAATGGTATGCAGATTAGTTGGATGTGACTACTCCAGCAGTTAATAGTTCTTCTCTCTTCGGTTGCCAAATATCCCGGTGGCCTGACTGATAAACTCGCTCCAGAAACTTTTTGGCTACACCGCGCCCTTCGAAAAACTGTCGATCCGTTTCTTGCTCATCTTCGGCTTGTTTGACTTGTAGAGGGTGGAGTTTTTGAAATTCGTATTGGTGAAAACCAATCTTGCCATTGTTACCCAGTGTTCGTTTTTTACCCGCCATATAGGCAACCGTGCAGGCTGAGTTACACTCCCCTTCCACATGTGTGCTTAACTGATTTTTCTCGATACTGAAGGCTAACGCACGAGCTGCGTAAATTAGACCACCATTGCTTTCCAACTCAACCGTTGTAATGCTTTTATTCCGCTTGATTAATGTCAGCAGGTCGGAATTGAGGTCAAAGTCGAATGCGCCTTTTAGGTAAACCGTGGTGCCATCTTCACTTAAGCTTGGCAGCGGCTTGGTTCTCAATGACTCTGGGGTGATTTTTGGTGGTGGGCCGATCAATAAATCAGTGGTGTGTAATAAGGTCAGTACGACAGCAGTGATTATCGCGGCACAGCCTCCCCAGTAAATCGCCATATCGCCGGACTTTAGGGACTTTTCAATGCAACGCCAGGTGCCAACGAGTTGCCAGATTAAAACAGTCAGACTTGCAGCAACTACTACCCACGAAATCGGCGTATTCTCGATAAACGGAATTAATCCAATTAGCAGACGCACACCCAGCAATAATCCGAGAATTGTAAATACCGCTGAATGCTCACCGTGCCATTGCTGAAGAATAAATCGCTTAATATTTTCTGCAATACCACTCATTGATCAACGATAACATACACCTCAAAAAATTGGTGGGCAACAAAGGCGGTGGCATGGATATAGCGGTTGTTGGGGTAGTAGCACCATGCCGCTGCTGCGAGGTAAACCACCTTATTTTGCTAAGTTCACATGTCTGGATATTGGCTTACCCCCGATGATGCGCTCGTCAGCCAGCAAAGGTTTGTCTTTGTTCGCGTCATTCTAGATAACGTTGCATTGACTCTTCACGCCGCAGGCCAAAAGCTAGCAACATAACTTTATCGGTTTGCTTTAATCATGCATCAATCTAGGTGTGTCAAACGATGTTGCCGTTTTGAATATCACACCAAGGCTCTCACCATCCGCATTAAAGGCCTCAACATTGTTATTCATGGTTAATAGCATAATGGAGATTTCAAAATGCCTTATACCAGGATCAACGATATAGAGAGATCAGCGTAAACAAAAGACCCGACATTTCTGCCGGGCCGATGTTACAGATCATTGGTTAAACAATCTAACCACTTCATTCACATTCATCAATGTATTCCAATCAATGCTTCATCTTTCTGTTTTGTCTTTTTGACCTACCTTGGTTAGTTTTATAGGAAGTTTTTAGCATGCCATTACGTCGTTTTGACTTGCCGTTTTTAGGTTTATGCGAAGACTCCGATTCAACCTTATCACCCCAACCCTTACAATGCTTCGAGTTGGTCTTTTTGTCACAGCCTCCATTCTTTGGTGGCTTAACAGGCGACTGCATCATTTCACCCATAACGGCTACCGAATCACTTCCCGTTACCTCAACAAGGCCATCAGTATCCGCATTAGCAGTTGCAGTGTTAACAATAACTAGGTCAAACGTTTGGCCGCAGCTTTTTATAAAGCGATTTTTGTTGTAACGATTTATATCATAAGCAACGATTTTCCAATCGTCACTAACTCCGGCAGGTTGACCCGACTCAGGCCAGCCATCTACAAACGGATCTGAACAGGACATGTGAATTTTGAATATTCCGCCGCCTATTTCTGGCGTAATAAACATAACTCCCTGCTTTCCGTCGTTGTCGATGCTGGTCGTTATTTCATTCCCATTGCTATCTACCAGAGTATGTAGTCCGCCATCAGCTGTTGTGCCGGATAGTACAGAGCCATTCGCAAAATAAAGGACATAGTTTACTCCACCACTGTTCGGCGTGGAATCAGCTTCTATAACGACAGTATATCCAACTGTAACCGTTACCGAATCAAGGGGAGAAACTGAGTCAAAGTTACACTCAACAGTCTGAACATTGTCATCAGTATTAACACACTCACCTGCAGGCATAGACCCCACAGAGGTGACCTGGAGAATTGGGTTCACCAAGTCGGTGACAGATACGCCAGTGTTCGTAACGTTTCCATCATTGGTATAGGTCAAGGTAAAAGATCCCGAACCACCGATTTGAGTCTGATCTGAGTGGAACATCTTAGTCAGCTTCTGGCTTGGATTCTGCACAACAGGAACTTTCACAGAAGCATAGACTTCATCAGTCTGTACACTGTCAGCTGTGGCTACGTTGTTAATAGACAACTTCGGATCCAAGTTACCATTATTGTCCAAGTCATCTTGTGTTGCTGTATAAGACGTTAGGAGTACACAGGTACCAGCAACTCCGTCATTGTTGTCAGAAGCCAACACTGATGGGCAAGTCTTTGAGTCTCCAGTGAGACCATCATCTACAACAACATTGGTTAGATTCGCTGTACCATCATTGGTTGCTGTGATCTCGTATGCGATTACGTCGCCAGCCTGATCAACCCCTAAGTTATCACTCGGCGTTCCATCTGGATTCGTGACCGACTTTGCGACTTTTGAAATGCTTAGCGACGGATACGGCACTAATACAGTTTCATTATCTGTAACTGGATCCGTCT
>ENA-ORXR01002791-ORXR01002791.1-marine-metagenome-genome-assembly--contig:-NODE-2791-length-16282-cov-10.856711_pt1 | contig 16282 bp, 13 predicted proteins | sample MGYA00237866_ERZ511479 | MGnify/ENA metagenome assembly ERZ511479 | reverse complement strand
CGCCATCCCCGCGCCTGCCCGCCGTCGGCCCGCCGCGACTTTTCCGCAGCCGATCCACCGCCCGCCTGCCGCCAGCCCGTCCCCACTTGCCCGCCGCGGACGCCCCGCCTTGCCGCCGCCTGCCCGCCGCCCCTTGCGCGCAGCCGATCCACCGCCTTGTCGCCGCTAGCCCTTCCCCTCTTTCCCGCCGCGGACGCCCCGCCTTGCCCCCGCCAGCGCGCCGCCACTTGCGCGCCGCCAATCCACCGCCTTGCCGCGGACAGCCCGTCCCCACTTGCCCGCCGACGACCCAGCGCCTGCCCGCGACCAGCACACCGCCTGCCCGCCACCATCCCACCGCCTGCCCGCCACCAGCCCACACACCCAGTTAAGACGGGGCTTTCTTTCCGATCTGGGTTTCACAGCAAATTATCGCATCTGGTTGGCCCCCTGGAACAATTCTGAACAGCGATTGGCTCCAGCTCTTCATGTCAGAATCGTTGCGAAATCTTGGAGTCATTCTTCGCCCAGGCTTGAGAGCCCGGCTCCAGGTAGCAGCGAACGGGGTGATCTTTGAGACGTGGCAGCAAGGAACATCGAAACAAGCTTTGAAAACATGAACGCGGATTCCGTTCTCGTGATCGCGAAGTGGATGACGCCTAGCTGCGAAGAGATGAGTCCCAGACTGAAGTTAGAACGGAAAGGATGACGGACACATTAGGTACAGTCGGCATGGTCTTGAGAGCAGAGCTATCTTTATCACTACCCCCCCCTCACCGACCGTGCCAAGAATGTCGCAAGCGTCCGATCACCCTCGGCAAAAATCGACTGCGCCCACTGCCGGCCTTCCCGAATGGACTTCTCACGCGGAGCCCGAAACTCGTCCGCACCGTCTCTATTCACTCTCAGTCTCCGATCGGTAGCCTTACGTGCCCGTCTGGCCCCGTCATTCGCAGGACGTCTCGTGGTTCTCACGAGACTGGCGTCGCTCGCCTCTCGGGAAATCGCCATCGCCCGAACCAGATTAGCGCACCCATCCGCCTCAGTCGCAGCCGAGAACTTAGCCGCATTTTGGTTGTAGAATCCATGCCAGGCCTCAATGGACTGCTCGCCGTACATGCCAATACTGCCAAACCGGGACAGGAAATCGGCAGCGTGCCGAAACAGGATGTGCAACTTCGAGGAAATAGACACCCAGGGAAAGCACAGCTTCAGGTGGCGAACAGACAGGTCGGCGCAGCTGCGGAAGTCCCTCACCTCCGCAGGGCTCACGTCCACAGCCCTGTTCAAGGTCCGCACCAGCTTTCGCCAAAGAGCCCACAACCGCTTATACGCGACGTGGTCTCTTTCGGGTACAAGACCGAGCAGGGTGCGACAGACAGAGTCACCGCCTTCGGCGATGGCGTCACAGGCGCGCCCTATGAACACCCCCCCGTGGTAAGGCGCAGGGGAGACTCGCATGGACGTTCGTAGCGTCTCAGCAAGCTCATAGGCGTAAGGTAGCCCCACAGCGCGCCCACGACAGGATATTATCAGCTCCACGGCCAACCGCAGAAGGCGGGTCGTCACTCCCATTGTGATGTGAAGAGGAATCGGAACGACTTGCCGAGGATCTAAGGACAGCAGCGGCGCCCTAGCGATAGACCGGTGAGCGTCCTGAGAGAGCCTCGAGGTAGTCGCGTGAGGTAGAGTCGCGGGAGCGAAGGTGTCAGCTATGGTGCACAAGTGCTCAGCCGTTCGTAGATTGGTAGCGGCGGGCAACTCCAGGTCTTGCAGGGTCCCAAACCGCTCGTCTGAGTCCGCGTGCGACGCGCAGGCAGTCTTAGTACTGTTGCACATAAGGCATGGCATTGTTGCACTTGCCCCTTTGTCCCCATGAAAAGTAGACAGGGCCTCTTAGTCGCCCGACAGAAACAATCGCACAGCGCGCCGCTCGCCATTCACGACGACGCCGTCGCGCACAAGGTCCCGTACCTGCTGCAGATGCTCCTTCAGCATCTCGGATACCTCATCATAGGAATCCTTCTCCGCCGGGAAGACAGCGACGAGGATGGTATTACTGAGCCGGTGGGGGTGCTTCTGGATTGCCAGCACCAGAACGACTTTCACAGAGCTAGGAGAGCCCCCCTTATCTAAGACCAACGCGAGGTGAACATCCTTCACGTGAGGCGGGGGTGACGCCGCCAGAGGGCAGCTGCCACTATCCACCGACGGTGGTGAGTAGGCCTCCGTTTGAGGAATTGGCAGCAGGTAGGCGCCACGAATGAGACGCTCCACGAATCCAATGGAAGCGCTCAGAGCAATCAGCTTCTCAGCGACCGCTTCCTTAACGTTGACCAGATGAGCCTCTTTACTTGACACGGTGACGCGTTCTGCCGGTAGATCAGCCAATCGGGCACGAGCAGCTCTCAAAACCGGCTGGCTCTCGAGACCTGCACGCGACCCACCAAGCCCTCGCCGGATGCAATTAAAGGCAGTCAGGCTCACCCCGTAGGTCTCGATAAGTCCAAGCTGCTGCTCTGGGGTCAGCGGGAGTGGTTGAGCGGCCTTGCTATGGCGCCTCTGAGCCACGGTCGCGCGACCGCTTGCGACCGCTCCCAGCGCTACGGATTTCGCATTAGAAGCCACGTCAGCATCCTCCTGGGACCCGACAACCTTAGCCAATAGGCGCGAGCCAATTTCACTTCGACGGTAGCGCTGACTGCGCTTCACACGTGCCTTAAGTGGAGACATCCGCTTAACGTACACGCTCTCGCGACCGTTCGCCCGCTTAACGCGAAACTCAGATGGACAGTCGTGTAGCAAGATGGCCGCCGCAATCTCCTGCAGTGTAGGACCGTCGCGGTCGTTCCAAAACGCGCCACTGCGGAGAAGCGCAAAACGTTCTGAGCAGCAAGGCGAATGAGGTGGATGGGCGCGGGCTGACGCAACAGCTGATTGGGCCGCCTGCAGCTGCTCGTTCAGGCGGACGACACACCGCCTCTGAAAATCAGCTTGGCTCAGCGCCTCTGCACGCTCGCGTGTCAATGTGCACCCGCGTGCAGCAAAGTGGGAGTGGCTTGAACTTGCCGAAATGTGAGAAGTCGCCAATGAGCTGGCCAGTGACGAGCCACCGACGGGAGCACTGACAGGCGCCGAGCTCGAGTGACCACGCCAATTCTCACATGCGATTGGGGCCACCAAAGTCGGCGTGGCCGAAGGTGACGCAGGGCCATCGTCGACATTCGTCTCTGCGGCAGCCTTGCGTAGCCGTGCCCGCATACTCCGACAGAAACAGCGGTCGCCAGTACCGTGCGGAATACCAAAATCTTCGGTGGCACGTAGGGACTTGCAGGGGATGTCAGGCAGCGCACGCACGCATGCAAGCAGCACCTCGTCCACCTCGGGGAGAGGTCGGTTTTTCCAGGCTCGCAGTCCATTACTGGGCCGGAGAAAGGCGTCTGAGCATCCCGTGCAACGATACGCCCAGAAAGCTCCAGAGAACGCGCTCCTGATATCAGCATCGGACAGACTGCAGGTGGAACGCAAAGTACATGAGAGAAATAAGAGCAATAGAGCGCCTTGTAATAGTGTGAGCATAAGGACAGCGTATGTGGATTGACATCTGTCTTTCGCAAGATCTATGGCGCCTCTGCAACAGGCACGCCCTGCCGATGTTCTTTCTCGCGCCATAGCTTTCGCGTCCTCGCTTGCCTGCCATGTTTTCCGGCGAAGAACTCCGAGTATTCTCAGGACTTACTCCTGCTGCACCATACTACACAGAAGTAGAGAGGTTGAGGAATACCATTCAGTCGTTAAACGGAAGAAAAGATGCCCGTGCAAGGATAATGTCAGTACGGCCATCACGCGATTGCCATTAGAACATCGTTTGAGTTTACATTCTTCCTTCGCTTGGGTGTCAGCCGCGCACTTACTCTCGTACGATCCTAGAAGACGGAGCTGTCGGACGCAGATCGACAAGGGGGAGGAGGGGGGGGGGGGGGGGGGGGGAAGAGGCGCGGATGGTGCGTGGCACGTGGATCTGCTGTGTCCCATGCCTGGACACACGAGACGGATTCGACGCGGTCGTCACCACATTGCTCCAGAGGTCGGATAATTTGACCCTCTGTGTTGGGTCTACAGGGGTGGGGTCGCACCCCTCTGACAAGCCGTGAGACGGTCCAATTCTAGAGTCGCGGGTCGCGACCCTTCGCTCCATTCACATTTCTCCACGTAGTAAAATCCTTTTCATACATGTCTGTAAGCTTGAGAGCCAGATCGGACACCTTATCTCGGCGTGCCCATCGCCCGCCGCCCATTTGCCTACCACCAGCCCACCGCCAACCAACCGCCTGCCCGCCACCAGGCCACCGCCTTGCCACCGCCTGGCCACCCCCTGCGGGCCGTCAGCGCGCTGCCACCAGCCCACCGCCTGCCAACCGCCCGCCCACCACTACGTAGCCCGCCGCCCACCAACCGCAAGCCCATCGCCAAGCCACCACTGCCAACATCAGCAGATAAAGTGATGTATGACCCCAAAAGCTTGTGCTTCTACATACTGAACGCCGGTGGCTTCTGGCTGTCCAGAGACGCCCCACACAGATTGATGTGTGACCCCCAGAGCTTTTTCATCTACGTGCTGAGCGCTGGTGGCTTCTGGCAGTCCAGGGACACCCGACACAGATTGATGTGTGACAAACCGTCCTGACTGGCCCTGGCGCGCTGCGAAACGACGAAGGCACACCCGATTTCCTTGTGTGCGCGTCACTTGTAGCCTGCTTCAGCATGGGCTACAAGCCCACGAATCTGGCCCGATTTACGTGGTACACCCGACTTCGGCCGCCCGGAGCCTGGCGGCTCTGGGAACCTGGCCTTCCGATTGGCCCATCGTAACTGATTGAATCGGGGCGGACGAAACTGGCCGAAATTGGCAGAGGCCCCCAGGCGTCCCGTGATTCGGGCCGCGGTCCTGTCTTCAAAGTTTTGAATTGAGAGCATGGGCCGGGATGCCGCAGGCCCGGTGCAGCAGGCCGTGACTTGGCGTTCGCGCGCAGGCAGCGTGCAGCGCAGCGCACAGCCGTCAGTTGTCATGTGCGTCATGCGGCCAGACGTGCTCGCTGGTGCTGACTGGCAGGCAGCCACGTCACGCCTGAAGCCCCTCCCTGACGATGGACGCGGCAGTAGAGCCGTCGAGGCCGCTGGCGCCCTCCCCCGCCTCCCGCCCCCCCACCCCCCGCCCCGCCACTACCGTGCGCCAGGCCGCAGCCCAGCGGTCGGGTGAGGTCGACGTGGAGACGCCGGCAGTTGTGCCTGCCGGCCCATGTCGGCTGCATCCTCCTTCCCCCGCTGCGCGCGTGCAGTCTGCCGAGGCTGCGCGCCGTGCCGCATTGTCGGCCACCGTCGCCCAGGCCACGGCCGCTGCGGTGGCAGGAGCAGCTGGTCGAGTGGCGGCGTCGGCGGCAACGAGGACCCGTGCCGAAACTCGGCGCCACACGCGCGGCATCGGCACCCTCGAAGCGGACCTGCACGCTGGGGTGGATGCGTGGGCGGGGGCCAGCACGAGCCACGCCCGCGGCGCCTCGGCGGGCAATGCGTACCTTCCAGCGGTTCCCATGCAGCTGTTGAACAATCCTGAGACGGACCGGGCGACGCTGGTGGCGCTTTGCGACGAGCGAACCATCCCGGCGGGCGAGAACGACTCGCTTCAGTCGCTCAAGACGAGCTTGCTGCGATTCAACGCGTCGAGCAGCACGGTCAACGGGGCACGGATGCTGGCGACGATGGTGTTCGTCCGCGGGGAGGCGCAGCTGGGGCGGGGGGGGTTGACAGACTACCAAGCTGCTGTGGCCCACCCTGTGGGCGTGGGGGTAGATGGCGCCACCATTCCCTCGGCAGCCGACGCCCGACGCCGGCAGCTCCCGCCTATAGCGCTTTTTGGAGACGCGCCGGCGCCACCTGCACCATCCCCTACCCCTCGTCCTCCTCCTTCCACCGATTTGCCGACGCCGGGAGCTGCTACCTGGCGCGGTACCGCCTCACCTCCTTGTGCCAGCATCCCGAGCGGGACTGCGAGCCGTGCGGCAGCACCGCCAACCACAATCCCTCAGAGTGACACCGCCGCCCCGTCGCTGGTTGTGCCGCCTTCCGACGGCGCCGCCTCGCCGCACTCTGCGGCACCTCGCCGACGCTCGCTAGTTCACGCTGGCCAGCTGGTGCAGGCCATGTTGGAGGAGGAGGCGGAGCGCGTCGAAACGATGGCGACCGCCGAAGGCCTTTCCGATGTCAAGAACCTGCTACAGAAGGTGTACGACAGGGTCAACGCGCACGCGAACTCTCAAGCCGTGGCCAACACGCGGACCGACGTGGCGCTCGGTTCCATGCTGAAGTCGCAGACGGATCTCATGGCCACGTCGGGCAGTACAGCGGCGACACGGACGGCCGGACGCCGGACGGGCTTGGTTCAAGCGGGTCGTCAAGCAAAGAGGGCCAAGGGTGCCGGCGGCGCCGCGCTAGGGCCGGCGCCGGACGCCACCGGGGCAGGTGCTCCCGCCGCTGAAACGACGGCTGGTGCTGCTCCAGCGGTAGTAGTCTTCAAGCACCCCCTGGTGACCGACTGGAGCTTGCCGCCCGAGATGATGGCGCAGCGGTTCAGCACCGAGCCCCTCGCCCTGCAGCTGGCCAACCTGGTGAAGATGTGTCACGTGTCGGTCGGCTACCCCGGCATTTTTGGCTCCTTTGCGTGCGCCGAGCTCTACGAGAGGGCCCTGGTGCGGTTGGAGGACGTGGTGGACGGGGGCGGGACGGCGGCGGCGGCCAACGCGGCTAAGACGGAGAAAATGAGAGGCATAATCAAGAACAAGGCAAAGAAGTACATCATCATGATGGGCTGGCTACACGGCATCAAACCCGAGGCCTTTAAGCGGCCAGATGAGGCGACGTATGAGAGCATGCAGCCGTTTTCCCTCAACGACGATGACTGCGCTCTGTTGTCTGCCGCCATCACCCGTGACGCCGACGACCTGGGGTGGGCGGCCAGCCACGCCATTCGACTCCCAACGGCCGCGCGCGTCAACCAGCTTCACAACCTCGTCCAGTCGAAGGGCAAGCGTGGGGGGGGGGGGGTTAGCACGACGGCGGCTGGCATACTGGAATCATCCCCGTTCAAAGAGCTACTCGCTGCAGCTCGTAAGAACGTGGAAGAAAAGTATGGGTGTGTGGAAAAATAAATGTGGCGTGTGGTCTGGTTTCTGGACAGCCTCTCATTGCTCTGGCTGTCTTCCCATGGCCGCTTTCCCCCTTTGATCTTGTCGTGTACACCGATTACGTCGGAGAAAGAGGATCAGACACCCAGGGAGTTGGATACACTTACAGGGTCCCACCAGCGGAATGCATGGTACTTTGAACCGGAAAGGGCGTGTCTGAACCACGTCAGGACCGTCACGACTGGTGTCGGGTTCTTGTCCGAGTATGAGTGTCTGTCTGGCCAGACGTCGCACCCCCCCCGCATCTCCTCCGGCGCGGAAACGCCACCCTCTCGCAACCGGCCCAGGAGCTATCCTCCCCGCCCATCTGCCGTGCTGGGCTTTCTGACAGAATGGACAGCCGGTGCGTTCACCCTGCCCCCCACGTGTTCCGTTGCGGCCGCACGCCGCCCGCGCTGCACAGTGGTCCTCCCACTTCCCCCCCTCTCTCTGGGCTTATACCAGCCTAAGCCCTTCTCCTCTGCGCTGCCGGTGGTACCTGTTCCCGTTTGGTTGTTGGCGATCTGCTGCCTTTGGTGCCCGTTCTCTTTTGCGCAGTTGGTACGTGAGTGACTTGGTAGCGGGGTAGCGTGGAGAGTGGTGTGGTGCTGATAGTATGCGGCTGCTCGACGGAGGGGACGGTTGTGCATCCAGATGGCATTGGGCTGACTTGGGGTTGTCCACCGGTTATTGCATGGCCTGCACATTGCTTCTTCTTTCCCTCCTGGTTTTGTGCGCGCTCCTCTTCTTGTGGGCTACGATCCCCCCCCCTCCCCTCCGTGGCCGTCGCCGCCGCCAATCTACATGCAGATGCTGTGGGCTTCCCCCGCCGGCTGCCACCATGCAGAATGTGCTGCAGGAGCTGGGACTGAATGTGGCGGCTCAGTCGGCGGCCGATGCCGTGGCTGTTCCTCCCTCTGGCGCGCAGCCGGCCAACGCTGACGTCTCTAACTCTGCTGCCGCGACGCCGGCTGCCCCTTTGTCGGTCCAGTTCAGCGGCAGTGGCGAGCCCGTGCCGGAAAGCGTCCAGCAGATGATGCTCGACAGCTTCTTTTCCCAAGAGGAGGGCAAAGAGCGTCGGGCGGGGCAGGCGCGGGCAGCCGCGGCCGCCGGCTTTGCGCCAACGCCCGTTGCGGGCGGTCCCATCATCATTACGGGCATGGCGACCGTCGGCAGCACGTACTCATCCGCACCGTCGCCGGCGGAGAGCGAGACGGTTTTCGTGCCGGCAGCCAACCAGGTGGGCACACAGCCGCGGTCGGGAGCTGTAGCAGACGACGCGGGGGTACCGGCTCAAAGCCGTCGCCTTCGCAACCTCGGTGGGGCTGGCGGTGGCGGCGGCGTTCACCGCCCCAGGCAGTCGGCCGCCGTTGAGCCGGCGTTTGAGTTTTCAACGCTCCGGCCATTCACCCATTACGCCAAGAGCACCGAGTCGTTTGTCAGCCTCTGGATGCTCTCTGTCGTTGCGCTCTGGCCCCAGGCGGGGGCGTCCGCAAAGCGCCGCCGCCTCAATGCTGAGGGCGCCGATTGCCCCGGCGCCGGCGAGAACTCGGCGGAAGGCACCAACGTTGCCGAGAAGACGTGGATGACGCGCATCCGGACAGCATGCGCGTTTGCCGACTTCATCGGCCGCACCGTGTGCATCCACGATGGCGACGAGCGGCCGTCGGACGCGGAGATTGACCGCGGTGTGCGGAAGTTCTTCACGTGCATGACGCCGTTTACGAAGTTGACCATCATTGCCTTCCTTAAGTGCCGCCGGGCCGGCTATTCCATCGCTGGAAGAGCCCAGACGCTCACTGCCGTCACGCTCAAGGATTACACCTCGGGGCTGGCGTTCTTGTTCGCCGAGGCCAAGCTGGATGGGCCGCTTGGCGTCGTTCCGCTCGTCAAGGACTGTCCAGAGCGCAACTCCCCGTGGCAGATGAAGGGGGTGGCGGAGCTCAACAACGAGAAGAAGGTGCGGGCAGACCCCGGCACGTTTATCGGCAACCCCATGGCGACGGCGGACGTTAAGAACTTCCGCGGCGCAGCCAACAAGGAGGCGCGGCAGTGCGGGGAGCAGTCACTCTCGTCCGCACCGGTGACGCCCGAGATCATGGCGGCACTCCACGCCGAGCTCTTTTGCTCGCACTTGTCCCCACCCTCGCCACCGGCCCCACACGCCCGACCGACCCCATCCGCCCCGTCCGATCCTGCCGCGTTGAGCAACGGCTGTATGGAGGCGGCGCCTGCCTCGTCACCGCCGGCCTCCAAGGGGAAGTCCCTGCGCGTGAAGGCGGCTCGGCTGAGCGGTTACTCGCCGCCCTCCGTCGGGCAAGCAGACACGCTGACTTACGTTTACTATGTGGTTGCTTTTCTTACCCTGGCGCGTCCCGTCACCATCAACTACATGACGTTTGACGATGTGACGTTCCCGGACATGAAGCTTGCCGAGAATTTCGAGTTTTTCCAGAGGTACGTGCAGTGGGCCCAAGCCTTGGCCGGCGACACGGCAGGGGGCGGGTGGTGGCGTTGTGCTGGAGTGTTTGCATTGGCGAACGACGGGTTGAGTCCCAGTGTCGTGGCATCGCTCTTCCTTGTTGCTAATTGTCTCCCTCTTTCTGGCCTTGGTTTGTTGTGTCCCTGCGCCGGCACCACTCCTGTATCAATGACTCTTGTCCACCTTTCCTGTCAATGTCTTCTGCTCTCCCACAGACACAAGCATCACCGATTCGTCAACCTGCGATTGAGGCTGACGAAAACGGGGACCAGTACGACGGACGTCATGACTGTGCGGCTCTTCAGCTTCTTCACGCAGGTGAGCGCCAAGGACGAGCGGGAGCTCGGGCAGATGGGGTGGGTGCACTGCCGAAGCGAGCACCTCAACTTCCCCCAACTCTTCCACGCGCTGCTTCTGTTTGCGTGCTCTGCTCCGGGAGTGGGCATGGACGTCAGCATCCTCTTGCAGCAGCCGCTCTTCCCCAGCCTGCTGGTGCGCAGTGTGAGCGGCGCGGTGCGCCTGTTCAAGAGCCGCTCGGAGACTGAGATTAACACTCGGTTTGTGGCCGACTTGACGCGAATCGGCCAGGACCTGATGAACGGGGAGCGAGCGTGCCGCCTCTACGGCTTCCGTCGCGGGGGTGCCCAGGCGCTGCTGGACGCCACTGGTCTGTTTGAGCAGGTCATGCGCTTGGGCGGGTGGTCGGCCTCCTCTGGGTCGTTTTTTCCGCTACGTTGCCGCGATGAACACACGCGGTACGCTGCGCTCCACCCTTCGCTCCTTCCGGCAAGATGAAATCACTCAAGTCGTTGCCCAGGTGACGGCCTCGTTCGGCATGTGGACGTCAGGCGTGGTACGCGACGTGTGCCGGCGGGCCATTGGTGGGGACGGCGTGATCGATCACGACGCGATTGCGGCCATTGAGAGTGACCATGTCAAGAAGCTGTGCTCTTTGCTGTGCCAGTGTGTGTTGACCTTGCGCTTTGGGACCGTGGCTGCGTACACCTCCGACGAGGAGAAATAGATAGCGACGCTGGTGGCGGGCGCCGCCGCCGCCGCCAACGACAACGCAGCCATCCGTGGCGAGTGGTGGAGGTGGCGCTGGTGGCAGGCGCCACCGCAGGCGTTAAGTTGAGAAAGTTCGGCACGCGGCCACGGCGGTGCTCTTTTTGTGCGTCGCCGACGCATTCATCGGCGGCGAGGGACGGCGACGGCGCAGGTGGCGCGCGTCGCCGCCACGACCCCTGGTGGGGCTACCGGCGGTACTGAGCGGAGAGGCAACTGCTCGCGCGCGTCTCCGACGCCACCCAAGATACCGCTGCGCGCTCGTTGCCACGGCGGCGGTGCTGCGGGCCGGCGCTGCCGCCCCATTCAGCAACCGTGGAGGCCGGGGGAGGTCGCGGCGCTGGTGGTGCGTGTCGACGCCTCCACTGCCGCAAGGACGCGAGAAGAGCTCTGGCCACGGTGCTGTTGGTGGGCGGTTGGGGCACCCCCACCAGAGCCGTCCGCGGCAAGAGGCGGCGGCGGCGTTGTTGGAGCACGCCGCCGCCGAACGTGGCACGGGGATGGGCGGCACGACGCGGCCGTGGCGATGGTGGTGGTCCCGGTCACGACGACCGATCCAAGATCTGCCGGAAAGGGGCAGCAGCGGCGCTGGTGGTGCGTGTCGCCGCCGACGCGGATGAAGCCACTGGCGGCAAGAGGCGGCGGAGGCGCTGGTGAGGCCTGTCCCACGACTGGCGCACGTCGTCGCCGCACCGCACGCAACCATCGGAGTTAAGGGGCGGCGACGACCTTGAAGGCGCTTGTCGCCGCCGTCCCCAATGCAACCATAGGCGGCAAGCCGCGGAGGTGAAGCTGGGCGACGGCGGCGCTCGTGGCGCGCGTTGCCGTGGTTCATCGCGCAACCATTGGAGTCGAGGGGGGGCGTCGGTGCTTGTGGGTGCTGCAGTTGGCTCCCCTCGCCGCGCGCACAAGAGCAGCAAGGACAGCAAGTGGGGACAGCCGCGCTGGTGGCCGCCGGCGGCGTCGCCGCCAGCAAGAATCAAAGTGGGGTCGGCGGCGCCGCTGGCGCTTGCCGCTCCAACCACCCGCACAACCGTCGGAAGCAGAAGGCGGCGGCGGAGATGGTTCCGAGAGTCGCGGCGGCCTCCAGCGCAGTCATTGGCGGCATGGGGCGGCGGCGGCGCTGGTGCCGCACGTCGCCGCCGCCGCCGGTGCAACGATCGGCGGCAGGGGCGGCGGTGGCGGTGGTGGCCGGCGGCCGCGACGCCGTCTACCAATAGAAGTGCGTCAAGCAGCGGTGGTGGCGCTCGGAGCGAGAGTAGCTGCGGCCGTGGACGAAGCCATCGACCAGACGGGGCGGCGGCGGCGCTTGTGGCGCGCATCGCCGCCACCACCCACGCAATGATGGGAAAAAGGGGCGGCGACGACGCTGTTGGCACTCTTCGCGCCGTCCCTGACGCAACCATCGGCGCCATGTGGAGGCGGTGGCGCTGGTGGTGCGCGTCGCCGCCGCCGCGGCCGCAACCATCGGCGACAAGTATCGGGGGCCGCGCTGGTGGCGCGCGGTGCGTGCCGCTGCAGCTGGCACCACCGTCGAAACCAAGGAGCAGCGGCGGCGCTGGTGGTGAGCGTCGCCGCCGCCGCCAAGACGACGATGAGTGGGAAAGGTCGGTGGCGGCATCGTGTGCACGCGGCGACGCCACCACCCACAAGACAAAATGCTGTCAGTCGGGGAAGGGGACTGGACGAACGGGGTGTGTAACTGTTGTAGTGTGTGTCCAAGATTATCTGCAGCAGGGGTGCATGTGTTACGGGTGGGGTAGAAGAGAGAGAAGGGGCTGTGAAGCCTTGCTGAGCGCGAAGTATGTGTGATTGGCTTGGCAGCGATTGTCTCATGGAAGGCCCATGTTTCTCAAGTATGTCTTGACCAGGCCATCGTCCTTTTGTGGCGACGCAGACCGTGAAAGCTGCGACGCAGGACTTGTCTATTGTGTAAAAGGTATTCCTTGCACATGGCACTGGCCAGCACAACTGCTTTATTGACACGAAAAGCAACACATGCGCTTCAAAGAGAAAGGAATCAGAACTTAGGCGGAAGAGGGAAGTCAGACAGGAACTCGGCGCGCATGGCAGCCGCCTCGTCGTGCTCATCTTGGATGTTGCGCTTGACCTTGTCAGCAACCTGGTCGTATTGGTATGTCACGGTTGTGGTGTAGGCGCCCGCGATGGCAGATGCGCGCGTCACACAGGCGGAAAGAGCGGCGGTGGCCGCCAGGTCTGCATAGATGTCAGCCGTGGAGTCCGCAACGGCGGCGTCGCGCTCAGACTCAGCATCCACGTCCCCCAGCTTCCCCGCCCGGTACGCTGCCGCCTGCGCCGTGAAGTATCCCGCCTGCTTGGCGGCCTCGATACCAAGGTCCCGCGCCTCGGTCACTTTCTCGTTGTATGCCACGAAGAAGCCCTCGGAGAAGCCATTTGTCGTCGCCGGTGGTACCGGCGGAGCAGCGGCTGCCACGGTTGCCTCGACCGCCGCGTCCTTGATCGTCTGTGACGGTGTGGGCACAGGCTTCACTGGGTCGGCATCTTCCCCTACCACCGACGCCGGGGGAGTGGGCGCGGGCGACGGCGGCGGCGTCGGCTCGTTCCCAGGAAGAGGAATGGACCACACGTCCGCCATGGCCGCGCCAGCCACCTTGAAAGGCATACTTCCGAACCCCGAACCCGCCAAATCGGCGGGCTGGGTGACGGGGGTGGTGGAAGCGGAGCCCGGTCACCCGTGCACTCAATGAGGAGGGCGCCACAGCATGCCAGGACACAAAGGAGGGGGTACGGAATGGCAGGAAATTGGACCGGAAACCAGGTGGTAGGCAATGGGGGGGGTACCGAGCGCTAGGAGTAAGAACTGGGAGGAGGGGGACACAGAGGAGAAGGCAATGGGACTCAGCCGCCACGTACCGACAACGGACGTGCGCACGCGCGGAGGGACGATGGGCGGCATGCAGAGACGAGCGCGTGGAGCAGCGATTGGGGCTGACGCGTGGGCGGCGCACAGCAGCGGTTACAGCGGGTGTGGGTCTTTCGTGAGCCGTTCGGGCGCGTGATCGGAGAAAGCGCGGGCTGCAAGCTCACGACAGCAGGGGCCGCATGGGTTGCGATCTTGATTGATCCTCCAACAATATCCAGCAATCCAAAAATCAGCAATCGCGGATTTCCGTCATATGATTTTCGTCAACTCCGGATGTTTGCGACTGGATGGTGCTGATTTTGGACTGCATGGCCACGAATAGCAATGGACGCGGAAGGACGTGTCCCATTGCCTCGACAACTCGCCTCGAAGCGCGACTCGCGGCCTGGTTGCATGATGCAGCCAGACGGGCTTGAGCTTTCTTGCACGGTACCAGGGACGAAACGGTACAAGAGCACGCCAAGGCATTGTTTATTACATGGCAACAAGGGACTCATGGAAAGCAAGTGCCGCGTCGTCGACGATGATCCTGTCCTCATCAAAGCCCATCAGATACAGGCCGCCCAGGGTCGATGTTCGAGAAAGGCCGGACAAAGCTTGTCCAGCAGCGAATGCGTTGGTCAGGTCAACCGCCGCCTCCTCCAGCGTCCACCCCTGAGCTGAGTGAATTGTCGACGCCCACGCCAGCACGAGCGGCACCTGCATCCTTGTTGCTGCCCTCTTGACCCCGTCCAGGGCGACGACATGGCCCATCGTCGGCGTCACGTCCAGCACCTTGCTCGTCCCTGCGGGAAGCGCAAACCGAACACGCGGGTAGCGCCGACGCCCGACAACCCGAAAACAAACGATGATGCCGCGCGTCCCGCAGGGCACACCCTGCGATGCGAGGCATGAAGTGGGTACGGCCACCACGGCACCGACCCGGAGGGAGACGACGCGCGGGAGCTTGAGGGCCCCGTCCAGCAGAGCCGAGGCGCGCGCCAGGGTGAGGTAGGGCGCGTCTTGGACCTTGTCCACAGCTTCAAAGACCACAGAGGGTCCTGGTAGCAGCCGCAGCTCCTCCTCGTTCTTGTCAATGGCGTCTAGTGTGTGGCAAAAGAGGCAAACGACGTTGGGAGGAGGGACTTCCGTGCGGCGGCTTGCCAGCAGCGCCATGTCCGCGTCCGTATGTTGCCCCGTCCGCAGCCGCAGCAGGAGCCCCAGCATCTGCGGGTCTCGCATCTGCCGCCAGTTTGTCTTGAGGATGACAGCCCTGTTGCCAAATACGAGGCCCCAAACGTCAGCCAAAAAGGCGTAGCTCCCAAAAGGAGGGGCCAGCTGCAGGAAGTCACCGGCGACGAGGAGGGTCAGACCGCCAAAGGGTACCGACCGCCGGCGGACGGCACGCAGCACGAGATCCAGTCGCGTCATAAACGCCGCCGATAAGGTGCCTACCTCGTCCATGACGAGCACCACGGAGGAGCACATCCGCACCTTGGCCGCGTACGGGATGACGTCTTTGACCACCGTGTCGAGGGGGGACAACACGTCGGCGTCACCATTACAAAATCCGGCCCAACTGTGCACCGTCGTGCCGCAGACGAGCGCGGCCGCGACACCCGAGCTCCCGCTGGCGGTGACGGCGACGCCCGCGTCCCGCAGTGCCGACACCACCTGGTTCACTAGGTACGTCTTCCCGCAGCCCGGCGGTCCCGTCAAAAAGACGTCTTGGCGGCGCAGCAACATACGACAAAGACGTAGGGTGTCTCCGTCAACACGGGATGGCAGCTGCGCCGCTTGCGGCATGGTGGCCACAGGCAGGCGCGCAGCGCGGTCAGCCTGTGCGGAGCGGCCAGCGCGACTTCCGCCGCCCCCGCCGTACGCCCAAGCCACGCGCTTGCGGTGCCCGCCGTTACCACGTCGAAGGGCATAGCGGTGGTCTGCTGCCACTGGATGGGGGATGGGTCCGCGGAGCGACGGCTCTATGGGCACCCGCAGAGGAAGGTCGTGGTGGTCGGTGGCGGGGAGCGGGGAGGATGCACCGGAAGAGACCACCGAGGTTGCCAGCCGCGGCCGCTTGGACGTGGCGGGGGCACCAACGTCCTGACAGAGAGTGACAGGGCGCGGCGGCAGGGAAAGTCCGCGCACGACGACCTCCCGACCGCACGCCGGCCCGCCGAGAGACATGAAGAAGGCGGCGGCACTTGCAGGGTCAGCCAGGTCAATGACCGACTGGTCGCCCGCCATGTAGACCGTCAGCAGAGTCCCGTCGATGGCGGGGAAGGATGGGAGGAGGGGTTCGAGAAGGGGTGCCGCGGTGGTGTCGGCGCGCGGGGAGAGGGAGGGGGATACAGAGGCAGTCCCACGGACGACCATGGCGGTCGCCCACAGCTCGGCCGTATCGGCATCATTGAAGACGCGGACGACGAGCTCCCACGACCGTAGGAGGTGGGTGCGCACCGCTTTGGCGGACGCCTTCGCGTCGCCAGTCAGCGCGAAGGTTCGACATGCGGACGGGATGGAGGAGTTGCGCGTTGCCAAAAAAACAGAGTCGGAGGCCATGACAGATGGAAGGAAATAGAGGGGCGTGGGTGGGTATCGGATGCCAGGACGTCGCGGGGGTTGGTCAGAACATACTCGGTGGCTACAGAA
>ENA-ORXR01002790-ORXR01002790.1-marine-metagenome-genome-assembly--contig:-NODE-2790-length-16283-cov-69.753240_pt1 | contig 16283 bp, 12 predicted proteins | sample MGYA00237866_ERZ511479 | MGnify/ENA metagenome assembly ERZ511479 | reverse complement strand
ATCTAGCGGATTCGATATAGAGAAGACCCACCTTCAAGATATTAAAAGAATAGAAAAATTAGTGTTGTTGGTAATGACAGCCTTTGTTTGGTGCTATAAAGTCGGCATACATCTTCATAAAATAAAACCTATTAAAATTAAAAAGCACGGCAGAAAAGCAAAAAGTATTTTCAAACTTGGGCTATCCTTCCTATCTAACGTATTTCTAAATTTACAAAATAAAGATGATATACACTAGCAAAAACAAACTAAGAGTATATAAATTGACTCCATAGTGTTTAAGAAAAAGTCAACCCGCAATTAGGCACATTTGATTTTAGCAAAACACCAATCCAGCCCAAAAAAATCAAAAGAGCCAAATTCAGCCTTTCCCTAATTTCAAAGAGTGAATGAATTCGAAATCAAAACAAACTACTCTATTAGTGTCCTTGTTCGATAATTACAACTTCTATATACAATACTCAAAATTCATCACTTCAAACACAGATGTCAATACAATTAGACCGTAATATTCAAATAGTAGAACAAATATTTGATTTACTGGAACATATTTGCATATATTTGTGTTCAATAACTCAATATGCAGACCGAAATAATAAGAATAATAGAATCAGCAATCTCTGGAGAATCCAGTAAGGCAAAAGAGTACAGTAAATTATTCATTAAGCGACTTCGAAAAGAAGGGGATAATAAATTTGCAGATCGAATAGAACGGATTCTAAAAATCAACACCAACAATCATCCTTCATTAGCAACTTTAGATGAAATATCTAGTCAAGCCCCTAAGGATGGAGAATCTAAGATGAGTATGTTGGAAATAAAAAACCCGAAAGTAGTTTCTAATCTTATTCTCGATGACAATATCTCAGATTCAATTTCACAATTTATACTTCGAGTAAATAATAGAAAGAAGTTACAAGATGCTGGACTTTATACTAAGCTATCATTGCTTTTATATGGCCCTCCAGGATGCGGAAAAACAACAATTGCTAATCATATTGCAAGAGAAGCTAATTTACCTATTGTTACGGCAAGATTAGACACAATAGTTTCTTCACTTCTAGGAAGTACGTCAAAAAACATTAGAAAAGTTTTCGACTTCACTAATAACAAACGGTGCATCCTATTTATTGATGAGTTCGATGCAATAGCAAAAGCCAGAGATAACGAATTTGAACATGGAGAACTCAAAAGAGTGATAAATAGTCTTCTTCAAAGTATAGACCAATATCAAAATGTATTAATAGCAGCAACTAATCATAGTCAAATACTTGACAGTGCTGTTTGGAGAAGATTCAGTACAGTTATTAAGGTTAAGAAACCAACTTCTATTGAATTTATTGAGCAACTTTTTGACTCTATAGTAGATGAGTTTCACTTCTCTCTTGAATCTGAGAAGAAGAACAAGGAAATGATAATACAAAATCTACAAGATTTATCACCTTCTGATATCCGGACTATTTTGATAAGTGCAATTTCTAACGCAGTCATTCAAGGGGGAAAGAAAATTCAATCAATAGACATATTAGCAGAAATTTATAGGGCACGCCACCACAATAAAGTTAATAAAAAAGAGCTCATTGAATTTCTAAATCAAAATTCAATAAGTCAAGTGTCTTTGTCCGATTGGACAGGGTTATCACTAAGAAAAATTAAAGAAATAACTTCAAAAAAGGAGACCAATGGCTGATAAATATTTACCTATAAAGATTGTACAAAAGAGAGAAAAAGATGCATCCTTAACAGAAGCAGGAGGAGGAGATTCACCTGCATGGTTGGACAAAGTAAATTTGGAAGAAAGATCAGAAATGGTCATTGAAACACTAAACGAAATAAGAAAGAAATTAGAATCCAGAAATCAAAGGTTGAGTTTTATCCCAGCAACTATAGAGTTAACTTTAGATAATAAGGCTACTGCTAAAACCTATCGTTCAGGCGTAAGAAATATTGTAGATGTTAATTATAAAAACAACATCATAGGTCTTAAAGATGATGATACCTTAGTAGTTAAGATAGAAAATCTGGAAGACTTGAACAGGATACGAAAGAACATAACTAATTTCAAAAAAACAAAAGATGGTTTGGCCTCTATTGTTGAGTCAACTACATTTGAGCCAAGAATTAATGTTGAAGAAAAGGAACTTCTGAAAGTCAAGTTAATAAATTATCAGGATACTGATATAAACAATGGAGTACATGATGCATTTTTAGAAACATGTAAAAATCTTGGGCTTGATGTACAGCCCATAGACTACACATATAATTTAACAGTATATCAAATTCCGTATAAAGAAAAAGAATTTGCAGCATTACAAGAATTTGAGGCTATATCTTCAATTGAAGATATGCTTAGTTTTAATTTAATGACAATATCAGAATTAGCTGAATCGGTAGATGATTTATCCTTAAGAGTTCTTGATCCTGATGTTGAATATTCCATAGTTGGAGTTATTGATACAGGAATTGCTGCCAATGAACAGATGCAGCCTTGGATTGAAGATGAATACAGTCCTTATATTGATGAAGATAAAGATACAAAACATGGGTCCGCAGTTGCAAGTATTTTGATTTACGGGGACGATCTTGAGGGCGAAAATTATTCTAATTCATCCGGTTGTAAAATATATGATGCATGTGTTTTACCAAAAAATGAATTACGGAATTCAATTACTGAAGCAGACTTAATACAACACATTTGGAAGGCCATAGAAAACAGACCCGATATAAATATATGGAACATGTCTATTGGCTGGGGGGTTGAAGCTGCCCCATCAAGAATGTCTGATTTTGGTGCTGTTCTGGATGAATTAGCTGATGAGTATAACTTATTGATTTGCACTTCTGTTGGGAATTGTCCAAATTTCAAAAGCTCAGTACCTCCGGGGAAAATTCAGATTTCATCAGACTCCGTTAGAGCCATTTCAGTTGGTTCAATTGCACATGTAAAAGAAAACTATGACCAATCTGAAGTCAATGGACCATCTCCATTTTCCAGAAAAGGTCCTGGTCCATTCAATATTATAAAACCAGAATTAACTCATTACGGAGGCAATGCAGGTGTAGATGAGCAGAAAAGGCTTGTAGTTTCTGGTGTAAACGCAATTGGTTCAGATGGCATCCTTACTACAAAGGTAGGTACAAGTTTTTCTACACCACGAGTAACTTCAATACTGACAGGTCTCGAATCCGAGATAGATGAACCTTTTGATCCTTTATTATATAAAGCTCTAACTATTCATTCTGCAAAGTATCCTGAAATAGAAATGGATATAGACGAAAGAACAAACAAAATGGGTTACGGCATTCCCAGTAATGCAAAAGACATATTATATAATTCCGAAAACGAAATTACTTTAGTTGTTAGAGATACAATTGAGAAAGGAAATTTCATAGAAATACTTGATTTGCCCTTCCCAAAAGAAATGGTTGAAGATGGGTTTTACTATGGAGAAGTAATAATTACTTTAGTTAGTTCTCCCGACTTGGACCGAACTCAAGGAGAAGAGTACTGTCAATCTAATATTGATGTTTTCTTTGGAACTTACAATGAAAAAGTAGATAGAGATGGCAAAACGGTAAGAAATCCAATTGGTAGAGATACGGGGACAAAGAATCTATTAGCTCCAAGTTTATACAGCAAAAAGAGTATAAAAGAAAATGTGTCTTTTAGAGGAGAAAGAATCCTCAAAAGTTACTATCAAAAATATCAACCGATTAAAAAATGGGCAATTAATTTATCTGAAATATCTGATGCGAATAAACATCGATATTTAGAATATCCAAAATTATGGTATGTTAAAATAGAAGGCCTTTTTAGAGATCATATTGAAAAAACAAAAGGTGAAGTAAATACAGATTTCTGTTTAATAATAACGATTCGCGATCCTAAAGAACAACATCAAGTTTATAAAACTGTATCACAAGAATTAGATCAAAACAACTTTATACAACAGGATATTAAGGTTAAAACTCAAATTCAGATTAGAACTTAATAATAAGAAAAATCAATTGTATATTTAGATTCACTAATGTTAACATGAGAATTGCTTAGCTAAACTACATACACATTTGTGATTCACAAAAGCCAAACACAATGCAAAATCACAAAAGAGTATGCCTTCCGTCGTTAAACAAATAATCAAAAAAATAGTGCAAAAGTGCCGGTGTATAACAATAGATAAGAAGTAATAGCTCCTTCGTCACTATTACTCTTAACATCATCCGATATTGGCATTGCTCAATTTTTGTCATGTACTTAGGTCGCAGGGTTAAATCGAAATTCACTAAGTACCACTATTTGCAATACGTTTATCAATGCTTAGGCCGCCCAACTTTCCCTATCTAAGCTTCTAAAATTAATGGCTTCTGCTAAATGTTCTACCAAAATAGTATCGCTACCAGCTAAATCTGCTATGGTGCGACTTACTTTTAAAATGCGATCATAAGCACGGGCAGAAAGTCCCAATTTTTCCATGGCTGCCTTTAATAAAGTTTTACCAGCTTGGTTTATTACACAAACTTTACGAACGATATTACCAGGCATTTGCGCATTACTAAAAAGGTTGGGGGTTTCTTTAAAACGAGCTTCTTGTACATTTCGAGCTACAATTACTCGTTCTCTTATAACATCACTTGGCTCCGATCGTGAGGTAGAACTCAGCTCATCAAACGAAATAGGAATTACTTCTACGTGTAAATCAATTCGATCTAATAAAGGACCACTAATTTTGTTTAAATATTTTTGTACCACGCCGGGCGCACAAACACATTCTTTTTCGGGGTGATTAAAATAACCACAAGGGCAGGGGTTCATACTGGCAACCAACATAAAACTGGCCGGATAATTTACCGTAAATTTTGCCCTCGAAATAGTAATGCACCGCTCTTCCATAGGTTGACGCAGCACTTCAAGCACGGTACGTTTAAACTCTGGCAACTCATCTAAAAACAAAACCCCATTATGGGCTAACGAAATTTCGCCGGGCTGCGGATGGTTGCCGCCACCTACCAAAGCAACATCTGAAATAGTATGATGTGGCGACCTAAACTGACGATTAGCAATTAAAGAACTAGAAACACTTAGCTTACCGGCTACCGAATGAATTTTGGTGGTTTCTAAAGCTTCATGCAAATTCATTGGAGGTAAAATAGTTGGTAAGCGTTTCGCCAACATGGTTTTACCTGCCCCAGGCGGGCCAATTAAAATTACATTATGGCCACCGGCTGCAGCAATTTCTAAAGAACGTTTAATATTATATTGACCTTTTACATCGGCAAAATCAACTAAGCTTTGTTGTATGTTGTATTCAAATTCTTCTCGGGTATCTACCTTAGTTGGTTTTATCTTTTTTACATCATTTAAAAAATCGACTACCTCGCTAATATGTTCAACTCCGTAAACATTTAAATCACTAACAATGGCAGCTTCCCTTGCATTTTGTTTAGGTATAAATATGCCTTTAAAGTTTTCTTTACGAGCTTGTATAGCAATGGGCAAACCACCTTTAATTGGGCGAATAGCGCCATCCAAAGCCAACTCTCCCATTATTAAATAGTCGGTTAAATTTTCGCAACTTATTTGTTTAGATGCTGCCATTATGCCAATAGCAATGGGTAAATCGTACGAAGAGCCTTCTTTTCTAATATCGGCCGGTGCCATGTTTACCACAATTTTAATGCGAGGCATTCGGTAACCATTATTTACTAAAGCAGCTTGTACCCGCTCGTAACCTTCTTTAACCGCAGCATCGGGCAGGCCTACCAAAAAGTACTTATTACCTTTACTTATGTCAACTTCAATTTCAATTGTGGTTGCATTAATACCAAAAACTGCACTACCAAATGTTTTGGAAAGACTCATTTTTATAGGAGTTTTGATGTGAAGAAAATGAGCATATTAAATCGTCATAATTTCGTCTTCTTTGGCTTTAATAAGTTTATCTACTTTAGCACCATAACTTTTAGCCATTTCATCTGCCTTCTCGCTGGCTTGTTTGGCTAAATCTTCTGTAATATCGTCTTTCTCCAATTTTTTAATTTCGTCTAAAGCATCGCGCCTAGCATTTCGAATACCAACTTTAGTCTCTTCTCCTTCAGCTTTTGCTTTTTTTACGTATTCTTTTCTTCGCTCTTCTGTTAATGGTGGAATACTAATTAAAATAGTTTCTCCATCATTTTGAGGGGTAACCCCAAGGTTGGCCGAAAAAATACCTTTTTCAATTGCTTCTAATGCACTTTTATCAAAAGGTTTTATCACTATGGTTTTGGCATCCATATTGTTAATACTAGCCATTTGACTTAGTTGTGTTTTTGAACCGTAATATTCGGCATAAACACTGTTAAACATTGCCGGAGTTGCTTTGCCTGTTCTTATTTTAGACAGCGCATCTACCAAATGATCGAATGATTTTTTAAGGCTTTCTTTTAATACATCGAAAACCAATTGCACTTCTTCTGTCATAATTTACCTTATTTTATTGCACTAAAGTACCTATTTTTTCTCCTTTTACAATTTTGAGTAAGTTGCCGTGTTCATTAATATCAAAAACTATTATGGGTAACTTGTTTTCTTCACACATAGTAAAGGCAGTAGAATCCATCACCCTTAAATTTTTATCCAAGGCGGTTCTGTAAGTAATTTCCTCATATTTTACTGCAGTTGGGTCTAATTCTGGATCTGCAGAATATATCCCATCTACCCTAGTACCTTTCAAAATTACGCAAGCGTTTATTTCTATTGCTCTCAATGCCGCTGCTGTATCTGTAGTAAAATACGGATTACCTGTACCGGCTCCAAAAATTACTACTCTTCCTTTTTCTAAATGCCGTATTGCTTTCCGCCTAATATAGGGTTCCGAAATTTTATTCATTTCAATAGCACTCATTAAGCGGGTTTGAATACCCAACTGTTCAATAGCATTTTGCAAAGCCATCCCATTAATAACAGTTGCCAACATGCCCATATAATCGCCCTGCACTCTATCAATACCACTTTTTTCAGCATTTAGACCTCTAAAAATATTACCGCCTCCAATTACAATAGCCACTTGAAAATTTTCTTCAACAACGGTTTGTATTTCATTGGCATAACTTTTGGCAGCTTCTGGGTCAATACCATATTGTTGACTGCCCATAAGCGATTCGCCACTTAGTTTCAGTAATATCCGTTTATTTGAAAAGTCCATAGTGGCGAATTTACTTAGCTGCATTGGTTTTTCAAAATAGAAATTTTTTTTGTTTTAAGATGGTGCTTTGCCCTAATGTGTTTTGTAGATTTGGAGTTGAATAATTTAATAGTTTTTTTGTTTTATTGTCTGTTGCTAATAAGTGTTGAAAAGGTGATAATGGAGCTGTAAATTGTGCCACTACTTGTTTGTTTACCTTTCAGTCGTAGCACGAATAATAATTGATAAAACAGCATTTTTTATAGCCTAATTTCTCTGATTCCTTTTCAAACGGTTTTGAAGGAGAAGTCATTTCCCATTTGATTTTCGATATAAATTAGCTTATATTTGAGTTATCAAATAAGAATAAATAATCTCAATTGACAAAAAAGGCTGACATTGTTTCTAACCGTTTTTCTGATATTAAAGAAATATTAGGTAAAAAGTATGTGAAAGGCTCAATTGATAATTCATTTGATTTTATTCATCTCGCTAACAAAAAAATTGCTGCACAAACTATTGATAATTTTAGAAAACGTTTCAACCTTTCTATTATTGAAGTAGCAGAAATGCTCAACACTTCCGAAGCGAGCATTTATCGTTGGATAAAAGTCAACAAAAAATTAGACCGTAATATAGCCGTGCAACTTTTTGAGCTAACCCATTTGTTTTTATACGGAATTGAGGTTTTTGAAAATGAGCTTAATTTCTTTAAATGGCTAAACTTACCAAATACTGCCTTGGGAGAACTATTACCAATTAATTTAATTAGCATACCTGGTGGTATTGAAAAGGTAAAAACGATTTTGGGTAGGATTGAATATGGGGTTTATAGTTAGACCGTTATGATACTCTGTCAAATAAACAGATTATTTTTTGATTATTAAAAAATAATCTTTATTTAGAATTATTTTTTAATAGTAAGTAGGTTTTAAAGTAAGCGGACTTGAGTGCAGTCCGCATTTAGCCTAAAGTGGTCGTTTTCAGAATAAAAATACGGATATTTAAAGAAGATTAAAAACTAATTTTCAATATAATTACCTGATTTTTAGGATGTTGTGAGTTTTTTTTAAAGAGACTAAATAGTCTCCCTATCATTTTTCCTTTTTGGAAATTTTATTCCCATTGCAGGTTCTAATGAAAGGTTTAAATCCAAAATAATATACTCTTTTACGGTACATGCAATCACTAAGTGTTGAAAGCTAAAATCTAGTATATAAATGTATAAACAATTGATTGTCAATCTTCTGGCAAAGTTCAACGGGCAGTTGTAAGTTTGCATTAACAAATAATAATTAAATTATTATAAGTATATTATATCAGTATTTTTCATTAACAAAAAATAACATTCAATCATAAATTCTGTGAATTTCATGCCATATTTCCAATGTGATAAATGATTGATTATCAACTACTTGAAATACTCTATTCATATTATAAAAATATACAGTCATGGAATTGCTTTTACTTTGAAAAATGGATGTATTCCGAATAGCAAATAAGAAATATGCAGATGACTTATCAGGCAAAGGTGCATCACTAAATGGTGGTCGTTGGAATAAAATTGGAACACCTGTTTTGTATTGCGGTGAAAGTGTGGAGATTGCTTTGTTAGAAACTGTGGTTCACTTACCAGCTAACTTCGCACCCAATTTAATGCTACTAACTTTGCAAATACCAGATAATTCAATTGAAAGTATTGCTGCTTCAAAATTGCCTGATAATTGGTATAAACATCCTGCACCAGAAGTGCTGGCTGAAATAGGTGATGATTGGGTAAAAGGCAACTCCACAATTGCTTTAAAAGTGCCGAGTGTAATTGTACCTACGGCTTCTAACTTTATCCTTAATTGTAGTCATCCACATTATAAGAAAGTAAAAATTATTCAAAAACAAACTTTTCCAATAGACCCAAGATTAACCAAAAGACTGTAATTGAAATTAGCCCAAATTCAATAATCACAATACTATAATTATGAAGTAACCAATTTACTGACGCTTTTTGTTTCGGCTAAACGTGCGGCAAACAATAAACAGGCATATAAATCTTCTTGTTCCAAATCTTCATAGTCTTCCAAAATTTCAGCATTACTCATACCAGATGCCAACAATTCCAAAATGTTTTGAACTGGATACCTCAACCCTCTTACAATAGGTTTACCGTGGCAAATTTCCGGGTCAATTACAATACGTTTCAGTAATTCAATGCTGTTCATACAATAATTTCAGTTACATTATATGGCAAGTTATAGTATTTTGAGATAATGCATGGCAGGTTTCTGAATTTATCAAAGATTACTAAAAGCAAACGTTGGAAGTATTTCGTACCAAAACTTAAAAAAGGCGATAAAGCAGCAATAAGTGATAAGATGAATCTAATTTGTCAGAGTTCTTTTTTGAATGGTTCTGATAAGAAATAGTTAATTGTTTTGCACCTAGTTTTTAGCACCGCAAAATGTTAATGTTTTGAAAATGTGTAAATAATAATTTACCTTGCCATAAGATAATGTTTAACCCCTTATGAAATTACGTGCCAACACTAAATAAAAACAGAAACCTTACTAAAATAATAGAAGGAAAACCAAGCGTTTAGCTTACATAATTTAGCCTACACAAAATTTTATAACGCCAGTTAAAAAGCAGCAGATACTGACAGAACATTTTTTAACCCTTTAAATTTTTAAAATGAATTTCACAAATTCAAAACAAAACATTACTAATTTGCAACCTACAGCAACCTACAGCAACCTACAGCAACCTACAGCAACCTACAGCAACCTACAGCAACCTACAGCAACCTACTACTTAAAATTTATTAAAAAATTACTGATAGTTACTTCAATTATGCTAATAACAGAGACCAGTAATGGGCAAGGCCTCTGTTATGTTCGGAATGTCGGTAGTGATGATTTTGGAGTTGCTGGCAATTGTACTTGCACTAATAGTAATGCTACTCCTTGTGAATTGTTGCCAGATCTAAGTCCGTCGTTCCTTGATACACAAGACAATTACGAATTTGACTATCCAGATATAAAATTTAGAACAACAGTAGCCAATATTGGGGAAGGACCACTAGAAATGAAATTTAATGGCTTAACTTTTTGTGGAGAACCATCAGCAAATCTTAATGATGCAGTAAGCGCAGCATATGAGTTTGCAGGTGGAGGTTCTAATGATGATTTTGTTTGTGAGGGAAGCGCAGGTCTTGCTTATCCATTAGTTGATCAGATTATTTATAGAATGGGTGGTGATTACATACGTGAACCAGCTGGATATACTGAATTTACACATGGTAATCATGACCATTTACATTGGGCTAATTGGGCAATCACTTCTTTAAGAATAGGTGATGCTAATAATAGACAAAATTTTGCAAATTGGCCTGTAGTAGTTCGAGGCGAAAAAACAGGTTTCGCATTAGTTGACTTTGTCGTAGTATCCCAAGCAGGAGCTTATATTATTAAGAATTGTACTAATCATCTAGATTTATGTTTAACTGAAAATGTAAGTGGAATGACAACCTCTAATCGAGCCACCATTGCAAATCAAAATTTTGGAGGGATGTTAAATGCACCTAATTGTAATTTAGCAAGCACAAATGATGTTGGTTTTGATTGTTTTTATTCGCAAGATTATCATGTAACCGAAGCAGAAGTTATTTCTTCAAGTTTATTTGGAGGTATTAGTGCAGGAAATTTTGATACATATAACAGAGACTTAGATGGGCAAAGCTTAGAATTTGGGAATGGATGTAATGGTACATATTTTTTAGTTACAGAAGTTGATCCAGAAAACAAAATTAGGGAAAGTGATGAAACAAATAACGTATCTGTAGCTGAAATTTCAATTACAAACTCAAAAGACCCCAATTCTGGTACTGTAATTTCGAGCTCTACAACATCTAGCATAAATTCTGATATGGTGCTTTCTGAAATCACAGTAAAACAAAACGATACTTTTACTATTAGCAATTGTACTATTGAATTTACAGAAAATGCCAGAATAGAAGTAGAAAAAGGAGCCAAACTAATTATTGATGGAGCTATCTTAACCACAGTTTGCGATCAAATATTTTGGGAAGGTATACAAGTTCATGGCGATTCAAGCGTACCACATCCGGCAACTGTAGTCGAAAATGGAAATTATCCAGATCATGGCGTGGTAATTATAAAAAATAATTCAATTATAGAAAATGCAAATAATGCCGTAAAAACCATGAAGGTAGATAATTATGGAACGGATAACCAAGGCCCCGACCATAGTAATAGACACGGTATTGTAATAATTGAAAATGCGGAATTTTACAATAATATTTGTGGTGTGGTATTGTTTGGTGGAGATGATATAACTGCAACAACGGCTTCAAAAATTAACAATGCCCGTTTTACTATAGACGATGCATTTCACAGTGCCAATTTTACACATAATCCGAATCCACGCAGTGGACAATATAATCACGATCCTGACTTCCAGGTGTTTTTAAAAGAGGTTTCGGGTGTTAGAATTAGTCTATCCACTTTTGATAATCAAGCGACTAAAATATCTGGTAAATTAGCAATGAGGGTTGAAGAATCCACTTTTGCGTTGATGGATAGTGAAGTTAAAAACTTCGATAAAGGTATAGAAGCAATAGGATCAAGTATGACTGACCAAGCCAAACAAATCTTTATAAGTAACAATACTTTTAGTGGCAACGATGCAAGTGTACATATAAGCGGGTACAACCAAGATGTTTCGGATATTGAAACTTATGATGGTGAAACATCAGACTTTGCCATTCATATAACTAACGAGAATGTGTTTGATGTGCCTTTAGAAAGACAGGATTATAGTGCTTATGTTGCTGTTTTTTTAGATGGTTGTTCAGACTACATTATATCAAATAATGATTTTACAGGTGGATTTTCAAATTCAATCTTACTTAGTTCAGTTCGTATAGAAAATAGCGATGATAATACAACTAATTATATACAAAACAACGATTTTCTATCTCAGCAAACTGCAGATATTTTTGCGCATTTTACTAACCCAAGTGCACAAATATTGTGCAACACTTTTTTTGGTAACTCTGCAACAGGCATTTTTACAATGGGTAATACAGGTGCTACCGATGATGTTATTGATCCAATCCAAGGTAGCTGTTTACCAATTGAAGACCGAATTTCTGATCAACCGGAAACCTACCCAACCGGTAATATTTTAAGTACTGCCCATACACAATTTGCCAGCTCATTTCATGGTAATTTTCAATACAATTATTATCCTGGTGAAAGGCCTAGTGGCAACCTACCCGGAAATATTATGATTCCTAATAATTCTTGCAGTTTTGGTACTAAAACCTGTGACTTTACTAATGAAGTAGTTGAAACTGATGAAAATGATCCTCATAGCGAAAATGTTTGCTGTGATTGTGCAAGAGTTGGTAAGAATTTGGATAAAGCATTAGAACTTAACAAATATATTGAGCAAGATAAAGCTTTATTAACCAAGTATAATCGTAAAGAGGAAAGTGCTTTTATTGAAGCTGCTACAGATATCAGCAAAATTAAAAGCATAATTGAGCAATATGATGTTTACTTATCTAATAACGAGTTAAAAGCGGTAGCTCAAAAATTGGGCAGCCTTCCTCCGGTTGACATTTTAAATATATTAATTGATAATGCACCACTAGAAACAGAAGTTAAATCAGTAATACAAGACCATTTAAGTGCTTTACCTGTTTTTACTGCTAATTTTTTAAAACGGCAATACAGCAAGCAGTTTCAGCAATTGCTAGATCAAACAAATGGTCTTTCTTTGCGTTTAGAAAAAGAATTCGAAGTAAAAAGAAACACCAGAGCACAGAAAATTTTATGGCAAGGTCCTATTTTAGTTGGCCCAGATATTGGTGGTGGAGGTATACCTTGCCGAAGTGGCAGCGACATTAAACAATATATAGCTGAGGCTTTAGTAACTTTATCAAAAAATACAGTAGAAAATAAAAAATGGTTTAGTAAAAAGGCAATTGAATACTGTATAGAAACCGGTCAAAACCAATATGCCAAAAATATATTAAGTGATTTTAAAAGTGATGTCAACAATGTTAACTATATTTTGTTAGAAGAATTGAAAATTAGGTTAAAAGAGGAAAAAAGAAATTTAAACGAATTAAGGCCAGATGAAATTTCACTGTTGAAAGAAATAGAAGGTGATTTAAACATAGAAGGTATATTAGCCAGAAATGCTTTAGCAATTTATAATGAAAGTAGTTTGCCAATTGATATACCCAAAATACCAGACGAAAATTTAAAGAAGTCAACCGCAACAATAAATACAATTGGAAATGATATATCAAATATGTTGGATTTGTGGCCAAACCCTTCAAGTGAAGTTGTAAATATAAACTTAGGAGATATATATGATACTGCCGCTATAATCAAAATTAATATATTCGATCATGCAGGTAAATTTATCAAAAAAATAGACTTACCTTACCAAAAGATATTAAAACTTTCAATTATGGATTTAGAAGAAGGAGCTTACATTATAAATGTAACTGATGAAAATAACAATAAACAGGGTAGAGCAAAACTGTTAATTATCAGGTAAATGATAAAAAAAATTATACTAATTCTATTGGTGTCTCTCGGCACCAATAGAATTTTTTGCCAAACCATTACCAATAATATTTATAACTATAAAAACAAAGGTGAGTTTGCAAGCGGTCTACTACCATACAAAGATGGCTTTTTGGTTTTGAGTAATATTAAGGTTGAACAGACAGCAACCCAAACTGGTATTATAATAAGACACATCAGAGAAAAAGGCAATATAGCCTGGCAAGAGTTTTATAGAGATGAAACCGATTCATTAGGTTACTACTTGGGTGGTAACGAAAATTTATTTTTAGTTGAAGACAGTTTATTGTATGTGTTTGCAAATGTTGCGAACATAAACGCTGATACAGCTCCTTTCTTTTTAAAATATAATCTAAGGCAAAAAGAAGTGATTGACTTTCAAATTTATAATTCCTTTTATGGGAGTCACGCTTACACCGCTCATTTGCATACTGATGGTCATTTTTATATAGCAGGAGTAATTTATAAAAATAGACAATATACCAAATATAATATGTTTTTAATGAAGATGGATGAGGCTGGAAATGTTATATGGGAAAAAGAATACAACTATGGAGAGAATAGTGATATAACTGATATGGAAAGCCATAACAATAATTTAATTTGCAGTGGCAGAACAAACGAAACAAATAAAAATTTCGATGTTTACATTTCAAAAATAGATACTGGCGGTAGTATACTAGAGTTAAAAAAGTTATTTGAGTTTGGTTCAAACGGTGTAACCCGTTTTGAAATTTTTGATGAGGCAATTTATTTCACCACCAATTCAGAAGAAAATTTAGTAGATGAAGAAACTACTTATTTAAGCAAAATGGATAATAATTTCAATGTTGTTTGGGATACTTTAATTCCTAGCTCTAGTAAATATGATTTACACTCTCGCAAAATGACAATACTGAATAACCAAATTATAATTACCGGCAATTTCAGAGTTCATAGAATTACCAATAACAGAATTTGGGCTTATGCCACCAGTTGGAGTTTAGATGGTCATTTAAACTGGGAGCAGCGTTTTGTTTATGACCCCTATTTTACGCACTATATAGATGATGTTACCGCTTTACCAAATGGTGATCTCTTGTTTATGGGCACTTTATCCGGAGTATCTGATGGAGTGGGTAACCAAAACCTCTGGCTTTTCCGCACCGACAGCCTCGGCTGTGGTAGCGTGCAAGAAACTTGTTACTATACTTTAGATGATTACTTTGCAGCCGATACAATAGTTAGCATTATTGAGCCGCAATTTCAAAACTCAAACATTGTAGAAATACTGGGCAATCCCTTCAGCAGTAACCTAAAACTACAAACTAATAACAGCAAACCCTTCCAACTAAAATTTTACAATACCGCAGGCCAATTAATTGCTACCCAAAACATAAACCATCAATTAAGCCTCAACACCCAAAACTGGCCCGCCGGCATTTATTTTATGCAAGTGTATGATGAAGATGAATTATTGGGTGTTAAAAAATTAGTAAAACAGTAATAAAACAAAAATGCCTTTAAAAAACACGTCATTCTGAAATCAAATTGGAGTTTACGGAAATTAGAGGTTCAGAATCTGCCTTTTATTAAAACAGCATTTTACTTACCGTTAGAGAGATTCTGAGCATTTATTCCGCAAGCTCCATAAATCTCAGAATGACTGATGGGAAGCTGCTTTGCGAAAATAAATTGTATTTTTTTTATAAGGATAAGTGTTGGAAGTATTAATTTGGGGCTTGAGTTCAAGAGTTCTAAATACTAAATGTAAGCGATGAAAACAACAACAACCAAAGCAGAGCGAAACTATTAATTATCAGATAAATGATAAAAAAAATTATATTAATTCTATTGGTGCTATTTGGCACCAGTAGAATTTTTTGTCAAAACATCACTAATAACATCTATAACCATAAAGGCATTAATGAATTTGCAAGCGAAATACTTCATTATAAAAACGGGTTTTTGGTGTTAAGCAACATTTATGCTGAACAGACAGTTCTAATTAATGGTATTTTAATCAGGCATATAGATGAAAAAGGCATTTTATTATGGACCGATTTTTACAAAGATGAAACTGATTCTTTGAATTATTATTTAGGTGGTGGTGAAAGAAAATTTTTAATATCAGATAGCCTATTGTTTGTATTTGGGAACGCACAAGATGTAAATTTGGATGTAGCCCCCTTTTTACTACAATATAATTTAGTACAAAAAAAAGTAGTCGACTTTCAACTATACAACTCTTTTTACGGGATTGCATCTTACACTGCCCATCTACATACAGACGGCTATTTTTACACAGCCGGTGTAATTTACAAAAACAGGGCTTACACCAAATACAATGGATTGTTGATGAAAATTGACAAAAATGGTGATGTAGTATGGCAAAAAGAATTTGCTAATGGGGAAAAAGAAGACTTTACAGACATCGAAAGCAATAACAACGCTTGGCTAAACACCGTGCGGGTTTACAAAGCTTGAAACCCAGCTAACCGGCTACCAGAAATTAGGTGTTTAA
>ENA-ORXR01002789-ORXR01002789.1-marine-metagenome-genome-assembly--contig:-NODE-2789-length-16290-cov-11.909209_pt1 | contig 16290 bp, 21 predicted proteins | sample MGYA00237866_ERZ511479 | MGnify/ENA metagenome assembly ERZ511479 | reverse complement strand
AGGCACGAGCGAGCAAGAAAGCTTGAGGCCGGAGATGGAGCCCTCCTCAGCTCAATACACGAACGGCGCTGTGTTCTTGTGCGGCACCCGCTTCTTTGTGCATGGCAATCAGCGCTCAGACTGTCCGAGCTCACGCAAAGTACCGTATCGCAGCCTCAGCGGATATTTCGGGTCCTAAAGCTGAGCATGACGGGTACAGTGCTGTGTGGACCTCGTGAAATCTGTCTTGCCGTAGTCTCAGGCGTGCCGGTTATAACTGATGGTGTGGAGAGAGCCCGCGGAGGGAGCCGTAAGAGCGATCCGAGCTCTGATTGGCCGAATTGAGCGTCTCACAGGATTGTTTTCTGATGCGGCGGCTTCAGAGCCCCAGCGTTAAGCTATTCGCTCGACCAGACAGTAAGGATGGTCGCAATTCCGCGGCGCTTTGATTTGCAGAGCTGTAAGCTTCCGCTTACACTTGCGATACTCTTTTCTTGCTGCCGCATGAGTATTTTCTTGTATTACTTCCCGAGCTTGGGTGGAATCGCCCACATGCTAATGGCTTCCGAGTATGGGTGCCGACAGCTAGATCCTCACGGGTATACTCAATCACTAAATACCCATGGTATGTCCTGATTGCGCCGTCCTCTAACTCTACTCGCGTGATGGTGAAGGCGGGGCGCTCAATTCTAGATTTTCAGATGAGGCATAATGGGCAGACCTTGGGCGCCGCATACTCAATCTTGACGGTGGGGTCGCGGGCAGAGTCGATGAGCCTCAGACACTCGTCTTGGGCGCGCGACGGGGGCACCATGTCCCGGGGCAGCATGGACTGCGCCGAAACAAACCGCTGCTTCTTGAGTGCCGCCGCAGAAACCCCCTTGCCGACCTGCTTGCGCTGCTCCTTCTCGCCCTCTGACTCGGACTCGGTCTCCAGACCGCTAAAGTCACCGGCCTCAAATTCTCTCTTGCTGCTGTCCTTTTCCTCGTCGGCCGCCGCGCTTTGGGCCACCGCGTAGTGCACGCACGCCAAGTGTGAGTTGGGGCAGGAGAAGAAAATGTACAGCCCCTTGCGCGCCTTGTGCAGGACCGCCATCTGACAGCTTGGGAAGCCGCGCCGCACGAAACAGAGCAGCTGGCCGTACAGAACGCCGCGGCTTTCAGTATTGGATAACGAGTTGCCGAGCATGAGCAGCAGCTGTACAGCAGTCCGCATGGGCAGGTCCATTGCCGCCCGCACCTTCTTGAACGCGGGCAGGATGGCCGAGGCAAAGCGAAAGCCATCAGCATCTCGGCATGCCTCCGTTTCACTGGAAGCGCACAGACGACCAATATCGGCACTCCATTTGGCCTTCACGGCCACGATGTTGTGCTTGCTGTCGCGGACATGGTTGCTCGCCGCCGTGAACCGCAAGAGGAGCCCAACAGTTCCGCTTGGCTCCAAGGTCCAAACTGAGTTACTGACGGCGTTCAGCGACAGATCATTGACCAGTCGCAACAGCTACAGCGCCGCAAAAATTCCAGCGCGGTACCGGTCGTCCGAAAACTCCTCCTTGACTGCCGCAAGCAGCGACCTGCAGAGCGCGACGACCACCGCATCGCCGGTGGAGGCGCGCAGGTCGAGTCCCGAACCGAGTGGCCGGCCCGGCCTAGGAACAGGCACTCGCCAGGCGCGCACGTCAGGTACTTGAACTCGAGGGCCGCCGACGGCCGCGTCACCGTGCGTGCTACCTCCGTCAACAGCCGCGGCGGTGATGCAGCAATCGGGGAGGCCGACGTCATCTGTGCCGTCGTACGGCAACCGGCCAACGACGCTTTCCGTCGCCTGCGTGAGGGCAGTCTCTTCAGTCCCTGTCAGCTCCGAGAGGGTGGCGGCGTCGTCAAATTTGACCATTCGAAGAAACGAGCGGCCTAACCGTATCTGGTGCACGCGGGGACGGGGAAGCCCTTGCGAGCCAGCCCGTTTCGAACCAGCGGTCACGTCCGACGCGGTGTTCTCAGAAGGGGGAGCCTTGAATGACGGGAAAGCCGCCGCTGCGTCCTCCATAATCAGACGAGCCCGACCAGGTGCCCCGTTAACATGGGTCTGGGAAGGACAAGCAGCCGCGCGGATGCAGTCCAGGAGCTGGTCGCGCAGAGGCGGCGACAGTCCGCCGCTGCCCGTCCGCACCAGCGCGCGAAAGGTCAGTGGGAGGGGGGGGGGATGGTCCACAGAAAGCGAGCAGCCGCAAGCTCGCCTCGCGTCAGCGACCAACCCGCGCCCAAGGCGCCGCGCTGCCCAGCCGACGAACAGGAGGTCCCAACTGCTCGCTTATTGACAGTGGACGCCGGCGTACGACCGTAGGGCCCACCGCCAACAACGGGCACGCTACTCAAATGAGCTCAGGGGGGGGGTCTGAGAAGTGCCACGACGCGGGAGGTACAGGCAGCTGAGGGAGGAAAGTGGGAAGGACCAGAAAATATCAGAAAGCAGAGTGGGCGAGAAGCATGGGGGGCGAGAATACGTGCATATGATGACTGGAGAGGAGTAGCGGGGACGGGGAGTCACAGCCGCCATCAGCCGCGGCGCTCGACCACAGCGGAGAGTTTGATTCATCAGGTACAAGCAGGGGGGAAGCAACGACAAGACGTGACGGGGAATTGGGGGGGCGAGGAGACGTGCTCGTAAAACACGGGCGGAAGGCGCGCCAGGTGCGCCGCGGCATCGGTCGTCGGACGGGTGCGCGACGGCAGCGGGCGCCACAGCGACGACACGGCGCTCAATGACGGTCGGCAGGGCACGGAGGGACGACCACGCAATTGGTAGGGCACCCCGTCCCAGTCGCCCGACTCGACTGTGCGGGTGTGCGACTGCCATCAGTACCCGATGTTTCCGAAACACAGATGGCTCCACTCAGGGGTCGTTTCATTTGTTAGGCCAATACTCTCAAACTCGGTTGGTTGGTCGATTTCGCGCGCACCCCCACCCAGTGGGCCCAGGGCCTCGCCTGTCGAGACCCCCTCCAATGCAGTGTGAGAGCTTGTCGAGTTCGAGTACTCGACAGGCGATTGTTTGGCGGCGGCTACTCGATGTCCCGTCGTGGTCTGGATCGTCGACGGCGGCGTCCGGTGGATATCCGATTCCGGCGCGTCACAACTTTCATCAAGCAATTTCGAGCAGCCGAGAACGGGCCTGTGATCTCGACCATCGGGCCACCGTTCAGTGATCAAAATACCATCAAAGAATGCTGCGATTCCTGATGATATTGCAATGGACTTGTCATGATCCCAAAATGGCACGAAAGCGGAGATCTGCTGCTCACTGTCGACGTCGCACTGGGCAGTCAATCAAAATGGTAGACGGGCCGGCCCGCCTCTGGGTCTAACAGTTCGACCGCGACGTGCGACCCCTGGCACGCCCGCCCCTCACCGGTGGAACGGCGAAATTCATCGGTGCGCCCGGACCCGCGTGCGGTGCGCCACGAAGGGTGATGAAAGACTCATTGCTGTCACGTGCAGCCTTGTGTGTGTCTGCAGGTCGCGTCTGATGGGCCGATTTCGAAAGATGCTGAAGAATTCTGACGACAAGAACCCATGGAGTCGTGACCTGCCTTTGTGCTGCCTGTGAGGCCGTAACAAGTGGGGCATCTTTTGAAGGGCGCTTTCCCAGTAGAGGTACCTGGGCGCCCTCTCATTGGTTCGCCAGATCACTGACAATGTCGGCAGTGCCTGGTGGACCCTCGCGCCAATGAGAGCGCAGGGCCGCTGGAACTGTTCAGGTATCAAGTTGCGGGCCTGGGAAATTGTGCCCACCATGTGCCACATTCTTACGCCACGTGTACAATGAGCTTGCCACGAGCGCCCAAGTCGGGCGCGACCTCGGCTGTCACAGAAACAACGTTTCAGCATTGTGAAGCCCCGCTCGAGAGGGTCTCCCAGGACACCGCGTCGTCGCCTGGAGTCATGCATCGGTCTCGTTCATGGGATGTTCATTGCGCCAGTCCTAAAAGGGAGAGCAATCGAGCCCAAAACGGGCACATGTGAGATGTCGATGGCACCATTGATCTCGCCGGAGTGCTAGATTTTTTATGGAACGACTGTACTTCGAGATGTACCTGTCGCTTTGGTACGGATGCCGACATCGGATCCGACCGGGTGGGCTCAGTCGGGCGGAGCTGCTGGTGGCAGACAACCACCTGAGGAAATTTTGCGATGTCTTCTACGAGCTCGTGTACCGAACAGCCTACAATGGGCCGCCGGTGTGTCGGTTCCCCATGTTCTCCTTGCTCAAACTTGTGCCCAACACACGCTGGTGTGGCTTCGTCTGGATGTCGTGGCAGTTCCACGCCGAAAGACTGGTTGGTTCCCTTCCAGGCCTTATCGGTTCTCGCAGCGAGCCACACCCCTCGATGAATTGCCATCCATGCCAAGTATCAAGCAGAGCTTGTGACGACGTTTGGTGTAACGTTTGTTCCTGCGAAATGATCGGGCGCGACGGGATTTCCACTCGGAGGAGCCGACAGAGGCCGCCATGGAACCCTGTCATTCCCACCCGGGGTAGACGAGCAAGTCGATCTTCTTCCAACACTCACCAGGCATTTTGAATTCTGTGGTGCTGATCTGGATCTCCTAAGATCAGCTTCGATTTGGGAGTAAGTGACGGAGGTGCCTAATCAAAATATGACGATTAAGCTCTTCCGATTAAAGCTGACAAACGGCGTCGTCGCTGGATCGGCTGCTACTAAGACGGCTCGCACACGCAGAAGTAATCTGCTATGAATCGCAGAGGTGGACGAGAAAGAGAACCGAGCTGGCTTGCGGCAGGAGTACCCCATCGATGTCTCTGGTATGGCACTCTTCCACATCATGGTGGCCATCAGGGATCGGCCCATGGCGTTTTCTTAAATTGAGTGCATCACGTCGGCGGTGGAACGGGATGGAAAGCGGGGCATACCGGAGAAGCGGCGTCGCATGGACTTCTTTACGGCGTTGGGGGGACGCAGGACATTGGTGCCACTCATGTCGGTGGCCGCGGTGGTTGGCACCCTCCAACACGACGGCAGAGAGCAAGTCCTGTCTTGCCGGAAGCCTTCTAGTATCGTGTGATGATATTCTTTATGCTTCCGTACATGCCTTACAGAGAAACAGAGCTGCGGACTTAACACTTCGCTTGCATCTCCGCAAAGAAGAAAACAGCGGGCTAAATCTCTTTCATCAACAACCCCCCCCCCCAACACTCCGACGTGCCAGCACGCACGCCCCCTCTGCGCCAGCTCCAGCGCCCCAAGCTGCTTTTCCTCCCTCACTACTGCGGGAACACTCGCCCATGAAACGTTGGCGAAAGCCCATGTTGGCCACGAAAAAAGAGTGTGTGGTGTGACGGCAGGCCGCCGCCATCGGAACAGTACCGCTAGAGACCCGTCTGGCGAGGCCACAGCCCCCTCGATCGAAAATACCGGAGCAGTTGCAACGAACGCCGGCAGAGGCGCAAGGAGAGTCACGCGCTCTGCGGCGACCAGCAAGTTGATTGCCGGCCGACGGATGATCCCAAAAAACGCGCTCGATGGGGTATGGTGGTCCTTGGGCTCCCTCCACTTCCCCGCCAGCCCACGCCCCAGGGACCGTCGGGACGTCCCGTGCCTGCCAGTAGGAAGTCACCACCGCCGACCCAAGGACGGACTGAACGACACCGGTACAACCATCGCTGCCTGCACGTTGCGGGCCAGGTTGGCTTCCTGCGACGACAACACGCACACGATCACGATGGCGGCGACGTCCGCGACCGTGCTCGGTCATAGACGGCAGCAGCTTGCGGACCGCCACAGCCGCCACATGGGAAAAGTACAAAGAAGAGGGTATTGGGGATGATCACGGCGTGAAGACGAGAAGCACAGTAGGGGTGGCAGGGCAGGGGGTCAAGCGGGGATGACCTCTGCGCTGTGCGCCCAGCGCGTCACATACTGAACTGGTCTGCGGAGTAGCGGTGAGACAGCTCGGGTTCCCAGAGCCCGCCTTGACCGAGCACTTCCCAGCTGGATGCAAAAAAGAAAGGGCTGATGGAATGAAGACTTATGTCCCATTAGGTGCAGCCCAGCGACAAGAAAAGGAACTTGTCTCAAGCCTTAAGATCCACTTGGGCGCTGCGATTGTAATTGTGGTGTCATCGTTTACACCTCTGAGACTGCTACCCCTTGACGCAAGCGTCGCTGCACCCATGATCGTGGGTGGGGTAGATTCCACCAGACGAGATAGGGATACGGAGCGAGGCACACTAACCGACATTTTCCTCAACACTTATACTGTTGACGCGACATTAAATCTGAGTCCAAGTATCCGTGAGCGTTCGACGCCGGGAGGGGGTAAATCATGTACCAAGCGCGGCCCTTATTGCACATTCGAAGAGCTTCGCGTCTGCGACCACATTTTGAGTTCCCCACTGAGCTACGCGCCCTTGTTGTCGCGTGCAAGGATCAGTCTTGGAAGGGTGCACTTCAATCTTGATGGACTTTGTATTTCGAACTCTGGCGTCAGCTGGTCACTGTGGTTTCAAGTACCAATTGTGCCCCGCATCCCATATCTCGCGCCGGGTGCCCGTGACGGCGCGTGGCTCTCTTGCCGCGTTCTCGATGAGCGCTCCGGGGACCGCGCTCCAAGCGCTCACCCTCGGTGCCGCTGGCGTGGTCCTCTGTCACTGTTTCGACCGCCCTGCCGGGGCGTCTGTCCGCCGCTCCTCTCCACTCCCCAGGATCGCTTCTTCGTCCATGCGCTCCTGTTCCTTGCCCGTGCTTGCGGGCGTCTCCTCATTGCTAAGGATTGCATTCCTTTTCTTAGCCCGACATGCTTGTCAAACGTTCTCCTGCTCGGCAACGAGCCAGTAGCGGGCGTCCTGCCTTGGAGGCTGGGGCGACCACAAAGAACGGTATGTGGGAGAGTGGGAGGACCGCGGGGCTTCTTGCAAAGTTGCTCGACAAGCGTTGTGCTTGTCATTTTCTCGGCAGCCGACGAAAAGCTCTCATGTTCACTTCTCAGAACTATTCCAGATTCTTGCTTGTTTTCCTCCTCATTTCCTTCTGGCATCTTGCCTGTTCTGCGTTTCCACTGTTCTGCGTATTCTGTTTCTCCTCGCTCTCAGCGCTGGCGGGATTACGTGCCGCATCACCGGCGGCCGCAGGTGTCGCTGGTCGGACCGGGTATGCGTCTAGCGGCGGTTTGGCCGTCGCCGCAAGTGGTGGCGATGGCACAGAGTTGGCCTCTGGTCTTCGCCAGACAGGGACGGAAGCGCGTTTCCTGACGCGTCGTCGTAAGAGTGGCCGCGGCAGTTTCTTTCTTTCCGCACTCGCCCCTCGGTCTGAGCCGGCGCCGTCCAATCCGATCGTGAAGATCACAATGGCAAAGAACGGCCTGCTCGGCTACTCGTTCCAGGTCCGACCGCGGTTGTTGGAAGCAGCACGGCGGGCCATGCGGGAATTCGTCATACTCGGAAAGTCCGTCACCCGGAAAACTTCCGAAATTCAAGAGCGCGCTACCAAGGCGCTGGAGGCTGCTGAGCGGCCATTGACTAGGTGAATCGGCAGCTGGGGTGCCTGCTCGCTTTCGTCGCGGGCGCTGGCAAACTTTAAAATCTACAGCGACAAGGATGCGGACCCTACTGCGAACGCCGTGCAAGGTCAGGTACGTGGGGCTGTCCATAGTGGGGTGACACGTAATTCTGATGTGCCGCGAAATTGAAGGGGGGCGGGCTGGGCTTGCGACTCGTGCTGGGAACTTGGTTTGGGTGGGCATAGTCAAGCAGCAGGTGAGGATGGCAATGAGACCCTGAATCGGCGGAGGCGTGGGCGGAGTGGACGGCGACACGGAGCGGCGGAGAGGACCTGGCCGCGGCCGGCGTCTAGAGCCAGCTGTGTAACCTAGCCCAGTTCGATGAGCATCCTTCATAGTATATGATGATGCCACCCACCAAAACTCATCTAGCGACAAGCACGCGTACTGTACATGACAAGAGTAAATAAAATTAGATTGTTCACTGCTCTTCTGCCGATGTAAAACACGCTGACTACAAGCCTCGATGTATGCGTTGTGAGAGTTTTCGTGAGCCAATTAAAGTCCTATTTGATACAGATTCTATTCCTGGATCGCTTGTCCACGCTGTGCCTCAGGTACAGGAAAACGGTGTGTCGATCTGACCGGCGGAGAGCAGTATTCTTCCTGTGGTTGTTAAGGCAATGTGTTTTTGAGATGCCTGGAAACACATGAAATTTGTTTCGTTGAGCAGCCGTCCGCGTGCCGCGTGTACCCTGGAACCGGGACGTGGGGCTCAGGCGCGGCGGTGGATGGAGTGCGTTCAAACCCCGCCGGTGGTCGGGCCACTTTAGGTGAAGCAGCGCCTGCCTTAAGGCCGGCAGATGGCTCCCCACAGCCTGTATGAGCATGACCCGCGTGGAGGCCGCGAATGCGCCGATGGGGGCGGCCGTCAGCAGCAGGCAGCCTGTCCCGGCTCTCATGCGGACAGGAAGAAGAGCTGGTGATCGGCGGCACGTGGCATGCTGGCAGCAACTACGTAGGGCGTGATGCAAACAGGCGACCGAGCCTCACTGAGGGCGGCAAGGACGCGCAGGGTGTGTCGGCGGCTTCCTCAGTTGGCGGCTGGCTCTTCCCGCGGCGGTGGGGTACGAAGCGCGGGCGTGCTGGATACAGGGTAGCCTTTCGGCGCCCACTCCGTGCTCCCAGGGAATGGGTCTCTCTGGCCCGTCTACGTGTTTTTCACGCCTATTTTTGAATGCAGGAACTCGGCCGCGATGGGAGACTGCTTTTAGGGAGCGCCCCATGGTTGTCAGCCCTCAGGCGGAGGTGCGGGAAGTCAAAGACCACCCGTCCACCGAGGCTCCTCCTGTGGGACAGAGCTCCCACAGCGCCGCGAGGAACCGCTTTTGGGAGGCCACATATCGGAACCTCGGGCTGAAAGCGGGCCGAGGCACGAGCCGTTAGCGACCAGACGCCCGCCTAGAGACGTCCCGAGCGAAAGTACGCCAACAGGGCGTCCTCTTAGCACTCGCGCAGCCGATTTATCAGCCCTTCGATCACTGAGCGGCGAAGCGTTGCGGTGAAAGGTACCATGGAAAAATGCGCTGCCGATACGCTGGCGTCCCGCGCTGCGATAGAACTTCAGGTGACGGCCGGCGGCCGGCTGCTTTCCTTTTTGCCTGGGGGTGGCGCCGCGACGCGCGCGTGCGTCCCTGAGCGCGCCTCTGTCGCCGCGCGAGCGCCGCGCGGCAGCAGGCTGCCCCACGTTCTTGACCAAATTCGGCGTTCGTGTTCCAGAGAAAGCAAAGTGACCCAGTCCAAACTCTCTGTACGCACCTCGGATGGAAAGCGCTCGTTCCCTAACTCAGAAAGCCGACGGGTCGCCTGGGAGCCTTGTGATCATGGGTGCCCTCCAGTCGTAGCATTAAGAAAAAAGGTGGTGGGTTTAAGAGGGCGGACGCCAGTGGTACTCGCCGTTTTCGTGCGTCGGTTCCGGCCCTGCACCGAACGAACTTGGCGCTGAAACCGGGTCATTATGACCACAGTGGCGGCGCGGGTGCTTGGCAGAAAAGACCGCCAGTGTGCCTCGCCTTGCGGATGCACGGCACTCCACGGCCGCATCCTATCATCGGTGGCATTCGTGGCCGCCTTTCGCATCTGCGTTGCCGTCTCAGTCGATGTGTGGCTGTCGTGAGTCGGAAAAAGGTTTCTTGAATGCCCACTAGAGAGCCACTTGTGATCACAAATTAGGAGCCGGGGATACCTCATCAAGCTTTCATTAGCGACAAAAAGCGTCTGGGGTCGAGTCATTCGTCGTCACACAGGTCACAGCTTTGAAAGGATGCAGACGAAGATCCTGAAAAGGGCTCTATCTGACTGAGTAACATCGCAGCTGATTGGTTCCACCCGGAAATGTCGACTGCTGTGATCGCGTAGCGCTGTGGTCACGTGACACATACACTTGGTTCCAGGCGTGCCAGTGCTCGTTGTGTCATCGGACGGAGGCTTGCAACGTCATTCGCCTGGAAATGGGCCTGGCCGGAGGTCCGCCATCGAGCCGGGCGGAAAAGACTGCTGTGTCTGGCAGGTTTTACGCATGTGCATTTGGACGGCATGTGTGGGCCAGCTCCCCATCGGGGCTGCCTACATACCTACTAGGAGCATCCATGGCGTCCGATAGAAAAGACGACCCGGGCGAGACACAACTGGTGCGCCACGCGGCCTTTCTCAGGGCCAGTCGGTTCTGGGTGCTGTGAAGACCTTCACAGCGGGATGGTGCTGTGAAGACCTTCACAGCGGGATTTATCGAACGAGACCCTTCTGGGAGCCCTTGGGACTCTGGCCTTTGTGCGCTTCAAACCAGGGTCCGAGGAGGACAATACGTCTCTGGTCCGAATTTGAGTTGCCCATTTGTCCGCTGCATCGGTTTTCGCCTCGCCCGATTCCGTGGCGTTGCTGTGTCCCCGTACTACTCGGACCGACCCGTGTTCATCGCCCTCCTTTCCACGTGTGGCGTAGCCTCGTCTTGAAATCGCTTGCGGAACGAAGCTTTTCAGCGGATGCGCCAACGTTGCTTCTGCGGCGGCTCGTGCTTGTGTGCGCGCATGCCCGAACCGCCACCACCTGCTCGATCTGTCCGTCTGTGCTGCGAACAAACACGATGGACTGCCCACCGCCGCCTCCGCGCGCCGCCGTGGCGCCCGTGCGGGCACTGGTGCTACAGTTCGGAGCTGCCGTGTATCACTGAGGCGCAGCGCCGAAGGGGGCTGCGCCAGCTCTGCAAGATGTGCGGACGAGGGCACGACGTCGGAGCTCACCACCCACTTCGCCCTCCTCAATGGTGCGGCCCGTCGGTGGCGCGGCCGAGAGACAACTGCCCGGCAGAGCACGGCCGCCGTCGCATCTCGTAAGTTTCCCGGGCGGCGCGGTCGCCGCCGCGGCCGTCGCGTCAGCCGCTTTCGCCGGCGGAGCCCGTGCAACGGCAACAATTGCTTGTGCGGCAGCCCGGTGCGCCGCGCCTGAAGAAAGGTCCTGCAGAGCCTCTGCTGTTCCAGCCGCTGCCGCACGGCGCCGTCTATATGCCAGTGGAGCAGACGTCAGCCGAGCAGCGCCCGCCTCCAGCGAAGCAGAGGGTGACGTAGCAGCCGGCGATGGAGCAGCGGGAGACCGAGCAGCGGGAGACGGAGAACCCAGATCAGGATCTGCCTTAGGGAAGTACTCAATAGGTGCTTTTTCGGGTGTAATGGGTACCGCACGCGTACCCGTGCAATTTTTGCGGAGGCCGAAATTTTCGTGAACTGGCCACATGGACAACACCGAAACCCAAAATGCAGGTTGCGTACGAAACAGAAGAAGGGTATGCGTCTGGCCTACTGAGAACCTCCATACATTGCCGTGCATGCAGCATCAACCACGACGAGCCGCTGCCGATGGCGGAAACGCCACGAGACCTCTTCACCGCTGAGACACATTGTCTGCACTCTTTTCCTTCTGGACGAGTCCTGTAAGGGCAGTCCCTGTTCAGGTCTGCAGGTGGCTGCAGCATAATGACATATGACGACAAGTTGGTTTTCAGCGGCCTCTCGCTCAACTGTGCAGCAGGAAAAAAGCGATGCTTTTGCAAGGACAACAAAGAAAAGACTGCTCTTCACGGAATCGATCGGCTGACGTCTGTGCGCTCACTGAAGCAGCTCTGATCTGTGAACGTGGGGGCGCTCACAAGTGGTCAAACCCCAGACCGATGCTGTTCCTGGATGTAGGAATTGCCTGGCCCGGTATGTGCGAGGCACCAAGTCAAAGGACATGTGAGTCCCTTAAAGGCTCTTCAGTTCCACCGTTGATCGCAGAGGCACGTGAATCAAAGTGGCCGCTCATCTGCGGAAATCATGAGTAATTCCATTGCCTCTGGAAGCCATCATGCTCTCCGTAAGAATTGAGGCCGTCGGAGGACTGCGTGCGGGGCGCACCTCCTTGAAATCAAACACCCTGGGTCTATGCATCGTGACTCCGGCCCCAAAACCGTTGGCGCTACCTCAGATCTAGGTCACTTGCAGTGGTTTGATCAGATCAGCCATCGGACTCAGCAGGGCCTGACGCAGTTATGTTCCGTCTTTTACTTACGACGAAGATGGCATCACGATAGCAGGCGTCCTCAGCGACGTGCCTGTGAGCTGCTCATTCAAGAAAAAAGCGTGGACCCACGACCCGAGCGGGGCGCGAGAAAGGACACTGATGTCACCTCTTTGGGCGCTGGTAGACACCTATGTGTTTGACGAGACCGACAACGTCTACGGTTGCTACAAGATGGGTGTCCTGGACAGCGTCGAGACGTTCCTATTCCCACAAGGCGGCCAAAAGTCGAACGGCAAATTGAATTTGGAGATGACGGGAATGGGAATGGGTAAGCCTCTGCGTTACGCCGAACCCCTCCTAGCCGCGCTGTACGTGGCGAAGAACCTTAGGGGCGGGCTACGGTCGCGACTGACGGCGGCGCAAGCCTCGATTGCGCAAATTATGCGACCGTCTGATTTTCGTGAGCACCACCATCGGTTTGTGCTGAGGCAGAGCATAACATCGTCCGCACACTCCTTTGCGACCAACACGCTCTTCCGCGCCTTCATCGTCGGCTTCCGCATCATCTACGATCCCCCCTCTCTGAGGACCGTCCGGCCTCACCTGAACGAGATGGCGTCTTTTGTATCCATCATCCTGGTGGAGTTCCTCGTCGCCGCGGTTGACTTGCACAATGGCATCCCGTGAGTGCAGGTTTCCATCGACATCTCTGGAGGACTCCTGGCTGGCGGCTTCGCTACGGCGCCGTGGTGGTAAGGTACAAGGAATTTCAGATGAGAGGGACTGTGCAGAAATTCCTCGGAGTCTGGAGCTGCTTTGGGAAGCGCAATCATGGCAACGTCATGCTGGACAGCGAGAAGTGCTTCGGCGCGTCGGTTTGGTGGATGCCGATATTGATTCAACCACGACTGATTCGGGCTCGAATGTTCGGAAATCTGAGTCAGAAGTGGTAGATCCGTCGGCTTCTCGCGCAGACCACGCGTTAAACCTGGCGCGTCGTCGCGCGCTACTCGCAGCAGGGGAGTACTTTGCCCATCGTTCGGAACGTACAACAAGGGGCTGGCCCGGCGCACCACTTCGACTTATGAATTTCCCGAATCCGGCCGCTTTCGAGCTCCTCGCCAGGCTGCGGGAAACCGGGACCTTCTTCGAGCATTCTGACTCGAGGCGCGGCCGCTGACCGCTATCCCCATCGCAGGGGACCTTGCGACGGGTAGACAGGTGTCGGACGCTGGTACTTGGTGGGGATCTACGTATCTTTCGCTTTCCCGCCTGTACTACATGTGGCCACAGCTCTCCAACTACTTCCGCTCGGCGGCACTGAAGCCAACACAGCGCCGGCTTTGAGTGTCACACCTCGACTGGAACAATTTGCGGCACCTCATAGCCATTATATATCCCATCTTTGAGGTCACCAAGGCATGTCAGAGCACGTCGGCAACTATGTCGGACCTGTTTTAGAGTATCATTTCCCTGCATAAGCCGCTGCTGCAGGACGTTGTCGTCACCACTAAGTTCCAGAATCACTCCCTCTCAGTCGGCGCCGAGCCCATCAAGTTGTATCTTCATGAGAACCCTGAAAAACGCGTGATTGAGCTCGAAAACAGGCTTTATCCGTGCGAAGCCGTGTACATGGCAGAGGGAGACAACGGGTAGGCGCTGTGCGATAAGACGGCAAACGCAGGACGCATTGTGCGAACTGAGATTGACCTACAGTAAACCCCAAGAAGGACACAAAAAATTTGCTGAAAAACGCAGCAGTTCTCGGCGCGAATCTCGTGTATGTCGGTGGTGGCGGGATGCTGCGCGAGATCGGGTATCGGGTTCGTACCGATAATCCGACGGCAGCAGCCGAAGCTGCCGTGATGCAGGCTGCTTCCTAGCTTCGCTCAGAGTCGAGCGTTCCTGTTGCGGTCACGCCAGCTGGAAATAGCCGGCCCACCCATGGGATTATCAAACTGCGCATGACGGCGCGCTCATAATTAGTGCTCTGACTCGCGAAGCAGCCGGTGATGCGAAGGCTTCCCGTGGAGGCCCGCGGCACGGATCACGTCGCGCGAGAGGAGCTTTCTAGACATCGGCGAATGTGGAAATGTGCGGTGGCGGGGGATGCCCTGTCGTTTTCGCGTGTTCATTGAACGCAGCGTTCTTGTCTTTTTCTGGTTTCCGCCTCAGCATTTGGTGTGGCTGGATCCTTTGCGTATTGTAAACGGAAGTTGTATCTTTCCAGCCGGCTCGTATCGGGCAATCTTTCGTCGCTGTCAGTTGAGATCAAGAAGATGCACTCTGTGGTAGCTTCGAAAGACAGACATGTGCCGAAGAACAAATCTCTAGTTCCCTCCTTATGGCACGCGGCAGAAGCGACGTTTACTCAAACCACGAACCCGTTCGTCACGTCTGTCGCTGATACTGAGCTTTCTGTGTCTGCCTCTTACCCAGATGAAGACGTGCGTGAGGAGGAAATTGATGCGGAGGGTGCTTGGGAGTTGCCCACAAGCAAACACACGGAACACAGGTTGTTACAGGCACCGCATCTCCAGTCTCCACTGGCGACGTGCACGCCGACACTTTACACAGCCGCTGTTGCCGCCACATGTAGCACAGCCCTTCCCCCCCCCCGACGACACGCACGCTCCCCCCCCCCGACCGGGTCGCTGCGGGAGCTGGGCTGGCACTGCTCTGACTACTGCATCCAGTGCCTAGACCATTCTTCACCACTCCTTCTCGCCGCATCCGACGCCACGACCCCTTACACCTCATCGCCCATCCCATCGGCTAGCTCTCTGGTCTCCCCCACGACCCGGCCGCGGAAAGGCCTGGGCGGACTCTTCCATGGCCGCGGCAGCGAACGCGGCCACCTCTTTCAGCCGCTACGGTCGGCACAACAATTTACACAGTGCCCCCCCCCCCCGTACCGGTGCGTACTCTGGGAGCCTCAATCGGAAAATGCGCCAGTAGCAGCGGCCGCCCATCCTACCGTCTCGGTTTTTCGCAGTCGCCGGCGACGCAGCGACATGCGCCGGCTGTGGCGGCCGCGAACTGTCACAGCGGCAGCGGGGGGCGTTCGAGCAGCGGCGGGTCCGAGCGGCGTACGACCGTCCTCTGAAGGCGCCAGCTTAGGTATTGAAAACGGCACACGCAAGCCTCTGCCGTCGTCGCTGTCGCCGCCACCTCTAGATTTTTGTTCCCCGCCCCCCCCCCCCGCAAGTGAAAACACTCCTCTCACCCACCCCACCGCCGCTCGAGTTAGGCGGCCCCGCACAGAGCCGCGGTAGCCGACCGCACAGCCCCTTGCTGACCGGGAGGCCTGGCACCGATTGTCACCGCAGCCGCGTCCCCTGTTCCAGCTCGAAGGCTCCCCCCCCCCGCCCCAGGCCGACGCCGCAGCACCAGCCGCCACCCATCCCACGGCAGCAGCCAGTCAAATTCGCCATCGCCACGACCACTCGCACCAGCCCACCCGGACGCGGGGTTCGACGGTGGCTGCGGCGATGGGAGTGGAGAGCGGCAGGGGGGGGCGTCGGGAAATACTTTTTTCGCAGCCGTCGCCTCAGTCGCCGCATCCAAGACCGCCGGCTGTTGCCGCCAGCGTCTCCGCCACAATGGCCGCCGACACAAAAATCACATTTCTCCCCCCCCCCGGCCTCCATCCGTCCAACTCACTTTACGCTGCTGTACGGTCGCCGCGGCGGTGACATGGCCACGGCGTCGGCTACGACGGCCGGCTTCGGAGCTCTTCTACGCCACTCCGTTCCACCACCACAGCCGCTCGCACCACCAGCGCGGCAGTCTCCTCCTCCAACCCCCGACGCACAAGATCCTCCCTCAAACCCGGCCCGCGCAGCACTTTTGCGGGTACTTCCGGGGCTGCGGCAGCGAGCGAGGCCGCCCTGTGCCACCACCTCTTTCAGTGGCCAGAACAGCAGCTGCCAACAGCACAAGTAGCTGTCCATCTCCCACCTTCTGCCCGGTGTACCAGCATAAGGCACTTCCCATCCCGCCATTGCGGCCAGTGGCAGTATCAATTGACTTGGACACTGGCGGCCACCCCATCGGTCGCGCGGCTCGAAGGCAGTGGCGGCCAAACGAACGGAAAACGGAAAGCGGTGTCAAGGAACGACCTCACTCGCGCAGCACCGACCTCCGTCGCGGAAACTGTAAAATCCGGCTTTTGCAGCCGCCGACGCCGCCGCTACAGCGGTTTCCACAACGAACGCGGCGCTCCCCCCCCCCCCACCC
>ENA-ORXR01002788-ORXR01002788.1-marine-metagenome-genome-assembly--contig:-NODE-2788-length-16291-cov-17.938695_pt1 | contig 16291 bp, 16 predicted proteins | sample MGYA00237866_ERZ511479 | MGnify/ENA metagenome assembly ERZ511479 | reverse complement strand
GGGGGGGGGGGGGGGAGCGCCGCCGCGCCGCCGATGGGGGCGGTCGCCGGTCGGCGCGCGCGCGCGCGCGGTCGCGCGGTCGCCGGCGGGGGTGGGGTGGGGGATGGCGCCCCCCCCGAGGGGGACCGCCCGTCCGCCCGCCCCGTGGGGGACGGCGCCGCCGCCCGCCGGTGGCCGCCCGTGGCCACCGTGGGCGCCCGCGGCGGCCGACGCGAGCGTGCGCCGGTCCGAGGCCCGACGGGCGGCGGTGGGACCCAAAAGCCCCGCCGTCGGCCGCCTTTGGCCCGCCCGGTCGGCGCTCTCACCCGTCATCCCATCCCCACCACGACGACCGCCACGCGTCCATTCTCACCTCCGGCACCGCCACCCCTCTCTGCCATTCCCCCTCTCTTGGTCCCCTCGCCCAAGCTTCTCCCCTCTTCCCTCCCCTCTACCGTGGCTCTCCTCTTCTCTCCCCTCCGCCGTCTCTCCCCCTTTTTGGCTCCCCCCCCCGAGCGCCCAGCCAACCCCCCCGCCGCCATGGCCATCCTCCTCCTCGGCGCCGTCGACAGCGTCGACGAGCTCCTCCGCGACGCTCCACGTTTGCACCATATTGTCCTCTGCGACCGACGCGAGGAGCCACGCGTCCGTCCCACTCCACGCAAAATCCGACATCTTGTCCGTGTGCCCCCCGTGGATAAACATGAGCTCGGGGGGCCCATCCTCCGCGTCCTCCGCCTCTTGCTCCTCCCCAATGCGCGCCAAATTCCACACGTTGACCCGCCGGTCGGCGGCGGCCGACGCGAGGACGGCCTCGTGGAAGGGCGACCACGCGACCGTCAACACATCGTCCGTGTGCCAATCCGCCGAGTGCACCTTGGCGGTCATGTTGCGGAGGTCCCACAACGCGACGCTCTTGTCCGACGAGCCGGTGGCGAGGACAAACTCGGAGAAGGGGTTGAACGCAACGCTGTTGATTTCCGCCTTGTGCGCCGCGGAGCGGGAGGTCGGTGCGGGCTTGCGCGACGCCGCGCGGGTGTCCCACACGAGCAGCCGCCGGTCGTCACCGACGGACGCGAGCAGGTGCGCGTGGTGGTTGTGCCACGCCACGTCCCCAACGACGCCGTCGTGCGCCGCGTAGGTGGCCGTCGGCTGCATTTTGGCGGAGCGGGAGCCGCGGCCGCCGCCGCCGCCGCCGCCCCCCCCCGCCGTGCCCGTGCCCGACGCGTTGACGTCCCACGTGACGACGAGGCCGTCGTCGGCGGCCGACGCGAGGGCGCCCTGCTTTTGGAGGGACCACGAGAGGCCATAGCCCTCCTTGGTGTGTCCGCCGAGGCGCGCCTGGGGGGAACACACGCCGCCCGCGGGGGGCTTGGACGGGTGCTTGGACGTGTCAAAGAGCAGCACGTCCCCGTCGACGGCCTTGGTCGCCACGAGGAACGCGTTTTGCGGCATGTACCGCGCGCGGTTGACTTCCCCGTCGTGGGGGATCTCTTGGACGACCTCGATTTTGGTCGAGGCGGGGCCCGCGCCGTAGCCGCCGACGCCCCCGTCGGCGGCGGCGGCGCCCGCCGCCGCGCCCGCCGCGCCCGCCGCGCCCGCCGGCGGCAGCGGGTTGGCCGCGTGCTCCGCCGCGTACGCCGCCACGTCGGCCGCGGCGGCCGCCGACGGCACCCGCACGTCGGCGAGTTTCAGGTGGTTGGGCACCCCAGTCGACGTGTGCGTGCCGAGGAGGAGCTTGTGGATGGCATAGTTGACGCCGGGCGGCTCACGGCGGTCGGGAAGCCACTGGACGGTTAGGGACGGCCACTCGAGGGCCTTGGTGATGATGACGTCGTAGAGGAAGGGCGTGTTCTTCTTCCACACCTTGTACTCCTCGGTGATGAGGCGGTCGTCGGGCACACTCGGGTCGCCGCCACCCCCGCCATTCGTGTCGACGGCCATCATGTCCGTGCGAGGGAAGTCAAGGGAGGAGGGGGAAAGAAAGGGGGAAAAGGGGAAATGGGTCAAGGGAGGATTGCAGACGGGGCGAGCGCACCGACCACACGACTCCCGCCACCAGTCGAGGGAACGGGGGTGCAGGTAAAATGGGCAAGTGGGGAAGGAGAACGACGGCGGTGAGGACAAAGGAGTTGAGTTTGAGGGATGGGGAGGCTCACGTGGCCGTCAATCGACCAGAGGGGGGGTGTGTCGCAGACCTCCCTCCAGCCGGTGCACGCACCGGACGCGTCGCAGACGCCGGCACGAGACGCACGCATGCAGAGGCAGCCGCCAACAGCAGGCGTCGCCGAGGCAAGTGGCGCCAAAGGGGGGTTCCGGTTTGCCTTCCCGCCCTTTGCTCGGTGACCCCCATTGGCACAGGACAGCGCTCAATTGCTCTGCTGTGGGGCAAACAATTACAAGCAGTTAAACATGCACCCCAGCTCTGCGGATCAACAACTGCGTCTCCCCGAGCTGCCTCTTTGCCCGCGGGCCTGACCTCTTGACGACCGAGCTCGTCGCAGCACAGTGGGGCTTAGACCACGTTCCTGGGAGAGCCCGAATTTCCTTGTATACAGTTGTATACAAGGTTTTACAGGCCTCCATTTCTTGCACAAACGGAGGATTTTCGTGCACGATTCTTGTATAGGCCTTGCACAGAGTCAGTGTCGAAGCAGAAAGTTTGCTCCGAATCGATGGTGTCCATGCAAGATTTATGTAGACCGGCCGTCGCAAAGTGCACGAACTCTGCACGACAACACCAGCCGCCGTGCAAGAATCTTGCTTCTCCGCGGCTGTCACTCTTTGGACAGAGCAGGGCAATGTGGCGGAGTGGGACTGGCAATGAACGGGATGGCTGAGCGGCCAGTCGCGCCCGCATCTGTAGTTGCCTATGTGATGCGGCGCCCAGCTCTGGCCGACGGTGCGGTCACTGGCTCCTACACCAGCGACGCGGCGGGAGGTGTTACATCGCGGTTCCCACCCCCCCTGGGTGTGCTGTTGCGGTCTTCGAATATGGAAGCCGGAAACTCATGCGTCCCGTTTGTCGGGATGACATTGTGCTCAAGGGCATGGGCGAAAGGAACAGGTAAGCCAAGAAAAGAAAACAGCAACGACACAACGGAATGCACCAAGAGAACACACTCTCCCCGCCACCGCCTAAAGACACCTATTCCAGCATCATCCGCGAGCTGCTCCCGGCAGCTGGAGGTGTGCAGACAGGAAACCCAATGGCAATGTGGTTGCGGTCCTGCATCTCGCACTCGGACGCCTTCGTCGTGTCCAAGTCCTTGGGAAATCGGAACTGGAAGGTCAGTGAGAACGGGGACGGCGGCGAGCACGTGATCGTCCTCATGCGCACGACCTGACCGACGGGAAGCCCCACCCCCGCGTTTGTAGTCTTGAGCGCCCGTAGGAGGATGTCGTGTAGGCCTAGTGACACGGACTCAAAGGCCGGCGCGGCTACCAGCGAAACGCCGTCCTGTTGGCTCGCGCCGGTAGTGTTGCCACTGCGACCAGTCGCTCCGCTCCCGCCGCTGCCGCCACTGCCGCCACCGTTTCCGTCATCCCCACCGACACCGCGGCGACCACCACCGCCGCCACGTGTCCCCGCAGTGCCATCGCGCTCATTGCCGTCTACTGCGCGGTGGAAAGTCTGGTTGCTGCCGTCTTCGCTGCTTCCACGGCCACCGTCCCCACCTCCTCCTCCCTGGTTAGCCTCCTCCCCATTGTCATCGCTGCCCTCTTCCTCTTCGCCTTCCCCTTCACCACCTGCTACTTCGGTGCCGGTGCGTCGGGAACCACGAGCGGCAACGAGGTCGACGCGCAGTGCTCCGTCCGTTGCAGTGGGAGTGGCGACAGCGGGGTCAAATAGCTCCAGAGTGGCCACGTACGTTCCACCCACACACGCTTTGCCCGTGGTAGAAGCAATGACCTTGGTGCAGTTCCCGCGCCACTCCTTGAGCCTGGCACGCCACGAGTCGTCGATGGAGAATGGAAACTGGGCGACCAGCAGGATGCCGCCGTGCGGCCAAATCTGGTTGGCTTCCACCTCGCGGACTGTGTAGGGGGGTTTCACGACTACAGTGCGGTGCTCCTCGTCTTGGAATGCGCGAGCCACCAGCTCCTCCGCCGCCGCCAGCTGGGCCTTGACGGCGTCTGACCTCACGGAGCGCACAGACTTCGTCGTCGCGCCCCGATCACGGGGCGTCGTGCGACCTCCGCGCTTGCGCCTGGCGGGCTTTTCCACGCCAGGCACCACGGATGCGGCCGGCGGTCGGGCACCACCTGCGCCTGCCGCAGATGCACCCCCCCCTGGGGAGGTCCGAGGTCCACGGCCGCGTCCATCTGCAGCACCTGGTGCTGGGACGGTGGCTCCACGGCCCGCTGGAATCATGCGACGGCGCAAGCGGTCGACGAGCGCCTTGGATGCGGGGTCAGACTTGTAGGCGTCGCGCCACAGAAAGGAAACCTTGACAGCGGGGGGGCGGGAGCGCCCCGCCGCAGGAGTTATGCCGTCGTCCGCTTCTCCCCCCCCCGCGGCTTCATCGACGGCCGGCTCGACCATTTCGGCCGTACAGCACAGAGGGAGCCCCGTGTTGCTGTTGCGCACCATCTCGGCCACGGTTTTGGCCACAGCGAGGGATTCGACCGCTTCGAGCACCGGCGACCGGGCCGACCCAGGGCCGGCCTGGGGTGTCGGGAGCTGGAACCCGTCCAGCAGCAAGATGTTGCGACAAATCCAGGCGCGCTCCCGCATGCTGGGGTTGATCATTGCCAACGACGCAGTCACGTTGAAAAGGAAAGGCTGGTTCTGGAAGTGCTTCGATACCTGCGTGGGTCGTTGAAGCAGAAGGGGAAAGACAGCCAGAGGGAAAAAGGAGCATACAAATTGTAGACCAAGGATGTTGCAGAAACCGACATCCAGTCAACAGCTGCACACATGACCGACATTGGACCCCACCAGGAACCGCACACGATCCCGCCAGTACAGGGAGGCACAAGGTGATAAAAACATTCAAGGGTTGCAAAAAGGAAACAAACATACCACAACTCGCTCGGTGACGTCCAGCAACTCTACATCGACGCAGAGGGCGCTGGCCAGCACAGCAGTGGCATCGTCCACACTGGCCTTCTCAAGCAGCCCTTGGACATAGTTGGCCAACCGGGCCGTGTCCTCGGCCGAGTGTACAAATGCCAGGTTGCGAAAGTGCATAGCCAGGTGCACCAAGAAGAGGAAGGGGACGTTGGAGCCGTTCACAGAGTCGATGGGCGCCACGCCCGCGACGAGGCGGATGACGAGGCTGAACACGCCGGCTGCCGGCATGGCGATGGCCGGCGTCATGGTGGAAGCGCAGTGAAGGCGAAAGGATCGTGGGGGCCAGAAAGCGCACAAACACTTTGGCGGGAGGGCAGACACACACACACGGAAAAAACGGGCACGAGCACTCACCAGCATGAACGCTACATCCAGGCAGGCGGGTGCTCTGTCCCATTTAGGAGCCCGTCGCCAAACTGTGCCTGCCACGGCCGCCCATTCAGGCAGCCTACTCGCGCAGGCAGTGCAATTCGTGGTCCCCCCGCGGGCTTGTTCTCTCTCCTCACGTGTCCTGCACAAATGCCAGCTCTCGGTGCCCAGCAACAACGCCACGTCACGTACCAGTGAGGGCATCCACCGCGAGGGCGGACGAGATGCCCGCATGGCGGTCGGCTCCCGTGCCCGTCTGTCATGACACCACGGTACGCAACTGCCTCGTTTGGCAGAACGAGAACGGCGCCTGGTCATCCCGCCAATGAATGCGCGTCCCCGAAGCTGTTGTAGCTCATCGATTCCAGCAGCACGACACGCGAGCGTGCGCCGCCCACGGCGGTGGCGGTAACAGGGCCGTCCCCATGCCCACGACAAGGGCGAGAAGACGCTTGCACCATGACGCGGAGCGAGCGCCACGCCCAAATTGAACGCGTGCGGAGTCGCTCAACGTCGACAACTCAATTCCCGTTCGGCTAAATCGCCAGGCGACCCCCCCCTGATTCGCTTAAGGCACCATCGTGCCGGCCCAGGGCTTCACTAAGGATTCTTTAGGTCTTTTTTCCAAGATGCAGCACCACACAGAGAAATTTAGCTGTGTCCCGACGTCCCTTCTCCATCTTTTCGCTTGAGCGGCCGGACAGATTGGGGATGTTCCTAACGCTTTTCGAGACCCTCACCCAGATCACCTGACTGACAATCGATTCCGCTCCCTGTGCATCCACAGCGTGCCACGTCCACTCAGTGCTGCAACATCCTCCGCTGCGCTCGCCACCTGCCGCTGTCGGGATGCCCATCGCCCCTCCCGTTCCCAACCGCTCCCGCCTCCTTCGCGCCCCTCGACGCCGACCATCGCAGCCGACATGCCGAGGGCCATGGCAGAAACTTCACCCAAAGCCGATGACGGCGACGCGTTCTTCTTTTTGGTGGGACGTCGATCCGTATCTTTGCTTCCGCCGCTTGTCTGGTGGACCACCATTGTGTCGTTGCCTGCCTGCGGACTCGTACCCATCGGTATGCTTCGCTTCTTTTTGTCCTTTTCTGGAGCTGCTCCCTCGGGTGTATCTCGCAGTTGTTAAGCGGGTGTGCGGGTGGGATGTTGATGCGTAGATGTTCGGGGGAGCGAATGAAAGGGGCTTGCGTGGTTGTTGAGGGCGTGGGAGAACGATGGAGGGCTTGGTTGGAGATGGAGAAACGCGGGCGGCGTGAGCATGAGACTGCTTCTGGTCGCTTGCATTTGTCAAGACATCCTCTTGTATCCGTTTTCTCGACCTATCTGATTGCTCTTTCTCCGTGGACGAGGCGGCCGGCTGCCCGCCGGTCGACGCCGCCGTCGAGGGGCGACAGCAGGAGGGCGGATACGACAAGAGCGTACCGGCAGGGAAATCGTGACCGGGTGGCTGTGGCCGGCCTCGACCCTCAGCCGAGGAGGCGGCCGCAAGCCGCCGCCAACGCGGGACTGTTGGAGCTGGGGGGCGCTGAGGGGAGGTGCTCCACCCACCCTTCGTCCCGGTGGCCAGCGCCACAAGCGGGCAACAGCGCACGCGTCAAACCTGTCGGATGGCGAGCACGTGGCGCGGACACCCCGCAGCTCATAGGGGTGCAACAGGGGCGGTGGGAGCGGCCGGCGGTTGCTACGTGAGGACCACCCGCGGGCGCGGGATCGGCGCCTTCGGTCAGGGAGGGAGCGGCAGTTGGGTGCATGGGATGCGCTGTTGGTCGGGCGTCGCGCGCGTGGCGCGCGCGCGGCGCGCGGACACGGCACCTGGTCGGGCGGCGCGACACGGTCGGCGGGGGGACACGCGGCGCGCGGCGGGACGGACGGCGCGGCGGGCGTGCGGGACTGCTGCTGTCGGAAGCAGGCGGGGGGCGCCGACGGCAGGTTGGCGGGAGCGTCAACCCTGTGGCACCAGGCGAGCAGCTCTGACCTCCCACCGACTACCGCGTCGAGCAACGGCCACTTGACTCGCGGTCGAGAAGGTTGGGCGTGCTCGCACAGCAGCAAGACCAGCGTGTGGGGGCGGAGAAGTGTCGGCAATGGGCAGAGAGGAATGGGGTGGAACAGAGAGGGAGCGGCCCGGACGAAGTACGAAAAGAGAAAAAAGCAGCATGGGAGCAAGAGGCAAAAGAGAAAGCTGCGCCCCTGACAACCCCAGGTTTGACGACGATGTGACCCCGATTGGATGATGACTTACGACCCTAATTACACCAGCACGCATGCTGAGGAGCCTGCCACCTATTTCCGATCCGCACGTGCACATCACTCTCAACTTTCTCTTGCGCGAAGCGGTGCCGAGGTGTTGCGGACAATTCCTCCTTCTGCCGATGCAGTACGGCCCGTCGGCACGCCTGCATGGGGGTTTTCGCATTTCGTCAAACGCGATATAACCCGAAGGATCCAGAATCGAACCCGCGACCTCTTGAATGGCAAGCCGGTGAACACGTCTTTCCGTTCACTACCCCGGACTGCATGAACGGACTTAACCGATTATGCTACCGTTGGGGCATGCTTGTCAAAGTCGCTCTTCTTGTTCTCCTTGAATGCTCCGTCAAAATGAAATGCTCGCTCCAAATGAAACACTTGCCTGAGCATGAGTAGCCCCCGTATTGACAAGTAACACCCCCTATACCAAATCTGGGTCGTAAGTCTGAGTAGATACAATTTTGCACGAGGGAGAAAGCCATATTGAAGTGGGAATACAATGACGCTGTTGGAACGCGCCTGCCCATCTCGGCTGCCTCCATGATTGTCTCTGTCTGCATCCACCACCACGCCCCTCGTCGGATTGCAATGGTGGGTACGCCCGTCGGCCGTATGCGCTGACCATACCCGCGCTCCCCACCCTGAAAATGCTCGTGCGAAGCTGGGGCGTGTCGGACCGCGGTACGAGCGTCCTGGCCCCGGTACGCGGGTCGATGCCACGGTGCTGTCCAAGAAGAGTGGTGTAAAAAGGATCCTCCACGCGCCGTGGCGGCACAAGCACGCCGGGGCGGCACTGCATCTGACCCATCACGAAGTGGCGAACTGCAGATGCCACACACTGCTGGTACTGCCGTCGGCCCCCCCCCTCACAACGCACTCCCGCAATGCCACCGCGGAAAGGCCGACAGTGTTGACCCCCCCCCCGACTAGGGTGACCGCAAAGAGGTGCGCCTCGGTCGCCCGCCGATCGGCGTCGCCTCCGCCGCCTGCAGTGTCCCAGAAGCGTCCAAGAAAGGACCCACTGTCACCCGCCCAAGCGGCCACCGCCCCGTCGCGTAAAACGCGTGGACCGCGGTGGTGACCGCGTCGGCGGCGACGCCGCACCGGGCGGCGGGGAAAGGCAGCGGCTCTGATCTCACGACCAGCTATCGCGCAAGGAGGATGGCATCAACGAGAACCGACAGAGAGGCGGCCATTGCACCACCCTCGTGAGTACGGGGGGGTGGGAGCGTCGTCGGCCACTCCACCAAGTCGTCGGCGGTCGACCCCGTGGCCACGGTCGCCACCGCCGCCGACGCCAACACCCAGACGGAGACCTGTCACTCCCTCCACGAGTCCGCCAACGCCATCGCCGCCAACGCGCCGCCCGACGGCGACGCTCATCCCCATCGCCATTCGCCGCTCGGCGGCTTCACTCACTCCCGCTCCCCGCCCGACAGACGCCCCCATCCCGTCCAGCCGCCCGACGGCGTCCCGGACTCCGATGGCCGCGACCGGAAAAAAATGCGGCATTGTCATTGACGCCTGCAGCGCGCCGTCGCTTTCTCTGCGGCCGTCCTCAGTCCCAACCGAGGCGGGCTCCGACAAGAGGTGGAGACCGATCGGGGTGGCACCGACGCAGGCGCCGTCTGGCCTCTTGACGGGCGAGGCGGTCGTGACGGATTCGCCGCCGGCCACGCCGCCGTTCATAGACGCCCGGGACTAGAACTGTAGGGAAGGGGGCATGTGCTTCCTCGTGGGCACGGTGGCGTCTGGCGGCGCCAGAAGGGGCGGGCGGCGGTATCGTGGTGGACGTTGCGAACATCAGCTCAGGCACACCAGCGGAGGAGTACGCAATGCAGATGCTGATGATCTGCCATTCCTAGTGGGGGGGTCAGCCATGAAAAGTGCAAGGGGAGCGGGGTCAGTAAGGGCCCTGGAGAGGCGGGGAAGCGGCGGTTGTGCGACAACCACCAAAACAGCAACCGTGACGCCAGGAATGGCGTCGTGGAGGATACCTACGCCCCCCTCTCGTCCCCTACCATCACATATCTAGCAGCGCAGGGTTCAAGGGGGCACGAATGGCCGGTAGATAGGTGGAAGGGGGGTGAGTGTTCCGCGAGGACGAAATGGCTGGGGAGAAGGACGGCAGCGGTGTTGACCGTCGTGTCGACGTCGACGGACGTGGACGGCAACAAGCAGAGCCCTCAGATTGTCAGTCAGAGTCGGCTGCCGAGGAGTTTGGGAACCGGTATTCGTTTTCAAAAGGGCGATGGGTACGCCCAGGAAAAAGTGCGGATGGGCCTCCAATATTTTCTCACAGCCCTCTCAGTCGCTAACTTTTGCTGCTCCCTCGCGTGGAGCGCTCCAACGGCCGCAAAATTGGCGCAGACCGTCCGCACGAGACTAAAACAGAACATATTAGTCCGACTGTCCTCTAGATGCATCGGACAGAGTTGCAAGTATACGGCTCATTGGCCCGCGGCAATTGCTCGGCCACCAGAGCGTCATCGTCAGACGCACCGTTGTTGCCGCCGATCGCCACACCCGCCCTCTTTTATGTGATCCCCCCTTCTGGGCTGCAGGAGTGCACTGTCCCGCCCCACACTCCTAAGAGTATCCCCTGCTCCCACCCATGCCCGATTCTTCAACTGATGAGGACGATCTGTCTGACGCGTCGGGGGCGTCACCCCCGGATGGAGGCATCGGTGCGGCCGCCCCCCTCCCCGATGGCGCCGCTGGTGCGGCACCAACGCGGGCGCGCAGCGAGGGGGGGCAGTACCTCTCAGCCAACCAAGGTCGGAGAAAGCGCCAAACCCCTACGTTTCGGGTGATCGAGTTGTCTGATTTCGAGGCGCCCACCTGTGCGGCAGCGGCCGCCACCACTGACCCGCCTGGGTGCGTCGCCCCGTACCGCTGCGCCGCCCACGGAGGAACTACCTGTAGGCGCTGGCTCATCCGCGGGCCCGTGTTGGGCTTCTCGGACGACGCTGAGCGCTTGTCGGCGGTGGTGGTAGTGAGGGCGCTGGCATGGATGCCGCCCCTGGAGGTGTACGTAAGGGCGCTTCCTCACTTGTCACCGGCAGCCTACCTGAGCTGCTCCGGGGCGCGCCCGTCAGTCTCCTACGTGGCTTCTGCGTGAGCGGGTCAACCAGGTGCCTGGTCCACGGGGGAGGGGTGGTCTTCCTTTCGGGGCTTTGTCGAAGGCCAAGCGCTGACTTCCGCCAATATCAACAAGATTGGTAAGCGCGCAGTGGCCGCTGTCAAGGCCAGTGGGGGGGTCATTGCCAACGGGAACGTGCCGCTGGTTGAGCATCGCAGCGTGCGGGATGACAGTGTCTACGTGGCCGCCCACAAGGCCATCGCGCGGCGATTGTCGGCGACCGGCGCGCGCCTGTACAAGAAGAGGGGAGAGGCGGCTGCCCGAGCACGGTGGCCAGCATTGCTGCATGGGGGGCACTCTGCTGGTTCCGTCGCCCGCACTCGATCCTGGGTTGAGCACGGCGCTCGCGACGGGGGCTCGCGGGCAGGCCGCTTGCGCCTCTCGCATGGTCTCTCCCAGATGCACCTGTTCCCCACGCGCTCGCAGCTACGGGAGGAGCGACGACAGGCATTCGAGCGGGACGGCATTGATCATTTCTTTTTTACGCGCTCGGCGCTGGGGGGGCTGATGCGGTGGGACTACATTGACGGGAGCGGTGCGTCGGGCATCCGACGGTACCGGAACCAGTGGGGTTTGGAGAAGCGTCTTAGGAGCCACACCAACACCTACTGGGAAGAGCGGACACCGTCGAGCGGCGACGGACGCGGCCGTGGCGAGCTCCTCGAGGAGGACGTGTCGGAGGACGAGGACGGGGGCATCCACTTTTTCAACGCCGACGCAGAGACGGAGGGGTGCTATGCCGCGGTGCCGGACGATCCTGCGGCGCTTGCCGCGCTCCAGGTGCAGGCCGAGTCGTACCTAGAGGACACCGACACCAGCGACCCGGTCAAGATCTTGGCTGTCGGCTTTGACGCACAAGCAGCGCTGCAGCGGGCGGTGGACTCGGCCGCTGTTGCAGGAGCCACCGCCAGCCGGGTCGCTGGCGCCCCACCGGCCGTCATCACTTTTGCGGCCGACGGGGGGACCATCAAGCGGCGCCAGCTCACGGCGCTGACCGTCTCTCTGTCCTCTCCGCTGCTCGCGCACGGGCGTACGGACCTAACACCGATTGTGTACGTGCTGTCTGGGGAGAAGGAGGTCGACCGGGGCATATGGGCGCATGTGAGGGACACCCTCAAGCGTCTCAACTCGGACGGCTTCACCATCCCAGTGACGGCCGCGTCCGAAGGCTCCCAGTCGGGACAGGTCGCCAGAATCGGTGACGCAAGGCAGCCACTACGGTTGTACCAGACCATCCATGTGTGTGGTACGTGTGATGAGGGAATGCGGCGGCTGGTTGCCGCCTGAAGAGAGATTCAACAATGGAGGGCGGATGGGGAATCGTGCGTCGTACGAATGAAAGGCGTACATTCACTAACCGCTCCGGCTTTGCTCTTTCGCGCCCTGTGCTCTGCCCATCCGCATGCTTTTGCATCCCCACGTGTAGCCGACTTTTGCATGATCCATGGACTTTGGGGCCTTACGGGTGGTAGCGACGCCGGTCGGTGCCCCGTGTGCGTCGGCTGCCGGCTGGTGCACTTCCTCCGCCCAAGCCGCCACGTCACCGGTGGTGACGACCGAGACGTCGACGTGGTCGGCGGCCAGTGGGAGATGGCCGTCTGGGCGCTTGCCAACTTCTGCGTCCGCGCCAAGGGTGCATTCACATTGTCCGACGGTGACATTTTTACGCCCTGCCCGACGTGCAAGCGGCTCATTCCGCTCTCTTCCGAAGCCGTTGAGGGCACTGGCATCCTCTACTGCCACACCGCCGGCTGCCGCACGGCCAATACACCCGTGCAGGCCATTCACCCTATCGCCCCCAGCACGCTCACGGAGGCCCTAAATGGCTGTCGTCGGCTGGCCGGCGGTGTACGCGGCTACTCGCCGCTGCGGGGTGTCCCAGTCGCTCTTCAGCTCCCCGTGCTGCATTGTACGGGAAACATTGCCAAGCGCGTCGTTCTGTTCATCCTGGCATGCCAACCCGAGGGCTTGCAGGACAAGGCACGGCGGGTGCTTCTGGCAATTGCCGGAAAGGGATGTCTGGGGAGCCTGTACCTCCGAGAGTTCCGGGAGCTCGTGGCGGCGGCGGTCGTCCACCCCGATATATACTCCAACCACTTGGACCCGGCCTTTTTCATCATGTTGCAGCTGACCCAGCTCATGAATGCCTCGTGGCGCGAGGCCCTGACGGGACCAGACGCGGTGGCACGAGCGGGAGGCGCCGCCGCCGCGCAGCTGGCCGCTTCTCTTCTGGGCCCGCTGTGGGAAGACGTTAAGCCGCTGGACCCCGTTACAAAAGACACCAAGGTGGCAACGCTCTACCTCCACGCACCCATTGCCCACATGCAGATCCAGCTTGGGGTTGCCCGGTCTGGGGTGGCCCTTGTGTCCGACGACAACATGGAGGGGCACCTCCGCGGAGTCGGCCGCTTTTTGCACAACCATGGCAACAGCGCGTCCCCGGCTGAGCTGCTGTCGAACATGGCGGCTGTGCAGCAGGCGACGATCCATTTTTCCACCCCCCGCTCGCACCTGTCGGCCCTCGTCTTCACGGAGGTCATCCGTGTATGCAAGTGCTAGAAGGCGTTTGGCCGGGACGGGACGGCGGACTTTGACGCAATACGAGCACTGGGTCACAACGACGCCGAGCTGGAGCTTGAGGACGTGGACGGCGGGGATGGGCTGAAAATTTCGTTGCACTCCCTCAAGCCGGTCGTCGCCGTCAGTGGGACGGCGCGGCAACGTGCTGACGGCACCAAGGTCCGGGGAAAGAAGGAAGCTCTTCGACGGGGCCTGCGCAGGCGGCAACGTGTCATCGTCGCCTGTGTCTGTGGCCGCCTAAACGGCGGCGAGAAGAGCGCGGTCGTGGAGCACGCTGCCGCTCGTCGAGCCGCTGCTATGCGCGCTGCCGTCGCGGCGGGGGTGGTGGCTTCCGCAGGAGGCGAAAGCCCGGCTGACGCCGATGGTGACCTGCGGGGTGCCGCCTCAGCCACGACCCCGCTGTCGTCTGCTTCAAGCGACGATGACAGCGCACTCGGGATGTTGGGTGCGGACCGGCATGGGTCGCCCCCCGCATCACTTGGTTTGGGTTTAGCGTCGGCATCGTCGGCCGAGTCTGAGCGCCCCGCGTCAACGGCTCAACTGCAGAGACGAGCGCGACTGGCTGCTCTTCCCTCATTCTTCCCCCCGCCCGAGCTGCTGCCGTTGGTGTTTTCTCGCCCCGCTGTATACAGCTCGTGCGAGGCGGTGGCAGCCCTGCCGGGCGAGGGTCCCAAATCGGCGGCGGAGGTCAACGCCCTCCTGCTCGAGCAGGCAGCCGTTCTGCGGCTCGTTGTGCAGCGCACGAAGTCGTACCCGTTTGCTAAGTGGGCGACGGGTGGCTCAGTCAACGGGGAGGATGTTTGCACCGCGGCCGCGGCGCTGCTCCAGCGCCTGCGTCGCGCCTACTCGGAGCGGATAGAGTGGGACATCGACGGTGGGAGGCCCGTTGACGCTTGATTGTTGAGTTTTGTGGGAGTGGTCGTTGGCAGGTCGTGCCATGGGGGGTGGGGTGGACGAGACGAGCATCGGGCGGAATGCTGAAGAGCGATGCTGGGCGCCGGTGCTGGAGCCAGAAACGGTGCCAGTGGTGTCGCCAGAGACGTGCAAGAAAGAACAACCCAGGTCGCGCTGCGCTTCCCTCCGACCGGCGGACCGGTGGCGTGCAAGAATTCTGCACGGCAGCACCGACTCGTGCACAAAAAATGCATCACGTTTTCGGAATTTCTGCATATCAACGGATCAAGATACAGAATTTCTGCACTTGCTTGTGCAAACGCGCTTGCATGAACTCAGTGTGCGAGGTACAAGAATTTTGCACACAAGAAACACGTTTGTGGGCGCCCCGTGCGCATGAAGAGGAGGCCAGGTCTCGTGTTTTTCATACTCATAGACACCTCCACTGCGGTACGAAAGGTGTAGAAAAGGGATCTGGGCAACGTCTTTATAGCCCAGGGGCATCGCTCTACAAAGGTTCTGTACAGCGCACACGCTCTGGAAGGGTCAGAATCGACGATTGCAGGATTTCTGCACGCCTTTGTGCAAGCCATTTACACGGAAATGCAGATCTTCCAGGCACGTGGTTTAAGCCCCACTGTGCAGTGCCTTGGACGGTCTATCTCCCCCTTGAACCACGTTACCGCATTCCCCTCTTGTTATGGCTTCCTGGTCCATGGCTTTTTCGGGCGCTATGCCGCTGGCGCGAGGGACATTTGCGGTACGTTGCCTTGTTGGAGCAGCGAGCGGCCGTGATCGACGCGTTTGGACCAGCTCACGTGCGCGGGGGGTCTCGGGGACAGTTGCACGGTGTGGTAGTCGTTTCTTCTAGGACCCTTTCGATTGTTATTGGTGGTTTTTTTTTGTTTGCCCGTCCTTTCTGCTCGCTCGAATGTGCGCGTTGCTGACATCCATTCTACTACCCGGCCCCTTACTTTTTTTTCATGGTGCTTTCCCTCTCCATGGCCCTCTACTATAGAGACACGCGGCTCTCGCCATGCCACGTGCGGTATCTCGGTCGCGCGCCTTCCCCGCGCGGGTGGTCACCCGCGCCATCAACATCCAGCCGCCACCACCGCCGGCGGGCGGCGGGGAGGCGGGCGACTCGGTCGTCGCAACGGTGGAGCGCAAGATTACCGAGGTATGGGCGGCACGTCGCTGTGCGGGCGCGGAGCTTTGCGGGTGGTGGAGCCCGACGTCTGTTGTCGTGGCGGGAATTGCGCTCGACGGCGCGCCGGCGTGGGCGTCTCTGGCAGTGGCGCCGGATGGATGGTTCCCGTGGCTAACCTTGTCTTGTGTTCTGCTCTCTCACCCTGCTCGTGGTGGTCTTTTTGGCGGGGGTGGCGCCGCGCCACACCTCGTGGCGTCACGTGGCTTGGCGGTACGCAGGCGATCAACCCAACGTCCCTGGTCGTCACGCCGTCGTACGGCGACCCGAATGGCTCCCACGTCACGTACGTTTGCGGGTCCTCCTCGTGCGATTTTTTTGCGCCATTCCCCTTGCTCGTGCCCTGCACATGACTGGTGGGTGCCGCCGTGGGGGACGTGGCTGACGCCCTCCTGCTGCGTCCACGTCTCACGGCCTAACCTCGTACCCGGAACTGCTGTCGCTCTCGCACCTCCCCCCCTCGGTTGGACCACCCCCGTATCCCCCCCCGTCGCAGCATCAATGTGGTGTCGGAAATGTTTGAGGGCCTCAACGTCGTCAAGCGCCACAAGCTCGTGTACGGCGCCATTTGGGAGGAGCTCAGTGGGCCCATCCACGCCGTCGACCAGCTCGTCACGCAGACACCCGCAGAGGCGAGCAAGAAGTAGTCGGCACGCGCGCGACGCGGCGTGCGGGGGGAGCCGCTCGGAGCCGGGGTGTGGGAGCCGCAACTTTTTCTTGGGCGCGGGCCCCTCCCCACGACGTGGAGGCGTCTGCTCGCGCCGCCCCCTCTGTACAACG